>Ga0101941_1000283_pt1 | contig 107114 bp, 99 predicted proteins | sample DewCreD2012metaG_3_FD_75242 | JGI IMG/M metagenome (GOLD analysis project Ga0101941, IMG submission 75242) | Hot spring sediment bacterial and archeal communities from British Columbia, Canada, to study Microbial Dark Matter (Phase II) - Dewar... ... | reverse complement strand
CCACCAACGCGGTGCTGCACCTGCTGGCCATGGCCCGCGAGGCCGGGGTGGCGCTGTCCATCGACGACTTCGACCGCATCAGCAGCCGCACGCCGCTCATCGCCGACCTCAAGCCGGGCGGGCGCTACTCGGCGGTGGACGTGCACCGGGCGGGCGGCATCGGCCTCATCGCCAAACGGTTGCTAGAGGGTGGCTACATCGACGGCAGCCAGCTCACCGTTACCGGCCGCACCATCGCCGAGGAGGCGGCGCAGGCGGTGGAGACGCCGGGGCAGGACGTGATCGTGCCGGTGGACCGGCCGCTCAAACCCACCGGCGGGCTGGTGATCCTGAAGGGCAACCTGGCGCCAGAGGGCTGCGTGGTGAAGGTGGCCGGGCACGAGCGCCTCACCCATCGCGGCCCGGCGCGCGTCTTCGACTGCGAAGAGGCTGCCATGAAGGCCGTCACCGCGCGCCAGATTCGGCCCGGCGACGTGGTGGTGATCCGCTACGAGGGGCCGCGCGGCGGCCCGGGGATGCGCGAGATGCTGGGCGTCACCGCGGCCATCGTCGGTGAGGGGCTGGGCGAATCGGTCGCTCTGCTGACGGACGGTCGCTTCTCCGGCGCCACCCACGGCCTGATGGCCGGGCACGTGGCCCCGGAGGCGGCACGCGGCGGCCCCATCGCCGCCCTGTGCGAGGGCGACATCATCTCGTTTGACATCCCCAACCGCCGCCTGGACGTGGAGCTCACGCCCGAGCAGCTCGCGGGGCGCCTGCGGGACTGGACGCCGCCCCCGCCGCGCTACACGCACGGCGTGTTCGCCAAGTATGCGGCCCTGGTCTCCTCCGCCTCCGAGGGCGCGGTGACACGGGTGTGAGCGGACTCTCACCTCCCGCCCCCTCTTCCACGTGCACGGGCGAGGGGGAGCACGGGGCAGGCCCTCACCCCCTACCCCCTCTCCCTCTGACGAGTCCGAGGAGGGTCTGACGTGGGCGAAGCAGCGACGCAACGCGTACTCCCCTCTCCCGCACGCGGGAGAGGGGCCGGGGGTGAGGGCGGACCAAGGGTGAGGGCCTGAAGACCGATCCTCACCCCACCTCCCGACGTGATCTGGTAGGCCGGCAGGCCGGCACGGCGGCCGAGCAGGCGGTTGTGCCGCGTGGCCCAGGAGAGGCCGTCGATGAGGAGGCCGAAGGGGCCGGCCCGCCGCTTGAGGGTGCGGTACGTCTCCTCGCCGCGGATGATGCGGCACAACCACCACCACAGCCGGTCGCTGCGGCGCAGGACCGCCACATAGGCCGGCGGCATGAGGTGGAACACGTCCTGGAGGCGGCCGGAGTCGCGCAGCTCCGGGCCCAGCACCCGGTCCACCTCGCGCTGGTAGCCCGCGAGGTCCGGCGCTCGCCCGTCTAGCGCGGCCAGGGCGTGGCGGGCGGCCAGGTGGCCGCTGAGCACGGCGGCGTAGATGCCCTCCCCGGAGAGCGGATCCACCAGCCCCGCGGCGTCGCCCACCAGCATTACCCGGCCGCGGGCGATGGGCGCGCCCGGCCGACGCACGGGCAGGTGGTAGCCACGCAGGTCACGCAGGCGCTCCGGCGGAAAACCGTAGGCACGCGCCAGCCGCTCCAACCTGGGGCGGAGGCTGCCGGCCAGGTACTTCCAGCCACCCACGCCGAGGTTCAGGTGATCGCCCTTGGGGAAGACCCAGCCGTACCCCCCGGGGATGCCGCCCAGGTCCAGCGCCAGCGTGTCGTGCCATTCGGCCGGCACGCCGCCCGGTAGGTCCAGGTTGGCCTCCAGTGCCACCGCCAGCTCGCGCGGGCCGCTGAGCCCGGTGAGCGCCGCGGTGACGCCGTTGGCCCCATCCGCCCCGACCAGCACGGCGCCCGTGTAGACGCCGCCGCGCGTCCGTACCGTCACGCGGCCGTCCAGGTCGATGGCGCGCACGGGCTCGCGCTCGCGCAGCTCGGCGCCGGCTGCCACCGCCCGCTCGACCAGGAAGTGGTCCAGGCGGGACCGCCGCGTCATATAGGTGAGCACCCCGGGGTAGCGCCGGGTGAAGCCCTGGCCTAGGTGCAGACTGAAACGTACGCCGCGGATCGTGCGCTCGACCACGGGCGAGAGGTCGAAGGGCAGGAGGCGGGCGGCGCGCAGGTTGACACCGCCGCCGCAGGGCTTCTCGCGCGGGAAGGCGGCCCGATCCAGCAGGAGCACACGCGCCCCGGTGGCCGCCAACTCGCGCGCGGCGGTGCTACCGGCCGGCCCACCGCCGACCACGATCGCGTCGTAGCTCAGGCCCATGAGGCCAGTGTAGCGGCCCGGGCTGTGTGTGCTGAAGCGGGGAGGCCGCTCAGGTGGCGGTGAGGGCCGCGATCAGCAGCAGCAGCTCGATGAACACCGCGCTCAGAAACAGGGCGTAGGCCACCGGCCGCAGTGCCCGGTGCAGGAGCGCGCCCGCACCGGCGTTCAGGAGCAGCACGGTGAGCGCCGCCACCGGGATGCCCAGGAGGGCGCGCTTGTCGCCCAGGCTACCCGGCTCGGGAAACGGCAGCACCACCTCGGCGGGCAGGGCGGTGTAGCGGGCGAAGACCACCCCCGTGGCGGCCAGGGCCAGCGCCGTCCCCGCGGCCAGCGTGAGCAGGGCAAACCGGTCCGTCCACAGCGGCCAGGCCGCCGGCCCCAGGCGCACCACCTCCTGGCGCACGTCGTAGAGAGCGTCCACGCTGGCGACGGCGGCCTGGATCGCTTGGATGAAGCCACGCTGGTCGGCGGGGCTGATGCCGTACACCTGCCGTGGCGTGACCACGTAGAGGATATCGGCCGGCGTGCGGTGGGTGGAGTAAAGCAGCACCTCACCCAGGCGCAGCACCACGGCGCGGCCAATGTGGCAGGGCCAGCCGGGCAGCTCCAGGCCGGTCACGCGCGGCAGGCCGAGCGCCCGGCCGCGCACCAGGCGCTCGATGTTGGCCAGCGGGATCACCTGGCGCGTCAGCCCCCAGATGATGATCAGGGCGCCGTCCGCGATCTCGTAGCGCAGGTTGGCGAGCGCCGCGGCCCAGTACCCGGCCACGGCGGCTACCCCAATCAGCACGGCGGCCACCAGGTACGAGAGAAAGGCGGCAAAGGTAATGCCGTCCGTCAGACCGCGCCCGATCAACGCCAGCGCCAACACCAGGGCGACGCCGGCCGCGCCGGTGGCCATCAGGGTCGCAGGCTGCGTGAGGGGACGGAAGACGATCGCATGGCGGCGGTGTGCGGCCAGATGGCGGGCCTCGGAGAAACGATCTGCGGCCAGCACGAAGCCTCCCGTGTTGGGTCAGAAGCTGGTAGCCAGGGGTGTCGACCACGGCCCCGCGCGCGGCCCTCCGCTTCCGAGGACGGATCAGGTCGTGGCGCCGGCCCGTGCGCGGTACGTCGCGTAGGCAGGGAGCACCCAGTCGGCGTACTTCTCCAGTTCGCCACGGATGACGGCGAAGTACAGCCGCATCAGCCTGGCGGTGACGGGGCCCACCTCGCCGGTGCCCACCTTGCGGTGGTCGATCTCGATGATCGGCGTCACGTGGGCGGCGGTGCCGGTCATGAACACCTCATCCGCCACATACAGCTCGCTGCGGTCGATCGGCCGCTCCACCGTCTCGATGCCCAGCTCCTCCTGCGCCAGCCGGATCACCGACTCGCGCGTGATGCCGACGAGGATATCGTCCGACTGGGGCGGGGTGATGAGCTGGCCATGCTTGACGACGAAGATGTTCTCGCCGGACCCCTCGGAGACGTGGCCGTCCTGGGTGAGGACGATCGCCTCGTCGAAGCCGTTGAGGTTGGCCTCGGTCTTCGCCAACGCGGAGTTAAGGTAGATGCCCGTGGGCTTGGCGCGGGCGGGGATGCCCAGGTCCGTCACCCGCCGCCAAGAGGAGGTGCAGCAGCGCGCGCCCTTGTCCACATCTAGATAGGGGCCGAAGGGGGTGACGAAGATGAGGAAATCGTCCTCCAGGTTGTGCAGGCGCACACCCAGCATCTCGCTGCTCTTGTAGGCCAGCGGCCGCACGTAGATGTCCTCCTCGAAGCCGCACCGGCCCACGACGTCGATCGTCAGGTCGATCAACTCGTCTTCGGTGTAGGGTAGGTCGATCATCAAAATTTTGCAGGACTGCATCAGACGGCGGTAATGATCGCGCGCACGGAACAGAAAGATCTCGCGCTTGTCCGGGTTCCAGTTGCCGCGGATGCCCTCGAAGCAGCCGGTACCGTAGTTAAAGGCATGGGTCATGATCCCGATCTTGGCCTCCGCCAAGGGAACGATCTGCTTTTTGAAGTACGCGTACCGCTCGGGCATTCCGCTGCTCCTTTCCCCCGGCGAGCGAAGAGTGGGGCTCCGATCCCCCAGGAACGCGGTTGCCGCGCCCTGGTTGTCTGACCGGCCCCGAGCTCCCCGTTCCTCTGTGTGGCTCGATTATAGGGGCCGGTTCCGGCGGCGAACAAGGCGCGGCGTCCGGCGCGCTCAGCCTTCCGCCTGCCTTCCCGGCTCGCGGATGCGCAGCAGGCGGTAGAGGGTGGCCAGCACCGGCACGTCGATGCCGTGGCGGGCGGCACGGTGCACGACGTCGCCGGCGGTGGCCTCCAGCTCCGTGGGACGGCCGGCGAAGGTGTCCTGCGCCAGGGAGGGGTAGAGCGGCACGCCCTGGGCACGCAGCCCAGCGGCGATCTCGCCCAGCGCCGCCCGTACCGCCGCCTCTGGGCTGCCGAACGTGACCGAGGGCATGAGCCACACCGGCATATCGTCCAGGGGCTGCCCCTCCGCCGCGGCCACCGCCGCCACCTCCTTCGCCACGCGCATGCACACCTCCAGGAGGTCGGGGTCGAGCAGCGCGCCGGGGATGTCCGTGCCGGTGAGGGCGCACACCGGCGCCGTGCGCAGGAAGATGGCCAGCTTGTGCCACTCCCGCCGCACGATGTCCGGCACACAGGCCGCCGGCAGCCCCGCCGCCGCGAGCGCCGCCGCCAGGCGCTCGCCGCGAGGCGAGGGACCGCCGTCCAGCTCGCCCACCAGCGTGGGGGCGGTGAGAAAGTGCTCCACGCGACCGGGCGCGAGCAGGCGACCGCCCATGCCGGTGATGGCGCCCAACACCCGCTCGCGGCCGAAGAACCGAGCCAGAACTTCGTTCTTCTGCACCCCGTTCTGCAGGGAGAGCACGGCGCCGACCGCCAACCCCTGCAGCGGGGCCAGGGCCGCCTCCGTGTCCCGCGCCTTCACGCACACGATGAGGAAGTCCGGCGTCCCCACCGCCGCCGGGTCCGCGGTCACCCGCACGGGGGTGGAGAACGTGGCCAGGCCGGAGACGTGGAGGGTGGCTACGCCCGGCGCCGGGCCATCAGCGGTCAGGGCTGCCGCCTGCGCCGGTTTGACGAAGAGGGTGACGTCGGTGCCCGCGCGAGCCAGGTAGGCGGCCAGGACGGAGCCCAGACCGCCGCCGCCAAGGATGAGGATCCGCATGGTCGCACCTCACCGGCGGTGCTCGGCGCTGTGCGCCTCGGGGCTGCCGGCCGGGGCGGAGGCCGCCACATCCCAGGGCAGCCACGGCCGTTGCTCCACGCTCAGATCGCCGCGCAGGCTGAGCACCTCCCAGCGCGTCTCATCCTCCTCGCGCCAGAACTTGATGTCCAGATGGGCATTGCCCACCTCCAGCCCGTGCAGCGTGACATCCGGCAACCAGGCCGGCAGGTGCGGGTCCACGTACAGCTTGCGCTTGGGGGCATCGGCATGCAGGCCGAGCATGGCCTGGAGCAGGTGGAAGACCGAGCCCGCCGCCCAAGCCTGAGGGACGTTGGCACCCAGGTAGAGCACCGGGAAGGTGCCGGGCCGTCGCTCGAAGCCGGCGTACAGCTCCGGCAGGCGGTAAGAGACGAAGTAGCTGGCCGCCTCGGAGATGTCGCGGGCCACGCATGCCGCCTGCTCATGGAAGCCGTAGCGGGCAAATCCCAGGGCAATGATGCCGTTGTCGTGCGGCCAGATGGAGCCGCGCTGGTAGGAGGCCGGGTTGTAGGCCGGGTTGTGCGCCGAGAGGGTGCGGATGCCCCAGCCGCTCCACATGTCCGGCGCCATCAGGCGGCGCATCACCTTCTCCGCCCGGTCGCGGCGCACGATGCCGCTCCACAGCAGGTGGCCGGGGTTGGAGACCACCGTTTTGACCGGCCGCTTGTCCGGGTCGAGGCAGAAGGCGTACGAGCCGATATCCTCGCACCAGAAGGCGTCCTCGAAGCGGGCCTGGAGGGCGGCCGCCTTGCGTCGCAGCTCCGCCGCTCGCTCGGGTTCCCCCAGGTAGTCGAACACCTCGGCCATGCGCATCCAGGCATCGAACACGTACCCCTGCAGCTCGCACAGGGCCTTGGGCTGGGGCACCTGACTGCCGTCCGGGTAGACCACGGCGTCCTCGGCGTCCTTCCAGCCCATGTTCTCGTACCCCCTGGGGGAGCGGGTCTTGTACTCCTGGAAGCCGTCCCCGTCCAGGTCGCCGTAGCGGTCGATCCATTCCAGGCAGCGCAGGGCCACATCCCGGTACTCGTGCAGGAGGGAGTCGTCACCCAGCCACTTCCAGGCCTCGTGCAGGACGATGAGGTAGAGGGGCGTGGCGTCGTGGGTGCCGTAGTAGGGCGTGTGCGGGATGCGCTTGAAGTGGGCCAGCTCGCCGAAGCGGATCTCGTGCGGGATCTTGCCCGGCTCGGCGTCGCGGTAGTCGTCCACCTCAGTGGCCTGCAGCTCGGCCAGCTTCTTGAGGGCGCCGCGGGCGAAGCCGGGATGGACGAGCATGTTCTGCATGCTCACGATCAGGCTGTCGCGCCCGAAGATGGTGACAAACCACGGCACGCCGGCCGCCGGGATCCACACGTCCGGCCCGAAATCGTGGTCGTACAGGCGCAGGGCGCTCATGTCCTCCACGGACTGGCGGTAGAGGCGGTAGATGTCCTCGTTGGCGGAGGTGAGCTTGGTGGTGGTCTCCTGCCACTGGCGCTGCAGGCGCACCAGGGGGGTATCGGTGATGTCCCGCTTGCAGTCGTGCAGGGGGATGTGCAGCGTTTCGTTCTCGCCGAGCACGTAGTCGCAGCAGGCACGCCAGGTAGCGCCCGGCTGCAGCTCGATCTCAAACGTGATGCGGCCGTTGGCGTAGTGAGGGCGCGACTCCGGGTGCACCACCCGATAGATGAACGTGCGGTGGAAGTCCCGGTTGGTGTAGGTGGTGACGAGTTGGCCGCGCTCGGGGTGCCACACCGTCTCGATGCGGCCGCGGCGCACGAAGCGGTGCCAGCGGACCTCGAACAGGTCGGCGAAATCGGACCGCAGGGCGATCTCCAGGTTGAAGCGCACCGTGGTGAGGCCGTGGTTGGTGACCTCCAGCTGCTCGTTGACCCCGTCGGCGATGGCGCGGCTGATGATCAGGGCGAGGGTACCGGCCGGCACCTCGCCCGTCTCGGTGGCGAAGGCTTGATTGATGAGGTAAATGCGCGCCGAGTAATAGGTCGTGGCGGCGGAGGTCAGGCGCGTCCACGGCTGGCCGTTGGCGAAGATGGCGTAGTAGCTGACGAAGCGGGTATCGTTGGCGAACACCCCCTGCTCGCTCTCCGCCGTGATCTCGCCGCTCAGGTCCGTCACCATGAAGGTGCTGCCGTGGTTGATGGACAGCACCGGCATGCCCACGCTGATCTCAACCGGCATGACCCAACCTCGTGAGATGTGCTGAGTGCTGAGTGGTGAGCGCCGAGTGGTGACCTTCATCCCTCTCAGCACTCAGCACTGGTCCGGCGGGTGGGCGGCCTCGGCCCCCGGCCCGCTGTGAACATCGGTACCAGGACTTAGCGGGCCGGGGCACCCCCCGCCTCGGCGAGCCCTCACCCCGCACTCCGGGCATCCCCTGCCCCCTCCCGTGCTGAGTGCTGAGGGAAAGGAAGCCATCGCCGCACGCAGCACCCAGCACTCAGCGTGGGAGGGGGTGAGGTCCGGGTGGCCGCAAGCCGGGGTGAGAGGCCGGTGAGGGCGGCCCTCTCCATCCTATCAAACACCCAGCGCCGGCCCGCGGCCGCGGCGGTGCGCTAGTGGTCTCCGTTTGGTCCGGCGCTGGGTATTGACCATATCTACGGCATAGGCGCATGATTCCTCTACGGGAGTCCCAGATGGCATCTGTACCGTGTAGGGATATCGTATCCTGAGCGATACAGGTCGTGTCTCAAGCACCTCGTCTACCGGTGAGGCGGTAACCGAGAGTGGAGGAGGGGAGACCATGTCACGTGCAGGGATCCTACGATTGGCGGTCATCGGTGCGGCGCTGCTCCTGATGGGCGCAGCAGCGTGCGGCGGCGGTGGAGGTGACGAAAACACCATCAAGATCGTGTCAAGTTTGCCACGCACCGGCAGCTCTAAAGGGCAGACGGACACCATCGTCAATGCGATCAAGATGTGCCTAGAGGAGCATAACTACCAGGCCGGTAGGTTCAAGCTCAAGTATGAAGATTGGGATGACGCGACGGCCGCCAAAGGCCAGTGGGACGCGGCCAAGGAGTCTGAAAACGCCAATAAGGCCGTCAACGACAAGGACGTGATGGTCTACATCGGCACATTCAACTCCGGCGCCGCTAAGGTGTCCATCCCCCATCTTGAACAAGGCCAACTTGGTGATGATCAGCCCGGCCAACACCTACCCGGGGCTAACCAAGCCGGGCAAGGGTGAGGCCAACGAGCCGCAGGTCTACCGGCCGACGGGCAAGCCCAACTACACGCGCGTGGTGCCGGCCGACGACCTGCAGGGCGCCGCGGGCGCCAACTGGGCCAAGCAGATGGGCGTCAGGTCCGTCTACGTCCTGCACGACACGCAGCTCTACGGCCAGGGCCTGGCCCAGGTGTTCCAGGACACCGCCAAGAAGATCGGCCTGGACGTGAAGGGCTTTGAGGGCATCGACGCCAAGGCGAGCGACTACCGCGCCCTGGCGCAGAAGATCAAGAACACCAACCCGGACCTCGTCTACTACGGCGGCATCACCCAGAACAACGCCGGCAAGCTGTGGAAGGACCTGCGCGCCACCCTCGGCGCCGAGGTCAAACTCATGGGCCCGGACGGCATTTTCGAGGAGGCATTCTTGAAGGATGCCGGCGAGGCGGCCGAGGGGACCTACATCACCTTCGGTGGGTTGCCGCCGGACAAGCTCACCGGCAAGGGCGCCGACTGGTACCGCAAGTACAAGGACAAGTTCAAGAGCGAGCCGGAGGCCTACACCGCGTACGGCTATGAGGCCTGCCAGGTGGCGGTGGCGGCCATCGAGCGGGCGGGCAAGAAGGACCGCGCCGCCATCCGCGACGCCGTCTTCGCCACCAAGGACTTCGACGGCGTGCTCGGCAAGTGGAGCTTCGACCAGAACGGTGACACCACGCTCACCACGATGAGCGGCCAGCAGGTGAAGAACGGGAAGTTCCAGTTCGTCACCTTGCTGAGCGCCGTGCAGTAGGCCAGGTCTCCCGTGCGGCGGGCGGTGCATGAGGTGCCGCCCGCCGCCTCTCCGCGCCTTACCCATCACGCTATGCAACGTGAGGGCCGGCCATGAGTGGCGTCACCGAGTGGCTCCTCGGGCCGCTGTCTGATCCGCAGCTCTTTCTTCAGGTGCTGCTTATCGGCATCTCCAACGGCGCCGTCATCGCCTTGGTAGCGCTCGGTTACACGCTGGTGTACGGCATCATCGAGCTGATCAACTTTGCGCATGGCGATGTGTTCATGCTCGGCTCCATGCTGGCGCTGACGCTGGTGCAGGCGCTGGCCTTGGACCGCGCCTCCCCCGGCGAGGTGGCCCTCCTCCTGCCGCTGGTGCTCGTGCTGGTGATGCTCTTCACCGCCGTGCTCAACGCCACCATCGAGCGGGTGGCCTACCGGCCGCTGCGGCGCGCACCCCGCCTGGCGCCGCTTATCTCGGCCATCGGCACCTCGTTCATCCTGGTCAACATCGGCCTGCACTGGAAGGGTGCCTCGCAGATCAACTTCCCGGACGTGATCCCGGCCAAGAACCTGCTCACCGACGTCTTCGGCCTGCACACCAGCCTGAGCTACACCACCAAGGACCTGGCGGTGCTGGCCACGGCGCTACCGCTCATGGCGGGGCTGACGCTGTTCGTGAACCGCACGCGCCTGGGCAAGGCGATGCGTGCCACCGCGCAGGACCGAGAGGCGGCCGCGCTGATGGGTATTGACATCAACCAGACGATCCGCCTGACGTTCCTGCTGGGCGGCGCCCTGGCCGGCGCGGCTGGGCTGATCTTCGGCGCCTACAACAACTTCGTCTGGTTCCAGCAGGGGTTCCGCTTCGGCCTGTTGGCGTTCACCGCCGCGGTGTTCGGCGGTATCGGCAACATCCAGGGCGCGTTCCTGGGAGGTATCCTCATCGGCGTGTTCAGCGCCTTCAGCGACTTCCGCTTCGACCCGCGCTGGACGCAGTCGGTGGTGTTCGCCATCTTGATCGCCGTGCTGGTGTTCCGGCCGTCGGGCATCCTCGGCGAGGCCTTGCCGGAGAAGACGTGATGGACGTGCGCGAGCGTGGCACCGCGGGGAAACCCGCCCTCGCCCCGCCCCGGCGCCCTGGCTTTGCCGGGGTCCTGCGCGCGCGCTGGGCGGCCCTGCCGCCGCGCCAGCGGCAGATGGCCGGCCTGGCGGTGGCCATCGCCCTGGCGGTGCTCTACCCGTTCATCGACAGCGCCCTCGGCCTGGGCTTCATGGGTGCGGCCGTGCCCATCGCCGTGTTCGTGGTGCTGGCCGTGGGCCTGAACATCGTCGTCGGCTATGCCGGCCTGCTCGACCTGGGCTACGCCGCCTTCTTCGCCATCGGCGCCTACACCATGGCCTTCCTCACCTCCCCGCAGAGCGTGCTGCCGTTTGGCACCAACTTCTGGGTGGCGATGGTGATCAGCTTTTTCACGGCGGCCCTGTTCGGCGTGCTGCTCGGCTCGCCCACCCTGCGCCTGCGCGGCGACTACCTGGCCATCGTCACCTTGGCCTTCGGCGAGATCGTGCCAGACGTGGTGCGCAACTGGGACGCGGTGACGCGCGGCAACAAGGGGATGAGCCCCATCGGTCGGCCCGTGATCTTCGGGCTGGACCTCGGCCAGACGCAGCAGCAGTGGTACTTCCTCATCCTGGCCGTGCTCGCCCTCACGGTGGTTATGATCGTGCGCCTGCATGATTCGCGCCTGGGCCGCGCCTGGAAGGCGATGCGCGAGGACGAGCTGGCCGCGGCGGCAATGGGCATCAACCTCATGCAGACCAAGCTGCTGGCCTTCGGCCTGGGGGCCTCCTTCTCCGGCTTCGCCGGTTCGCTTTACGCCGGCTTCCTCCAGACCGTGGACCCGGAGCAGTTCCGGTTTGACATCTCCATCATGCTGCTGGCGGCCGTGATCCTGGGCGGTATGGGCAATATCTGGGGGGTGATCGGCGGCGCCGTGCTGATCGGCACCTATGACCGCATCATCGCCGACCGCCTGCAGGGCTGGGTAGACGCGCTGGGCCAGGCGACCGGGCTGGGCTTCCTGCAGAACCTGCCGGTGGCCAGCTCCAAGCTGATGGTGTTCGGCGCGGCGCTGGTGCTGACGATGGTGCTCCGCCCGGAGGGCCTGTTCCCCAGCCGCGCCCGCGCCGCCGAACTGCACGGCGAAGCGGCCGTGGATGTCACCGAACCGGTGCACGACGAAGTGGCGGCCGGGAGTACGCAGCCATGAGCACGAACGACCCCTTGCGTCCGACCATGGCCCCGACCGCGCCGCTCGCTCTCGGCTCCACCTTCACCCCGCCGCCCTCACCCGCCTCGCTCCGCTCGGCACCCTCTCCCGCAAGCGGGAGAGGGGCCGGGGGTGAGGGCAGCGGTGAGGGGCAGCCGTTGCTTGAGGCACGTGGAGTGACGAAGCGGTTCGGCGGGCTGGTGGCCGTGAGCAACGTGGATTTCACGCTGCCCGAACGGCGCATCTACAGCATCATCGGCCCCAACGGGGCCGGCAAGACCACCTTCTTCAACATCATTGCCGGGCTGTACCGGCCGGACGCCGGCACCATCACCTTCGCCGGGCGCACCATCGTTGGCCTTAAACCGCATCAGATCACCCGCCTGGGCATCGCCCGTACCTTCCAGAACATCCGCCTGTTCGGCGCCATGACCGCGCTGGAGAACGTCCTGGTGGGCATGCACTGTCGCCTGACCACCAACGCGCTCGGCGCCATCGTGCGCTGGCCGGCCGTGAACCGTGAGGAGGCGTGGGCACGGGAGGAAGCCCGAGCGCTGTTGCGGTTCGTGGGCCTGGCGCACAAGGAGCACGAGTGGGCGCGCAACCTCTCCTACGGCGACCAGCGCCGATTGGAGATCGCCCGCGCCCTGGCCACCCGTCCCCGCCTGCTGCTCCTGGACGAGCCCACCGCCGGCATGAACCCGATGGAGACCGCCGCCACCATGCGCTTCATCGAGCGGCTGCGCGACACCGGCCTCACCATCCTCCTCATTGAGCATGACATGAAAGTGGTGATGAGCATTTCGGACCGCATCATGGTGCTGGACCACGGCGAACGCATCGCCGAGGGCACGCCCGCCGAGATCCGCAGCAACCCCCGCGTGATCGAGGCCTACCTGGGCCGGACGAGCGGCAGAGCGGCGACAGGGAGCGACACGCCATGACACGCACCGGTCTCGACAGCGGCGCGGCGTCCCACGCCCGGTCCCCAACGTCGCACCCCGGCTCGCCGACCGACGCGGTGACGCTGGCCGTGAACGAGGTCCACACCTTTTACGGCAACATTCACGCCCTCAAAGGCGTCTCGTTGACGGTCCATGCCGGCGAGATCGTCACCCTCATCGGGGCCAACGGCGCGGGCAAGACCACCACGCTCAAGACCATCTCCGGCCTGCTGCGCCCGCGCATGGGCAGCGTGGTGTTCAACGGCCGGCGCATCGACCACCTGCCGCCGCACGTGATCGTGGAGATGGGGCTCAGCCAAGCGCCGGAGGGTCGGCGTATCTTCCCGCGCATGACGGTGCTGGAGAACCTGGAGATGGGGGCGTTTGCCCGCCGCGACCGCGCCGCCGTGCAGGAGGACCTGGAGCGGGTGCTCACCCTGTTCCCACGCCTGAAAGAACGGCTCCATCAGAAAGGCGGCACCCTCTCCGGCGGCGAGCAACAGATGCTGGCCATCGGTCGCGCGCTCATGGCCCGGCCCAGGGTGCTGCTCCTGGACGAGCCGAGCATGGGGCTGGCCCCCGTGCTGGTGGAGACGATCTTCCAGACTATCCAGGACATCAACCGGCAGGGAACCACCATCCTGTTGGTGGAACAGAACGCGCACATGGCCTTGGCCGTGGCAGACCGGGGCTACGTGTTGGAGTCGGGCCGCATCGTGGCCCACGCCGCGGCCAAGGAGCTGGCGGCCAGCGAGCTGGTGCGCAAGAGCTACCTGGGCGAGGAGTGAGCCCCGCCGTGAGCCCGCTCACGGCAGCTCCTTGCGATAGTGGTACTCGACGGTGCGCGACCGATCGTGCAGGGCGCGGGTGCCGCCGCGACGGTAGCCGAGCCGCTCGTACAGGCGGTGCGCGTCCGTGAAGCGGGTATCGCTCCACAGCTCGACGAAGCGGGCGCCGCGGCGCTCGGCCTCCGCCTCGACCAGCGCCACCAGCCGGCTGCCCAGGCCGGCGCGCCGGGCAAAGCGCGCCACGTACAACGATTTGAGCTCAACGCCCTCGGGGTCGGTAGCCGGCACCAGTCCCACGCTGGCCACCACTCGCTCGCACTGCTCGGCCACCCACAGGCGCCCGCCGCGGGCGGTAAACGCGGAGGCGGGCGCGCGCAGCCAGGGGACCTCCCCATCCACGTCCATGATGCAGCCCGGGTACTCCGACCAGCAGGCGGCGATCAGGCCCACGAGGTCCCAGCCATCTTCGTCGCGGGCATCACGGATGAGCGGATACGGCGTGTGGTGGAGCACGGACGACACGAGCGGTTCCTCCCCGTAACGGGCGATAGCACGGAGCGGCGGCGTTGGGCGGACCCGCGAGCCCTCCATCAGCGGTGAGTGGAAGGAAGGTCACCGCTCAGCACGCAGCACTGGCGGCGGGACCCCTCCAGGCGCCCACCCCTGCTATCGTAAACGGGGACAGCCGCGCGGACAGCGGGGAAGGCACTCCGGCATGAACCGGAACGTGTGGCAGCGATACCGATGGCCCGTCCACGCGCTCATCACCGCCCTGTTCGTGGCGCTGCTCTTCTGGCGGGTGGACCTGATAGAGGCCATGCCGCGCCTGCGGCACGTGCATCCCGGGTGGGCGGCTTTGGGTGCGGCCCTGTTCGCCGTCTCCAAGCTGGTGCAGGCGGGGCGCTGGCGCCTGCTCCTGTGGCATCGCCGGCCACTGCCCTTTGGGGCACTGGCGGGGATCTACCTCGTCGCCGCCCTGGCCAACACGCTCGTGCCCCTGCGCGGGGGCGACCTCCTCCGCGTGCACCTTGCCGCCCGCCGCTTCGGCATCCCGCGCACGGAGCTGACGGCCACGGTGTTCGCGGTGGAGACCCCCCTCAACTGGGCGACGCTGATCGTGACCGTGGCCCTGGCCTCGCTGGTGGCGGACCTGAAGATCATCTCGCCGGCCACGGTGGTCCTGCTTCTGGCAGGGCTCGCCCTCGGCCTTCCCCTCGCGCTGCTGGCAGCGTCCATAGATCGCACGCGCGACTTCGCGGAAATACCGCCGCTGCGGTGGCTGCCACGGCCACCGCGTCGGGCGCTGGCCGAGCGGGTGCCCCAGTTCCTGCACGGCATGCACGCCCTGCGCTCACCCGGTCTCGGCGCCGCCCTGGTCGCGCTGGGGATGCTCATCTGGCTGGTGGAGGTCGGGGTGTACTGGAGCCTGGCCGTGGCCTTTGGCCTGCCCGTGCGGTTGCTCGACGCGCTGCTCGCCATGGTGGGCGCCAACCTCGTGCTGTCCCTGCCGCTCACCCCGGCGCACGTCGGCCCGTACCACGTGGTGGTGACGGAGATTCTCGTCTTGCGCGCGATCGAGCGGGCGGCGGCGGGCGCCTTTGCGGTGGGCGCGCACCTGGTGCTGCTCCTCACCACCAACGCCCTCGGCATCCTCTCCACCTGGGCGCTGGGGCTCGGCCCGCATGATCTGATCGCGCCCCACCGGGAGCGGGAGGCGGCGGAAGAGCCGGTGGCCTCGCGCTCAACCCGTTTTAGGGATTAGGCGGTCCTACCCCCGCGCTTCAGCCGGGGCCAGGTCACCCTCTCCCGCACGCGGGAGGGGGGAGCTTCGGCGAAACCGCGTTGCCGGCGTTAGACCGCCCGGCCCTCACCCCCGGGCCCCTCTCCCGTAAACGGGAGAGGGGAGCTTCCCGTCACCAAGCTGTGTTGCCGGCCCCCGTCACCCCCTCGCCTCCGGCCCGCTGTGGCTGTGGTACCCCGCTTCTCAGCGGGCCGGAGGCGAGGGGGTCGCGCGTCAGCGCGGGGGGTGAGGGCCCATTTCCACGACCGCCCGCACCCGCTTCGCTGCGCCTGAACCGCCCGCACCTCCGGCCCTTCGGATGAGGAGCGAGAAACGAGGAGCGCGCCTCCGCTCACTCTTCACTCCTCATTCCTCGTTCCTCACGCGGGGGTGAGGGCCTGCGCCGCTTCTTGCCCATCCGCGCCGCCACCTTGGCCACGAAGTTGGCCGCCGTCCCCACGTACAGGTGCGGTAGCCTCTGCATCGGCCGGCGCAGCTCCGGGCGGTGCGCCACGTAGGCCTGCACCTCTTCCAGCGTGACGCCGTGCTCGTCCAAGGCGCGCTGCAGCTCCTCCCGCGCCCGCACCTTGGCCTCGAACAGTTTCATCTGCACCCGGCTCTTGACGTTCACCTCGCCGTCGCCGGAGGTCTCGATGGGGATGAAGATGCTGTCCTTCAGCTTGGACACCACCTTGGACTGCACCCCGTCCGACTGCGTGCTGGGCATACAGCCGAAGGGCTTGATAGAGGTGACCATGTGCGCCTTCTTCTCCAGGATGGCGAGGATGTGCTTGCCCACCTCCATGTGCCCCTCGCCGCCGCCGATGCGCACGTTATAGTAATCGTCCGAGACCTCGGCCAGCTTCTTCTGGCTGATGAGCGGCGGGGTGCGGAAGTTGAGGGCCGAGCGGTAGAACGTGTACAGGAGCTTGTACACGCGCAGGCCGGCGTGCAAGGCGATGAGCCGCTTGCGCGCGCCCGGCCGCAGCCCGAGGCGATCCCGCTGCTTGACGATACCGCTCCACAGGATGTAGTCGATCCACGTGCCGACCGGCTCGGTGAGTACCTCGGCGCCCTCGGATTCCAGCCAGGAGGGCAGGCGGTAGGAGCCGTCGCCCTCGGTGGTCTGCGCCCAGAACTCGCCCGTGATCTTCACCTTGGGCTTGACGCGGGTGAAGTCCACCTCCACCGCGTTGTAAACGTCGCGGATGCGGCGCAACGCCCGCCACACGGAGCGACGGTGACGGAAGGCGTCGGCCAGCACGGCACGCGCCTCGGCCAGGGCCCGGTCGGTGGCGCCGGGCTCGACCTCGTAGGGCCGGATGGCGTAGGCCAGGGCGTTGACGAGGTCCGAGGCGATCACGGCCCGTAGCATGGTGAGGAAGAAATTGGCGTCCAGGCGGATGCCGGCCTCCTTCTGGCCCTCGCCCAGCTTGCCGCTCGATTCGAGCCCGCCGGACTGCTGGAAGATAAGCACACGGAAGCGGTCGAAACCGGCGTCGCGCAGGGCCTTGCGGTACTCCGCCTCGTACATGCCGAAGCGGCAGGGACCGCAGGCGCCGGCGGTGATGAACACGTACTTCTGCTCGATGTCCTGCACCCCGGCCTGGCGCAGCCGTTGCAGGTACTTCACCAGGTTGCCCACGGTGTAGTACGTGGGGTTGCACTGGCCGCGGTTGCCGTACTCCTTGCCGATGGCCAGCGACTCGTTGTCCGGCGTGGGCAGGTCCTGGACGCGGTAGCCCAGCCCCTCGGCCGCCGCCTTGAGCACGTCATCGTGCGTGCGGGTGAGCCCGCCGAACAGGATCGTCACCCGATCGCGCTCATCGGCCGTGAAGGGCAGCTCCTCCGGGCGCTTGAAGTGGCGGATCTCCTGCTGGGAGACGCCCAGTTGTCGGCGCAGCTGCTCCTCAAAGGCCGCCACCTGCTCCCGAATCGCGTCGTCGCTGAGCGTGCTCGTCATGGCTTGCTCCTTGTTCCCCCTCGCTGATTCCCAGCGGATCGGACCGTGCTCCCGATCCGCTGGCTCAGTTCAGCACCGGCAGCGCCAACTCCGCTCGCTCCACCGCCGGCTGAGACACCCCGTCGCGTCCGTTGCCGTGATGACCGTGGCCCGCGTGGTAGCCGTTGCCGTTACGCCCGCTGTGCCCGTTGTGGCCGTTTGCCGTGGCGGATATCGCCAGCACCGGCAGGGCGAACACCTCCTTGCCGCCGCCCAGACCCCCGCCATCGCGAGGCGGCGCGGCGTCAAGAACGGGCAACAAGAGGTCCTCGCGGATGGCGTGGACGCCCCCGGCCCGCCGGGGCGGCACGCCGCACCCGCCAGAGCCGCAACCGCACGCCGCCTCCGCGTTCCCATGCCCGTGACCGCCACACCCGCCGCCACGGCCACCCCCGCCGGCGCTCATGGCGATGCCGAGCGGGATGACCACGCCCCGCCGCGGCTCGTCCGCGATCAGCTCCTCCAGCGAGGGCGGCGTGCGCCCCTCGCGCAGCGCCTGCTCGTACGCCTGCACGGCGGCGCGGACGCGCGCTTCCTTCGCCGCCCGCTCGCGCAGCTCGTCCTGATAGCGGTTGAGGAAGTAGGCGATGGTCTCCACGCGGATCTTGATCGAGCCGGTGGGCTTGTTCTCGTCGATGTCATGGAAGGTGAAGTACGGCGTGCCGGAGGCCTCCACGATCTCCTCCACCACGCTGTAGATGGGGGCGTCGTGGCCGCACTTGAAGCTGGAGAGGTCGAGCGCCACCAGGTTGGGGTGGCGGGCCACGTACTTGGCCGCCCACACCTTCCGGCTGGAGTTCTCCGAGTAGGCGTTCTTCCAGACATCGGTGATGGCCAGCGGGCTCGGGATCTCGCCGCGCCGCACCTCCTCCCCGAACAGCCGGTCGAGGATGTCCGGGTCGATGGGCAGCGACTCGATGCTGAAGATGGGGAAGCCGAGCTTCTGTATGGCCTCCACGATGTCGTGGTTGAGGCCAGGGTCGTTGTGGTAGGGCCGGCCGAGCATGACCACACCCACCCGCTGCTCGCGCTCCAGCTGCTCCAGTACCGCCCGCGCCCGCGCCCGCAGGGAGTCCTTGAAGCGGCGCAACGCCTTGAAGCCCTGCTGCACGGCGAAGGCGTTCTCCTCCCGCGTGACGCCCAGCAGCGGCGCCGCCCACTCGTACAGTTGCCGCTCCAACAGGTCCGGCTCGGCGAAGTGCAAGACCGGGTCGTGGTAGGTGCAGCCGTGCTGGGCGAACGCGTCATCCTCCTTGGTGAAGGCGGCCTTCGTCACCTCCGGCGTGGCGGAGACCGTCGGGCAGGCGCAGGCGTCGACGGTGTGCTCCAGGTCGGATTGGAGGGTGGCCATGGCCGGGAAGAAGATGATGTCCGGCTTCTGCTTGGCGTGGTAGAGCAGCCAGTGCACGTGCGCCAGCGCCACCTTGCTGGGGAAGCACTGGTCGATGGAGCCGCGGCGCGAGCCCTCCTTCCACATCGCCTCGTCCGTGGGCGGCGAGAAGATGATCTGCCGCCAGGGGATGCCCAGGCTCTCGAAGTAGGCGGTGAAGAAGGGCGCATAGGAGTACATGTTCAGCACGCGCGGCATGCCGATCACCAGCTGCGCCCGCCGCTCCTCCCATGCGCGGCGCTCCGCCTCCCAGGCGGCGCGGCGCTTGGGGTGCAGGCGCACGGTGAGGGGCGGCCGCGGCCGCGGCGCGCGCTCGGCGTTCTGCGGCTTGAACGCCTCGTTGGCCGCGATCTCCACAAAGTTGGGGTTGGCCTTCTTGATCTCCTCGATGCGCGCCTTGATCACCTTCATATCGTCCAGGGCTTCGACCGCCCCCTTCTCGCAGGTGGCGATGATGAAACGGCGGTTCTCGCCCTGCGGCGTCTTGGTGTCGATGAAGGTGCGCAGGCAGCGATTCTTGCAGAAGTAGCAGCGGGTGGACTCGTCGCGGGTAGCGGTGTACTCCAGGTTTTCGGCCGCCTGGAAGCCGATGAACGACGACTCCCGCTCGCGCACGACGCGGATCGCCTCCAGCGCCGCGCCGATGGCGCCGGACTCGCCACAGTGCTGGTGCACGAAGATCTCGGCGTCCGGCACCTTGGCCTTGATGAAGTCCACCTGCGCCTTGACGGCGGCCAGGTTGTGCTGGGTGCCGCCCTGCAGCACGAAGCGCCGGCCCAGCTTGCCCAGGTTGGGCTCCTGCACCACGTACAGCCAGATGTTCTTGGGCAGCACCGCCGCCAGCCCGGCCATGATCTCCTCGCGGCTCCAGCCGAGCTGCTGGAAGTTGACGATGTCGGACTCCATGAACACGGCACAGCCGTAGCTGAACAGCGGGATGCGCTCGGCACGGAACGCCACCTGCGCGTAGTCCGTGACCTGGTAGCCGAACTTGAGCGCCGTGGACTGGAGGAAGTAACCGTTGCCGGCCGAACACTGCGTGTTAAGGCGGAAGTCCTTCACCTTGCCGCCGTGCAGGATGATGACCTTGATATCCTGCCCGCCGACGTCGACGATGACGTCCACGTCCTGGTAGTAGTGCAGGGCCGACTGCGTGTGCGCCACCGTCTCGACGATCGCCACGTCCGCGCCCAGGGTGTCCTTGAGCATGTCCTTGGCGTAGCCGGTGGTGCCCATGCCCTTGATCGTGAGCACCGCGCCCTGCTCCTCCACCTGCCGGCGCAGGTCGGCCAGGATCTGGCGCGTATCCTCGATCGGATTGCCCTGGGAGAGGCGGTACGCCTTGACCAGCAGGTTGCCATCGGCGTCCATGAGCACGGCCTTGGTGGAGGTCGAGCCGCCGTCGATGCCGGCGTAGGCCTCCACCACCTGGCCGGGCCGGAAGCGGGCCGGCTGGAACGGCGGGATGGAGTAGCGGCGGGCGAAGTCGTCCAGCTCATCGGGTGAGCGCAGGAGGCCGGGCGCGCCGGTGGCCTCGCGCATCTTCTTGCGGCCGTGCTCGGCGTACTCCACCAGCGCCGCCGTGCCGAGGTAACGACCCACGTGCGGCGCCTCCTCCTTGCCGAACAGCACGGAGCCGATGGCGGCGAAGTACTGGGCGTCCTCCGGCACGATGATCAGGCTCTTGGGGTCCACACCCTCCGGCAGCTTCACACCGCGCTCTTGCCAGATCTTGGGGATGTGGTGGCGCCAGGCGTCCTGCAAGGCAGGGATGAAGGTGTTGGGGCCGCCCAGGAGCAACACCTTGGGGCGCAGGGTGTTGCCGCGGGTGAGGACACTCAGGTTCTGCTGCACCAGCGCCTCGAACAGGGAGGCCATCAGCTCACCGGACGGCACCCCCTGCTTCTGCAGGCCGTTGATGTCCGTCTCGGCGAACACGCCGCACTTGCCCGCCACCGGGTGCAGCTTGACGTCGTAGTACTGGAGCGCCTTCAACTCCGCCGGGCTGAGGCCGAGCTTGGCGTTGATCTTGTCGATCACCGCGCCCGTGCCGCCGGCGCATTTGTCGTTCATGCTGGGCAGCTTGCGCTTCTGGCCGGTGGTGGGATCCTCCACCCAGATGATGATCTTGGCGTCCTGCCCACCCAGCTCGATCACCGAGCCGGCGTCGGGGTGGAAGCGCTCCACCGCCAGCGAGACGGCGTTCACCTCCTGCACGAAGCGGGCGCCGATGTAGTCGGCCAGGGCAGCGCCGCCGCTGCCGGTGATGAAGACGCGGAACCGGTCGGTGGGGATGGGGAACGCGCGTTCGATGCGGTGCAGGAACTCCAGCACCTTCTCGGGCTGGCGCGTCTCGTGGCGCTGGTAGTCCTTCCAGAGGATGGCGTCGGTGGCCGGGTCCATCACCACGGCCTTGACGGTCGTCGAGCCCACGTCCAGACCGATCATCAGGCTCGACGGTGGCTCCTGCGGGGGGGTGAGGCCACTCACCTCCGAGGGGCGAACCTCCATACCTCCCTCCCATCCGATGCCGGCGTCTGAGGCATCCCTTGGGCGCCGGCACCCGGGTGTTGGGAATGCGCGACGGTGCTGAGATTAGCAGCAGATCAGTTCGTTTACAACCCGGTTGCCCCGTTTTGCCCGACATTTGTAAGGTATTGCCCGACACGCCGCCCGCCGACCATCTTGGGCCGTGCGCCACGGTACCACGCTGGCCCACGGCCGACTGTCGGGTAACCTCCCTGCAAGGGGCGCGCGCAGGATGAAACGGCTGCCACGGTGGGCGCACTGCCCGTGGTGCACCGGGCGGAGGTCTCGCGTGCGCCCGTCGCTTCTGCTGCCCGTGCTCGCGTTGTGGTTGCTCCTGCACTGCCAGTGGTACGATACCGCCCCCGAGCGCGCCACCGTCATCGGGGCGAACTTCAGCTGTCAACGGGCACGGTACCTGGATCTGGACTGTGAAGCGACCCTGGCCGCCGTGCTCGACGACCTGGGTGCCCGGCTGGTGCGGTTGTCCGTGTACTGGCACGAGGCCGAACCGGAGCCAGGCCGCTACGACTGGCGGCCGATCGAGCGTCAGCTCGACGCGGTGCATGCCCGCGGGGGCCGGGCGGTGGTCAGCATCGGCATGAAGGCGCAGCGCTTCCCGGAGTACTGGCTGCCGGACTGGCTCCGTCAGGCGGCGCCCATCGCCCCCGACGAGCTGCCCGAGCGCCACCCGCTGGTGCGCCGCCACTTGCTGGCCTTCCTGGACGCGGCGGCACGTCGGGTGAGCGCCCACCCCGCCGTGGAGGCGCTCCAGGTGGAGAACGAGCCCTACGTCAACTACCGGCCCAACCGCCTGCTGCGCTGGATCGGTCGAGAGCGCTATGGGCCGGGCGAGCATCGCTCGCTGCACATCCTGTTCCTGAAGTTCGGCTGGAACGCCACCACCTGGCGCATCAGTGACTCGTTCCTGGCCGAGGAGGTGGCCACGGTGCGGGCCGCCGCCCCCCGGACCCCGATCGTCCTCACCCACGCCAGCTGGCTGCGCACGGACCGATCCTGGCGCTCGCTCCTGGAGCTGGGCGATGTGCTCGGGCAATCGGTGTACACCAAGCGTCAGCTCGGGCCGTGGCCGTGGCTGTACCTCTTCCCGTACCGGCTCGGGCCGCTCTCCCCGCACCTGCCCACGCAGGCGCGGACGGCCGCGCGGCAGGGCAAGGCGCTGTGGATCACCGAGCTGCAGGCCGAACCGTTCGAGAAATCGGGCATGGACGAGCGGCACGCGCCCCGTGCCATCAACGGTTTCACGCCCGGGAGGCTGGCCGAGAACGTGACCCTCGCCCGCCGCGCCGGCGCCACACGCGTCTATCTGTGGGGCGTGGAGTGGTGGGCCTACCTCAAGGAACGGCACGGCGACGGCCGCCTCTGGGAGGCGGGCCGGGCGGTGCTGGCCGAGGCCGGTCCTCCCGAACACCATCGATAGGCAGGCACCCTCCTCACCGGGTAGCCCCCAGCCGGCGGCTCGCCGCCCGCTCGTACAGCGCCAGCACGGTTTCGGCGATGCGCGGCCAGGCAAACTGGGCCGCACGGACCCGGCCACGGGCGGCCAGACAGCGGCGCTCATCCGGCGCACGCAGCAGCCGGGCCACGGCGGCGGCCAGGGCATCCGGATCGCGCGGGGGGACGAGCAGCCCCTCGACCCCATCGGTCAGCACCGTGCGGAACCCCTCGATGTCGGAGGCGACCACCGGACAGCCGGCGGCCATGGCCTCCAGCAACACGATGCCGAACGACTCGTTGCCGGTGTTGGGCGCGCAGAACAGGGTGGCATGCTGGTAGTAGGCGGGCAGTTCCGTATCCGGCACATAGCCGACGAAATGCACGCCCGCCAGGCCGTGCGCCGCCGCCCAGGCAGCGTAGCGCGCCCGCCGTCGTCCGGCGCCGACCACCACCAGCCGCAGGTCGGGGAAGGAGGGGAGCAGCCGCGCGTAGGCACGCAGGAGATAAGGCAGCCCCTTGCGCGGCTCCAGGCGGCCCACGAACAGCAGGTACGGCCCCGCCGGCAGGTCGCGCGGCCGCGGCCGCGGCCCGGCGAACCGAGCGGCGTCGATACCGTTGGGGATCACCGTGTACGCGCCGGGAAAGTAGCGGCCGGCCAGGCGGGCGGCGGCGGGCGAGACGGCAATCCGCGCGTCCAGCCGCCCCACCAGGGGGGCCAGCAGCGGCCGGAAGAGGGCGTACAGCTTGCTCCCCCCCTCGTGGGCGGCGTGGAAGGTGGCGACGGTGACCGCCCGCGACCGGTACAACACCTCCAAGGTGAGCGAGGAGATGAGCGGCTCGTGCAGGTGGATGACGTCGAACCGCTCGTGCGCCAGCAAACGCCGCACCCGCGGCCCCAGCCAGGGGGTAACGGTCACGTGCGCGAGCGAGCCGCCGGACGGGAAGGGCACGGTGCGACCGAGCACGGTGACGTCCGGGGTCGACGAGGGCCGCGGCCCGGGCGCGATCAGATGCACCACGTGGCCGCGCGCGCGGAACTCCCGCACCAGGTGGGCCATGTGCGTGTTCACGCCTCCCGGCACCGCGATGTCATACGGCGAAACCAGCGCGATCTTCATCGGCCCCGGCGTGTCGGGGCGGCGTCCCCAGCCCCCGTCGAGCGTACTGTACTCGCGCGCGTGGGCGCGGGGAAACCCGTGCACGGGGGATCAACGTCAACGGATGCCGTCAGGCGGTGGCCCGCCCACAGCTCGTGCAGAAACGGAGGGCGGGGCGGAGCGGTGCCCGGCACCAGACACACGTCGACGCCGTCGGCGGCGCCCCGCGGCCGGCACCTGCCCGCCGGCGAAAGGCCAGTGCGATCTGGTCACCGCTCCGCGGCCGGGGGTGCATCAGCCGGGGGTCATCCCGGCGCAGACGGCGGCCGCAGCCGGTGCAGAAGAACCGGTGCGAGCCAATGAGCCCCGGCGAGCCGGGTCGGCAATGCGAGCAGGGCGCAACCAAGCGGTCGTCCATGGCACCTCTCCGTGGCGCTCACGCGGCCTGGCTCTCCAGGGTGGCCAGCAGATCGGTCAGCTCCTGACGCAACGCCCGCGGCATGCGCTTCTCGGAGCCGGTCTCACGCGCAAAACAGCGCAGGCAGATCCCTCGTCCGAGGGGCCCGGGCACCGCCACGTCATCGAGTTCGGCCTCAAAGCGGCAGATCGTGCAGGTGATCATGGTGGCCCTCCTTGGACTGCCTGACGGCTCGCCGACGGCGAATCCGCCGTGCTCTGGTCGCAGGATGGCACCCCGCCGTGCCCGGTGCTGTGACCGCCCGCACCACCGGTATGTGACCTGGACGACACTTGGGCTCGTGACGGCAGAACGGGGTTCTCGTATGCCGCGCGACACGACGAGGGCGCTCCCGCTCAGGGGAGCGCCCCACGCGCGGTGTAGCCGATGCGCGGTTCAGGGAGAGATGGGGGTTAGGCCAAGGTCCGCATCGGTCTCGATGAAGATGAGGCCCTTGCGAATGGCGTAGCGGATCAGCTCGGCGCTGCCACGCACGCCGAGCTTCTGCACGATGTGCTCCTTATGCGCTTCCACGGTCTTCACGCTGATGAACAGTCGCTCCGCGATCTGCTTGTTGGTATAGCCCTCGGCGATGAGCTGCAGCACCTCCCGTTCGCGCGGGGAGAGCGTGCTTTCCCGCCCGCCCTTGCCGTCGCTGGCCAGGAGGTAGGTGCGCAGCCGGTCCCCCTCGGCGAGCGATTGGGAGAGGTAGGTGTTGCTCTGGTACACTGTGCGAATGGCCAGCAGCAGCTCATCGGAGCTGGAGCTCTTGAGCACGTAGCCAGAGGCCCCGGCCCGCAGGGCGGCACGGACCTGGTCCTCGTGCCCGTACCCGCTCAGGATCAGCACCTTGGTCTTGGGCAGGCGCTTGCGGATGACGGCGGTAGCCTCAATGCCGTTCAGGCCCGGCATGGCCGTGTCCATCAGCACGACGTCCGGCTTGAGCTGCTCGGCCAGGTCGATCGCCTGGCGGCCGTCGCTGGCTTCACCGACCACTTCGACCTCGCCGTGCGTCTCCAGCAACAGGCGCAGCGTATCGCGCAGGACCGTGTGGTCGTCCGCGATCAGCACGCGGATGCTGCGAACCGCTGGCCGCCGGGCGGCAGCAGCGACCGGACTGGTGGCGGGGCGAACGGTGGGCGGCATCGATGTCCCTCCTGCGGGTTGCCGGATACGTGGCGAGACGACCGGCGCTGGCTTTCCGAGGTCCATGGTGAAAATCGGCCGGGTCCACCTGCATCGGGGAAAGCCCGGAAAATGTGCTTACCTTCCCTTTCTTGAATGACAGTCTAGCAGTCGAACCCATCGGCAGCGGCCCCGTGGAGGCCCCAACCACCCCTGGGGACCGACCGGTCGGCGCGTCTTCCCTCACGGCAGGAAGGCGAGGGGGTTGACGGGGACGCCGTTGCGGCGGACCTCGAAGTGCAGGTGCACGCCGGTGGAGTAGCCGGTGGTGCCGGCATAGCCTACCACCTGCCCCTGCCCCACCCGCTGGCCGATGCGCACCGGCGGCGGGGCGTTCAGGTGAGCGTAAAGGGTGCGGAAGCCGTCACCGTGGTCGATCTCCACGTAGTAGCCGTAGGAGCAGCAGGGGTTGCCGCCGGCGAAGGTGACCACGCCGGCGCGGGCGGCGACGATGGGGGCGCCGGCCCGGCCGTACAGGTCGATGTCGATGCCCAGGGGGTGGCTGGGGCCGAAGTAGCTGGAGATGGCCCCGGTGATGGGCCACAGCCAGCCGCCACCCGCCGGCCGCCCCTGGGTCGCGGCGGCCGGTGCCGGGGGTGCCGGGGGCGGGGCGGGCACGCCCTCAGCCCGGCTTGCGCTCACCCCTCTCCCGCTGGCGGGAGAGGGGCCGGGGGTGAGGGCCGGGGCCGGAACTGCCGGGGGCGGGCTCAGCTTCGCCCCGGGGAGGAACACCACCTGGCCCTCCCGCACCAGGTCGGGCGCGGTGATCCGGTTGGCCGGCTCCTGCACGATGGCCGTCACTTCCACCCCGAACCGCTCCGCCACGCCGGTGAGGGTCTCGCCCCAGCGCAGCTCGTACAGCAGCCCGTCGCGCGGCGGGATGCGCAGCGTCTGGCCCACTTTGAGCAGGTCGCGGTCGGTGACGCCGGCGTTGTTCATGACGATGGTGTCCGGGGTGATGCCGTAGCGTTGGGCGATACTGGTTAGCGTCTCGCCCGGTCTGACTTGATGCTCCCGCTCCAGCGGCGGCGGCGCCGCCGAGAGGGCGCTGCTGGGTGTGGGCAGCGGCTCGGCCAATACCAGCGCGCCGGGTGCCTCTGCCGGCGCTTGCCCGGCGGGCAGTGCGGCGGACGGGGGCGCCGGGCCCGTCTCGGCCACATGTCGTGGGCCGTCCGTTGAGCCCTCTCCCCGGCCTTCGGCCACCCCCCTCCCGCGTGCGGGAGAGGGGCCGGGGGTGGGGGCCTGGGTGAGCGCGGGCGAGAGGTCCGCGGCGACCGGCGGCGCGAGGGGCGAGGGGTCGAATTGGGATGATTGCCCCGTCGGGTCGGTTGTGCGAGCCCGTGGCGGGGCCCCGCCCGAGGACGCCGCGAACGCTGGCGCCGTGCGCCCGTGCAGGGCTAAGGCCATTGCGGCGACCGCGGCTGTGAGGGCCACCGCCAAGGCGCCGCCAAGCACCACGCCGGGGAGAGGCGTGGAACCGCCGGCTCCGGTGTGGCGGTGCCCGCGCCGAGCGCGCTCAAGCATCACCGCCTCCCAGGAGCAGGCGCAGGTACTGCTGGGTCTCCGCCGGCAGATGAGCCCGCCAGCGGTCACCGCCCGCGGCGATGGCCTGCAGCACCGTGCCCACGCCGGCGTTGTAGGCGGCCAGCGCCTTGGCGACATCACCCCCGAACCGCTGGAGGTTGTCGCGCATGGTGGCGGCGGCGGCGTGCAGGCTGGCGACCGGGTCACGGCGGTTGACGTGGGGGTAGGCCGAGGGCATGAGCTGGGCGATGCCCTCGGCCCCGGCGCGGCTCACGCGCCGACCGCTGATGACCTCGGGGTCGAAGTTGCCGGATTCGAGCGCGATCTGGCGGGTGAAGAGGTCCACGGCCTGAGGCGGGAGGTACTGCGCGCCGATGGCGCGGGTGAGGTCGGCCCACGGCCCCGTTGGGCGGCCGCCTCGCAGCGTGAGCGCCTGGTGGAAGGCGGCGGCGCGGCCGCTGTCCGGTGCGGTGACGCGGCGTAGGCCGTCGCCCAGGGCCGCGGCTGCCTGCCGCCGGACCTCGGCACGCAGCGCGTCGGCGAATCCGGTGTCCACGTGGCGACGAATGGGCAGTAAGGCCGGTGGCCGGCCATCGCCCCGCACCGCAGCGACGTCCATCCCCAAGTCCTGACTCGCTTAGGCGGGGACCACCGGAGAAATCCGGCGCCCACGCGTGGAGAGGTCCCGTCGCTCATCACGGTAGTGGCGGCGGCGGCCGCGCCCCATCAGGGGCCGCCCCGATGGGTCGGGCCGCTCCTCCCCAATCAGGAGCCGCGGGGCAGGGGTGCGGCCGCGTCGTCGGTCACCCGCTGCCGGATCTCCAGGATCTGGGGCAGCACGTCGTGAAAGCGGTCAACCACCGTGGGGTCGAAGTAGCGACCGCGCTGGGCAACGATCTCGGCCAGCGCCTCTTCCACCGACCAGGCGGGGCGATGTGGGCGCGGGGTGGTAAGGACGTCGAACACGTCGCACACGGCGCAGATGCGGCTGACCAGCGGGATGTCCTCACCGCGCAGGCCGTTCGGGTAGCCGTTGCCGTCCCAGCGCTCGTGATGGGTGAGGGCGATAGCGGCCGCCGTCTGCATCACGGGTGATCGGCTGCCGGCGAGGATCCGCGCGCCAGCGGTGGTATGGTTCCGGATCAGCGCCAGCTCCTCAGGCTGGAGCTCGCCCGCCTTGAGTAACACCCGATCCGGGATGGTGATCTTGCCGATGTCGTGCAGGGGGCTAGCGCGCCGCACCACGTCGGCCTCGGCGGCGCTCATGCCCATCGCCAGCGCCAAGTAGGCGGACATCTCGCTCATCCGCACGATATGCAGCCCCGTGGCGTCATCGCGGTACTCGGCCACTTGGCCTAGCCGGCGCACCGCTTCCATCTGGACGTCGGCCCGGTCGTCTGACGCGCTTGGCGACTCCGGACTGCCGGCGCGCTGGCGCTCAAGCACGCGGATCTTGAGCACCTGACACACCCGCGCCACGATCTCGTGGCGGTCGTAGGGCTTGGTGAGGAAATCGGCCGCGCCGCCCTGGCGCGCCCGCCGCTCGGTGTCAGGCGCGCCGTCAGCGGTCAGGACGATGACGGCGGGTCGGCAGCCAAAGCGCCCTGCTCGAACCTCCGCCAACACGTCCAACCCGTTGCCCGATGGTAGGTGCAGGTCGAGCAGCAGCAGGTCCGGTTGCAGCTGCCCGCATCGGTCCGCCAGCTCACGGGCATCGGTGAGAATGGAGACCCGCGAGAAGCCGGCCTGCCGCAGGATCAGCTCCAGCAGGCGGGCGCTCATGAGCTGGTCCTCCACAATCACGATCACCGCGTTGGCCAGAGGGGGTTCCACGACGAGGTTCATGGGCGTTGCTCCGCGGCAGGCGGTGGGCGTTGTCGCTATCCAGGTCTCGAGCCGGCAACCAGCGGCCTTAAGCGCGGCACGGGCTAAAGGGCGCCGTGGCACGCTCGATACTTAGGCGGCACGAGCAGTTTGGATGGAGCCGACACGCTCCGGGCCACCACGCCACAGACCAAGAGCCCGCCCGGCGCGGGCAGCGATGGGGGGACGTCCATGGTGGACATGCAGACCGGTACCGATGAGGAACAGGTGGTCGTGTTTGACCTGGCGGGCGAGAGCTACGGCATCGACATCGGGCACGTGCAGGAGATCATCCGCCTGCCGGCCATTACCACCGTGCCGCGGGCGCCCGCGTGCGTGGAAGGGGTCGTCAACCTGCGCGGACGCGTGATCCCGGTGATCAACCTGCGCGCTCGCTTCGGTCTGCCCGAGGGCGAGCGGGGGCGCGCCGCGCGCATTGTGGTGCTGGAGGCCGGTGGACAGACGGTGGGTGCGCTGGTGGACGCGGTGTCCGAGGTGCTGCGCATCCCGCGCGACGCCATCGAGCCGCCGGGCGCCACCTTGCAAGGTCCGGAGACGGCCCACCTGCGCGGCATCGCCAAGCTGGGCGATCGCCTGGTCATCCTCTTGGACCTGGACAAGGTCATCGACCTCTCGGAGGCGATCGTGACCGCCGCATGAGCGGCTCCCGGTCGATCCGTGCCCCAGCCTCGCCGGGGCGCGCCGAACCCACCATGGCAGGGCTGCGTGATGCTGCACTTTGACGCGACGGATAGCGACCTCACGCTGTTTCTGGAAGAGGCAGCGGAACATCTGCGCACCCTCAGCGATGGGCTGCTGCGCCTGGAACGCGATGCCTCTGACCCGCAGCTCATCCAGGCCATGTTCCGCGCCGCCCACACCCTTAAAGGCTCCTCGGCCACCATCGGCCACGAGCGGATGGCCCGCCTCACCCACGTCATGGAGAGCGTGCTAGACGCCATCCGCAAGGGCGCCCTCCCCGTCAGCCCGGCCCTGATCGACACTTTGCTCGCCGGGGTAGACGCCCTCAACGGGCTCAACGAGGAGGTCGTGACCCGTGAAGTGAGCGATGTGGACGTGGACCTGCTGGTCGAGCGTCTGCACGCGCTGATCGTCCCCGCGGCCGGCGGTAACCCGATACCGGGCGGCACCACCCAGGCAAGCGCGTCCCGCGCCTCCAGGAGGAATTCCGGGACACGGGCGGTACGGGCGGCAGGCAAGGCCGAAGCCGAGGCGGAGGGAACCGTCTACACGGTCGAGGTGGCGATCGATCCGCGGTCGGATTGGCCGGCGGTGCGGGCCTACCAGGCCCTCATGGAGCTGGCGGCGCTGGGCACGGTGCTGCGCTCCTGGCCCAGCGAGGAGGAGCTGCAGAGCGGTCAGAGCGGGCACCGTCTGCGCGCGGTGGTCACCACCACACGCGATATGGCGACCCTCCAGGCGGCCGCCGCCGGCGTGAGCGAGGTGCTCTCCGTCACGGTGCACCCTGCCCCCATCGCCGACGAGGCCGCGCCGGCCACGGCCGTCCCGGATATGCCGCTCGCGGTGACCGGTGCCCTTGAAGCCCCTGAAGAGGAAACGCGCCCCATCGGGGTGAGCAGACGAGACCCCACCGACCAGAGAGAGGAACCGCGCGAGCGCGGCAAGGGCGGGGTGGGCACCCGCATGGTGCGCGTCGATATCGGCCGCCTGGACGAGATGATGAACCTGGTCGGTGAGCTGGTGATCGATCGCGGTCGGCTGGCCCAAGTCCTGCGCGAGCTGTCCGGGCGCCTGAGCGGTGATCCGGCCCTGGACAGCCTGGCGGAGATCGCCCAACACCTGGGGCGCGTCAGCGACGACCTCCAGGAGCAGGTGATGCTGGCCCGCCTGCTACCGATCGAGAACGTGTTCAACCGCTTCCCCCGCATGGTGCGCGACCTGGCCAGGAAAAGCGGCAAACAGGTGCGCTTTATCGTGGAGGGGGAGCAGACCGGGCTCGACCGTTCGGTGATCGATGAGATCGGCGACCCGCTCCTGCACCTGCTGCGCAACGCCGTGGACCATGGGGTGGAGCCACCGGCGGAGCGGCGGGCGGCCGGGAAATCACCGGAGGCCACCGTGCGGCTCGCCGCCCGCCACGAGGAAAACCACATCGTCATCGAGGTCGCGGACGATGGGCGCGGTATCGACCCGCGGCGGGTGCGGGAGAGCGCGGTGCGCAAGGGCCTCCTCTCGCCCGAGGCGGCCGCGCGCCTGAGCGACGATGAGGCCATCACCCTGATCTTCGCCCCCGGCTTCTCCACCGCCGAGCGGGTGACGGACGTCTCCGGCCGCGGCGTGGGCATGGACGTGGTCCGCACCAACATCGAGAAGATCGGCGGCAGCGTACGGGTGCAGACGCAGGTGGGCGCGGGCACGACGTTCGTGATCACGCTGCCGCTCACCCTGGCCATCATCCGTGCCTTGCTGGTGCGCGTCGGCGAGGCGGTGTTCACCATCCCCCTGTCCTCGGTGCAGGAGACCCTGCGCGTCCGCACGGACGCCATTCGCACCGTGCACCAGCGGGAGGTGGTGCTGATCCGCGGCCAGGCGCTGCCGCTGGTGCGCCTGGCCGACCTGTTCGGTGGGCGCGGCCGGTCGGCGGAGCCCGCCGCGAGCGACGGGCGGTACGTGGTGGTGGTGCGCTCGGGCCGCACCGAGCTGGGCCTGGTGGTCGACCGGCTGATCGGGGAGCAAGAGGTGGTGATCAAATCCATCGGCGGCGTGCTCGGCGAGGTAGACGGGATCGCCGGCGCCACCATCCTGGGCGACGGCCGCGTGTCCATGATCGTGGATGTGCCCAAGGTGGTGGACCGTCTGGCCGCGCGCGCGGCCTGAACCGGAACGCTGGTGGCGCGGGCATCGGCACCGAGCCGTTCCTGCCTACCAGCACCCCGCGGGGGTGTGGTGATGAGCACAACGTTTACCTTGACCCCGGCGGAGCAGGTGCGGCTGGCCGCGCTGGTCGACGCGGCGCTGACGCACGTGACCGCGGCGCTCACGGAGATGTTCGGCGCGGACGTGGCGGTCACCGCCGTCCACATCCGCACCGTGCCGCTGTCCGAGGCCGGCGGCCTCATCGGCAGCCCGGACCTGGAAGTGGCGGCCGTCTACCTGGGCGCGGCGGGTGAGCTGCCCGGCCACCTGCTGCTGCTCATGCCGTTGGATGCCGCCTTGGCGCTGTGCGACGTGCTCTTGGAGCAGCCGCCGGGCACCACCACGGCCCTGGGCGAGATGGAAGCCTCGGCGCTGGGCGAGGTGGGCAACATCGTCGGCTCCTTCTTCCTCAGCTCCCTGGCCGACCGCTCCGGCCTGCGCATGCAGGTCACCCCGCCCGGCGTGTTCTGCGATATGGCCGGGGCGGTCATCAGCCTCGCCCTGGTCGAGGTGGCGATGTACGCGGATGAGGTGATCGTGATCGACGCCGGCTTCATTCACCAGGGCCGCCATCTGCCCGCTTGGTTCCTGGCCTTTCCCGAGCCGTCCCACCTGGCCACGGTGCTGGCGCGGGGAGGGGCGGTATGATCACGTCCACCGCGCAGGCCATGACCGTGGGCCTCGGGGAGGTCAAGGCCGCCACCTCAGCTTCGGCCGAGGCGCTGCTGGCGCTGGGGCTGGGCTCCTGCGTGGGGGTGGTGCTGTTCGACCCCCTGGCCCGTGCCGGCGGTATGGCGCACGTCGTGCTGCCGGAGCCGCCGGAAGGCGCGGCCGCGTCCCCCAAATTCGCCTCCCACGCCGTGCCCCTGCTCCTGGAGCGGGTGCTGGCGCTGGGTGCCGACCGGGGGCGGCTGGTGTGCAAGATCGCCGGCGGTGCCCAGGTGCTGGCGGCCGTCGCGATGCGCGATAGCTTTCGCATTGGCGAGCGCAACGTGGCGGCAGTGCAGGCCGCGCTGCGCCGGCTGGGCATCGTGCCGTGCGCCGCGGACTGCGGCGGTTCCACCGGCCGCAGCCTGCGCCTCTCCCTCAGCGACGGTCGGGTGGCCGTCAAGCGGCTGGGCGAGGACTGGCGGGAGCTGTAAGCCGGTGGGGCGGGTGATGAGGCCGAAGACCAATCGGATCGGAGAGGAGCCTATGGCCAAGGTGTTGCTGGTTGACGATGCGGCGTTCATGCGCATGCGCTGCGCGCGTCTGTTGCAGGAAGAGGGGCATGAGGTCCTGGAGGCCGCCAACGGCCGCGAGGCGGTGGAGGTCTACCAGGCGCATCGGCCGGACGCCGTGCTCATGGACATCACCATGCCCGAGATGGACGGCCTGGAGGCGCTGCGGGCCATCCGCGCCATCGACCCACAGGCCCGGGTGGCGATGCTCACCGCCATGGGGCAGCAGGCCATCGTGATCGAGGCGATCAAGAACGGCGCACGCGATTTCGTCGTCAAGCCGTTCGAGCGCGAGCGGGTGCTGGCGGCGGTGGCCAAGCTGATTAGCTAGGCCTGCCGGAAGGAGAGGCGCCCATGACGCGGGTGCTGGTGGTCGACGACTCCGCCTTCATGCGCCACTGTATCAGCCGGGCGCTGAGCGCCCAGCCGGACCTCGAGGTGGTGGGCACCGCCACCGACGGCATCGAGGCGCTGGAACTCGTGCGGCGCCTGCGGCCGGATGTGGTCACCCTGGACGTGGAGATGCCACGCCTGGACGGGTTGCGCACACTGGAGATCCTGATGCGGGACATGCCGCTGCCGGTGGTGATGCTGAGCAGCCTCACGGAGGCGGGTGCGCCGGCCACCATCCGGGCGCTGGAGCTGGGGGCGGTGGACTTCGTCACCAAGCCGGCACCGCCAGCGGTGGGAGTGCGCCAGGTAGAGCCGCAGCTGGTGGCGGCCGTGCGCGCCGCCGCCCAGGCCCGCGTGCCGGGCCGAGTCCCCACCCTCACCCCAGCGGGCCGGGAGCAGGCCGGGGTGCGGGCCGGCAGAGCGCACGCCCGTGCGAACCAGGCCGTGGCCATCGGCTGTTCCACGGGCGGGCCACGGGCGCTCCTGGAGGTGATCCCGCGCCTGCCCCCGGACCTGCCGGCCACGGTGCTGGTCGTGCAGCACATGCCGGCCGGCTTTACCCACTCCCTCGCCGAGCGGCTGGATCACGTCTCCACCCTGCCGGTCAAGGAGGCGCAGCACGGCGACCTGGCCATCCCCGGCCGAGTGCTGCTGGCGCCCGGCGGCCGGCACATGGAGCTGGACCCAGCCGGGCGGGTACGCCTCACGGATGGGCCGCCCGTGCACGGCGTGCGCCCGTCGGTCGATGTGCTGCTCAGCTCGTTACCGCCCTTGTTCGGCGAGCGATGCGTGGCCGTCATCCTCACCGGCATGGGCTGCGACGGCGCCGCCGGTGCGGCCCGCGTGCGCGCCGCCGGCGGATGGGTGCTCGTCGAGGACCCCGCTACGGCGACCGTCTACGGGATGCCGCGCGCGGTCGCCGAGCGCGGTCTGGCCCACCGGCAGGCCCCGCTCCCCGCCATAGCCGACGCGATTCAGGAGGCCCTGCTCCACCGATAACGGAGGACGGAACGGCTACCAGAGGATGTGCGATGCCGCGCGACCAGACCCTCGACCCAGAGTACACCACCTTCGTGCGCAGGGTGCGGCACCTGACCGGTATCGATCTCGCCGGCTACAAACCGGAACAGATGCGCCGCCGGCTCACGGCCCTGGCCGCCCGGCATGGCGCCGCCACCCTGCCCGCCTTCGCCGAGCTGATGGCCCGAGACCCGGCCGCCCTGCAGGCGTTCAAGAACTTCTTCACCATCAACGTGTCGGAGTTCCTGCGCGACCCGGCCCGCTGGGAGGACCTGGCGCGCGTGGTGCTGCCGCGGCTCCATGAGGAGGGCGGGAGGCGACCGCTGCGCGTGTGGAGTGCCGGCTGCGCCCATGGGGCCGAGCCGTACTCGCTGGCCATGCTGCTGGAAGAGCTGGCCCCGGGCCAGCCGCACCGCATCCTGGCCACGGACATCGACGAGGCGGTGCTGGCACGAGCCATGCGCGGCAGCGGCTATCAGGAGGCAGAGCTCCGGCACGTGGACGCCGCCCGCCGTGCCCGGTTCTTCACCCGGGCGCCAGACGGAACCTACGCCGTGACGCCGGCGCTCCGCGCGCGGGTCACCTTCCAGCAGCATGATCTGCTCACCGGGGTGCCGGGGCACGGCTGGGACCTGATCGTGTGTCGCAACGTGGTGATCTACTTCACCGAGACGGCAAAACGCACGCTGTACCTGCGCCTGGCGGAGGCGTTACGGCCCGGTGGCGTGCTGTTTGTGGGGGGCACAGAGGTGGTAACGGCCGCCCGCGAGCTGGGATTTGTGCCGCTGCTCACCTCGTTTTACCAAAAGGTAGGGCTGCGCTGCGCCGGCGCCGCCTAGCAAGGAGGTTCGCACATGCAGGTCGATCTGGTGCACATCTTCATCAAGGCGGCGATTGAGGTGCTCCGGCAGGAGATCGGCGAGGAGGCGGCGGCCGGCTCGGTCAAAGTGCTCAGCTCCGCCCAGACAAGCGAGGAAGTCACGGTCATCATCGGGGTCACCGGCGACGTGCGGGGCATGGTCCTGTTGGGCATGTCCGAGCGCACCGCCAAGCAAATCGTAGGGCGCATGATGGGGGAGCCCTGCCCCCTCTTCGACGAGCTGGCGCAGAGCGGCATCGCCGAGATGGGCAACGTCATCACCGGCCTGGCCACCCAGGGGTTAGAACAGGCTGGCTATCGCGCCACGATCTCGCCCCCAGCACTGGTGGCCGGTGGGCCGGGGATCATCATCTCCACGGTCAATATCCGCCGCTTCGTGGTGCCACTCCGCACCGGGGTCGGCGACCTGGTGCTGCACGCGGCCCTGGAGCTGGCGCCAACAGTGCGCGGCCAGGCGGCGGTGAACGGCCACCAGGCGGTTCCGTCCTCTCTGCCCTCGGCCTGAGCAAAGCGTCGAGTGCTGTGTGCTGGCAGTACGGCGGGCTGCGGCCCTCACCCCCAACCCCTTTCCCACGTGCGGGAGAGGGAAGCACGTCGTTCTGAAGCGCTTCGCTCGCGGCAGACCACCCTCCCTCGCCCAGAGGGGGGTAGGGGGTGAGGGCCCGCCTTCCTGACCCGCACCCGTGAGGCCGGCCCGGCCTTTGGCACGGGCCCCGCGCTTTGTCGGCGTTGGGCGAAGGCCCGTGACCTGCTCCCCTCTCGGCCCGGCACCCCTGAGGGTGGCTACGCTCTACCCCGTCGCTCCGCTGTGAGGCAGGGCCACCCAAGCGTCGGCATGCCGGCAGCTCAGTGCTCGCGCGCCTTCCGACCCAGCGAGCACTCCGCCACGGCAACCCCAGGTATGGTCCGGGTGACTGCAGCGGTTCCTCGCGATAACCTCCATTGGCTCGCGTGCGGGCGAACCCGCGTGCGAGCCCTCAACTCGCACATACATTCTTCTAACGCTGCATTTACGTTGTTCTCATAGACCGTTCCCTAAGGTGGGATCGACGGACGACGCATCGCCACGTAGCCGTGCCAGCGCGGAGGGGCCGATGTACGGCCGTGTCATGGGGACCGTACTCGCCCTTGCCCTCCTCATCGCGGCGCTGACGGGCCTGATCGTCGCGACCCTCGGCGAGCCGCGGGAGGGCGTCACCGCCGCGCTGCTGGTGCTGGCGATCCTGAGCGTTGTCTTTGGCCTGGGGATGCTAGCGGGGCCGCCGCCCCCGCAGATGCCGGTGCCGTACCGCCGGTGAGCGGCCCGGCACCGGCCGTCTCGGAGGGACCACGATGTACGACCCGAGCGTGCTGTTCCCAGAAGCGGTGACCTTGCTGGATATGGTTCGTCGTCAGGAACTAGCCGAGGAGATGCGCCGAGTGGCGGGGTACCGGCGCCGGCTGGCCGGCCCGCAGCCGACGGCACTTGACGGCGGGCGCGCGCGCCGGCTTGAGCGGCCATTGCACGCGGCGGGGGATGGGAACCGGCAAGCAGCCGCGGCGTGAGGACGACATCCACCCCGCGCCAACGATCGCCCAGGCCAGAGTCCCGGATAGGGGGAGGTAACGGTGATGGAGAGCCGCTACTGGACAGCGTTCGCAGAACGGCATCGGCGACCGCGCCCGACCCTGCACGTGGACTATCGGCTCGCGGCCCGGCCATTGCCCCGCTTGCACCCCCGCCCGCGAGCCGCTCATAGCGGCCAGCCGAGCCACCCCGGTCGCTACCGCCCCGTGCGCTGATCGGGCCTCGCTCACGAGGCCGGACACGGACCACGCGGCGATGCGAGCGAACTGGAGGGCGACGATGACGGCAGAACGACTGGAGTTGCGGTTCGGCGCGCCGGTCGTGCACGGTGACATCCGCCTCGGCACCGTGACCGGCATCGTGCTGCGGCCGGACGCCCTCGCGTGGGAGGCTTTGTACATCCGTCGCGTTGGCATCCGCCGGTCGGAAGTGGTGGTGCCGCGCGCGGCCATCGCCGATGCCACTGACGCGCAGGTCTCGTTGGCCGCGCCGCCCGAGCCGACCGCGGTGGCACCCCATGGTCCCGTGCTGCGCGCCGGTACTCGCGTCCACGGTCGAGGTGGCACGGTGCTCGGCCGTCCGGTGGTGGTGCTGGCCGGCGCGGATGGCTCGGTAAGTGGGATCGTGGTGCGGCCGGGCCTGCTTGCCACCCACCGGATCGTCCCGGCCGAGCGCATCCTCCAGGTCGCCTCGGACGTGATCCTCACCGACCTGGACCGTGACGCGATGCGTACCCTGGCCCGCTACCGGCCCGATGCCGAGCTCAGGGCCGCAGTCGAGGCCGCCCTAGAGAGCTTCAAACCCATAATGCTGTATGAACGGCCGCACGTACGCGTGACCGTCACTGACGGTGTGGTCACCCTGATGGGCCACGTCAGCTCGCGCCTGCGCGCCGAGCACCTGGAGGCTGCCGTCGCCACCGTGCCGGGGGTCCAAGCGGTAGATAACCGCCTGGTGTGCGACGACGAGCTCGAGACGCAGGTGGCCCAGGCTCTGGGCGCTGACCCGCGCACTCGCGCCCGGCCGATCGCGGTGCACGCGCGCCATGGGGTGGTGAGCCTGAGCGGCCGTGTCCCGGAGGCGGCGGTAGCCGAGGCGGCCACGGCGGTCGCGGCGGCGCTGCCCACCGTGCGCGCGGTGGTGAACCGCATCGAAGCACCCGGTTTCGTGCCGGACGAGACGCCGCTCATCGAGCCACGGCCCGGGCAAGAGGTGTACGCCGATGACGGCCCCCTTGGCGTCGTTCACCGCGTGGTGATCGACCCGCGCACGCGCCGGGTAAGCGGTATCGTCGTGCGCACCGGCCGCACCCCGGCCCTGGCGGGACGGGCACGGCAGGAACCGAACGAGGTGCTCATCCCCGCGCGGCAGCTCCGCACGGTGACCGATGCGGCCGTGCTGGCGTCTGGACGGCGGCAGATGCTGCTTACCATGCCAGCGGCCGCGGCGGTGGTGCCCACGCCACAGAGCTGGCAACCGCCGTTCCCATACCGCCCAGAGGATGTCGTCTGGCCGGCCGAGGCGGTGAGTGGGCAGGGACCGGCACCGGCGCCCGTGACCCAGCGCGTGGCAGCGTGAGCGCACCCTTGAACGGCGGCGCTGCCCTCGGGGTGGGGTGCCGTCCCAACGCCGAGCCGACTGGGCGGTCTTCAGCGCTGCCGAGGGCCCTCGAGATCAGAAGTAGCGGAGCCAACGCCTCGCTCAGGGCACACCCGGCGAAAGCCGGGGTCGCAAAGCCACGGGCCTACCCCCTCCGCAGGAGGAGGGCATGGCCGCCGGGCTGCCGAGGTCCGCACGCGGAAGGAAGCCCGGGTGTGCCACGTGTTGCCACGCAGCCTGCCGCCACAGGGCTGGAGGCCGGTCCAGCCGCCTTGCGGCGCCCCGCATCACCCGGGCCGGCCGGGTGATAGGCGGTTGCCCGCTGCCGGTCATCGCGCACCCTGTCGCTACCGGCCTGAGATTCGCTGTCGCCCCCACAGCCATCGACCACCGCCTTGGGGCTGCCCCCGGCCGCGGGGATACACATAGCTGGGGGGTGGATCGTTCATGCTCTTCCACCGACGGCGTCCAGACCGTATCGACCAGCACCCGGCGCGGGATATCCACGCCGAGCGGCTGAGCGCCCTGGTGCACCACATCTCCGACGTGATCACGGTCCTGGGGGTCGATGGGCGGGTGGAATACCAGAGCCCCTCCTTGGAGCGACTCCTGGGCTACCGCCCCGATGAGGCGGCGGAAGGACCGTGGTTTCTCCTCCACCCGGGCGACATAGCCGCCGTGCAGCGGTATCTCGCCCGTTGCCGCGCCACCCCGGGCGGCCAACCACCGTTGGAGGTGCGCGTGCGGCATCGCGACGGCTCCTGGCGCTACGTAGAACTGACCGCCTTCAACCTGCTCGACGCGCCGGCGGTGCACGGTCTCGTCGTCACTTGGCGCGATATCACCCAGCGCAAGGGCCTGGAGCAGCAACTGGCCCGCCAGGCCTTCTACGACCCGCTCACCGGCCTGCCCAACCGCACGCTGTTCTTCGAGCGGCTGGAGCGTGCCCTCATTGCCGCCCGGGAGCACCGCGGATCGGTGGGGGTGCTGTTCCTGGATCTAGACGGCTTCAAGATTGTCAACGACAGCCTGGGCCACGCCATGGGTGACCTGCTGCTGGCCGCCGCCGGACGTCGCATCCTGGCCTGCCTGCACCCGGACGACATGGCCGCGCGCTTCGGCGGTGACGAGTTCACCGTGCTGATCGAGCGGCTGTGGCACCCCTCGGTCGCCGTACAGACCGCCGAGCGCATCATCCGTGAATTGCGGCGACCGTTCACCATTGAGGGGCAGGAGATCTTCGTCGGTGCCACGGTGGGGATCGCCGTGAGCACGCCGGGCGGGCCACCGGTGCGGCCGGCGGAGCTGGTCCGGGAGGCGGACACGGCCCTGTACGCCGCCAAGGCGGCCGGCAAGGGGCGGGCGGTGCTGTTTGACCCAAGCATGAACAGCCGCGTGCTGGAGCGCCTCAACCTGGAGGCGGAGCTGCGCCGCGCCCTGGAGCAGGAGGAGCTGCGGCTCTTCTACCAGCCGGAGGTGGACCTTGGCTCCGGGCGGGTTATCGGCCTGGAGGCCCTGGTGCGCTGGCAGCATCCCGTCCGCGGCCTGGTGCCGCCCAGCGAGTTCATCCCCTTCGCGGAGGAGAGCGGTCTGATCGTGCCCATCGGCCGCTGGGTGCTGGCCGAGGCCTGTCGGCAGGCGCAGGTGTGGCGACAGGTCTACCCGAGCACGCCGCTGGTCGTGGGCGTCAACCTGTCCGCACGCCAGTTCCAGCAACCGGACCTGGTGGACGAGGTGGAGCACGTGCTGGCGCGGAGCGGCCTGCCGCCCGCCAGCCTCAAGTTGGAGATCACCGAGGGCACGCTCATGGAGGAACGCGCGGCCGCCGCGCAGGTCCTGCGGCGCCTGCGTGGCCCGGGGGTGCAGCTCGCCATCGACGACTTCGGCACCGGCTACTCCGCCTTGAGCTACCTGCGCGAGTTCGCGGTTGATACCCTAAAGATCGACCGCTCGTTCCTGCATGGGCTGGAGCACGACCGCCGCGCGGCGGCGATCGTGCGCGCGGTCGCCTCCCTGGGCCATGCTCTGGGGATGAACGTCACCGCCGAGGGGGTGGAGACGCCGGCGCAACTGGTGCAGGTGCGCATCAGCCGCTGCGACACCGGCCAGGGCTACTATTTCTCCCGGCCCTTGCCGAGCGCGGAGATCGAGGCGCTGATGCGCGCCGGTCGGCAGGGCTTGGCCGCGCGGGTCTCCTGAATGACGTGAGGTCGGCGCGGGTGTCCGAACTGGAAGGGCTGGGCCGGGTGCTGCTCATCACGGGGCTGGTGCTGGCCCTGCTGGGTATGGTGCTGCTCATCGCCGGGCGGGTGCCGCTCCTCGGCCGGCTGCCCGGCGACCTTCGCTTCGAGTGGGGCAGCGTGCGCGTGTACGTGCCGCTGGCCACCTCCCTGCTGCTCAGCGTGGTGCTCACCCTGTTGCTCACGCTCATCGCCCGCCTCCGCCAATAACCGGCGCTCATTCGCGGTGTGCAGGCGTCGGCGGCCGCTGGTCCGTCGGCCGCGGTCCGTACGGCAGCGGGATGTACTCCACCGAGGGCCGCCGCTGGGCGGTCTGCGCGTACAGCCCCATCAGCTCGTACACCTCGACCGGCATATCCGTGCTCACCGGCAGGCCGAGCGCCCGCGCCTGGTCCACGTCGATGGGGTAGTCGTGCGTCCAGGTGCCGGAGGAGAGGATGCGCGCCAGCCGGGCCGCCTGCTCCTCGCCCACGCGCTCCTTGAGCAACTCGCGGATGAGGTGCTCCATCTGCCGGATGGCCTTCTCCGCCACGTCGGCGAGAATCAGCGTGCGGTCGTCGATCTCCGCCACCGGCTTGCGCTCCACGACCTTGAGGATGGAGGCGGCGGGCGACTCCCCGATCTGGGGGTCCACCGGTCCCAGCACGGCGTTAGGGGCCATCACGATCTCATCGGCGGCCAGGGCGATGAGGGTGCCGCCGCTCATGGCGTAGTGCGGCACGAACACCGTCACCTTGGCCGGGTGGCGGCACAGCGCTTGCGCGATCTGCCCGGCGGCCAACACCAACCCGCCCGGCGTGTGCAGGATCAAGTCGATGGGCACGCTCTTGTCCGTGAGGTGGATGGCGCGCAGCACCGCCTCCGAATCCTCGATGTCGATGTAGCGCACCACGGGGAAGCCGAGGAAGCGCATCGTCTCCTGGCGGTGGATGAGGCCGATCACGCGGCTGCCGCGGCGCTGCTCCAGCCGCCGGAAGGCACGCATGCGTTGCATCTCCAGCAGGCGGCGCTGGATGAGCGGCTGCACGGAGCTGATAATGAAGAAGATCCACAGCAGGTCGAGGAAGGACACCCCGGGGTACCTCCATCTGCGGTGGGCCGTACCGGCCTTTGGCCCTCACCCCGGCCTTCGGCCACCCCTCTCCCGCATGCGGGAGAGAGGCTGGGGGTGAGGGTCGGTGAAGGCGGGCCGGTGGTGAGAGCCCGTCTCACGGTAGCGCGCGCGCCGCGGGCCCGCAAGGCAGATCCATCGGGGGACAGGGTGATGCCAGCGCCACGCGGGGGAAGGCGCCATGCGCGTGTACGGCGGGTTTGAGGTCGTGTGGGCGGTCTGTCTGGGCGTGGTCCTGTGGCTGGGGGTGATCATCGCCCTCGCCACGGCGGCCGCCCTGGGCGCAGGCAACCTGATGGGCGTGATGCGCGGGCTGGCGCTGCTCACCTTGTGCGCGCTTTTGTCCGGCTTCGCCCACGCGCGGCTGAGCGCCGACCGCCACCGCCGGCCGTGAGCCGTCGGCTCAGGGGGTGGGGGCGACCATCTCCGCCATCACCTCCTGCACCACGGCCTCCACCCGGGCCTCGTCCAGGCGAGGGGGCGAAGGGCGGCAAGGCCGCTGCCGGTGGGGCAGCACCAGCTCGGCGGCGAGGCGCACGTCCTCCGGCGTCACGCGCGGCCGGCCGTGGTAGGCGGCGTGTGCCAGCGCCACGCGATGCATGGCGATGTCCGGGCGCAGGCCGTCTACATGGAAGGCGTCACACAGGCGCACGATCAGGCGGAGCATGGCCGCCGGCATGACCACCTCCGGCAGCAAGGCGCGGGCCCGCGAAAGCGTTGCCCGCGTCTCGGCCTCCGCCTCCGCCCAGGTGGCGATGAACCGCTCCGGGTCGGCATCGAAGGCGATGCGCCGCCGCACCACCTCCTCGCGCTCGGTCGGGTCGGTGATCTGCTCCACCGCCACCATCATGGCGAAGCGGTCGGCGAGCTGGGGGCGCAGCTCGCCCTCCTCCGGGTTCATGGTGCCCACCAGGATGAATTGGGCCGGGTGGGCGATGGAGAACCCGTCCCGCTCCACATAGTTGACGCCGGCGGCGGCCGCGTCGAGCAGCACCGCGCTGAGGTAGGGATCGAGCAGGTTGACCTCATCGATGTAGAGGATGCCGCGGTTGGCCTGGGCGAGCAGGCCGGGCTGGAAGCAGGGCACGCCCTCCAGCCGGGTACGCTCCGGGTCCAGGCGGCCGAGCACGCGGTCCGGGGTGGCACCCACGGGCAAGTTGATGAGCGGCACACGGCGACGCAGGCGGGGCAAAAGGGGACCGAGGGCACGGCGCTCCTGACAGTCGGCACAGGGCTCCGGCTCGGCCGGGTCGCAGCCGTAATGACAGCCGCGCACGACCTCAATCTCCGGCAACAGCGCCGTCAGGCCGCGCACGGCGGTGGACTTGGCCGTGCCCTTTTCGCCACGGATGAGCACGCCGCCGATGCGGGGGTTGACCACCGCCAGCAGCAGCGCCAGCTTCATCCGCTCCTGACCCACGATCGCCGTGAAGGGGTACGTGAGCGTGATGTTCACCCCTCTCCTCCCCAGCACGTCACCTGCGACAGCGGTTTGCTCACAGGCCGCGGAAAAAATCGATGAATGAGAACACCGCCGGGCCCACGGCCACGATGAGCGTGGCCGGCAGGAGAAAGGCGGCGATGGGAAGCATCATTTTCACGCTCATCTTCTGCGCTTCTTCCTGTGCCCGCTGGCGACGGCGCGTGCGCAGCGCGTCCGCCTGCACGCGCAGCGCCGTGGCGATGCTCACCCCGCTGCGCTCGGCCTGAATCACCGGCCGGATGACGCTCTCCAGCTCCGACACGCCCGGGCGGATGCCGAGATCTAGGAGAGCCTCCTGCCGCGGCCGGCCGACCGCGATCTGGCGCATGGTGAGGTTGACCTCCTCACCCAGCGGGCCGCGCGTGGCCGCGCCCACACGCAGCAGAGCGGCATCCAGGCCCAGACCTGCCTCCACACAGGTGACCAGCAGGTCGAGCATGTCCGGCAGCGCGCGGCGGATCTTGTCCCGGCGGCTGCGCACCGCCCCCCGCAGCCAGAGGAATGGCAGGGCAAGCCCGAGGAAGCCGCCCAGGGCCAGACCGCGCAGCCCACCGGCCAGGTAGCCGATCGCGCCGCCACTGCCGCCGATGGCCAGCCAGAGGAACAGGTACAAGTCCAGCGGGAGCGGGTCACCCGCGGCCACCAGCAACCGCTGCAGGCGCTGCAGCCAGCGATGCGGCAGCAGGCCGACCAGCAGTCCGCTGAGCCGTCGCAGCAGCGGCACCACCACCCGACCGGCGAAGGTGCCACTCTCGCTGCGGGGCCGGGAACTCTGCCGGTCGGCCAGGGCATAGGCACGGGCGCGTACCGGGTTCGGCGGGCGATAGCCCAGGGCCAACACGGCGAGCACCACGGTGGCAAAGCTGGTGACGGCGATGAGCAACAGCATGGTCAAACCTCAAACGAGGCGATGATGGAGCGCACCACGAGGAACCCCGCCAACTCCAGGGCGGCGGCGATTGCCAACAGGATCCGGCCCCCCGCCTCTTCGAACAGGGGTCGGACCAGCTCGTAGTCCACCACCGCGAGAGAGCCGAGGATAAACACCGGTACACCGGAGACCACGTACGCGGAGATGCGCTGCTCCGCGGTGAGGGAGCGCATCTCCTGGCGCAACCGCACCCGCTCGCGCATGGTCGCGGCGACGTTGTCCAAAATCTCAGCCAGGTTACCGCCCACCTCCCGCTGGATGAGCATTGCGGTCACCACGATGCCCACATCCGGGCTGCCCAACCGCCCATCGAACTCGCGGAAGGCGTCTTCGACCGAGATGCTCGCGGCGATCTCGGTCCTGACGCGGGCCAGCTCCTCGCCGAGCGCACCGCCGACCTGCTCAATCACGGCGTCCAGCGCCGCCAGGAGGCCGGTACCAGACCGCAGGCCACGGGCGATGATGTCCAGCGCGTCCGGCAGCTCGCGCTCGATCTCGGCGCGGCGGTGGCGCTGGCGCTGGCGCACAAACCAGGGGGGCAGCAGCAGACCCGCCACGGCGCCGACGACCGGCATCAGCAGGGCGAGTGGTCCGACGGAAAATACCATGCGCGCTAGCAGCGCCAGCGCCAGCGCCAACCCGGCCGTGAGCACCAAGTATTCGCCAACGCGCAGCGGGATGGCGGCCCGGTCCAGGTCATCGGCGATGCGCTCGGCGCGGGGACTCCCTTGCAGGAGCGCCTGCAGGAAAGGGATGGCGCTGTAGTTTTGCGCCCGCAGCAGGCGCTGGCCGCTCGGGCCGGGCAGGGGGGAGTAGTCGTCACGGGCGATCATCGCCACTCGCTGGGCGAGCCGTCGGCGACGCTCCGACAAGCCAAGGGCCAGGCCCATCACCAGCAGCACCACGGTCGCGAAGGCACTCAGTCCGATTACCAACAGCATCGCTCACCCCCGGTCCCGCGCATGAGCGCACCCCCTCAGCTCAGCCGCCGTCCCATGAGGAAACTGTCGTGCTGCACCTCGAAGCCAAAGGCCTGGAGCCGATCGGTGAAGCGGGGGCGCACACCGGTGGCCTCGAAGTAGCCGTGCACACCGCCACCAACCGCGCTGGTCAGCACGAAGCGGTAAATGTCCTGCGTGGTGACCGTGTGCCCTTCCATGCCGGCCACCTCGGTGACGTGGGTGACCTTGCGGCTGCCGTCCGGCAGCCGGGCGAGCTGCACGATCACGTGCAGGGCCGACGCGATCTGCTCGCGGATGGCGGTCACCGGGATGTCGAACCCGGCCAGGAGCACCATGTTCTCGACGCGGGCCAGGGCGTCGCGCGGCGAGTTCGCGTGCAGGGTGGTGAGCGAGCCCTCGTGGCCGGTGTTCATGGCCTGGAGCATGTCGAACGCCTCGGCGCCGCGCACCTCGCCCACGATGATGCGGTCCGGGCGCATGCGCAGCGCGTTGCGGAACAGGTCGCGCTGCGTGACCTCCCCGCGGCCCTCGATGCCCGGCGGTCGCGCCTCCAGCCGCACGACGTGGCGCTGCTGCAATTTCAGCTCTAGCGGGTCCTCGATGGTCACGATGCGCTCGCCGGGAGGGATAAAGGCGGAGAGGGCGTTGAGCAGGGTGGTCTTGCCGGAGCCGGTGCCGCCGGAGATGACCACATTGATCTTGGCCACCACACAGGCGCGCAGAAACTCCACCATCTCTTGGGTGAGTGTGCCTATGCGCACCAGGTCGCGGATGTCGTAGCGGTCGGTGCGGAACTTGCGGATGGTGAGCACCGGGCTGTCCGGAGCGAGGGGCGGGATGATCACGTTCACCCGCGAGCCGTCCGGCAGACGCGCGTCCACCATGGGCGAAGCCTCGTCCACGCGCCGGCCCAGGGGGGCAATGATCCGCTCCACCACGCGCATGATGTGGTCGGCATCGCGGAAGCGCAGCGGCGATTCATACAGCTTGCCGTCGCGCTCGTAGTAGACGAGGTCCGGGGCGTTGACCATAATCTCGGACACGCTGGGGTCGCGCACCAGCGGGTCGATGGGGCCGTAGCCGGCGATCTCGTCCACCACCTGGGTGACCAGCTCTTCCTTGGCCTCGCCGGTGATGTGCGGCGCTTCGGCGGCCAGCAGGGCGCGCGCCGCCGCTTCGATCAGCTCGCGCGATTTGCGTCCCGCGGCGTCGGTGATCACAGCCGGATCGAGCTGCCGCACCAGCCGCTGGTGCAGCCACAGCTGGACCGCGTCCAGCCGGCTGCCCTGCTCCTCGCTCCCGGTCAGGTCCTCACCGCGGCCTTCAGCTCCCCCTCGCCCGCTCATGGGAGGGGGGGTAAGAGACGGACGAGGGCCGTTGAACTCGGTGCGTCGCCACTGGTTCATGTGTCACCCCGCTCGTGCCGGCAGCCACCACAACAGCCGACGCAGGCTCAAGGGGTGGTGCCCGTTCCGACGATGGATGCCGCTGATGGCACTGGCCAGATCGCGGAAAGTGCGCGAGAAGGCAGCATTGGGCCGGGTGAGCAGCACGGACTCCCCGAGCTGGGCCGCCTCCGGCACGCGTTTCTCGTAGGGAATGGTCCAGAACACGGGCTGGCCCAAGGCCTGCTCCACATCGCTGATGCGCAGGTCGTTGTCCTCACGCGTGATGTTGACCACCAGGCGCACCTTCTCCGGTGGGCAGTTCCACCGCTCCAGGATGCGCAGCGCCACCTTGCTGTCCGAGATGCTGGATAGGTCCAAATTGGTGACCAGCAAGGTCATCGTGGCGTCACGGATGGCCTGTTCGACCACCAGGTCAAACACATCCGGCGTGTCCACCACCACGAAGTCGAACGCCTCCGCCAGCACACCAATGAACCGCTCCACGCGCTCTGGGGTGGCGCTGCGCCATTCGTCCGGGTCGGTAGCACCGGTAAACACCCACACGCCGGACGGGTGCTCGGCCGCGTGGTCGACGATCGTGGTGCGGTCCAGTTGCGGCGCAGCGGCGATGAGCGCCGTGACCGGCTCCCGCGCGACGACGTTGAGCATGGTGGCGACATCGCCGAAGTGCGTGTCGGCATCCACCAAGGCCACGCTGCGGCCGGTGACACGGCGCAGGGCCAGAGCCAGGTTGATGGCCACCACGCTCTTGCCCACACCGCCCTTGGCGCCGCTGACGGTGATCACGCTGCCGCGCACGGCCGGCGCGAACTGGCCGGTGCGGCGCAGTTGCCGCTGCTCTTCCTGTTCGAGCGCCGTGAACACCGCGTCGCGCATCGCGTCGGCCTGGAGCGGGCGGATGAGGTAGTCACGTGCGCCCGCCCGCACGGCGCGGCGCACGGCGGCCACGTCGTTTTGCGAGGAATAGCCGATAATCGGGGTCTCCAGAAGGAGCTTGGACAGCGCCTCGATGGTCTCCAGAGCGCGGTTGGGCGGCTCCTCGATGGCGACCAGCACGGCGTCCGGCTGGAGCTCGTGCGCCGCCGCCGAGGCAGCCACCCCGTACCGCGTCTCTCCGGCCACGGTGAGCCCGGCGCGGGTGAGAAGCTTACGCACCTCCACGCGGCTGTCCGCGCTTTCGTCCACCACGAGGATCGATGGTACCTTTGCCACGGGATCCGCCTTCCTGCGCGTGATGTTGGAGAGGTACCGCCGAGCCCTGGTCTAGCGGCCTGCGGGCCGGGACCCGGGCGGCACCAGCGGCTCCAGTACCGGTGTGAGCGGTTGCTCGTCGCGCTCACCGAAGGGACGCAGGGCAAGCCGGATGGTGCCCTCGGCCTCCGCCAAGAAGAGCAGCTGCGCCTGCTGTGGGTCCACCGCCAGCGTCACGGTGCGGTTGCGGTCGCTCATCACCCCGAACCGGCCGGCGTTGTCCTTCTCCTTGCTGTTGGGGCCGGTCTCCGCCACCTTCTCGGCCTGGTCGTCCACGGCCAGCACCTCAATGTTCTGCAGGATGGTATACGTCCCTTTGAGCTTCTCAGCGCCTGGGGTGGGTGTACCGCCCACGAGCTTGGTGACCTCGATGGTGACCAGCACGTCCACGAAATCGCCCGGGCGGATGTGACCGCCGCCGCTCACCACCTCGCTGGTTTTGACCGCCACCGCGCGCTTGCCCGGCGGGATGACGTACGACAGCGCATCGGCGGCGCTGGCCTGGACCACCATGCCAGGCACGATCTGGGTACCGGCGGCGATGGGGTACCGGGCGCGCAGGCCGATCACCCGCGCTACCTCGCTAAACGCGGCGGCCACGGCGGCATCTGCCGGCACGATCTTGGCCTCGACCATGTCCGAGGTGATGTTTGCGGCCAGGGGGATGTCCCGCTTGGCCACCACCACCTGTACCTGCGCGCCGACCCGCTCCCGCTGGACGCGCGTCTCCTGGCGCACGTAGGTCACCACCAGGGCCGCGGTGACCAGCCCGAGCAGAACGGCCCCCGCCAGCAGGAAGGATCCGGCCCGTGAGCCACGCGCCCTGGTCTGCATCGTCATGCCTGCCATGGTCTCACCTCCCCGCCGCCTACTCGCTCAGCTTGACGTCGCCGTGGTTCACGTCGCCGCTGGGAATCCAGATATCGCCGAAGAACACCGGGCCGCGGAGCCGGATCTCATAGGCGATCACCCGCATGTTGACGGCCGTCTGGGTGCCGCCGGTGCCCTCTGGTCCGATATCGATGTGCGCGGTAGGTAGATAGATCACCCCGTAGGGCGGGTCCGGGCTGCCCATCGTTACCCCGCCCTGAATGTCAAAGCTGTTCCTGTTGTTACCGGCCTGCAGTCGGCATCTTCGCGACTGAAACAGCACCAAATCCCTGTACATCCCAACCGTTTGCGGCGTGACGACGAACGTGGAGTTCTGTTCGAGCGTCACCGATGCGTTATTTGACCCACAGCTGGTACCGCCGCTGTCCGGTCCAATAAATACGAACACGTCTTGGCCAGAGACGTTTGCTCCTGAAAGAACCTGCATTCCGTTGCCATCGAGATAATAGTTGCCGCTGAGCGTGACGTTTCCATCAAGTTTGAGGCCAGGATAGACGCCTGGCGGCACTGGTCCGGAGGAAAACTCGCAAAACTGAATGTCCCGTCCTCTTCTCCTCTCCCGGCTGCCGACCGGACACTGGCCGCGATAGTCGGCCGGAAACAGGGAGCGGTCGTCCGGGCTCGGCTCGGGTACGTAGCGACACACCGGCGGTCGGTCCTCGCCGTACTCGTCGCAGCGCCAACCGTGGGTGGCCGGCGGGTTGATCCAGGACGACTGGGACAAAAACGGCTGCCCGCCGGTGCACAGGTCGATCCAGCGCGCGGTGATGGTCGCCCCGCCTTGCACCACCATCGTTCTTGGGTCACCCGGGGAGCAGTCCCGCGTGCCCACCACGATCCCACCGCGGGGCAGGTTGAGCTGCGCCTGTTCGACGTCAAACGAGCCGTCGCCGTTCTTCAGCGAGTGCAGCACCGGGGCACCGCCCTCCTGCCGCGTGCAGGCGGCCTTGGCCCGCACCGTCACGTCCGTGATGCCGAACATGCGCTGCGACCGCCGCACCCACACGGTGATCTTGTTGTTCTCCAGCACGCCGCCGTTCGCGCCCGTCGCTCCGGTGGTGCTCACCTGCGGCGCCGGCACGGCCTGGTTGCGCCCTTCAAGGTGCAGGCTGGCCGCGCCGCCGGTGTTGTTGCGCTGGGGCGACTCCACATACTGGCGCGCCACCCCCACCGGGTCCTGGCCGGGGAAGGTGCCGGGCAGGTCCAGGCAGCCGGCCAGCGCCCCGGCATCCGCCGCCCGCTGCGCCGAGGTGCGGGACGCCACGGCGATGGCCCCGTTCACGGCCAGCAGCCCCAAGAGGAAGAAAAACAGCAGGGAGGTGGCGGTGAGGACGATCATCTGTCCGCGTTCGTCACGGCAGAGCAGGGTTCGGCGCGGGCGTGCCACAGCGCACCTCCCCGGCCTCACTCCAGGCGCATGTGCGTCTGGGCGGTCATGGGCATGCTCGTCGGGATGGCACCGCCGGTAACGGCGCTCACCAACCGGGCCAGCGGCGTGCGGAAGGTGTAGCGATGAGACACGCTCACCTGCACATCGGAGCCCGTGGACCGGGCGGGATCGGCGTAGGTCACCGTGACCTGGCTCGGGCTAAGGCCGCTGTTCACCGCCGTGTTCACCACCCGCTGGCGGACGGCGTCCACGGTCGGGCGCGGGTAGATCACGGCTAGCCGCGCCCCCTCACGGGAAGCGTTCTCCAGCACCAGCCAGGTCTTGAGCGCCCCAGACATCTCAGCCACGAAGAAGATCATGACGAAGAAGAACGGCAGGACGATGACGAACTCCACCACGCTCGCCCCACGCTCTCCCTCACCGCCGTGGTCGCACGCCGGGGTCGGCCGACGCCTCACCCGCCACCTCCACCGGAGAGACCAAGCCTGCCATCGCTGGCGAACTGATGGCTACTGAGCGGCGATCCAGTCCACCAGGTTGGTGATCGCGGCCGAGATCGCATCGCCAATGTTTGGCGCGGCCGCCACCAGCGCGGCCGCCACCAGCACGACCACGATGCCGACCACCACCGCGTACTCGACGACGACCGCCCCGCGCTCCTCCAACCGCACGCGCGCGAGCGCGGCCCGGAACCATGCCTGCAACAGGCCCAACATCGGTACCAGCACGGTGTCCTCCTTGCCGTGTGATGCTTCCTCGCCGCCCGCCGCCGGCCCCGCGCGTCACCGGCGGTCGTGCTGAGCGAGCGCTGGGGTCAGCATGGCCGCCGGGGCGTCGAACAAGAATAAGAGGGGCACAAGAAAACTGTTAGAGGTGCAGAGCGAACGGGCCGGGGTGCTGGCCCTCGCCCCCTACTCCCTCGCTCGCACGCGGGAGAGGGTGGCGAGCGCCGCGAGCCGAGTGAAGACCGGTGGCTCGGAAGGCAGACCCTCATCCCCCGGCCCCCTCTCCCTCTGACGAGGGCGAGAGGGTCTGGCGCCAGCAAGACAGCGTCACGACGAGGAACTTCCCTCTCCCGCCTTGCGGGAGAGGGGTTGGGGGTGAGGGCCCACTCCCCCAGCCCGCGTCTTCATACACCTTTCTTACGGTTCTCTGTGACTTTTCTGCCCACCCCTCGCCTACCGTAGAGGCGCCCCGAGCGGGCCGGGGCAGGGCCCGGCCGTGCCGGGAGCCGGCGAGGCTTCGTGATGCGCACCCGCATCCTGCTCGGGTTCCTGTACCTCGTGCTGGCCGCCACCTCGGCTCCCGCCGCGGCCCAGGCGACGCCCGTCTCCATCAAGCAGGTGAGCGACGCCGGCGGCACCGTCACCGCCGTGGTCACCGTGCTGGACCCGAGCGGTCGGCCCGTCACCGGCCTGCCGCCGGGCGCCTTCGAGCTGCGTCTGGACGGCACGCCCCTGGCGCTGGACGAGGTGCGCTTCGCCGCCGACCCGAATACCGGCCTGGCCGTGACCGTGGCTATCGATGTGAGCGGCAGCATGGCCGGGCCACGCCTGGAAAGCGCCAAGCGCGCTGCCGCCGCCTTCCTGGATTCCCTGGCGCCGGACGACCAGGTAGCGCTCATCGCCTTCAATCAACAAGTGGCCTATTTTGCCGATTTCACGGCCGACCGAGCGGCGGTGAAGACCCTCATCGACCGGCTCGGCGCCGCCGGCAATACCGCCCTCTTCCGCGCCTCCATCGCCGCCGTGGAGAAGGCCGCCACCGCCTCTCTGCCACGCAAGGCCGTGATCCTCATCACCGACGGAGAGAACTTCGAGCCGGGCGGCACCGTCACCCGCGAGCAGGCAGTCGCCGTCGCCGCCGCCGGCGGCGTGCCCGTGTACGCCATCGGCCTGGGCCGCGACGTCGATCAGCCCTACCTCGACGAGCTCGCCCGAGTCACGCGCGGCGCCTCGCGCTTCGCCCCTGGCCCCGCCGACCTGGACCGTCTCTTCCGCGAGATCAGCGAGTCGTTGCGCGGCCAGTACGTGCTGCGCGCCCGGCCGGTACCCGTGCCGCGTGCCGCCAGCCACACGCTGCGCGTCACCGTGGCGCTGGACGGCGGGTCGGCCTTCGATGAGGTCACGTTCGCCGGCGCCGGACTGCCGCTTCTGCCCGAGCCGACCCCGGCGCCGCCCCCGCCCGCGCCGGTCGCCGTGGTCACGCCGGAGCCCGTCGCCACGCCGGCCCCGGTCGTTACCGCGGCGCCCGCGGCGGCGAAGGAGGCCCCGCGCCCGGGGGTGGCGGTGCTCCTGGCGCCCCTCGCCCTGCTGGGCGGCGCCGGCGCGGCCGCGACGCTGTGGTGGCGACGCCAGCGCGGGCGAAAGACGCCGAAGCCGACGCCCGCAACAAGACCGACGCGCCCGCCCGCGCCGCTGCCCGCTCCGCTCGGAGCGGCGCTGCCCATGGCCTCGCCCGCCGTGATCCAGGTGCTGGGCGGACCGCTGGCCGGGCTGGAGGTGCCCATTACGGCGGAGCCACTCACCCTGGGCACGGCCGAGGACTGCCGGGTGGTGCTGCCGGCGGACGGCAACCAGGTGGAGCGGCGCCACGCCCGCATCTGGCAGCGTGACGGCCGCTACATGCTCCACCGGCTGGCGCGCGCGGCCACGGTGACGGTGAACGGCCAGCCGGTGCAGTGGGTCGTGCTGGAGCCGGATGATGAAGTGGTGATCGGACCGCACCGCCTCCGGTTCCACATGCGCAACGGAGGGACCCCGCGTGAGGGGGTCTCGACGAACGGCACCACCTGAGCGTGGCGGCCGCCGTGGCCGGGCGGGGGTGGAGCCACGGGCACGATGCTGGTGTACCCGGCCGGCCTGGACACGCCCTCACGGCGGGCGGTACTGTCCGACCTGCCGGGCGCAACGCTCGTGCGGTTGTGGCCGGTGGACGCCGCCCGCACCTGCTGCGGGACGTGCGATGAACGTGGCGGCGGAGGTGACCGCAGCACGCGCCACGGGCCGTCGGGGGGGGCGACGATGCGTGGGGTTGAGCCGATTGGTGGGTCGCAGAGGACGGCGCGAGCGCTGGTCACTGCCGTCCTCGCCGCGACATTGATAGCCGGGGGGGCGGCCTGTCAGCGGATCAGTCGCGAGCACGTCAAGAGCGCGACGGCCACCCCGGTCGGAGTGGTGCGCTACGTGCCCGAGCGCAACCTGCCCAACCTGCTGCTGCCACTGGGTGCAGTGCCGCCGAGTCTGGCGCCGGGCGGCAACTACCTGCTGCCCAACGAGGTAGTGGCGCGCTTCTTCCCCGACCCGGACGCCGCTTTGCGCGCCATGTCCAGGTACGGGCGGGTGCAGGGGGCGGGTGTGGACTACAGCCTGCGCGCCAGCCCGCGCGCCGGCGAGCAGGCGCTGCACGTGACCTCCACGGTGGCCCTGTACAGCTCGGCGGCAGGTGCGGAGGCGGTGCTGCAGGACCCAACCCTGGAGCTGGTCCTGCACCGCTTCGGTCTCACGGCCAGTGAGATCAAGGTGGATCGCTTTGCGCACGGGACGCGCGCCTTCCGCGGCTACCGCGACGGCGACGACCCAGACACGGCCGCCTACCTCGTCCTCTTCCGCCGCGACAACCTGATCGGCGCGGTGGTGGTGGTCGTGCCGGCGGCCACGGACGACGGCGGCCGCCTGGCCGTGAGCCTGGCCCGGCGCCAGGCAGCGCTGCCGCTGCCCTTCGGCGCTGGCCAATAGAGGGCACGCGGACCCAGCCGGCGGGAGGTGGCGATGGTGACGGCAACCAGAGATGGCTACGACGGCGATCCGTTCATCCACACGTCCGAGGAGGTCGCGCAGGCCTTCGCCGTCCTGGGACTGGCACCATCCGCCGGCGCAGACCTGGTAGACCTGGCCTACTGGCATCTGGTGGATGAGGCACGGTCCACGCTGTACGGCACGCCCGCCTGGCGGGCTCGCCTGAGCGAGCTCAACGCGGCCCGTGCCTGCCTGAGCGACCACCTCTCTATCTGGCGTTCTTCGGCCCACCGCCAGTTGGACGCCGCGCCCCGTGACGCCCGCATCGGCTGGCGATGGAGGCGCGTGGCGACCCTGGCACCGGTGCTGGCGGCCCTGCCGCCCGCCGCCCTTCTGGCGAGCAACCAAGGGTTGGCATGGCCCGAGCGCGCGGTCGCGGCCGGCGCAGTCCTGCTGCTATCGATGGTCGGGGCCCTCCTCATCGCGCGGTCGGGTCGGGGCCACCCCGAGCGTGCGATGGCCGATGCGGGCAATCCGTACCACCGGCTGCATCTGCATCCGCGCGCGTCGCCATCCCTGGCGGACGTGGTGTACGAGCACCTGCGCCGAGCCGCGCTCCAGCGTGATGACCTGCCGGCCCTGGCCGAGTTGGAGCGCGCCTATGCTCAGCTGCGCCGCTCCACCCCACCCACGCAAGAGCCGCGTACCGGCGTCGGCCACGCTCACCAGGCCGGAGCCGAGGCCGAGCACACAGCGGCGCCGCCGCGCCGCCGCATCGCGCCGCACTGGCTTCGCCGGCTCCGCCCCTCGCGACGCAGGCGGCCATCCACTGATATGCAGCCGGCCGCGTTGCAACGGGGGCGAGGACGGCCATGGGCGCGCTGGCTGCCGCGTCCCGTGCTGCGCCTGCGCTGGCGGACAGCGCCCTCTCGGTCGGACGCCCCCGCACCCTCTCACACCCTCCACCCCGCTGCCGCGCCAAAGAGAGGGCAACGTTCGGCCGGCACGGCCGCGCCGCCGGTCGCGCCGGCGCCCGTCAGCGGGGGTGAGGCCGGGCGGCTGCATGTCGCCACGGCTAGGCCCGCGGGTGTGCTTCAGGTGGTGCGCGGGGCGGAGGGAGTTCAGAGCGTACCGCTTGAGGACGGCAGCGTCTACACCATCGGCACCGCCGCCCATTGCCAGGTGGCGTTGCCGGCGAGCCCGGGCGTGGCGGCCGAGCACGCCCGCCTCACCGTGCGTGGCGGCCGGGTGCGCTTCCACCATGTGGCCGAGGCCGGTGCCTCGCTGGTGAACGGCAAGCCGACCACCTGGGCGGTGCTGGAGCCGGGTGACGAGATCCGCGTCGGCCCGTACGTATGTCGCTACCTTGCAGAGGACCGCCCCGCGCCGAATATGACGCTTGGTGTCCGGGAATCTGCACCGGCCGTGCACGCAACGACCTCGCCTTCCGTACCGAACGGTTCAACATAATGGCCTGACGAAACGAGCGACTGACCGGTCGGTGTGCTGCCTCCATCGCCGGCGGCCGCCTCAGACGCAGCAGCCCCGCGACGGTGAAGGCAGGTTCGTCTATGAGGACGCCGCGACGCACCGCTCAGGGCACGTTTCGAGTACTGATCGCGTCCAGCCGGCCGATCGACCCGGCCGCGTGGCTACGACGGGGGATGGTCGCCCAGCCGCTGCCGGCGGAGATTGACCGGGCACTGGCCGAGCCGCCGGCCGCCCTCGTGTTGGACCTGCGTACGGCCGGCCCGCACGCCGAGGCCTGCTGGCTGCTGCACCGTCTGCTTGGGGTGCCGGTGGTCGCTTTCGCGGACGCCCCGCTCCAGCCAGGGGAGGTGACCGCGGCCCTGGACCACGGCGCCGCGGAGGTGGTAACCGACGGCCTGGATGAGGACCTGCTGGCCGCCCAGGTGGCCGCCGTGTTGCGGCGGGCGCGCCGCGACGTGCTCCAGGAGCTGCCGGCGGTAATCACCATCGGGGAAGCGGTGGTGGACCTGCTGCGGCGGCGGGTGTGCCGGGCCGGTCAAGAGTACTCGCTGTCGCGCTCGGAGTTCACCCTGCTTCTGACGCTGCTGCGCGCCAACGGGCGCGCCTGCTCGCACGCGGAGCTGGTGGCGCGGGTGTGGGGACAGGGCGGCGCTTCCAGCGAGCACTACCTGCGGCTGTACATCCGCTACCTGCGCCAGAAGATCGAGGCCGATCCGCGCCGACCCCGGGCGATCATCAACGTCTGGGGGGTGGGCTACCGGTTGGTGCTCCAGCGCGGTGCGGAGCAGCCGACGCGGGAGGCGCGTCCACTGGCGGGCCGTGTGACCCCGGCAGCGAGGGCCACCGGCTGAGGGGTAGGGACGAGCGATGCCGCCACACCTGGTGATCTACGCACCCAGCGCCGCCGTGCGGACGCACCTCGCCACCCGCCTGGCCGGTGAGTACGTGCTCGCCTGCTACGCCTCCCTGGTCGAGACGGTGCGGCGGGCCGTCGCCGCGCCCCGGCCGGCCGGGGTGCTGGCCGTGCTGGACCACGCGGCCGATCCAGCGCAGGAATGCGAGCTCCTGCGGGCGCTGGGCGACTTCGCCCTGATCACCGTTTGGCAGCGCCTGGACCCGGCGCGGGCCGCCGCCTGCCTAGACCGCGGTGCCGACGGCGCGCTGGCGCTGGACGCCCCGGAGCTCGCGCGGCGGGTACAGGCCATCATGCAGCGTGCGGCACCGGAGGAGCACCAGCCGGCCGTGCTGGTGGCGGGCGAGCTGGTGGTCGACCAACGCACGCACACGGTGCACTGGCGCGGCCGCCCCCTGGACGTCACCCCGATCGAGTTTGACATCCTGGCGGTGCTGGCCGAGCAGCCCGGCCGGGTGGTGACCACCCGCGAGCTGCTTACGCGCGTGTGGGGGCCGGAGTACGCCGACGACGTGCACTACATCCGCCTCTACATCGGCTACCTGCGCGCCAAGCTGGAGGACGACCCCCGTCATCCACGCGTGATCCTCAACCAGTGGGGCGTTGGATACCGGCTGGCCGTGCCGGAGTCGGGGGCTCCGGTTCCCACCCTGCCGCCGCCCGCCGGAGCCGGTCCCATCTTGCCCCGACGCTCCCGTCTGCCATACTGAGGCCGAGCATAACTCGTCCGAGGTCGGCGATGGCGGTCTCCTCGGCCGCGCCGGGTCTGAACCTGAGCGCGTTGCGCGCCGCCAAAGAGGTCTTCCGCGAAAACAAAACGCTGACGCTGGTCAGCTCGAGCGGCGGGCCGGACGGCGGCGTGTGGGCAGGCAAGGTGTACTTCGCCGAGCACGAGGGTGACCTGTACGTCGCCCTGGAGCAGGGGCGCAACTTCCGCAACGTGCGCGCCAACCCGCGCGTCTTCTTCGTGATCGAGCACGGTACGCCCACCCGCTTCCTGCAGGGGGAGGGCATCGCCGAGGTGCTGGGTGACATCGCCGAGCGGCCGGAGCGGCACATCATCTTCCGCCACGCCTTTGAGCTGGTCGCCTTTGCCAAGTCCTTCCCGGGCGTGCAGGTGGTGCGCATCCGTCCCACCCGCCTGTACATCTCCGACTTCACCGGTGATTGGCAGCCGCGGGCGGAGGTGGAGGTGGATGAGCGCGTGCGGGAGGCGTTCCGCACGACGCTGCGCATGCCACGGCCGCGCTGGCAGAGCTACCTGCAGGCGGTGCGCGCCTTTTCCTTCACGGTGACGCTCATGCCGGTGTTGGCCGGCGCCCTGCTGGCGGACACGCTGGACTGGCGCTGGCTGACCCTCACGCTGCTAGGCAGCCTCCTGCTGCACGCCGGCGTCAACGTGCTCAGCGACTTCAGCGACTACCGCCGCGGTGCCGACACCTGGACCGTGCTCGGCTCTAGCCGGGTGCTGGTGGACGGCTGGCTCACCCCGCGCGAGGTGCTGTGGTTCGGGTTGGCGTTGCTCCTGCTGGGCGGCGCGGTGGGCGTCCTGCTGGCAGCGGCACGCGGGCCGGCGGTGCTCTGGTTCGGGCTGGCCGGGGTGGTGCTGGGCGTGGGCTACACCTGGCAGCCGCTGGGCCTCAAATACCGCGCGCTGGGCGACCTGGCCGTGTTTCTCGCGTTTGGCCCGCTCATGACGCTGGGCGCCTATTACGTGCAGGAGCGGGCGCTGGCCTGGCCGCCGGCGGTGGTGGCGATTCCGCTGGGGCTGCTCACCGTGGGCGTGCTGCACGGCAACAACTTCCGCGACGTGGCGGAGGACCAGCGCAGCGGTTACCGCACCTTGGCGCAGCTCCTTGGCCCGCGCGGCTCCAGCGTGTATTACCTGCTGCTGGTGGTCGGCGCGTACGCCGCGGTGGTGGTGAGCGCGTTCCCGGGCGTGCTGCCCGCCTGGACGCTCCTGGCGCTGCTCTCGGCACCGCTGGCCTGGCGGAACGTGCGCATCGCCTTCCGGCCGGTGCGGGTAGCCTTTACCTTCCTCGACTTGCTCACGGCGCAGCTGCACCTGGTGTTCGGACTGTTGCTGGTGCTGGGGCTCCTGCTGGCCCGACTGGCGTGAGCGGTGCGCCTGCCGCGGGACCCGTCATTGCCCGCTTTCTGGCGGCGCGTCGAGCACCTCTTGCGCCCACTTGAGCGCCGCCACCATCGCTGGAAAACCGGCAGTGGTCAAGCTGAGCAGAATGGTGTGCTCGATCTCCGCGCGGCTGATCCCCTCGGCCACCGCTTTGCGCACGTGCGAGCGCACCGCGCCCTCCGCCCCAGCGCCGATGGCAATCCCCAGCTTGATCAGTCGGCGGGTGCGCGGGTCGAGCGGGCCGGCCTCGTGCAGACTGCCGGACAGGGCGTCCACCGCCTGGGCAATGGCCGGGTACCGCTCCCGGAACTGCGCGTAGATCGCGGGTAGGTAGGTCATGGGCTTCACCTCATGGCAGGCAGAGTGACCGCATGGTCACGGTAGGCCCCGACAATCGGCGCACCGCTCGGCCATCACCTCGGGCCGGAACGCGCTGCCCAGCAGATCGGCGATGCGGCGCAGCATCGCCTGCGAGGCCACCGGCCCCCCGCAGCGCCGGCACCGGACGATCGCGTCGCGCACCACGGTGCGGGTGCCGCCGTTGAGCAGGGTGGTATCGGTAACGGCGTGCACCCTGATGGCACCGCGCTCGCGCTCCGGGCAGGCCGGTACGCATTGGCCGCACGCCACGCACCGCCGCGGGTCGAAGCGCAGGGTCAGCCCTGCGTCGTCCTCCCCGTACTCCAGGGCGCCGGTCGGACAGGTAGCGGCGCAGGAGCCGCACAGCGTGCAGGCCGCCGGGTCCACCACCGCCTCTCCCAGCGGCGACGCCGCGTGCTCCAGGCGCAGGGGTGGCGCCGCCGTGACCGACACCAGCTCGGTGATAAGGCGGGCCGTGCCCTCCGGTTCACCGGCTGCGGGCGGGGTGACCGGCGCCGACAGCGGTGGCAGGTCGACCACGGGTAGCTCCTCGGTGGCGCGGGCCAACCGCACCCGCTCCGGCGATTGGCCCATCGCCGCCAGCAACGCCCGGCAGAAGGCCACCCTGTCCTCGACCGTTCCGGCCATGCCGGTGCCCGAGCGACAGCCGTCGCCGCAGTGGGCCAGCGCTACCGCCGGTGCGCCCAGCAGCAACGGTTGGAGCAGCATCGCCACGGTGACGGCGCCCGCGCACGACACCGGTACCGGCAGCCACGCCCCACCGCTTGGCGGCCGGCGGTCGCACTGCCACACCAGCGGTCGGTGGGGGGCGTGGGTGAGGGCGGCCGTGACCTGCGCCGCCGTCTCGGCCTGCGACCAGCCCGGCATCTGGATGGCCTCACGCGGACAGGCAGTCAGACAACGGCCGCAGGCAGTGCAGGCATCACGGCGCACCCGGACCACGTCGTCGATGGCCGCCAGCGCTCGGTGCGGGCACGCCGCCACGCAGATGCGGCACCCCTGCGCCGCGGCGCAGCGCCCGTGCTCCACGACGGGCACCGGCTGATAGGTAAGAGGGGGCAGCGTGAGCAGGGCACGTCGGCCCACGCGCCCGCCCCGGCCCAGCGGCACCGGCCGGATGTGCTCGGGTGTAAGGGGCGGCAGGGCGCGGGCGCGCGCCACGGCGCCGCTCAGGAGGGCACGCGCCTTTGCCATCGGTGACGGGTCGTTGCCCGCCAACGTGCCCAGCGGTACCACCTGCACGGCCAGCGGGCTGAGTCCGGCCCGGCGCGCGTACCCCTCCGGCTCCCCTTGCGCCTGCCACCGCTCGCACAGCGCCAGCACCAGCGCCCGGGGGGTGGCGGCGCGCACCGCGGACGTGACTCGGTGCAGGTGTGCACACAGGCCAGGCACCACCCGTGCCGTCACGGCCGGGGCATCGGCCATGACCTGGCGAGCCAGGGTGTGCGGATCCAGGCGGTGCCCCACCAGGTCTCCGCAGAGGAGAACGAGCACGACGGGCTCGGAGCGGTTCACGGGCACACCCCCAGGGAGTCCCGCCTGATGAGGAGCGCAAGCAGGTCGCGGTCATGCACGGCGACCGCCCAGGCCGCCGCGGCCGCCGCGGCGTACAGGCCGTGTGGCTCCCTTCGCGCCAGGCGGGCGGCCAGCAGCGGCAGCCAGAGGCAAAGGTGCTCATCCAGGAAGCCAAGCTGGCGTTCCAGGGCATCGCGAACGGCGCGGGGCGCCCTCTGGACGCGGGCCTCGACCTCCTGCCCGCACAGGAAGGACAAGAACTCCAGCTCGGTGGCGAGGTGGTCCGGCTCCTGCGCCCGCGCCCTGAGGCCCGCGCGCCGGTACGTGTCCTGCACCGCCGCCACCACGGCGGCCTGGCTGGCGGCGTCGGCGCCGGCGTAGCGGGAGGCACAGAGCGGCACGGCGTCGGCAGGAGCGGCAAAGAGGGCGAGATAGCGGTCGATCGTGGGCGGCACACGCTCCAACACGGCTAGAAACTCCCGCCACACGGGTACAAACGACAGGGAGCACACCCGTTGGAGGTCCCGCTCAAGCAGACCGGCTGCCGCTCGCATGACCGCGGCGGACTCGACCTGCGGGGGCAGGAACACCGCTCCCAGCAGGCGGTACAGGCCCTGCCGCGCGCGGGCCAGGTGGACCAACCGGACGCGTTCACCTCTCACGACCGTCCCGCTCCGGCCACAGCTCGTACACCACCGCCGAGAGGAAGGCAAGGATCACGCCCAGCACGAACAGCGCGGGCGCGAACTCCAGGCGCGGGTTGCTGTAGCGCACGGCGTCGGGTGGGAACCCCCAGGGAGCCGCCAGACCGAAGTAGCTCGCCAGCATGAGCACGAACCCGAACGCCAACAGCACCAGGCTGACCACCCCGCGTTGCGTAATCATGCCAGGGCCTCCTTCCGCTCGCGCTCAGTTTCCGGCGCAAGCTCGATGATCGGAAACACCTTACCGAAGAGGAGGATGGCGAGGGCGCCGAAGGCCATCAGGCCGAGGATGATGGCAACCTCCACCCACGTGGGTACGTACGCGCCCGGCTCGTACGGCAGCAGCGCCCCATGCGTGAGGGAGGGGGTCACGATCAAGAGCCGCTTGCCGATGGCGGTGATGTTCACCAGCACCCCGCTCGCCACCACCAGGGCGATGGACCACCGGCCGGTGAACGCCTGCCAGGCGTTCAGCGCGATGGCCAGGGCCAGCGCACCCATCGCCACCCAGAAGTACGGCGCGTACCGGCCAAGGAGCAGCAGGCGGGCCAGTTCCTGCTCCTTGTGCGTGCCGGCGTAGCCGGTGGTGAGCAGTTCCATGAGCGTAAAGTACACGTAAGTCAGACCGAGGATGAGCAGGAACATGCCCAGCCACCGGAACACCAAGCGGTCGATGCGCTCGCCCCCCGGCAGAAAGCGGCGGTAGATGGCGGCCAGCACCGCGATGTGACCGATGCCGGACAGGCCGGCCATAACCACAAACCCCGGCGCCTGCAGGGCGCTGAACCAGCCGGGGCGGCCGCTCATCAGCCCGAACACCAGGCCCAGGGTGGAGTGCGCCGTGATCAGCAGCGGGATGATGCCCAGGGCGAGCCAGAAGCTGACCCGCTCATGCCGGCGCCGCTGCGCGGGGGTGTCGCGGTAGCCGGCGGCCCACAAACGGTAGAAGCCACGCAGGGGAGATGGCTGCTGGGCCATCAGGTAGGCATCTCGCCGCCCGGCCAGGTAGAAGTACACCAGGCTGGCGAACAGGTAGCCGGAAATCACCAGGGAGAACGTGCCGAAGAACGGCGACTGCGGCCGCGCGTAGCGGAAGAGGTTGACGATGCCCCGCAGCGGCTGCCCCAGGTCGGCGAGGATGGTGACGCCGGCCAACATCAGGGACACGATGGTGAGCAATTCCGCCATCCGGGAGATGGGGCGCAGGTGCTGCAGGTTGAGCAGCCGGATCAACGCCGCAACGGTGATGCCGGCGAAGCTCACGCCCACGAAGTAGACATCGAACGCGATGTAGACGCCCCAGGGAGCGCCACCGAGCGTGCCCCAATCGCGCAGGCCGGTAACAATCAGCCCCTGCCGGAACTGGTGAACGTAGGCGATGACGCCCACCGCCGCGACCAACAGCAGGAGCACCATCAGCGCCACCGCGCCACGGCCAATCCGCCCCACGCCGTACGGTAAAGCTGATGCCCGAGTCGTCATGCCCCCTTCCCTCCTTTCACGGGGTAGAACTGGCGCGTCTCGGCGGACGGCGGCGCGCCGTTGAGGTAGAACACCCGCGGTTGCGTCCCCACCTCCTCTAGCAGGCGGAAGTGCGGGCTCTGCTTAAGGCGCCGGGACACGGGGCTCTCCGGGTCGTCCAGGTCACCAAACTCAAACACGCGCACCGGACAGTTGGCCACGCAGGCGGGCTCCAGCCCCTTCTCCACCCGCTGCACACAGAAGGTGCATTTGCCCATGACGCCTTTGACGTGCACCGCACCCACGGTCAGCCGCCGTTCCGAGCCGTGCCGCTGCTCGTGCTCCGGCTTGCGCCAGGGCGGGCTCTGCCCTGCGGCGCGCTGGCGCGTCCCTTGGTCCTGGCCCCAGTCCACGTACTGCGCCTTGCGCGGCTCTTTCCAGTGGAAGTAGTTGACGCCGTACGGGCAGGCGACCTCGCAGTAGCGGCAGCCGATGCACCGCTGGAAGTCGGTGAGCACAAATCCGTCCTCGCGCTTGTACCGCGCCCCCACCGGGCAGACCTTCACGCACGGCGCGTTATCGCAGTGCTGGCAGGGCCGCGGCAGGTACGACAGGCGGGTGTTCGGGTACTCACCCTCCTCAAAGCGGAAGACATACATCCAGAAGTGCGCCTCGGGCGTGGCGTTCTCGACCTTGCACGCCTCCATACAGGCGCGACAGCCCATGCACCGGCTGAGGTCGATGGTCATGGCGTAGCGCGGCATCTGCGCACCCCCTTACGCCTTGAATACCCGTACCTTGGTGTGGAACGACTGATCGGCGGTGTTGGCCACGTATCCGGGGCCGGTGAACAGCAGTTCCGCCGCGGCCGCGCCCTGGCCCACAGTCCAGGGATGGCGGGCCGTCTCGCCGTAGTGGTGCGGCAGCCCCACGGTGTCTGGGCGGATGGCCTGGGTGAGGGTGACGCGAACCTTGATCCGCTTGGTCTCGCCGGTCACGGCGTTGTGCGATTCCACCCACACCTCATCGCCCTCGCGGATGCCGCGCGCCTGCGCCGTGGCCGGGTTCATCCACAGCCGCTGCCGGGGCGCAAGCTCGGCCACCAGCGGTAGCTGCGTGCCGCGCGCCTGCTTGAACTCGATCAGCTTGAAGGTGACCAAGTAGAGGTCATACTGGGCGGGCGAGCGCTCCATGGTGGGCGGCCGCCACTCCGGCAGCGGCGTGTAATCCCGCCAGAACACCTCGTCCGCCCCTTTGGCGCGCATCTCCTCCCGCAGGCGCAGGAGCGATTCGCCATACAGGCGGTGGCGAACGCCGCCAAAAGGCGGGGAGGTGACGTAGCCGTAGCGGCTGGTGGGCGGCACTTTCCCCTTGACCCACACGCCGTTGCGCTCGAAGTAGGCGATCCCCTCATCCAGACCCTGCGAGCGCGCCCACCGGTCGAAGATGTCGCGCACCGCCGGCCGCCGGTCCAGGGGGAGCCGGTAGGCGTCCTTGAGGTTGAGCGCCTGGTTGATGCGCGCCAGGTACCCGTCTGTCCCGAACAGCAGGCCCAGCTTCTCGCACAGGTCCAGGTAGATGTCGATCTCGCCGCGGCTTTCTCCCAACGGCTCCATGATCGGCAGCCGCACGGCCACGGCGTCGAGGTACAAGTCCCCGGCCGAGGATGGCCCTTCGTACTTCTCCAGCGTGGCGGCGGGCAGGACCACGTCGGCCAACAGGTCTGCCGTCTTGGACAGCCAGGCGTCGATCACGGCGATGAAGGGGATGCGCTTGAAGCCATCGATGATGTCCTTCTGAGAGCCAAAGGCCAGCACGGGGTTGGTCATGTGCACGATCATGACCTCGGGCAGGGTCTCCACTCCCCACCGCTGCGGGTCCTGCAGGACCATGGCCACCACGGCCGAGTTGTTGGAGTTGAGCGGGAAGTACTTGGACGACTCCAGCCACACGTTATAGGGCGGGTCCTTGACCTGAATGGTGTCCCACTTGGCAAAGTTCGCGTGGATCGTCCAGGTGAAGTCGATCTGCTGGCCGCCCACCGCCCCCACGGCGCCCAGGAGCATCATCAGGATGAGCATGGCCCGCACGGTCTGGAAGCCCAGCTCCTGCTGCGCCATGTGGTAGGTATGAATGGCCACCGGCCGGTACGGCACCGCCACGCCATCGACGACCGTAGTGGCGCCGATGCGCGCGTTCTCCACCAGGTCGGCGGCCAGGCGCCGGATGGCCGTGGCCGGTACGCCGCAGATGTCCGCCGCCCACTCGGCGGAGTAGCGGCTCAGGTGCTCCTTGAGCACCTGGAACGCGGGCCGCACCCGCGCGCCACCGACGACAAAGCTGCCCTCTAGGGCCGGACGGACTCCGGGCTGGTCGAACGGGGCCGCCGCACCGGTGGCGGTGTCCCACACCAGCTCTTTGCCCTCGGCGCGGACAAAGCGACCGTTCTCCCCCACCAGGAAGGGCGCGTTGGTGTACCGGGTGAGGTACTCGACGTCGATGGCGCCCTGGCTAATGACCTCGTGGCAGAGGGCCAAAGCCAGCGCCAGATCGCTGCCGGGCCGGACGGGGAGCCAGTCATCGGTATGGGGGCCGACCCCGTGCAGGCGCGGGTCGATCACCACGGCCCGGGCGCCGTTCGCCTTCGCCTCAAGCCACTGGCGGGGATAGGTGATCCAGCAGAGCTTGTTGCCGCCGGCGTTGGTCAGGTTGTAGCCCCAGTGGAGCACGTAGCGGGTGTGGCGGTAATCGGGGTGGAGCACACCGTTGAGGCCGACGGTGTACTCGCACGCCCGGTAGCCGGCATCGGAGCAGAACGCGCCGTGGTGCAGCTTCTCCGCGCCCAGGTGGCCACAAAGGCGGTGTCGTAGAACGGCTCCGCCTTGCTGCGCCCCTTCTGCCAGAGGACCAGCTTGGGGTTCTTGGCGCGCGCCGCCTTGATGCGTTCGGCCACCAGGCCGAGCGCTTCGTCCCACGTCGCCTGCCGAAACTGGCCCGGTACTCCCTTCTCGTTGGTGCGGATCAGCGGGGTGCGCACCCGGTTCGGGTCGTACAGGGCGCTGATTTGCGCGATACCCTTGGGGCAAAGCGTGCCCGCGTTGCGCGGGTGGGCCGGGTTGCCCTCCAGTTTCACCACCCTGCCACCCACCCGCCGGGCGAGGATGCCGCAATCCTGCTTCCCGATCCAGCACACCGTCGGCACCAGCTCCTCGCTCAGCTCCGGCGCGGCGCCGGACGCGGGGCTGGTGCCGACCAACGTCTCCACCCCGCCGTACAGGAAATGGGCGGCAGCCACCGCCCCGCCCACCGCGACGCCGCCCTTAAGAAAGCCACGGCGGGTTATGTTACCATGCATCTCCTCAGTCCCTCCTATGGCGCGTCCCGCGGAGGCGAGTAGCAGACGCGCAGCACCGGCCGGGGCGATCCCACCACCCGCCCTCCCTCGTTCGATCCTCGCGTCCGACCGTGTGTCTCTAGGCTGACCGATGCCGGGATTACGATCTGTCGGGCGTTGCTCCCTTTCTCGGGACGCCGCTGTCGGGAAATGTTCGTAAAGAAGCATTGCGCGGCGGTGTCGTGCCCGGCGCCAGGAAGGGGCGGCGGCAGCGCAGGGTGTTGCCGGACAGGCACCGACCGCACCGGGCGCGCACGCCGCGCCTGAGCGGTCGGGACAGGTCATGGGGATCCGAGGATGGAGGCGATTAAACGCCACGCGCGGGTGCGTGTTCCCGCGCGTGGTTGCAGAGGAGACGGCAGCAGGTTAGCGGGCGCTAGCCTCGATTACCTCATGCGGCGCGCCGCTCCGTATCTCGATCCGCTTCGGCCGCACGTGCTCGGCCTTGGGCAGGCGGATGGTCAGCACCCCGTGCTCGTAGGAGGCCTGCGCTTCCTCAGCGTTCACGTCCGTGGGCAGCGTGACAGCAAGCTGGAACGGACCCGTGGGCAAGCCGCGCACGTGCCACGTGTACTGCCGCTCCTCGTCCTCCGTGTAGAACCGGCGCTCACCCTTGAGCGTGAGCACGCCCTGGTTGACCGTGACCTCTAGCTGGTTCGGGTCCACGCCCGGCAGCGCCACGCGCAGCTCCACCGCGTCCGGCCGCTCAAGCAGGTCGTACGGCAGCGGGGCGCGCGCACCGGCCTCCCGCCACAGCCAGCCCGGGCGCACAAAGCTCTCCTCGAAGAGGCGGTTCATCGCCTCGCGCATGGAGATCAGCTCGCTGAACGGATCCCATCGCGTGAGCATGGCACAACCCTCACTCGTTCCCCGGTGACCCCGGCATGCCAGGGGGCCACCCCGTCACCACGTCGCGCGACGCGTCCAGTCGATTAGCACTCTCCATCGACGAGTGCTAATAATTGTGTATACAGCACTGCCATACCGTTTCAAGGGCATGGAGCGGCGATATAAAGGAACGACATCCACGGGTAGCGGAAGAGGGCGGTCTTAGTCATATTTACTCACGCTTTCCCGTTCGTGATTGCGTAATCATGGTGTTTCTTCGGTCAGCAGGGCGATGGCCCGGGGCGCCAGGGGCGGATGAGGCGCTCCACCCGCTCCCGGATCTGCTCCTCGGGGACGCGCACCAGGCGGCCGTCGCGCACCACCGGCTCGCCGTGCACCCACACGTGCCGGATGGCCGTGGGCTGCATGGCGTAGACCAGGTTGTGCAGGAGGTTGTGCGCCGGCTGCAGGGAGAGGTCGTGCCGGTCGAGGGCGACCAGGTCCGCGTAGCGGCCGGGAGCCAGCTCCCCCACCGGCAGGCCGGTGGCGTGGGCGCCGTTGCGGGTGCCCCAGTGGTAGACCTCCAGGGCGGTAACCGCGTCGGCCCTGCCGCTCAGGCCCTTCTGCAGGACGGCCGCCAGGCGCATCTCGTCAAACACCGACAGGCGGTTGTTGGCCGCGCCGCTGTCACAGCCCAGGGCGATGGTCACGCCCGCGCGACGGTAGAGCGCCAGGGGCGCGACACCGTCCCCAAGAAACAGATTGGCGCCCGGGCAGTGCACCAGGCCGCCGCCGACCCGCGCCAGGGACCAGATCTCCTCCCGGTCCAACCAGACACCATGGACCACGCGCACACGCCGGTCCAGCACGCCAAGCGCGGCGATCCAGGCCAGCGGGCCCAAGCCGGTTCGGCGGCGCGTCTCCTCACCCTCGTACGGCGCCTCGGCCACGTGGACGTGCCAAGGGGTGTCCAGCTCCGCGGCCAGGAGGGCACCGGCGCGCACCATCGCCGCGGAGGCGGCGTGCGGGCTGTGCGGCGCCGGGATGACGCTGACCAGCGGGTCCCCCTGCAGGGCGGCGGCCAGGGCACGGGTGTTGTCCACCGCCTGTTCGGGCGTCTCCCGGAAGGCGCGCGGGGCCGCCGGCCAGTCCATCATGGCCCGCGCCAGCACCAGGCGAATGCCCACCGCCCGCGCCGCCTGGGCCACCGCCAGCGCCCGCTCGTTGCCGCCGTGATGGAGGTAGAAGAAGTCGCACACGGTGGTGACGCCGCGTAGCAGCATCTCGGCGAAGGCGAACAGGGCGCCGGTGTAGGCGCCCTCCTCGTCCAGGCGCGGTGCCAAACGGTAGAGCACGTCCCGCCAGCGGGGGAAGGGCAGGTCATCACCCAGCCCACGCCACAGCGACTGGAAGGAATGGCTGTGCGCATTGACGGTACCGGGCGTCAGCGCCATGCCCGGCAGCGGCACGCGCGCCGCCCGTGGGTAGCGGGCGAGCAGCTCGGCGGCCGGTCCCACGGCGCCGATCCGCCCCTCGCGCGCCAGCAGCGCCCAGCCAGCGCGCGGCTCGCCCGCGAACAGGAGGACGTCCGGGAGGAACAGGCGTGCCGTCATGCCATGACCCATGATGAGGGAGACGGCGGCTCAGAGACCAGACGGCCGTGCCGCACCACCACGCGGCCCCGCTGCACCACGGTGTCCACCAGGTTGAGGCCAAAGCAATAGGGCAGGTAACGGTAGCTGGGCGCATCCAGGATCACGAGGTCGGCGCGCTTGCCCAGCTCCAGGCTGCCGGCCCGTTCGCCCTCGCCGACGGCGTAGGCGGCGTTGATGGTGGCCGCGACCAGCGCCTCTGCCGGGCTGAGCCCCAGGCGCAGGCAGGCGAGGCCGATGATCAGGGGCATGGATAGGATGGGGCTGGTACCGGGGTTGAAGTCGGTGGCCACCGCCACCGGCACGCCGGCGGCCACGGCCTGGCGGGCGGGGGCCGGGTGGGCCTCGCGCAGCATGAGGGCCGCGCCGGGCAGAAACACCGCCACCGTGCCCGCTGCCGCCAATCGCGCCAAGTCCTCCTCGGTGGCGTGGTCGAGATGGTCAGCGCTCACCGCCCGCAGCGCCGCGGCCAGCGTCGCGCCACCGGTGTGACTTTGCTGCTCAGCGTGGAGTTTGGGCGGCAACCCGTGCGCCAGGCCGGCTTCCAGCACCCGCCGGCTCTGCGCCACGCTGAACACCCCGTGCTCGCAGAACACGTCGCAGAACCGGGCCAACCCAGCCCCGGCCACGGCCGGGATGGTCTCCGTGCACACCACCCGCACGTAGCCGTCCGGGTCGTCGGCGAACTCGGGCGGCACGGCATGCGCGGCGAGCAGCGTTGGCACCAGCGTCTGATTGACCGACGGGCGCAGCCCCTCCACCACGCGCAGCAGCTTCAGCTCCTCGGCGGTGGTCAGGCCGTAGCCGCTCTTCACCTCCACGGTGGTGGTGCCGTGGCGGAGCATGGCCCGGAGGGCGGCGTGCGCCCGCCGGCTCAGGCCTGCCAGGTTGGCGGCGCGGGTGGCGCGCACCGTGCGCAGGATGCCGCCGCCCGCGGCCAGGATCGCCAGGTAGTCGGCACCCGCCAGCCGTTGCTCGAACTCGTCTACCCGGTCGCCGGCGAACACCAGGTGGGTGTGCGGGTCCACGAAGCCGGGCAGCACGGCCCGGCCGGTGGCGTCGATCACCTCGGCGCCAGGGGCGAGCACCGTCGTGGCGCGCACGGTGTCCGTGGGGCCGACGGCGATGATGCGCCCGTCCGCGCCCGCGGCCACGGCGCCGTCGCGGATGATCCCCAGCTCGGCCTGGGCTGGTCCCCGGCGGGGGCCCCGGCCAGGAGGCCCGGCCAGCGTCACCAGCTCGGCCGCGTGCTCGACCAGCAGATGGACGGGGCCCGCGGGAGGGGGCGCGTCAGCGGCCGTCATCCTGCTCCTCGTGCATCGCCTCGAGCTCGGCCACGGCTTCACTCCCCCGCGGGCGGCCGGCGAGCCCTCACCCCGCCCTCCGGGCACCCCTCGCCCGCACGTGGGAGAGGCCCGACGGCCCGGCGAAGCGCCCCGGTCTTGCCGGAGGTAGACTCGCGCCATGCCTGCGGCCGGAGGGCGGGGGATGAGGGCAGTGCCCGCCCGGCGCAGCTCCGCCGCGAAGCGCTGGTGAGCCACGGCCGCGCAGGCGCTCCTCCGGTGACCTCATCAGGTTGGCGCGGATCGGGGTGCGGTCCCGGTCCCACTTGTAGACCTCGATCACCAGTCGGGTTGCCACGGCTGGGTGCGGAACGCCGGTCGATCCTCGTGGGGGTCAACCACCGGCTCCCGCATGGGGCTCCCGCCAGGGCAGGCGCAGGCTGAACCGCCGTGCGGCGGCCAGGGCCTCCTCGTACCCCGCATCGGCGTGGCGCAGCACGCCGATGCCCGGGTCCGTGCGCAGCACGCGCGCCAGCTTGCGTTCGGCCCGCTCGCTGCCGTCGGCCACCACCACCACGCCGGCGTGCAGCGAATAGCCGATGCCCACGCCGCCGCCGTGGTGGACGGCCACCCAGCTCCCACCCGCGGCCGTGTTGAGCAAGGCGTTCAGCACCGGCCAGTCGGCGATGGCATCGGAGCCGTCGCGCATCCCCTCGGTCTCGCGGTAGGGGGAGGCGACGGAGCCGGCGTCGAGGTGGTCGCGGCCGATAACGATCGGGGCGGACAGCTCGCCGTCGCGCACCATGCGGTTAAACTCCAGGCCGGCGCGGTCACGCTCGCCGTAGCCCAGCCAGCAGATGCGGGCGGGCAGGCCCTGGAAACGCACCTTCTCCCGAGCCAGGGTCAGCCAGCGACGGAGGGCGGCGTTCTCCGGGAAGAGGCGCATCACCGCCTCGTCGGTGCGGTAGATGTCCTCCGGGTCGCCGGAGAGGGCCACCCAGCGGAAGGGGCCTTTGCCCTCGCAGAACAGCGGCCGGATGAAGGCCGGCACGAAGCCGGGGTAGCTGAAGGCCTCGGCGTGCGGCACGCCGCCCAGCTCGCCTTGGGCGCGCAGGTTGTTGCCGTAGTCGAACACCACGGCGCCGCGCCGCTGCCATTCCACCATCGCCCGCAGGTGGCGGGCCATGCTCTGGCGGGCGCGGCGCGCGTAACCCTCCGGGTCTGCCGCGGCGGCGGCGCGCGCCTCCTGCGGCGTCATGTCCTCGGCGATGTAGGTGAGCGGGTCGTGGGCGCTGGTCTGGTCGGTGACCACGTCGGGGCGAAAGCCGGGGCGACTGAGCAGGATAGGGTGCACCTCGGCGGCGTTGCCGATCAGCCCCACGCTCAGCGGCTCACCGGCGCGGCGGGCGATGTCCGTCCAGTGGAGGGCCTCGTCCAGGTCGGCGGTCACACGGTCCAGGTAGCCGGTGTCCACGCGGCGGCGGGCGTGTTCGGGGTCCACCTCGATCACCAGGGCCACGCCCTCGTTCATGGTCACGGCCAGGGGCTGGGCGCCGCCCATGCCACCCAGGCCGGCGGTGAGTACCAGCCGCCCACGCAGCGTGCCGCCGAAATGCTGCCGGGCACAGGCGGCGAAGGTCTCGTATGTGCCCTGCAGGATGCCCTGGGTGCCGATGTAGATCCAGCTCCCAGCCGTCATCTGCCCGTACATGGTGAGGCCCAGCGCCTCCAGGCGGGTGAACTCCTCACGCGTGGCCCAGTGCGGCACCAGCAGGGAGTTGGCGATCAGCACCCGCGGCGCCTCCGGGTGGGTGCGGAACACCCCCACTGGCTTGCCGGACTGCACGACCAGCGTCTCATCGTCCGCGAGCCGGCGCAGCTCGCGCACCAGCGCGTCGAACGCCTCCCACGAGCGGGCGGCCTTACCGCTACCGCCGTACACCACCAGCTCCTCGGGGCGCTCGGCCACATCTGGGTCGAGGTTGTTCATCAACATGCGCAGGGCGGCCTCCTGCTCCCAGCCCTGGCACGACAGCTCGCGCCCGCGCGGCGCCCGCACCACACGCGGGCCGACCGTACCCACCGACGACGTGCTGCTCATGGCTGCCCTCCTTGCGCCCCACCCGCGGAAGAGCGCACGCGGGATAGGCCGCCCGCCTTCTCGTACGGCTCCCAACCCGATTGTACGCCTCCAGGTGGACGGCTCAGAGGAGGGGCCCAACGGCGGCCTCGGCCGCCCGTAGCAGGGCGCCGCTCTGGATCAGCTCCGCCGCGACGGCCAGGTCCGGTGCCAGGAAGCGGTCTGGGCCGGGGCCGGGGATGCGGGTGCGCAGCAGGTCGCGCATGGCGCCGGTGCCGGGCGCTGGTTGCATCGGGGCGCGCAGGTCCAGGCCGTGGGCGGCGCAGACGGCCTCCACGGCCAGCAGCCGGGCCAGGTTGGTGAGCGTCTCCCGCAGCTTGCAGGCGGCGCTCCAACCCATGGAGTTGAGGTCCTCCTGCAGGCCGCTGGTGGGCAGCGAGTCCACGCTGGCCGGCACGGCCAGGCGGCGGCTGTCGGCCACGAGCGCCACGGCCGTGTACTGGGCCATCATCAGGCCGGAGTTGACCCCCGGTTGCGGCGCCAGGAAGGCGGGCAGGCCCTGAGAGCGGGTGGCGTCCAGCAGGCGGTCCACCCGTCGCTCGGCGATCGCCCCCACCTGGGCGGCGGCGATGGCGAGAAAGTCGCAGGCGAAGGCCAGCGCCTGACCGTGAAAGTTGCCGGTGGACTCCAGACGGCCATCTGGCAGCACCACCGGGTTGTCCACCGCCGCCGCCAGCTCCCGCCGCGCCACCGTGGCGGCGAAGTCGAGCACATCCCGCGCCGCGCCCACCACTTGCGGGTGGCAGCGCAGGGAGTAGGCGTCCTGCACCGCGTGCTCCGACTGGCGGTGAGAGGCAACGATCGGCGAGCCGGCCAGCAGCCGGGCCAGGTTGGCGGCGCTGCGCGCCTGTCCCGGGTGGGGGCGTAACTCGTGCAGCTCCGGCTGGAAGGGCCGGTCCGTGCCCAGAAGCGCCTCCACGCTCATGGCGCAGACGGCGTCGGCGGTGCGGAACAGGCGCTCAGCGTCCAGACAGGCCAGCACCAGCATGGCCAGCATCCCCTCCGTGCCGTTGAGCAGGGAGAGGCCCTCCTTGGCCTCCAGGCGCAGCGGCTCCAGCCCGGCCCGGGTCAGGGCGTCCGCCGCCGGGGCCGGGCCGCCGTCCTCGCCCAGCACCCAGCCCTCCCCCGTCAGGCAGAGGCAGGCGTGGGCGAGGGGTACGAGGTCGCCGCTGGCGCCCAGGGAACCGTGGAAGGGCACGTAGGGTGTGATGCCGGCGTTAAGGAGGTCCAACAGGCGCTGGACGACCAGCGGCCGCACGCCGGAGTAACCCCGGGCAAGCGCGGCGGCACGTAGGAGGAGCATCCCTCGCACCACCTCGCGCGCCACCGGCGGGCCCATGCCGGCGGCGTGCGAGCGCAGCAGGGACTGTTGCAGCAGGGCGCGCGCCCCGGCCGGGATGCGCGTGTTGGCCAGTGCGCCGAAGCCGGTGTTGACGCCGTACACGGGGCGACCGCCGCGCGCTGCCGCCTCCACGTGGACGCGGCTGCGCGCCATCCGCTCGACGGCGTCCGCCGCCAGCTCCACGGCGGCCCCGGCGCGCGCCACCGCCTCCACGTCGGCGAACGTCAGGTCCCCGGCCCCGACCACCACCCGCGTCACGCCGCGCTCCTCATCGCTCGGCACGTCGCCGCTCCTTCGGCGGCATGCGGTCCAGGAGCGCCAGCAGCTCCTCCTCCGGCTGATCGAGGTCGATCGGGTCGCCGTGGGGCTGCGGGTAATCGCGGCCGGTGGGCCAGTACAGCTCCACGCGGTTGCCCTCCGGATCGCGGAAGTAGCAGCCGAAGGCGATGCCGTGGTTCACCACCCGGTCCACCGGGTAGCCGCGCTCCTTGATCCGCCGGTAGAACTCCTTCAGGTCGGCCAGCGAGCCGACGGTGAACGATACCTGCTGCACGTCGCTGTGGCGGTCCGACGACTTCACCAGCGCTAGTTCGTGGTGCTCCTCCTGCGGCCGGGCGCTGAGGAAGACGATCCAGTCGTCGTCGCCCCGGTCCGTCACCTGCATGCCCAGGAAACCGGCGTAGAAATCGACCATCACCGCCGGGTCTTTGACGTACAGCCCGACGTGCCCCAACCCGGTGACGCGCGGCATGGCGACCTCCTTCTCGGCCCTCACTGGTTGTCCCTCAACCCGCTCTTCAGGCACCGGCTTCACCGTCGGCCGCCTCTCCCGCACGCGGGGGAGGAAGCACCACGGCCCGGCCAACCCTGTGCCGCGCCCGGCGGATGAGGGTCCCTGCCGGTGCGCCCTGAATGTGCCAGCCCCGCGTCCCCGATGCAAGGGGCTGGGGCGGCTTCGCGGGGCTGCCGCATGGTTCCGGGCTGCCGTAGAATCGACGGCGCGGCGCGCTGAGGCGAGCGCCGCTCTGGGGGTGCAGGATGGACGAAGGGGCGAGGGGACCGCTCACCGACCTGCGGGTGGTGGAGCTGGGCGGGCTGAACGGCCAATACTGCGGCAAGCTCCTGGCCGATATGGGCGCGGATGTGGTCAAGGTCGAGCCACCGGGGGGCGACCCGGCGCGGCGCATCGGTCCCTTCGCCGGCGACGTGCCGGACCCGAACCGCTCGCTGTTTTTCTGGTACTACAACACCAACAAGCGAAGCGTGACGCTCAACCCGGAGCACCCGGACGGCCGCGCCCTGCTCCTGCGCCTGCTAGCCGGCGCCGACGTGGTGCTGAACGCCTACCCGCCGGCCGAGAGCGAGCGGCTGGGCCTGGATTATGGAGCCCTGCGCGCCGCCGGCACCCTGGGTGACCGCGCGATCTACACCGCCATCACCCCCTTCGGCCTCACCGGGCCGTGGCGCGACTTCGCGGCCTGCGACCTGGTGCAGATGGCGCTGGGCGGGCCGATGGCCTCCTGCGGTTACGACGACGTGCCCGGTGCCCCACCCATCCGCCCGGACGGCTACCACTCCCTGCACATCGGCGGGGTGTACGCCTTCATCGGTACGCTGGTGGCGCTCTACCACCGTGACCGCACCGGCGAGGGCCAGCTCCTGGACGTCTCCATCCACGAGGCGTGCGCCTGCACCACGGAGGGCGCCTTCCCCAACTGGGAGTACTTCCGCCGCGAGGTGATCCGCCAGACCGGCCGCCACGCCTCGCCAACCCCCACGCCGCGCTGGCAGTTCCGCACCGTGGACGGCGGCTACGTGAACATGATCGGCGGCGGCATCCCCCGCAACGCGCGCTCCTGGCGGCCGCTGCTGGACTGGATGGAGTCCAAGGGCAAGGTAGAGGACCTGCGCGCGCCCGAGTACGACGCCGTCATGACCGAGAACCCCTACAACCGCGGCCCGCACGCCCGCCACGTGGCCGAGGTGATCGGCCGCTTCGTGGAAAGCCTAGCGGCCGAGGAGGCCTACCGCGGCGGCCAGGCGCTGCACCTGCCCTGGGCGCCGGTACGCTACCCGGAGGAAAATCTCCACGACCCGCACTGGCACGATCGCGGCTTTTTCGTGCAGGCCGAGCACCCAGAGCTGGGCCGCACGGTCACCTATCCCGGCGCGCCCTACCGCTTCACGAAAACGCCTTGGCGGCTGCGTCGCCGCGCGCCGCTGCTGGGCGAGGACAACCTGGCCGTGTACGGTGAGGAGCTCGGCCTCTCCCGCGCGGAGCTGAAGACGCTGTTCGAGACCGGCGCCATCTGATCGCGCCGGGCGCCTGACGCACCGCGCGGACCTTGCCCGACAATCACGTGCCCGTCGGCTGCGCACCCTGGAGTCAGGCCTTTATCGGCGGGAGGTGTGCGATGTCGAGCCGGGCGGAGCGGGCGACGGTGCAGCAGCTGCTGCACCCCTGGGGACTGACGGAGGAGTGGATCGCCTTCATCGCGCGGATGGAAGACCTTTATGAGCAGCTGGCGCGTGCCCGGGGGGAGCCGTATGTCCGCCACACGGCGGAGGAGCTCCGCGCGATCGCGGCGCTGGCCGCGGCGCTTGGACTTCATCCGGAGGAAGCGGCGGCGCGGGCCGCGCCGGAGGAGCGAGAGCTGACGCTGGGCGGCGTCGGGTAGCAGGGCTCAGCCGATGTGTGCCGCCAGCTCGTTCAGATCGTGCACCACCAGGTCCGGCGCCACGTCCAGCCGCTCCGGCGGCGCTGCAGCGCGGTTCACCCACGCACCGGACAGGCCGAAGGCCTTGGCGCCGGCCACATCCCAGGCGTTCGCTGACACGAACAGCAGCCGCTCGCGGGGCACGCCCAGGTGCTGCTCCGCCAATGCGTACACCGCGGGTGCCGGCTTGTAAGTGCGGACGGCGTCGGCGCTCAGCAGGTGGCGGAAGCGGTCGCGCAGGCCGGCGGCGCGCAGCCCGGCCTCCAGCATCGCCGGGCTGCCGTTGGAGAGCACGGCCAGCGACAGGGGCGCCAGGCGGGAGAGGGCGCCGTCCACCTCGGGGTAGGGTTTGAGCGAGAGCCAGGCGTCCATCAGCCGCGCCTTGTGGCGCTCGTCGATGGTGATGGCCAGCCGCTCCAGGGCGTAATCCAGCGCGGCGCCGGTCACCGCCCAGAAGTCCTGGTAGCGACCCATGAGGCCGCGCAACCACGTGTACTCGAGCTGCTTCTGACGCCAAAGGGCGGCAAGCTGGCCCGGCTGGTCCGTGATCGCGGCGCAGACGTCGGCTACGGCCGCGGGGTCCAGCAGCGTGCCGTAGACGTCGAAGACGATGGCCTGAGGCAGCATGGCGGCTATGTCCCGACGCGGGCGCCGTCGCCCCCGGCCGGCGGGGGGGACGGGCGCAGGCGCCACAGTTGTAGGGCGTGTTCGAGGCCGTGCTCCACGTAGTGGCCCAGTCCCAGCCGGTGGTACTCATCGAACTTGCGGTCGTGCTCGGCCACGTGCTCCAGCACCTCGGCCATCGACCACTCATCCGGCGCGGGGGTGGCAAGCAGTTGCTCCTCGCTCAGCCCCATGACGCCGGCCGCGAAGGCCTGGTAGAGCGCCGTTAACGCCTGCCGTTCCGCCTCCCCCGCGGCGGTGTGCGTGAGCAGCTCGGCGTGAGAGGCGCGGATGCCGGCCAGCAACCGCTCCGCCATGACACAGTACTCGGTGGCCATATCACGGCTATCGTAGCGGAATGCAGGGGTTGGCCGGAAGCGCCCGTCCTCAGGCGCCGGGCAAGGGGGAGCGCAGCGCCTCCGGCAGCCCCGCTTCCAGCGCGTCGGCCACCGCCGCCAGCGGCAGATCGATGTGCGCCGTCAGGCGGAAGCGGTCGCCGCCGGTGCGCCCCAGGCGGGTGAGGTGCACGCCATACGTGGCCGCCAGTCGCTCCAGCGCCGGCAGGTGCTCCGGCGGGAGCGACACCACGAAGCGCGATTGCGCCTCACCGAACAGGGCCGCGTCCAGCCGGCCTGTCACGCCCAGCGCGGCGGCGTCCAGGCCGATCTCGCCCCAGGCGGCGCACTCGGCCAGGGCCACGGCCAGGCCGCCGTCCGCACAGTCGTGGGCCGAGGACAGGAGCCCCTGCCGAATGGCGGCCAGCACGCAGCGCTGGACGGCCGCCTCGTGCGCCAGGTCGATGGCGGGCTGGCCGGCCACCAGGCCGTGCGCCCGCTTCAGGTACTCGCTGCCGGCCAGGTCGGCGGCCCGGCCCACGAGCCGCCCCGCTGCATCCGCGGCCGGAGCGCCGCTCAGCAGCACCACCACGTCGCCAGCGCGCCGGAAGGGAGCGTCGCAGTGACGGTCGATGTCCTCGATCAGGCCGAGCATGCCCACCACGGGCGTGGGGTAGACGGCACGCCCCAGCGTTTCGTTGTACAGGCTGACGTTACCGGAGATCACCGGTGTGCCCAGGGCCGCGCAGGCGGCGCTCATGCCGCGGATCACCTGCTCAAGCTGGTAGTAGACCTCCGGCCGCTCCGGGTTGCCGAAGTTGAGGCAGTCGGTCACGGCCAGGGGCTCGGCGCCGGTGCAGACCACGTTGCGCGCCGCCTCCGCCACGGCGATGGCACCGCCCGCGTACGGGTCCAGGTAGCACAGGCGGCCGTTGCCGTCGGTGCTGAGGGCGATGGCCCGGCGCGTGCCGCGGATGCGCAGCACGGCCGCGTCATGCCCCGGCCCGATGACGGTGTTGGTCAACACCTGGTGGTCGTACTGGCGCCACACCCAGCGTTTGGAGGCGAGGTTGGGTGTGCGCAGCAAGGCCAGGAGGGCATCGGCGGGTGAGACGGCACCGCCTAGGTCGGGCAGTGCCTCCAGGTCAAGCCGCTGCAACGCCTCCAGCTCCGCCGGCTTCACCCCTTGGCGGCGGTAGAGCGGCGGGTCGGTGAGCAGGGTCACGGGCAGGCAGGCCACCTCGCGCTCGCCCTCGCGCACGCGCACCAGGCCGTCGCCCGTCACCTCGCCCACCACGGCCACGTGCAGCTCCCACCGCTCCAAGAGGTCCCGCACCTTGTCCTCGCAGCCGCGCCGCACAATGAGCAGCATCCGCTCCTGCGATTCGGAGAGCATGACCTCGTAGGGGGTCATGCCCGTCTCCCGGCGCGGCACCCTGGTCACGTCGATGACGACGCCGGTGCCGGCCCGCGCCGCGCACTCCACCGCCGCGCTGGTGAGGCCGGCCGCGCCCAGGTCCTGGATGCCGACGATCCAGTGCCGCCCGCGCTCCACGAGCTCCAGGCAGGCCTCCATGAGCAGCTTTTCCAGGAAGGGGTTGCCCACCTGCACGGCCGGCCGACGTTCCTCGGAGGTCTCGTCCAGCTCCACGCTGGCGAAGGTGGCGCCGTGGATGCCGTCGCGCCCGGTGTCCGCCCCCACCAGCATGAGCAGGTTGCCCGGCCCCTCGGCGCGCGCTCGCACGAGCTGGCCGTGGCGGGCCACCCCCACGCACATGGCGTTCACCAGGGGGTTGGTGCTGTAGGTGTCGTCGAACACCGTCTCTCCGCCCACGGTGGGAAGGCCCAGGCAGTTGCCGTAGCCCCCGATGCCGGCCACCACGCCCGTGAACAGGTAACGGTTGCGGGCAATGTCCGGGCCCTCACTCCCGGCAAGGCCGGGGTGAGGGTGGGCGCCCGAACGGCCACGTGCGGGTTGGTCGTCTCCAGTTGAGGCGAACAGCGGCAGCTCGTGGGTGATGGGGCCGAAGCGCAGCGAGTCGAGCAGGGCGACGGGGCGCACGCCCATGGCGAAGATATCGCGCACGATGCCGCCCACGCCGGTGGCGGCGCCCTGATAGGGCTCGATGGCGGAGGGATGGTTGTGCGATTCGATCTTCATCGCCACCAGCAGGCCATCGCCGATGTCCACGGCGCCGGCGTTCTCCTCGCCGGCGCGGGTGAGCACGCGCGGGCCGCGTGTGGGGAAGAGGCGCAAGAGCGGTTTGGAGTTCTTGTAGCCGCAGTGCTCGCTCCATAGCGCGCCGATCATGCCGAGCTCGACCTCCGTCGGCTCGCGACCGAGCCGCTGCACGGCCAGCTCGTACTCCGCGCGGCTGAGGGCGATCTGGTGCAGAACGCGATCCGAGACCGTCATACCTTCAGGCTAGCAGCCCGCGGCCGCACGGGCGACCGCGACCCATCGGGCGCCCACGGCTCAGCCGCCGTGCCGGTCTCGGCCCTGCTGTGCGATCTGCCGCGTGTAGTCGGCGATGCGAAAGATGACGATGACCAGCTCCAGCCATACGCGGGCAAAGATCACGTACAGCAGAAACGCCAGTGGTGCCACGATCAGCCCGATGATCAGGCCACCCACGCCGGCGCGGGCAAAATTGAGGAAGATCGCCAGGCTGAACAGCCCGACGCCGATGATCGCCAGCACGTACAGCACCTTGATGATGCGCGTGGTGATGAACTCGGAGAACGACAGGTCGAACAGGGCCTGGAAGAAACCGGCCCCGGTGATGGGCGGCGCGGCCGCGGGCATGGGCGCACCGGGGGCGGCCGCGTAAGTACCCCCGGCAGACGACGGAGTGGGGCCGCTGTTCCCCGGCGCACCGGCACTTAGGTTGGTACCACAGGTGCGACAGAACCGCTCGCCCGGCCCCACGGGCGAGCCACACACCGGGCAGGTCTGCGCCGCCACGGTCAACCTCCCCTTCAGGGGTACACCTTGGTGATTGGGCCCATGTTGGATCGGCCATGCCGGTGCCGGCAACCGCCTCCTGTCCCAACCGGCGGGCCGGCAACCTACGCCGCGGCGTACCGCGGTCGGCCGGTGTCCGGCATCGGCGCGGTGCTGAAGGGTGGATAGCGATCGGTGAGCAGGAAGACGTACGCCTGGGCGCGGTAATTCCAGCGCAAGGCACCCTCCACGAAGCGGAACAGCCCCTGCGGGAAGCGGCCGGTGAACAGGATCGCGAACCAGGCCACCGCCACGGCCAGGTAGGCGATATACAGCACCAGCACGAGCACCACCCAGTTTGGGATGATGAGCAGCCATTTGACGAAGATGAGGCCGCGGGAGAGCCGCCCGGGATACGGCACCTCCAGGTGCAGCGGGTAACGGCCCGCTTCCCCGCTGAAGGGTGGATATTCATCGCGCATGAGCAAGAGGTAGACGTTGACCGCAGCGGTGTAGCGCAGGAAACGCACGGCGAAGCTGAACAGGCCCGGTGGATAGCGGCCGGTGAACAGGATCGCCCACCAGGCCACGAACGTGACCGCGTAAAACACGAGCGCGTAGCCCAAGAGCGCCAGGTAATGGGGCGTAGCCAGCAGCCATTTGACGAAGATGAGCAGGCGAGACAGGCGCGGCGGGTACTCCACCGTGAGCGCGAGCAGGCCGCTGCCCTCTCCCCCCATCCGGCTGGGCGCCGCTGCCGGCGGCCACCCCTCGGCCCGCTGCGTCCTGGCACCGGGCTCCGCTACGGGCTGGGCACTCGGTGGTCGGGGATGATCGGCGGGCACCGCGGCCAGCGGTGGCGTTGCCCGCGTCGCGGAGAGGGGTTCATCCAGCGCTGCCCCGCACTGGCGGCAGAAGCGGTCGCCGGCGATCGTTCGGGTGCCGCACTGAGAGCAGAAGGCCACAAACCACCCCTATGTGCTCGTCAGTATGCGCAAGACCGAACCCAGTATAGGCGCGCTGTCAACGGGCCCCTGCCGCGGACGCGACGCTGGCGATCATCGAGCGCCAAATGACGAGGCCGTCCTCTCCGCCCATGAGCGCCTCGCTGGCCCGTTCGGGGTGTGGCATCATGCCGAGCACGTTGCGGCCCTCGTTGAGGATACCGGCGATGTTGTCCAGGGAGCCGTTGGGGTTGGCCTCCGGCGTGATCGCCCCTGTCGGCGTGCAGTAGCGGAAGGCGACGCGGTCCTCCGCCCGCAGCCGGCTGAGGGTCTCCTCATCGGCGTAGTAGCGACCCTCGCCGTGGGAGATGGGGATGCGCAACACCTGGCCCGGCCGGCACTGGCTCGTGAAGGGGCTGTGCACCGTCTCCGTGCGCAGATAGACGGGCATACAACGGAACTGGAGGTTGTCGTTGCGCAGGAGGGCGCCGGGAAGCAGGCCGGCCTCGCATAGGATCTGAAAGCCGTTGCAGATGCCGATCACCAGGCCGCCCCGCTCGGCGTGGCGCGCCACCGCCTCCATCACCGGTGAGAAGCGAGCGATGGCACCGGCGCGGAGGTAATCGCCGTAGGAAAAGCCGCCCGGCAGCACCACGGCGTCGAACCGCGCCAGGTCGCGCGCCGTGTGCCACACGTACTCCGCCTCCTGGCCGAGCCCGTCGGTGAGCACGTAGTAGCAGTCACGCTCGGACCAGGTGCCGGGAAAAACCACCACCGCCCACCGCATACCGCATTCCCCCCACCGAGACCGCTCGTCTGACGCCGTGTGGCGCCGGGCAGGCGAGCGCACCCTACGCCTGCGGGCCGCGCTCCACGAGCACGGCGTCGTAGAGGCGAAGCTGGGGCGGCCCCGCGAGCAGGCCGGCCAGCGAGCCCTGCCGGTGCCCGGCGGCGAAGGCGGGGGAGCGTGTCCAGGCGACAAAGGCGTCGCGATCGCGCCAGACCGTATGGCTGATGTATTCCCCCTCAGCCTCGCCCTTGAGCAGGGCGAACTGGAAGAAGCCGGGCACATCCTGCAGATAGGACTGGCGGTTGCGCCACTGGGCCTCGAAGTCCGCCTCGCGTCCCTTGGCCACTTTGAAGGTATTCATGGCGATGAACACCGGCTCCCCCCAGCTGCAGGCATCCCACCGGCAGTGTAGCAGGGATCAGCCGGTGGTGCCGCTGCCCTGCGTCGGCAGCGAGAGGACGTCGGCGGGCTCGGGCATGGCGTCTGCCGCAACGTCCGCGGTGGCAGGGGTGAGCACGGCGGGTGTGGGGGTAGGAGTGCCGGCAGGGGACCCGGGAGCGCGCTCAGCCACCAGCGTCAGGCGGCCCTGGGAAGCGGGTGGCAGGGCGGCCTTGCGCCGCCGCTCCTGCTCGGCGGGCGTGGGCTCCGGGTATTCCACGCGCGGGTGGTACACGGCGCGCAGCGTGCGCTTGAACGACTCGGCGATCACGCGCAGGTCACGCAGGGTGAGGTCGCAGTCGTCGAACTGGCCCTCGGCCAGCCGCTCGGCGATCACCGCCTCCACCATGGCGTCGATCCGCTCGGGGGAGCGGTCCTTGGCGGCGCGCACCATCGCCTCGGCGGAGTCGGCCAGCATGACGAGCGCCGTCTCGCGCGACTGCGGCCGCGGCCCGGGGTAGGTGAACAGGGCCGGGTCCACGGTGGGGTCGCGCTGGGCGGCCAGGCGGTAGAAGTAGGCGGTGCGCAGGGTGCCGTGGTGCTCCTGGATACAGGCGCGCACGCGCTCGGGCAGACCGTGGCGGCGGGCCAGCTCCAGGCCGTGGCGCACGTGCTCCTGCAGGATGCGGGTGCTCTCCAGCGGGTCCAGGCGGTCGTGCGGGTTCTCGCCGGAGAGCTGGTTTTCGGCGAAGAAGCCGGGCCGGCCCAGCTTGCCGATGTCGTGGTAGTAGGCGCCCACGCGCACCAGCAGGCTGTCGGCGCCGATCAGGTCGGCGGCGCGCTCGGCCAGGTTGCCGACGATGATGCTGTGGTGGAACGTGCCCGGCGCCTCGTCTTGCAGGCGGCGTAGGAGGGGGGCGTTGAACTGGGCCAGCTCCATGAGCTGGAAGCGGGTCGTGATGCCGAACGCCGAGCCGAGCAGGGCGAGCAGCCCCACCGTCAGCACGGCGGAGAGGCCACCGGAGACAGCGCTGGCCCCGGCCATCCAGGCCAGGTCCATCGGCCGGCGGGCCCCGTCCAGCAGCCAGAAGGCGAGCAGGCCGAGGAAGGAGGCGCCGGTCACGGCCGCCCCGGCCACCACGAAGCGATTGAGTCGCTCCGCCCGGTGAATGATCAGTACCCCGGCCAGGCTGCCGAACAGGTACGCCGCCACCATCTGCAACGGCTGGGTGTTGCTCAGGCCGACGACACCGGACACGTCGGGCAGGTACAGCGCGGTGAAGGTGGCCAGCACGGCGCAGACCACGGCCGTGACCAAGGCGAAGGGGGCCTCGAACAGGGTGGCGAGCAACATGGGCACGGCGGCCACCGGGAGCACGAAGGCCAGGAAATGGCGCTCGGTGTCCGGCACCACGAGCGGCAGGTACAGCTTGGCGGCCAGGATCAGGCCGCACACCAGGCAGAGGGGTGCCAGCAGTCGTCGGAACGAGTGCAGGGAGGGCGGCTGGAAGACGAGCAGGTAGGCGCCCAGCGCGCCGGAGGCCAGCAACGCCACGACCACCACGGCGGCGATGTCGTCCAGGTGGATGTGAAAGGCGAGCAGGCCCGCCTCACGCAGCGCCTCCAGTTTGGCGTCGTCGATCACGTCGCCCTCGCGCACAATCACCTGGTTCTTGGCGTAGGTCTGCACTTGGGGCGGCACGCTGTCGCGGGCCCGCTCCCTGGCCTTCTGCGTCTCGGCGGCGTCCACCCGCTTGGTGGGCACCACCAGTGGCTGCACCAGGGCCACCACCACGTCGCCCATCACGGCCGGGAAGCCGTCCTGGACCTTGTTCCGCACCGAGGCGCGCCGGTCCTCCACCTCGGCCGCGGAGAAGGGCTCCTCCAGCACCTGGCCCAGCACCCGCTCAGCCTCGGCCACCGTCTTCACCCACTGCTCCGGGGTGAAATCGAGGATAGCGGCGCGCTGGACGGCGGTGAGGTTCACCCCCTGGATGCGGGAGATACTCTCGTCCTTCTGCACCCGCGCGATGCCAGGGGTGTCACGGTAGACGGTGATGCGGTTGACGATATCGCTCAGCCGCGCGAGCTGCTGCCCCTTGACGTTGACGTCGTAGGTGACGATCTCCGGCACGGAGGCCACGCGCTGGTCCTGGAGCTGCTTGCGCAGCACCTCCGAGTTGTAGCGCAGGTCGCGCGGGGCGCGGATGGTCTGCGAGGCGATATCGCCGCGGTTGACGGTGAGCCGGTTGGGCAAGAGCGGAAACAGGGCAACGACCAGCAGCGTGGCCATCAGGCCCGTGAAGGCGATGACCTGCAACGGCGGAAGCGGCGAGTGGGCGCGCAGCCTGCCCGACATGGCCGGTGACGCTCCGTCCTCGTAGGTGCATGGTAGCAGACGCGCGCCGACCGCGAGCGCGGTTCGGCGTTCTCGAATGTCACGGGCGCGCCTCCACCTCGTGCGCGCGGCGCACCAGCTCCGCCAACGCCGGCACCAACTGGTCTGGCTCCACCCCGATGCTCTCCACCAGCAGTACGGCGTTGCCGGCGCGCAGGGCGGTGAGCTGGCCCAGGAGCGTGGCGCCCTCGGGAGCGGTAGCCGGCAGCTTGACGCCGTACACGTACGTGGCCACCTCGTCGCCCGGTAGCGGCTCCGGGTACTCGAACGGGACGGGTTCGTCCGTCATGCGATCGCGGTAGGCGGCGTAGAGGTAGGCGGGGGTGAGGCGGGCGTAGGCGGCACGGGCGGCGTCGGCGTCGCGGAAGCGGGCCACGCGCACGGTGGCCACGGCGGGGTCGGACGGGTCGCCGCCGAAGCGGATCTCGTGCGCGCTCTGCCAGCCAGGGCTGGTGCGCAACAGCCAGTAGGGGCGGTTGTCACGTACGGGCAGGCCGAGCACCTCGCGCGGGGCGAGGAGGATGGCCTCGGCCGCGGCGTCATGCCGCAGGTTGCCCAGGCAGCCTACGGCCAGGATCACGAGCAGCACCGGCACCGGGTGGTACGAACGCATTTCGGCGGTCAGTCTACGACCGGCGGGTCAGGGGTAAAAGAGGGGGCCGGGGCGCAGCGGGCGACGTCTCGGCCCCCGCGGGACGGTCAGGCCCCGACCGGCGCGGCCGGCAGGCCGTACAGGCGGCGGGTGGCGGCGACGATCGTCGCCAGGCGGGCGCGACGCTCCTCGCCGCCGCGCAGCAGGCCCTCGAACCAGGCGCGGGCGAGGTCGATGGCCTGCGCGTGGGCCTGGGCGGTGGCCTCCACCCAGGCGGCCGCGTTGCCGGCAACATCCATCGGTTGCTCGGCCAGGCGGCGGAGCAGGGCGAGGGCACGCTGCTGGGCGACCTGGGTCTCGTCGAGCAAGCGCTGGCTGAAGCGGGCGCCCTCCTCGCCCTCGGCGCGGATCTCGGCCAGCACGGCCTCGGCCAGCTCCTGTAGGGCATCGACGTAGCGAACAGCGGCTTGGCTGGTGGACATGGGACCCCCTTCGTGGTGCTACACTATCTGCAGGTATATGCATTATACATCTATGTGCAAGCCCGGTCAACCGGTCGGTTGACCGGCGCAAGGCGGCGCGGTACGGATCGAACAGGAGCAGGTGATGACGGGCGAGCCCGAGGCAGGGCGAGAACCGAGCGCAGGAGCGGGCGGGCCGCGCCTGCACGGCGAGCTGCTGGCCGCCAGCCTGCTGGCGCTGCTGCGCGGCTGGAACGCCTACGGCTACCAGCTCGCCCAGCGCCTGCGCGCCGCCGGCCTGCCCTTCTTCGACCAGACCACGGTCTACCGCACGCTGCGCCAGCTCGAGAAGAGCGGCCTGGTCAGCTCCTTCTGGGACACGTCGGCCTCCGGCCCGGCCCGCCGCCGCTACGCCCTCACCCAGGCCGGCGAGGCCTTCCTTGCCGCCTGGCTGGAGACGCTGCAGCGCTACCAGCAGTTCCTCCAGGCCCTGTGGGGCATCGCGCCCCCATCAGCAGGCGAGCAGGCCGGCAGGCGGCCGGCCCAGGCCCAACCCGAGCACCGGGGCGAGGATCACCCCGCTTAGAGCGAGAGGCCGAGCGGCAGCGAGGGACCCCTCAGGCGAGACGCGGCTCGCGCTGGCGTGCCCGTGCCCGCGCCTCCGCCAGCGCCGCCACGTCGTGCTCCGCCTCGGCAGCGGCGGCCAGGAACAGACAGCGCGCCGGAGGTGGCCTGCACCGCCACCACACCGGGTCCGTCGCGGTGAGCCCACCGGCACGTGCCGTGTCGCCGGCCACGGCGGCGAAGCGCAGCAGGCGCACGGCGAGGGGAAACAGGGTGAGGGACCGGCCGAAGGTTGGACGGTCACGGTGGTCGCCGGGATCCCTTCGATAGCCGGGGGCAACGAGGCAGGCCGGTGGGCTACTTTGCGCTTGCGCTCATGTTCACACATATGGGGCGATCGTGCGGTGCCCCAGGCGCTTCGGTGCCGGTCGTCTGCCCGATGTTAGTACGCGGTTGATCGATCACGGGTCGCGTGGTCCGTCTTCCCGGCGCGGGGGCTATGGACGGGGCGCGCGGCGGCGTAGAATCAAGCTACCCCGCCGCATCACCCTCTGGAGGCCGTCGCGTGGCCGAGCCGTCGTCGCAGCCGCCGCTCGACCCGCTCACCCTGTGGCGGGAGTGGGCCGCCCAGGCGGAGGAGCAGTGGAACCGCTACTTCAACCAGATCATGGGCAGCGAGACGTTCGCCGCCATGGGCCGCTCCCTGGAGGCGATGTTCGCCTTGCAGCAGCGCCTGGCGCAGCAGTTCGAGGCGGTGCTCAAGGCGTGGAACCTGCCCACCCGCTCCGATATCGCCGCCCTCGGCGAGCGCCTGGCGCACATCGAGCAGCGGCTGGACGAGATCGCCGCCCGCCTGGCGGGAGAGGAGAGCGCCGCCCGCACCGCCGGTTGAGCCGCGCGGTGCGCTGACAGATGGGGAGCATACCATGAACGAAAGCACGCCGAGCCCTGCCCAGTTGTGGGCGCAGGCCTTTCAGACCTGGGCCAGCGCCTGGTCCGCCCTGGCCGGCCAGCCGACCTCCGCCGGTGAGGGCGCGCCGACCGACCCGATCCAGCTCTGGAACCAGGCCCTCGACCGCTGGATCGAGGGCTGGAGCGCCTTCTTCGAAGACATGCTGCACACGCCGGAGGCCGCGGCCGCCGGCGGGCGCATGCTGGACGCCCTGCTCAACGTGGAGAAACCGCTGCGGGAGCGCACCGCCGCCACCATGCAGTACTGGCTCGAGTTCCTGAACATGCCCACCCGCCAGGACCTGATCCGCGTCCTCTCCCAGCTCAACGACGTGAACGCGCGGTTAGACGAGCTCCTGGAGCGGGTGGAGGAGCTGTCCGACCGGGTAACGGCCCTCAGCCAGCGCCGGCCGGACCGACCGCGGCCCGACGGAGGGGAGAGCACGATCGCCGCGCCCGCGTGACGGGGCGACCCCCGCCGCGGGCGCCCGCCAGAGGAGGCCATCCATGACCACCACCACACCGCCCAACGTGGCCCAGCGCTTGATCGAAGAGCTGGAACAGACCTTCCAGCGCATCGGCCGCGGCGCCGAGCTCTTGTGGGACCAGTCCGAGGTGCCCGTCGGCCTCAGCCCCAAGGAGCTGGTGGGACGGCGCGGCAAGGCCAGGCTCTACCTCTATCGGGCCCAGGCGGAGCGGGTGGAGCCAATACCGGTGCTGTTCGTTCCCTACCTCGGCATCAGCCGCACCTACGTGTTCGACCTGCCCGGCGCCAGCTTCGTCGAGTTCTTCACGCGCCAGGGCTTCAACCTGTACATGATCGACTGGGGCGACCTCGGCCCGGAGGATGCCGGCTTCGGGCTGGAGGACGCCGTGATGGATATCATCCCGGCCATGGTGCGCCGCGCCCTGCGCCACGGCGGTGCTGAGCGCGTTGACCTGTTCGGCTACTGCATGGGCGTGCCGATGGCCATGTCCTACATGGGCACGCACCCGGACGCGCCCGTGCGCAACCTGGTGATGATGGTGGGGCCGGTTGACTTCTCCCAGGCCGGCTTTTTTGCCCTGTGGACGGCCAAGGAGAGCTTCCCCCTGGACAAGCTGGTGGACACCTACAAGGTCGCGCCGCTGGAGTATGTGCGCCTTGGTTTCAAGCTGCTCAGCCCCATGGGAGATGTGGCCACCCTCACCAGCCTGTGGCGCAACCTCACCAACGAGCGCTACGTGCAGAGCTGGCGGGCCATGAACCGCTGGTCCAACGAGTGGGTGGGCTTCCCCGGTGAGTTCTTCCGCCAGTGGATCCGCTGGTTCTACCAGGAGAACCGGCTGGCCAAGGGGGAGCTGGTGCTGCGCGGCCGACGCGTGGACCTGCGCGCCGTACGCAACCCCATCCTGGTGGTGGCCGCCCGCAAGGACACCATCGTGCCGCCGACCGCCGCCCGCGCCCTGATCGACCTGGTGGGCAGCACGGACAAAGAGTACGAGGAGCTGCCCGGCGGCCACATCTCGCTGATCGCCGGTCGCCAGGCCCATCAGCACCTGTGGCCCAAGCTGGTGGCGTGGCTGCGCGCCCACACCGCACCGCGGCAGGGATGATCGCCCCGGCCGGATTCGGACCGCGCCCTCTGTCGCCGCTGGCCCTGCGTCCCCGGCCCCGCTTCCGTGTGGGGGCGGGGCATCGCGTTTTGCCCGTTCGTCGACCGCACGGTAGGCCACACGGTTATGTTCTGTATACGAGTGATGTTGACGTGGACTGATCTCCCTGCCATACTCCGGCCACCAACCCGCGCCGGGGCGAGCGCGGGAACAGGGGGGAACGGTGGCCGCGGAGAGGTTCGGCGCGTGGCCCGGGTGGCTGCTCGCTCCCTGGGCCTTCTGGCGGGGCGAGGCGGGGTTGCGGCCGTCGCTCGTGTGGGAGCAACGCGCCGGGCTGGAGCTCGTGCACCTGCTGGCCAGCCCGGTGTACTACGGGGTGGGCGTGCCGCGTGGGGACGGCGCACCCGTCCTGCTTCTCCCCGGTTTCCTCGGCTCCGATGGCTACCTGATGCCCCTCTACGGCTGGCTGCGCCGCATCGGCTACCGGCCGTTCTTAGCCGGCTTTGCCGTAACGCTCGGCCCGATCCGCAATCTCCTGGCGCGGGTGGTGCGGCGGGTGGACGAGCTGGCCCGTGCCTGCGGGCGGCCGGTGACGGTCGTCGGCCACAGCCTGGGCGGCATCCTCGGCCTGAGCGTGGCCCGGCTGCGGCCGGGCGCCGTGGTCCACGTCGTCACGCTGGGCTCGCCCCTGGGCGAGGAGCCGCGCCGCTCGGCCCATCCGCTGGTCGGCGTGCTGGCCCACTTCCTGCTCACCGGCGCCGTCACCTGGCGGGCGCTGCTGGGCAGCCCGCTACCGCCGGGCCTGCGCCTCTCCTGCGTCTACTCCCGGGAGGATGCGGTGGTCGACTTTCGCGACTGCGTGCACGCGGACCCGCGCGCCGCCGCCTACGAGGTGCGCGGCACGCACCTCGGACTGGCCTGGAACGCCGAAGTCTACCGCCTGCTCGGCCGGTTGCTGGCGAGCACGACGGAGGTGCCTCATAGCGGCGCGGCGTCCGAGCTACCGTAGCTCCCCCTCGTCCTCAGGCACCAGGGGCGGGAACTCGCGTTCGTACTCCTCGGCCACGCTCTGCAGCAGGTTCAGGTAGAGATCTTCGGCCGGCGTGCGTGGGTGGCGGTCCAGCAGCCGTCCGATCAGGTCCTGCACGGTGGCGTGCACGTCCCGGTCGATGCTCACGGCCGGGCGCGGTCGGACGTCGGTGGCCGCGTTCCAGACCACGGCGACGTCGTGCACCTGCGGCGGTTCGCGGAGCACCGCCGTCACCTCCGCCAACCAGGCCTGGTGCTCCGCCGCCCCGGCGGCGCGGCGGTAGGCGGCGGGCGTCTCGAACAGGTGCAGGGCGAAGAGGTCGCCGGAGCCGTCCTCGGCGCGCAGCAGCAGGTGCAGGCGCGTGCCGGGGAGCAACCGCCCCGGACCGCGGTGCCAGGCGGCCAGCTGCGTCCGGACGGCCGCCTCCTGGTCCGGCTGAGGCCGCAGGCGGGTGAGGCTGCCGATGGCGCCGGTGCGTGCGCTCATACTCCCTCGCTTACTGACGCCGTCAGCGCACCAACGCCGCCACCGGGCAGCCGGCAATGCCCGAGCCGTCGGCGGCCGGCAGCCCACCGGCAAGGTACCACCACCGCTCGCCGGTCGGTTTGTGCAGGCGGCCGTGCGCGCCGGCCGAGCGCAGGAGCGCCTGGTGCCGGGCGCAGAGCGGCACGGTGAGCTCTTCCGCCGGCGCGTTGTCCTGTTGCCGCCGCACGCGGCAGTTCTGGGTAGTGCGTTCGCCGCAGAAGTGACAGACGCGGCCGATGGCGAGGTCTAACATGGCACACTGGGACAGCGCGGTCTGGCCGGCAGGGGCCGACCGTTCCCAGTGTACCGCAGCCAGCAGCCGTGCGGGCACCAATAGGACGGCGCGGGTGGGTCAGAAGGGACGCGTTGGCCGTTGGTTAAAGTGAAAGCCGCCCCGGCGGGATATAATGGGACGTCTGAGCAACACCGGAGGCGTGCGTCCGTGGTGCCAACGGGCACGATCCTGTCCAATCGCTACCTCATCCTGCGCGAGCTGGGCTCGGGCGGGATGGGCGCCGTCTACGAGGCCACGGACCTGCGCACGGGCGGGACCGTTGCCGTCAAAACGCTGCACCCGCACCTGGCCCGCGACGCCCAGTTCATCAGCCGCCTGCGCCGCGAGGCGCAGATCGCCGCCGCCATCCGCACCCGGCGCGCCGTCAAAGTCATCGACCTGGACGAGCACGAGGGCCTGCACTACCTGGTGATGGAGTACGTCACCGGGGAGAATCTGTCCGAACGCCTGGAACGGGTCGGGCGGCTGCCGCTCGATGAGGCGCTGACCATCGCCTTGGACGTGGCGCGGGCCTTAGAGGGGGCACACGCGGTGGGCGTGGTGCACCGCGATCTTAAGCCGCAGAACGTGCGCCTGACCGAAGAGGGGGAGGTCAAGGTGCTGGACTTCGGCATCGCCCGGATCGCCGACCAGCCCGGCATCACCACCACCAACGTCTTCACCGGCACCCCCGAGTACTGCGCGCCCGAGCGCATGGAGTCCCAGGGCGACGTGCGCGCCGACATCTACTCCATCGGCGTGATGCTGTACGAGATGATCGCCGGCCGGCGGCCGTTCACCGGTCCCACCGCCTTCTCCATCCTGCGCCAGCACGAGATCGCGCCGGTTCCTCCTCTACCGTTCCCCGTGCCGGCCGAGGTGCAGGCGGTGATCGACCGCTGCCTGGCCAAGAAGCCGGAAGACCGCTACCAGACACCCGCCGAGCTGGTGGCCGCCCTGCACGCCGCCCGTGACGCCGTGCTGCACGCGGCCCGCACGGCCGGGGGCCATGGGCTCACCCCCACGATCTCGCTTCCGCGCGCAGACGAGGGGCCGGAGGTGCGGGCCGCCGGGGCGTCCGCTGCGCCGGCACCCCAGGCGACGGCCGGAGACGGCGCGGGCGCACCGGTGCCGGTGGCGCCCGGTGCCGTAACCCGCCCGTCGGACACGCCCACCACTCCTCCCCTGCCAAGCGGGGGCGGCCTGAGCCGGCAGGCGATGCTCATCGCCGGTGGTATGCTGCTGGTGCTGATGGCGGTGGCCGTGAGTGCCCTCCTCCTCATCCGCTCCTCCCTGGCCGGTGATGATCGAGCCGGCGACGGCATCACCGCCCCGCCCATGGAGACCATCAGCGCGGCCGCCTCGCCGCCCGGCCCGACCGCGACCGCCGCTCCAGCGCCGCCGGCGCTGCTGGCCGCGGGACAGCGGGTGCGGGTGGACGCCACCAGCCGCGCGCCCATCCTCGTGGACGCCGCTCTCTGCCCGGGCACCAGCGGGCGGGTGCCGCTCACCTCCGAGCTGGAGGTGCGCACCGTGGAATTCGACGGGCGGCTGGTGTACGTGACCTACGCCATCGCCGTTCCGGAGGTGCCCGGCCTGCAGTGCACGGTCGAGTACCGACCCGATTTCAACACCGCCAACGTGGTCCTGGTGACCAAAAAGCCCTCCGGCGTGCCCATCGAAACGCGCACCGCCGGCGGCGCCGGCCTGGCCGTGACCGGTGCGCCGCAGATCTACGGCAAGAAGATCGACGGTGTGTGGGCCTTTGAGGGCGTCGACCTCACCGGCGTGGAGTTGCAGCTCGTGCAGCGCAATGCCGACGGCAGCGAGCTGCACCGCGTGACGTTGCTCCCCGTCCGCCGCCAGCCATAGCGACCCGACCCACTCCCTCCAGGGGATCCGGACGCCAGCGCAGTCGTGCTCGGCCGGCGCGCGCTTCCTCGGAACGGCGCCCCGGCACGGCCGAGACGGGATGCGACGCGCTCGGCTAGCGGCTCAGCGCCGACGCAGCCGGAGCACGGCGACGCCCGAAACGACCACCAGCAGGGCAACCAGGATGGCGCCCGACAGCGATCCCGGTAGGGCCAGGGCCGGGCCGGTGCCCACCCGCGGCAGGCCGACGACGGCCGGCGCCGGGGCGGCCGGACGGGCCGGAGCGGGTGTCACGGCCGGCGGCGCGGGCGTGGGTGCGGCGGTGGTTACGATGCCGCCGTTGAGCAGACCACGCACCTGGGTGGTGTCCAGGGCCGGGCCGGCGACGTCCACGATGCCGCCGCCGAGGGTGCGACCGGTGGTGCTGGTGCTGGTGAACAGCACCACTGGCCGGCCCACGGAGCCGCTGCTCGGCGTCACATCCAGCACGATGGTGATGGTGGCCGTCTCGCCGGCATCCAGCACGAAACCACCCCACCGCACCTGCGTGCCGGTGACGGTGGTGGTGCCGTGGCTGGCCGTGGCGGACACGGCACGCGCCTCGGCGCCCAGGTTGAACACCACCGTGGCGCCGAAGTCGGTCGCCTCGGTGGTCGTGAGGCGGCAGTTCACCACCACACCGAAGGTCTGGCCCGGCCGGGGCAGCGGGTCGCCGCGGCCGTCATAGGCAGCGTCCGGGCATTGCACCCCCTCGGTGACCGCTACCGGGATCGGCGGTGGCGGCGGAGTCGGGGTCGGCGGTGGGGGTGTCGGCGGTGGGGTCGGGGTGGGGCTCGGCGTGGGCGTCGGGGTGGGCGTGGGGGTCGGTGACGGGGTAGGCGTGGGCGTCGGGGTCGCGGTAGCCGGCTGGCCGGCGGTGAGGTTGAGTGTCACCGTGACGCCGGGCCGGAAGATCGTGGTCTGATCGGCGGGAATACCGCCCACGGTAAACGTGACCGGCGCGCCCAACACGCCGCAGCCGGGCGTCGTGCCGGCCGAGAGCACTCCCATGCTGTATCGGCCGCCCACCGCCGGGGCACGGCCACACAGCGTGCCCAGCACAAACGCCAGGACCTCAGTCCCGTCAGGCGCCGGCCGTCCGTTCAGCGTCACTGAGCCCAGCACGAGCATCGGTTCCAGCGCCACCGGCGTGGGCGGCGGCGTCGGGGTGGGTGTCGGTGTGGGCGGTGGCGGCGTCGGGGTGGGTGTCGGTGTGGGCGGTGGCGGCGTCGGGGTTGGACCTGCCTGTTGGGCAGTGGCTGCCGACGCGCTGACGCCGGCAACGATGAGTGCCAGCAGCAGTGCGAAGGTGACGCACGCAAGTGCTCCGGCTCGACGGCGCATGGGCGGCCTCCAGCGGGTTTCAGGTGGGCTGGCACTCGTTCCAGTATCTACGAACGAGCCCCTTCCCGGTCAAGGCGATCTCGCCGCACGTGGCGCACGCTGTTCGCCATAGCCACGACACACGCCCGCCGGGATCACACCGGTGGCTCCAGCCGCTCCCAGGGCGCGGGCGTGATCAGGCCGATGAAGGCGTAGTGTCGATGGCCGAACTGGGCGGTAATGACCACCCGCAGCTCGCCCAGCGGCCCGCCCGCCAGCTGGCACACATCACCCTGCTCCAGCCGCCGCTCGGTATTCGGCAGCACCAGCGAGCCCGCCCAGCGCCCGCCGCGCAGGCCGGCGTGGACGGTGACTACCAGTTGCTGCCCATCAGGCATCAGGAACCTTGCACTCCCGTCGTACACCGTCACATAGGCATTGTATGAGACGCCCCGGCCGGGACGTTGCCATGAACGGGGTATGCCGACACCACAGTGCCGTGTTTGGCGTCAGCGCACCCGGCCGTTCGCGAGCCGTTGTCTTGCTCATGAAGGGGGTAAGGGGAAGCCGCACCGCGCGAGCGCCGCCCCTCCCTCGGATGGTGCTCACGGCAGAGCGGCGGCGATGCGCTCACAGATGGCGTTCAGAATCGCCGGCGTGGTGGCGAAGTTGAGACGGGCACAGGCGGCATCGCCGAAGTCCGCGCCGTCGCTGAGCGCCACCCGCGCCCGCTCCAGGAGCAGCGCGGCCGGTCGCTCCAGCCCGTACGCGCTGAAGTCCAGCCAGGCCATATAGGTGCCCTCCGGCGACCGGTGGCGCACCCGCGGCAGCCGCTCGCGCAGGAAGGCGGCCAGGGCCTGGCGGTTGGCGTCGAGCTGGCGCAGGACGGTGTCCAACCACGGGCCGCCCTCCGTCCAGGCGGCGATGGTGGCGCGGATGCCGAGCACGTTGGGCATACCGCGCACGCGCTGCGGCAGGGTCTCGAAGCGGGCGCGCAGCTCCGGGCTGCCAACGATCGCCACCGCACAGCGCAGCCCACCCAGGTTGAAGGACTTGGTGGCGGAGGTCAGCGTGAGGGTGCGGGCGGCAACCTCCGGCCCCAGGCTGGCGAAGGGCACATGCCGATGCCCGGGATACAGCACGTCCATCCAAATCTCGTCGGCGACCACCACCAGGTCGTACTCCAGCGCGATCGCGGCGATGGCCGCAAGCTCCTCGCGGCGGAACACCCGGCCCGTAGGGTTGTGCGGGTTGCACAGGAGGAGCAGCTTGGCGCGCGGGTCTGCCGCCATCCGCCGCAGCCCGTCCAGATCCAGGGCGGCGACGTCGCTCGGGGCGTGCAACCGGTTGTCGAGCACCCGCCGTCCCAGCGACTCGATGCTCTGAAGGAACGGAGGGTAGATCGGCCCTTGCACGATCACACCGTCGCCCGGCTCCGTGAGGGTGAAGATGGCGGCGTAGATCCCCTGCAGCACGTCGCTGAGCGCCAAGAAGGCGGTCGGGTCCGGTTCCCAGCCGTGACGGGCGGCGTACCAGCGGGACGCCGCCCGGAACAGCGCCTCGTGGTCTTCCGGTCGCCCGTAACCGAAGGCCGAGTGCGCGGCCGCCCAGGCCACTGCCTCCCGCACGGGCTCGGCGACGGTGAAATCCATATCGGCGATCCAGGCGGCGAGCACGTCGGCGTCGTACTTGTTCCACTTGTTGCCGCCGCGGGCGCGCAGCGTCTCCGGGCTCACCCCGGTGCAGGGATCCACGGTGATCACGGGCCTATCCTCCCTTGGAACCGATCCGGCACCAGCTGGTTGCTCCTGTTCGCCCCCCGGCTTGGCCGGGGTCTGCCTGTCATCCTGGCCGATTCGCGCGCTTAACGCACCGGTCGCGGCCGAGCGCGCTCCACCCTCAGGCCGAGCGGCGCTCGCGTCCCTCGGTCATAGACGGGAGCCGTGCGGCGCCGAGCGCGCCGGACGTGGACACCGCGAAGGGCACGCAGTACGTCAAGGCCATCTTGACCATAACCCCTGATGAGAGGCGGGCGTGCACGATGCGGTCGCCCTGGTTGATGGCGGTGAGCAGCGTGCCGACCAGCAGGGCGGTGAGCAGCGACCGCCGCAGCATCGGCCGATAGGTAAGGGCATGGCGGCCACAGCGGAACGTCCCGCCGCGGAACCGATAGCCCGGCGCCAGCGCCCGCCCACAGACCTCACATTGCGCTGCCCTGGGCAACACGGCACCCACCTCCCCCTCGCCGAGCTCGCTGCGCCCGGCACGCTCGGCACCCTCTCTGGCCGGCCGCATCGGAGGCGTCGCGCTCCTGGGCGGTCCGTGGCGGTCAGGTGCCCCCACGCCCGCTGGCGGCCGAGGGGGTCGGTGGGTGAGGGCCGGGTCCCGCCCAGGAGTGTGGACCCGCCCTGGTCCCACCGGCGGAGCGCATGCCGGGCGCCTGGCGAGCCACCAGCCAGACGGCCAAACCGGCAAAGGCGAGACCCAGCACCGCCAGGGCCGCCACCGGCTCGAACCAGGACCCACTGACCTGCTCGTAATGGAGCGAGCGTGCGGGGTCGAGGTAGCGGGCACGCTCGGTGAAGCGGCCCAGGGCCTCGAACACCCAGCGGGCGGCGATGATCACGCTGATGTGCTGCCCCTGTCCCATATCTCGGAGCGGGATCACCGCGCCACCGAACATGATTTGGGGGATCATGGCCACCGGCACCAGCGTCATGGCCCGGTCCGGGGTGGGCGTCGCGGCGCTGATCGCCAGGCCCACCGCCATGCCGCAGAAGGCGGCCAGGAATCCGGCCACCAGTGTGCCAAGAAACGCCTCCTCGCCCCCGGGCACCCGCCATAGGGTGAAGAACATCACAAGCAGGATCAGCGTTTGCACCAGCGCCAGGCCGCTCAGCACCAGCACCTTGCTCAGCACGTAGGGTATCGGCCGCACACCCACATGGCTCTCCCGCTCCCAGATGGGCAGCTCTTTACAGATCTCGCGCGCGGCGTTGATCGTGCCGAACCAGACCAGCGAGGTGCCCAGAATAAATAAAAGGTTCAGGCTCTTGTTGCCCAATCGGAGGTTGTCCAGGATATCGGCGGCGAAGAGAACGCGCGCCAGCAGCACGATCACCGGCACCTGGCCGAGCAGCAGCGCCAGGTTTCGCCGGTCGCCCAGCAGGATGCGATAGTAGCGTCTGGCCAGCCCGCCAAGCTGCCATTTGAGCAGCTCGCGCTCGTTCTGGGCGGGCGGCAGCGGCCACTGGGCCATCGGCGCGAGCTGGCGCACGGCCTCTTCCACCTCTTGACGCAGCCGCTGATAGTGCGCCGACTCCAGAAACCGTCGGCGCCAGCGCTCTACCGCCGCCCGCTTCTCCTCTGGGCTGGCACCGTCTGGGTCGAGCAGGTCGTACACGCCGGCCAGGTCGGCGGTGCCGAAGTGCTGGCGCGCCTCCTCTAATGTGCCCCAGAAGACGAGCACGCCGCCCGGCGCCAGGAAGGCGATGGTGTCCACATCCTCCACGTTCTCCAGGGCGTGGGTGACGAGGAAGATGCCCACACCGCTGTTGGCCAGCGAGCGCAGGAGCTTGATGAGCCGCCGGCCGCTGGCCGGGTCCAGGCCGCTGGTGGGCTCGTCCAAGATGAGCAGACGCGGGTTGCGCATCAGCTCCAGCGCCACCGAGGCCCGCTTCCGCTGCCCGCCGGACAGACGCCCCACGAGCGTTTGCTGGTGCTCGGCCAGGCCCAGTTGGGCCAGCACCTCCTCAGCGCGCCGCTCCACCAACTCCCGGGGCGTGCCGGGCGGGTAGCGCAAGAGGGCGGAGAGGACGATCGCCTCGCGCAGGGGCAGCTCGCGGTGGATGATGTCCTCTTGCGGTACGTAGCCGATCTCCTCTTCCGCACCCTGCGCGGTGCGCGCCAGGTAAAGCACCCCGGTATCGGGCGGCGTGTAGCCGTTCAGCACCTTCATGAGGGTGGTTTTGCCGGCACCGGAGCCGCCGACGATGGCGACGAACTGGCCGCGGCGCACGCACACATCGACGTCGCGCAGGATGACCTTCCGCTCCTTGCCCACCACCCGGCCCAGGCCCACGCCGGCCATCAGATGCTCCAGCTCCGCCGGCCGGCGCATGAACAGCGACGGCTCCGGCCCGACGGTGAGCTGCTGCATCAGGCGCGCCACCGGCAGCGTCACCTGGGGGCCCAACTGCAACACCGCGGTGAGCGGCACCACCTGCTCGGTGATGCGCTGGCCGTTGACGAAGGTGCCGTTGCGGCTGCCCAGGTCGCGCACGAGCATGCCGCCATCCTGCGGCCAGGCCTCCAGATGGTAGCTGGACACGTAGCCATCGTTGATGACGATATCGTTGTCGAGTGCGCGGCCCACATGGACGACGTTGTCCGCTATCCCCACGCGTGCGGGGCGAGCGGGGTGGGACAGGCTCTCGCCCTCCCGGCCCGCCGCCCCCGCCGCCGCGGACGAGGGGGGTAGCCACGCGCTTTCGCGCGGGGAGAGGGGGGGCGCGCCGGACGATCCGGGAGCAGGAGCAGCCGGGGCAAGCGAAACGGGCTCCGCCTCGAGCACGGTGAGAAAGGCGTTGCCAAGTTGCAGCACATCGCCCGGACGCAGCCGTACCGGCTGGTCCGGGGCTAGGCGTTGGCCGTTCCAGGCGCTGCCGTTGCGGCTGCCGACATCGACCACGTACCAGCCGTCGGGCCTGAGCTCGAAGCACGCGTGCCGGCGCGATACCAGGGGGTCGTTAAGCCGTAGGGGCACCTCTGGCTCGCGCCCGGCCAGGATCACGCCGCCATCGAAGTGCAGCTCGCGCTCGCCGTCGCCATCGCGAACCTGGACCCGTAACATCGCCCCTGCCTCGCCGTTGCTCATCTGAGACCAGCGCCATCGTCAGCGGCTTATTCTACCACAACGGATCCTCTCTTCTGGTCCCCTTGTCCCGCGTGCACGCCGGCGAGTCAGCAGATACCGCCGGTTGCCGTAAAGGGCTCGGCCGGTGGTGTGACGCCCGTGTTACACTCGATGGCGGTTGCAGACGGCCCCCGACGAAGAGAGGCGCAGCGGACGGACGGTCGAGGATTGAAGGGAACGCGAAGCCTGGAGCTGCCGCTCATCCCCCGCCGTCGCGGGGTGTTGTTTCCCAACACGGCCGGCCCGATCCTGGTGGGCCGGCCGGCATCGCTCCGCGCCGTGGAGGAGGCCACGGCACGCGGCACATCGGTGGCCATCGTCACCCAGCGCGACCCCTCGCTCACCGACCTTACCCTGGACGATATCTTCCCCATCGCCACCGAGGCGGTGATCAACCGCACGCTCAAGCTGCCGGATGGTACCACCCAGGTATGGGCCCAGGGCCAGCGTCGCCTGCGCGTGGAGGCGATCACCGGCGCCGAGCCGTTCTACCGCGTGCGCGTTACCCCGGTGCGGGAGCCGGCCCGCGCCTCGCTGGCCGGCGAGGCGTTGCGCCGCGCGGTGCTCACCCTGTTCGAGCGCTGCGTGCGCCTGTCCCCCACCTTGCCGGACGACGCCTACGTGGTGGCCCTGAACATCGACCGCCCCGGCTGGCTGGCGGACTTTATCGCCGCCTCGCTCGAGCTGGACGACGGTGAGGCGGAGGCGGTCCTCACCACCGTGGACCCGATCGAGCGCCTGCGGCGGGTGCACGTCCTGCTGGCGCGCGAGGTGGACGTGCTGGAGCTGCAATCGAAGATCCACTCCCAGGTGCAGGAGGAGGTGGACCGCTCACAGCGCGAGTTCTTCCTGCGTGAGCAGATGAAGGCCATCCAGCGCGAGCTGGGCGAGGGTGATCCGCTCCAACGCGAGGTGGCCCACCTGCGCGAGCGGGTGGCGGCGGCGGGCCTGCCCCCGCACGCCAGCGCGCGGGCCGAGGAGGAGATCCGCCGGCTCGAGACGTTGCCGCCAGCCGCGCCGGAGACCGGGGTGGTGCGCACCTATCTGGACTGGCTGCTGACCCTCCCCTGGAGCCATGCCTCCACGGACAACACCGACCTGGCTCACGCCCGCGCGGTGCTGGACGCCAACCACTACGCCCTGGCCAGGGTGAAGGAGCGCATCCTGGAGTTCATGGCGGTGCGCAAGCTGGCGGCGGGAGGCCACCGCCGGGCGCAGGTCCTTTGCTTCCTTGGGCCGCCGGGGGTGGGCAAGACGTCACTGGGCCGGGCCATCGCTGCGGCGCTGGGACGCAGCTTCGTGCGGGTGGCGCTGGGCGGCGTGCGCGACGAGGCGGAGATCCGCGGCCACCGCCGCACCTACGTGGGCGCCATGCCCGGCCGCATCCTGCACGCCATGCGCCAGGCGGGCACCGTCAATCCCGTGTTCATGCTGGACGAGATCGACAAGATGGGCGCCGACGTGCGCGGCGACCCGGCGGCGGCCTTGCTCGAGGCCCTCGACCCGGAGCAGAACCACGCCTTCGCCGACCACTACCTGGACCTCCCCTACGACCTGTCGCGGGTGCTGTTCATCGCCACCGCCAACCGCCTGGACACGGTGAGCCCGGCCCTGCGCGACCGCCTGGAGGTGATCGAGCTGGTGGGCTACACCGAGGAAGAGAAGCTGGGCATCGCGCGCCAGTTCCTCGTGCCGCGCCAGCTCGCTGAGCACGGCCTGGACGCCACCCGCCTCAGCTTCTCCGACGGGGCACTACGCCGCTTGATCCGCGAGTACACCCGCGAGGCGGGGGTGCGCAACCTGGAGCGCGAGATCGGCGCCGTCTGCCGCAAGGTGGCGCGGCGGGTGGCCGAAGGGGATGAGACCGGCCCGGTGCAGGTGACGGCCGGCAGCCTCACGCGCTACCTGGGGCCCCAGAAGTTCGGCTGGGGCCGGGTGGAAGAGCGCGATGAGGTGGGGGTGGCAACGGGTGTGACCTGGACGGAGATGGGGGGCGATGTGCTGGGCGTAGAGGTGACGCTCCTGCCTGGCAAGGGCCGCCTCCTGCTCACCGGCCAGCTCGGTGAGGTGATGCGCGAGTCGGCGCAGGCGGCGCTCTCCTACGCCCGCTCACGCGCCGCCGCGCTGGGCCTCGGCCCAGAGGTGTTCGAGACGCATGACGTGCACGTGCATGTGCCGGCGGGTGCCGTGCCCAAGGAAGGTCCCTCGGCCGGCATCACCATCGCCACCGCCCTGATCTCGGCCCTGCTGCGCCGGCCGGTGGCTTGCGACGTGGCGATGACCGGGGAGATCACCCTGCGCGGGCGCGTGCTGCCGGTGGGTGGGCTGAAGGAAAAGGTCCTGGCCGCCCACCGCGCCGGAATCAAGACGTTTGTGCTCCCGGGCGGCAACCGTAAAGACCTGGCCGAGGTGCCGGCGGCCGTGCGCCGGGAGCTTCGCTTTGTCTTCGTGGACGAGATGGACCAGGTGCTGAGCGCGGCGCTGCGCTGCACCTGCGAGGCGGTGAGCCCGGAGCGATGATGCACCACCGTGCCCATCGCTCGACACGCAAGGCGCACCACCCAGTGCGCGGCTCTGACCCGGACCCAGGGATACAGGGCGACGGCGTGAGGGGTCCACACCGTTCGCTTACCGATGGCCGTTGCCATGAACTGGCTGGACATCCTCATCCTCGCCGCGCTGGTCTGGTTCGCGCTCACCGGCCTGAGCGCCGGCATCCTGCGGGAGCTGGTGATGTTCCTGGCCGCTGTGGGAGGGGTGGGGGTGGCCGGTCAGCTTTACAAGCAGCTGGCGGCGGACTTCACGATCTTTACGGAGCGTGCCACGGCGGCCCACATCGCCGCGTTTCTGGCGCTGTTGGGGGCGGTGCTGCTGGTAGGGCAGATCGTGGCGGTGCTGCTCAAGCGCACGGCAGCGCTGCTCATGCTCGGTCCCCTGGACCACATCGGCGGGCTGGTGTTCGGCCTGTTGAAGGGGTTCGTGCTGGTGGAGGGCCTGCTGATACTCTTCGCCGGGTATCGGGTCGAGGCGCTCACCCGCGCCATGGACGGCTCGCTCCTCACCCCGATCTTCCTCCACGGCCTGCCCGTGCTTCTGCACCTCTTGCCCGGCGAGTTCCGCCAGGCGGTGGCACGGTTTCCCAGTTGAGGGAACCGCGCGGGCGCGTCCGCCGGTCCCACCCGCGGAGGCATCGATGACCACGGTCACGCTGTACACGCGGCCTGGCTGTCACCTGTGTGAGGAGGCGTTGGCCTTGCTGCGCCAGGCCGCGCGCGGGCGGTTAGTGAGGATCATCGCGGTAAACGTGGACGAGCGGCCGGAGCTGGCGGCGCGCTACGGCGAACGGGTGCCGGTGGCCCAGATCGGGGCGCGGGAGCTTGCCTGGCCGTTCACGCTCGCCCAGGCGCGCGCCGCCCTTGACGCCGCCTCGGCCGAGCGTCGGTAGGGAACCCGCTCACGCCCGCACCCGCAGCCGCTTGAGGCGGGCCGCCGCCTCGTGCAGCGTCTCCAGCCTCTTGCAGAAGGTGAAGCGGATCTTGGTGCGGCCCAGCTCCGGGTTTTGGTAGAAGCTGCTGCCCGGCACCGGCGCCACGCCGATCTCCGCCGTGAGGAAGCGGCTGAAGGCCACATCGTCCGTGGCGCCAAACGGCGTGATGTCCGCCATGATGTAGTACGCGCCCTGTGGCCGGTAGACGCGGAACCCCACGTCCGCCAGGGCGGTGAGCAACACATCCCGGCGGGCGGCGTACGCCGCTGCCAGCTCCGCGTAGAAGCTATCGGGAAAGCCCAACGCCACCGCCGCCGCCTCTTGCAAGGGCGCCGGTGCGCCCACGGTGAGGAAGTCGTGCACCTTGCGGATGGCGTCGGTCAGGTCCGGTGGGGCGATGAGGTAGCCGATGCGCCAGCCGGTGACGGAGAAGGTTTTGGAAATACCGCTGATGGTAATCGTCCGCTCCCGTAGGCCGGGCAGGGTAGCGGGGGAGACGTGCACGTGGCCGTCATAGATGATGTGCTCATAGATCTCATCGGTGATGATTAAGGCGTCGAACTCCTGGCACAGCTCGCCGATGAACGCGAGCTCTTCCCGGGTAAACACCTTGCCGGTGGGGTTGTGGGGCGTGTTGATGATGATCGCCTTGGTGCGGGGGGAGAAAGCGGCGCGCAGCCGGTCCTGGTCGAAGTGGAAGTCCGGTTCCTCTAGCGGCACAAACACCAGCTTGGCGCCGGAGAGGGCGGCGTCTGGCCCGTAGTTCTCGTAAAAGGGTTCGAACACGATCACCTCATCGCCCGGGTTCACCACCGCCAGCATGGCCGCCATCATGCTCTCGGTGGCGCCGCAGGCGACGGTGATCTCGCGCTCGGGGTCGGGGGCGTAGCCGGCAAAGCGCAGGGTTTTGGCGGCGATGGCGTCGCGCAGGCTCTTGCTCCCCCAGGTGATGGCATACTGGTTGAAGTCGGCACGGATGGCGGCTACCGCTGCTTCCTTGATCGCCTCCGGTGCTGGGAAATCCGGAAATCCCTGGGCCAGGTTGATCGCGCCGTGCTGCAGCGCGATGCGCGTCATCTCCCGAATGACCGACTCCGTGAAGATACGGGTGCGTTCGGCGAGCACTGTCATCCCTGCCGGCTCTTGCGGACCTGCGCCGAGCAGCGGGATCGCCCGCGCCGCCCGGCGCCGTGCCGCCCGTCATCATAGCAAGAGGGTGTATGATGGCCAACGCTGACGTCCGCTCCCTGCCCGCTTTTGCCTACACGCAGAGCCTGATCGCGCGCACCCACGCCTTCTACGCTGACGAGCCGGAGGAGGCCGACGGTGACGACCTCGGTCCTACCCCGTACGAGCTCCTGTTATGGGCGCTGGGCGCCTGCACCGCGATGACGCTGCAGATGTACGCGCGGCGCAAGGGTTGGCCACTCGTGGACGTGGTCGTCCACCTGCACCATCAGCGCATGCACGCGGACGACTGCGTGAACTGCGACGACCCCCGGTCTCGCCTCGATCGCATTGAGCGGGAGATCACGCTGGTGGGCCCGCTCACGGCGGAGCAGCGAACGCGCCTGATGGAGATCGCGGCCCGCTGTCCCGTGCACCGGACGCTCACGGGCCGCATCCAGATCGTGGATCGGCTGCTGAACGGCACCGCGGAGCCGGGGGAGGGAACCGGCGCGCGCTAGCACGGGCGGCCCTTGGTCCCCCTCCTTCCCGTCTCCTCCCATGTTCGGTTCCAGCTCACGGCCGTGGCGCGGCGGGGCGCTCTTGATCGACGCGGCGGTGGTGGAACCGATGGATCGCGCCTGGTGGCATTGGCTGGCAAGGGCCGATACGCCCCGTCGTGGCCCCGCGCTCGAGCGGGTGCGCGGCGGCCGGCGATCGGTTCGCGCCTACCAGAGCCGGCGAAACCAGGGCCAGGCCAGGCCGACCAAGAAGCCGAGCACCGCCGCGACGATCAGCGCCCATGCCAACCAGGTATCCACCTCGAATACCAGAAAGCGCACCGGCACCGTTCGCGCGTTCTCCAGGACGAAGAGCACGAGTAAGAGGAGCGAGATCAACGCCGCGCCCAGTCGGATCGCGTCGCGACTGGGCAATCGCAGGAGGCGAACGCCGCGTTTTCGCGCCCGTGGCACTTCCGATTGCATACCGCATCACCTTCTTGACTTGGTCCAGCGACAGACTTTGCCGGGGAATAAGGCAACCCGCTGCCCGCCGCGATGCCTCCGGGGCAGGGCCGGCCTGGCTGCAGGACCCCTCGCTGGGGGGCGTGCCGGTCGATCCGTGAGTGGTAAAATGCCGTCAGAACCTCCCAGCTTCATGCTCCCACACCCACCTCCACACCCGCCTCAACACGCCGCCGTGAGTGACGCTACCATAATCCACGAACGCTGCCGGCCGGGCGCGGCAGGAGGTACGGGAACCGCCTCCCGGGCGGACCCCGGCCTGCCGGGGTTCGCGAGCCAGAGGGTGGGGGCAGCGATCCGGGTCCTGCTTGGCCGAATTGACAGACGGCGAGCGTGGTGTGAGCGAGGCCGCGCGGAGGGAAGCCTTGGACCGGGCGTACGACGTGATCACCTTCGATTGCTACGGCACGCTGGTGGACTGGAATCGGGGCATCCGTGCCGCCTTTCGCGCCATGGCCACCGCCGACGGTGTGGGCGTCGACCTCGACGCCCTGCTGGCCGCCTACCACGAGCTGGAGCCGGTCGTCGAGGCGGAGGGGTTTCGCCCCTACCGCGAGGTGCTGGCGGAGACCGCTCGACGGGCGGCCGGGCGTCTGGGCTGGCCGCTGAGCGAGGCGCGCGCCCGTTACCTGGCGGAGAGCCTGCCGGACTGGCCGCTGTTTGCGGACACCAACCCGGCCTTGCAACGGCTGGCGGGCGCCGGCTACCGGCTGGGCATCCTGTCCAACGTGGACGACGACCTGCTGGCCGGCACCCGTCACCATCTGGCGGTACCGTTCGAGTTGATCGTCACCGCGCAGCAGGTGCGCTCGTACAAGCCGGCGCCGGGGCATTTCTTGGCCGCCCGCGCGCGCATTGGCGATGCCCGCTGGCTGCACGCCGCGCAGAGCTACTTTCATGACATCGCGCCGGCCGCCGCGCTGGGCATCGATACGGCTTGGATCAACCGGTTGCGTGAGGCTCCAGGCGGCGATGCCCGACCGGTAGCGGAGTTCACGACCCTGGCAGAGCTAGCCGGCTGGCTCGCGTAGGCCACGGGGGTGATGGGGGCTTAGGCGCGATTCGCCATCGCGGCGGGGGCCAGGCGTCGAGCGCTGCAACGGGCGCTAGCGGAGTGCGCCACGGCTCCACGGGGACGCCGTGCGGCGGGAGGGGGAGGTGCGGCTTCGGCCTCAGTGCGCGGGCAGGAGGTGAAGCGCCTCGCGCCGGCCGGCAACGGCCAGGTCGCTGTCCACATCGGTGCAGCGCACGCCGCGCTGCTCGAGACGGGCGCGGATGCGCACCACATCACCGCGGCAGGCGATGATCTCCTCCACGGAGAGGATGGCGCGGAGCGTGATGCCGTCGTCGCACTCCTCGGAGGTCCAGGCCGCGCCCTGGATGAGCTGGCGGGCCAGGAGCTCCGCGCCGGTCATCTCGTGCGCTCCGCCGCAGCCGGCGCACGGCACGGCGATGCGCAGGACGCGCAGCGTATCGAGCAGTCGGTCGAAGTCCGCCGGTACGGCCGAGGCGCCGATCCCCCGCACGGCCGCCGGGTGACCCCGCCGTGGGCGGAACACATGGGGCACAAACCAGGCCATCGCGCACCTCCGCTACAAGGCGGCGAGGCATGGCCCAGTATACACCCTACGCCGGGCCGTCAACGCCGTCGTCCATTGAAGACCGGTGAGGCGTCCTCGACACCGAGGCCTTGGTGATGGAAGCAGGCGCTTGCTAGCTCGCTAGACCACGAGGCGCGGGCCTGGAAGCCCTCCCTCACCTCCTTCTCGCTCTCCGTCCCCTATCCGCGGGGCAATTGGCTGCATCCTGTCCCTCGGCCATTGCCAGGGCAAAGGCCCGCTCTTTCAGTCCCCTATCCGCGGGGCAATTGGCTGCATCATCGCGTGCATCGCGCAGGCCGAGCTGGAAAGGAGACTTTCAGTCCCCTATCCGCGGGGCAATTGGCTGCATCCGGGTCGGCGCCCTGGACTCGGCGGGCGCCCCGGCCAGGCTTTCAGTCCCCTATCCGCGGGGCAATTGGCTGCATCGCATTACGTGAGCGCGTGACGCACGATACAGCCAGAACTTTCAGTCCCCTATCCGCGGGGCAATTGGCTGCATCAGCGGTGCTGCCGGGCGGTATGCGCCAGCAGCGGGCACCTTTCAGTCCCCTATCCGCGGGGCAATTGGCTGCATCGGAGAATGGCGTAAGGGCCGATGACATCGCGCGCCAACTCTTTCAGTCCCCTATCCGCGGGGCAATTGGCTGCATCTATCTCGAATGTGCGCAATGACTAAGTGACAAATAAAACTTTCAGTCCCCTATCCGCGGGGCAATTGGCTGCATCTTAGAGTGGGACGCACAGACTGCCCGCAGCAATAACGCTTTCAGTCCCCTATCCGCGGGGCAATTGGCTGCATCGGTGTGGAGTGTGCGGGTGGTGGGGAGCGGTCCAGGGTTCTTTCAGTCCCCTATCCGCGGGGCAATTGGCTGCATCCCACCGTCACGCAACGGGGCGTCGGCGCGCCTCGCACCGGCTTTCAGTCCCCTATCCGCGGGGCAATTGGCTGCATCGCTGACGTGGGCCGCGCGTATCTGCCGGTGCGCGTCTTTCAGTCCCCTATCCGCGGGGCAATTGGCTGCATCCGGCACGCCGTGGTCGTGCAGCTCAACCCAGCCCGCTGCACTTTCAGTCCCCTATCCGCGGGGCAATTGGCTGCATCTTGTCGCTGTCGATATACATTGACTACGAGGCAGCGTACTTTCAGTCCCCTATCCGCGGGGCAATTGGCTGCATCAGCCGGTGATGGGCATCGGCGACCGCCGGTTCAGGCTCCTTTCAGTCCCCTATCCGCGGGGCAATTGGCTGCATCCGTCACGCTCTGCTGGCTCGGTTCTGGCACGAAGAACTTTCAGTCCCCTATCCGCGGGGCAATTGGCTGCATCCGGCCCAGCACGCAACTCACCTCCAGCACGTCGCCGGTACTTTCCGTCCCCTATCCGCGGGGCAATTGGCTGCATCCCCCAAACAGGGGCCGCTCAAGGATATCGATCTCTGCTTTCAGTCCCCTATCCGCGGGGCAATTGGCTGCATCCAAGGCCGAGCATGGCGGAGCTGATCAGCCGGGTCCGCTTTCAGTCCCCTATCCGCGGGGCAATTGGCTGCATCTTTTCAGCGGGCGGCGCC
>Ga0101941_1000282_pt1 | contig 107948 bp, 105 predicted proteins | sample DewCreD2012metaG_3_FD_75242 | JGI IMG/M metagenome (GOLD analysis project Ga0101941, IMG submission 75242) | Hot spring sediment bacterial and archeal communities from British Columbia, Canada, to study Microbial Dark Matter (Phase II) - Dewar... ... | reverse complement strand
GGCACATTCAGCGCTGGGCTGTCGTGGGATGTCGCGCATCGATTTCATCTGGGATCGCCATCGCGTTGTCGCGCTGGAGGTGAATACTATTCCGGGCATGACACCGACCAGCTTGCTGCCTCGCTCGGCAGAGGCGTACGGGTGGAGCTTCGAGCATCTGGTGGACAACATTGTGCGTCTCGCGAAGGGGGAGGAAATCGCATGAGCGCACGTGTTACCGCGATAAAGCATCAAACAGAGCGGCGAGCGAAACGCAGCGCATGGCGCACGGTGAGGGGTCTGCTGCTGCTGGTTCTGCTTGGAGAGGTCGGTACAGCGATGTGGCGCAGCCCTGCCCTGTGTGTGAGGCAAGTGGTTGTGGAAGGCATTGCCTTGACACGCCCGGAGCAAGTTGTCCGCGAAATGCGCATTGGCGATGGGGATAGCTGGGTGTTTCTGCCGACATCTCGCATCGCTCACAGAATACAGCGTCTACCAACCGTCGCCGAGGCGGTGATTTCGCGAGGGATGCCGGGGGAGGTGACCGTGCGCGTATTTGAGCGTCAGCCGGTGGCGCTACTGTTGACGTCGAATGGTGGTTACTGGGTGGATGAGCGGGGAGTGCCTTTCTGGAAAACAGAACAGGCAAAGGGCTTGCCCACCATTCGAGTAGATATGCCGTTGCCTGTTGTGCTGGGACGCGCCGTCCGAAACAAGCCTGTGCAAACTGCACTGGAAATTTTACACCGATATGTTCCAGAATATCAGCTGCCTGTAGCTCAAATAGTGGTTGACCGCGAGGGCAATCTATGTTTAAATATGAGAGAAGGGTTGCCACTGGTGAAGATAGGGGATAGCACGGGGTTGCCACAAAAGATGATGCGAACCGCTGAGCTATGGACTCAGCCTCAGATTGTACAACAGGCTGAGTACCTGGATGTTAGCTGTGTAGACAAGCCGGTCTGGAAGCCGCGAGAGAAGGGGAAGGGGGCACTGTAGGTGAATCTGAACGTGTTTCTCTCCAGCATTCGGAACAATCCCTGGGTCACGCCGGTGACGGTGATGGCGCTTGTACTGGGAGCGTTGCTTGCGATCTCGCTCAAGACGCAGCAGACCATCCGCTCCGCCTCGCTACCGTCCAACCGCTTCTCCGGGCTGGCAGCAGCGTACCGCGACCAGCAGGAGCAGCTCAAGATGGCAAACGAGGAGATAAGCAAGCTGCGTGAGCGCACTACCCAGTATGAGAACGAGATGGCAAGCGCATCGGAAAAGGCAAAGCTGCTGAACGACTCGCTGCAAGAGGCGAAGTTCCTGGCGGGGCTCACACCGGTTGAGGGACCGGGTATCGAAGTGATATTGCAGGACAGCAAAAAGCGTCCGCCTGCGAACTCGCCGATAGATATTGAAAACTATATCATTCACGACTCGGACCTGCAAAGGGTGGTCAACGAGCTGCACGCCGCGGGAGCAGAGGCGGTAGCCATTAACGGACAGCGCATCATCGCCAATACCGCTATTCGCTGCGTGGGACCGACGGTGCAGGTGAACAGCATCGCTCTGTCCTCGCCGTATGTGATTCAAGCCATCGGCGATCCGGAGACACTTGCCAGCGCGTTGAACCTGCCTCAGGGGGTGCTGGCGGACATACAGGCGCTGGATCCGAATATGGTGAAGATAGTCAAAAAGAACAAAATCCAGATACCGGCGTATACCGGTAGTCTGGTCTTTCGCTATGCCAAACCGGTGGTTGCGACGCCGGGTGGTTCGGCGCAGGAAGAGAAGGAGAACGGTTCTCGATGAACTGGCTACCTGTTATCGCGCTGTTGATAGGCTTTTTTGTGTTTTACTTTGTGCCGCTGGAACTGCCCAGCGATTACGCGCCTTACCTGAGCCTGGCAGCTTTGTCAGGGTTAGATTCGATTTTGGGTGGGATTCGTGCAGGTGTTGAGGGCAAGTTTCACGTAGATGTATTCGTATCAGGTTTCATCTTCAATACACTGCTGGCGGCGTTGCTGGCATATCTGGGCGACCAGATTGGAGTAGACCTGTTTCTTGCAGCGGTTGTCACGCTGGGTGGACGGATGTTTCTGAATCTGTCTCTCATCCGTCGATACTACCTGACCCAGTGGAATATATCTCGGCAACGGGACACAGAAAGGACATGAGACAGGAGTTTACAGCATGATTGCCGGACTGGACATCGGCACAACAAAAATCGCGGCTTTAATCGCGGATGTTACCGACGACATGCGCCTGGACATCATTGGGGTTGGGGTTGCACCCTCCAAGGGACTCCGCAAGGGAACGGTAGTGGACATCGAGCAGGCAACCGAATCCATTGTGCACGCTGTGGAGCAGGCGGAGCATATGGCAGGACGGCGCATCGAGTCGGTCTTCGTCGGGGTAACCGGTGAGCATATCCGCTCCATGAACTCGAAGGGAATGATCGCCGTTACCTCTCCGACACGCGAGATCTCGCGAGAGGATGTGGAGCGGGTGATGGAAAGCTCGCGCACGGTGGTGCTAACACCCGACCGCGAAATCATCCACGCTATCCCGCGAGGCTACGTGGTGGACGGACAGAACGGCATCCGGCATCCCGAGGGGATGAGCGGTTCGCGCCTTGAGGTGGAAACGCACATCATTCACGGTAGCAGTTCCTTTCTGCAAAATGTCACCAAGTGTGTATCAAGGGCGCAGCTGCAGGTCAATGCTCTGGTAGTGGAGCCAATTGCTACCGCGGAGGCAGTGCTCACCGAAGCCGAACGCAGCCTGGGGGTAGCGCTGGCAGACATCGGCGGTGGTACCACCGATGTGGCGGTTTTCACCGATGGTGAGATATACTATACGGGTGTTATCCCCGTAGGCGGCAACCACGTCACTAACGACATCTCGATGGGGTTGCGCACTCCACCGGAGGAGAGCGAGCGTATCAAGCTGCAGTACGCCTGCGCGCTCCGGGAAATGGTCGGGGATGACGAAGTGGTACCCCATCGCCCGATGGGCAGTAACGAGGAGCGTAAGGTTCCTGCGCGGGTGCTGGCGGAGATTGTGGAGCCCCGGATGCGCGAGCTGTTCGAACTCATCTACGAGGAGATCAAGAAGTCGGGCACAGCGGGCATGTTGCCCGGCGGACTGGTGCTGAGCGGGGGCGGTAGCCTGATGCGTGGCGTGGCGGATCTGGCGAGAGAGGTAACCGATATGCCCGTCCGGGTTGGCAAACCCATGAACGTTGGTGGACTGGCAGATAAAGTGGATAGTCCGGTCTTCGCGACCGGTGTGGGGTTGCTGTTGTACGGGTTAAAACATTCCTATATCCCCAGCGATAGCCGTCACCGTTCGTTCTGGCACAGTATGGCGGCGCGGCTTCGTCGCTGGTTGTCACGATTTGCACAATAATCCAAATTTGATCATAGGGGGCTAACACCAATGGCTGGCGTACGACAGTATGCTCAGATTAAGGTCATCGGCATCGGTGGTGGAGGCACGAACGCCGTCAACCGCATGATTGAGGCGGGATTGGTCGGGGTAGACTTCTGTGCCATGAACACCGATGTGCAGGTGCTGGAGATTTCCGCAGCGGAGAAAAAGGTTCAGCTCGGTGAGAACCTGACCCGAGGGCTGGGGGCAGGTGGTAATCCGCAGATTGGTCGCAGTGCAGCGGAGGAGAGCAAGAACGAAATCATGAAGGCGCTGGAGGGCGCGGATATGGTGTTCATCACCGCAGGGATGGGTGGTGGCACCGGTACCGGCGCAGCGCCTGTCGTCGCGCAGCTGGCGAAGGAAATGGGCGCGCTGACCGTCGCGGTGGTTACAAAACCTTTTAATTTTGAGGGACCGCGCCGGATGCAGATTGCGGAAGAGGGCGTTGCCAACCTGCGCGAGCATGTGGATACGCTCATCGTTATTCCCAACGAGCGCCTGTTAAACGTGGTAGAAAAACGCACTACTTTAGTGGAAGCCTTCCGCGCCGCCGACGATATTCTGCGGCAAGGCGTGCAGGGCATTTCCGACATTATTACCGTTCCGGGCTTAATCAACGTGGACTTCGCGGACGTTAAAACCGTTATGTCCGATGCAGGTCCCGCGCTCATGGGCATCGGGCATGGTAGCGGCGAGCACCGTGCGCGTGAAGCGGCGGAAGGCGCGACGAACAGCCCGTTGCTGGAGACCTCCATCGATGGTGCACAGCGCGTGCTGATTAACGTCACCAGTGGTCCCGACATGACTCTGCAGGAATTGAGCGAAGTGGCGGCGGTCATCCAGACCCTGTGTGACCTCGAGACCGCACATATTATTTACGGGCATGTCGTGGATCCGAAGATGGAGGGCGAAGTCAAGATTACTGTGCTGGCAGCTGGATTACCCGCTTCTTCTCAAGTGCATTTAACAGAACGCCCCGCACAGCGTCCAGAACCTTTGCGGCGCCCAGAGCCTCTGGGGGAGCGTATGGGCGGAGTGCCTCCTCGCCCTGCCGAGCGTACCCCTGCGGCGCCATCGGGAGCGCCGGAACGCCAACCCCAGCAAGCGCCGGTGAACGATACGGACTACGACATCCCGACGTTCCTGCGCAGGCGCAGTTAAAACGTTGCGGGAGATTCTTTACCTCGCAGGGGCGAGGACATCCTCGCCCCTGTCGCTATACGCCCGCAATAATGCGGTCAATGCGCTGTGCGACATCGCGCAGGTAGTTCGCGTCGCCGCCGCCCAGCTCGGCGGTCAGGAACCCTCTGTAGCCCACCTCGTCCAGCGCTTTGCGTACCTCGCGCCAGTTGACATCGCCTTCCAGCAGGTTCACGAACTGTCGCGTAGACCGCTTGAAGTCCTTCAGGTGAATACGGTGGATGCGCTTGCCCAGCGTGCGTATCCAGTCTTCTGACCATCCGAACGCCAGCACGTTGCCCACATCGAAGTATGCTTTCACGAAGGGACTGCGAAACTCGTCCACATATCGCGCAAACTCCAGCGGACTGAGCAGAAAGTTGTTCCACACGTTCTCTATCGCGATAACCACTTTCAGCTTCTCCGCCAGCGGGATGAGTTTGCGGATGTTTTGCTGAGAGCGCGTATAGGCGTCCGCGTAGCGTGTGCTTTCGTTGACGATGGCGGGCACCAGCAGCACCGTGTCCGCTCCCAGATCTTTCGCGCACTGTAAAGCCGCCTGCACGTCCTGAAGACCTTTTTCCACCGTGCGCGGGTCGGCACTGGAGAGCGGCGCATGCCATCCACCGTAGATAATGGAGTGAACAGGCACGCCGCTTGTTTCCGAAGCCGCACGGATTTTTCTTATCTCTTCGGCGTCGGTGATGGGCGGAGCCTCGATGCCGTCGAAGCCCACCTCTTTCGCCAGATTAAACTGCTCCACGTAGCTGAGATTGCCCGGCAACATGGAGAGCACCAGAGCTTTTTTCAGTCCGTTCTGCATGATATGACCTCCTTTGCGGTGTCAACCAGTAGAAGGATACTGAAAACAGAGGGGGAATCCTGCTCATTGAGTAGGAAACTTGCTTTGAGGAAGAACAATGCCACAGGTACTCTCTCTGGGTGAACTTCTGGTAGAGATTATGCGTCCTGCTGTAGACCAGCCGCTGGATGAGCCGGGGCAGTTCATGGGACCGTTTCCCAGCGGTGCGCCGGCTATCTTTATCGACGCGGTGGCGCGCTTGGGCGTGTCGTGTGGGTTCATCGGCGTGGTGGGCAACGACCCGTTCGGCAAATGCGTGTTACGCAGGCTAAGAGAGGACGGCGTGGACGTAAAACATGTACGGGTGGTATCGCACCGCATAACCGGCATCGCCTTCGTTGCCTACCGGTCGGATGGTTCCCGACAGTTCCTGTTCCATTTACCGCAGTCTGCCGCTGCGCTGCTGGCTCCGGAGGACGTGCGCGAGGATTATCTGCATGACGTACGGGCATTGCATATCACCGGCTCGGCGCTGAGTATCAGCGAAAGCGCGCGCGAGGCGTGCTATCGAGCGGCCAGGTTGTGCAAGCAGCGTGGAGCAATGGTGAGCTTTGACCCGAATATCCGCCCGGAACTGCTTGGCGTGGACACCGTTCGGACGCTGTGCGAACCTGTGCTGCAGTTGTGTGACATCCTGTTGCCCAGCGGCCAGGAAGCCACGATGCTGACCGGCGATGCTGACGAGGAGACCGCGTGCTACAACCTGGTGGCGAGAGGCATCCCGATCGTGGCGTTGAAGCGCGGGGCGCAGGGTTGCATCGTTTTTACCGACCAGCACAGGACGGAGATACCCGCATACCCGGTAGAGGAGGTAGACCCCACAGGCGCAGGCGATGCCTTTGCAGGTGGCTTTGTGGTGGCGATGCTGCACGGGATGTCGGTCACCGAAGCGGCGCGGTTTGCCAGCGTAATCGGGGCACTGGCGGTCACCAGGCAGGGACCGATGGAAGGTTTACCGACTCTTGCGGAAGTGGAAACGTTCCTGTCTTCGGTGTAGGGGGCAAAGAGAGGATGCTTTTGAAAGAAGCGCTGGAAACAAAACGCCGACGCGGGTCCGCTATCCTGGCAACCAACTTTTACAACGCCGAGACCCTGCTGGCGGTGCTACGCGCTGCGCGAGAAACCGACTCTGCGCTCATTCTGCAGACCTCCCCGGCAACGATAAGCTATCTGGGCGTGGAAACTGCTGTGGCAATGGCTCGCGCCGCTGCCGGCGAGGTGGGCGTTTCGGCATGGTTACACCTTGACCATGCGCGCGATGTGGATTTAGTACGCCGGTGCATAGAGGCTGGCTACGACTCGGTGATGATAGACGCCAGCGAAAAAGAGTTTGATACCAACGTACGCCTCACCCGCGAGGTAGTTGCGCTGGCGCGTCCGCGAGGCGTGCTGGTGGAGGCGGAGCTGGGATACGTTCCCAAGCTGGGCGAACGCGAGGCACAGGAGTACGAGATGACTTTGCCTGAGCAGGCGGAACGCTTTGTGCAGGAGACGGGTGTGGACCTGCTGGCGGTCGCTATCGGCAACGCGCACGGTTTTTACAAGCAGCAGCCTCGGCTGGACATCCGGCGTTTGCAAGCCATCCGAGAGCGCGTGGAGGCGTTTCTGGTTCTGCACGGCGCGTCGGGAATACCGGACGACCAGTGGCGCGAGGCAGTGCGGAACGGTATCGTGAAGGTGAACTTCGCCACGGAAATCAAGGATACTTTCATGGCGCACCTGCGTGAGACGATGGCGCGCACAGAGAGCATCGATATCCGGCAAGTTTTCCCTCCCGCTATGCGGGCGGTAACGGAGCTGGTGAAGAGCAAGATACTGTTGTGTGCAGGGCAGGATTCCCCACACCCCTCGCCGAAGTGAGAGAAAAACAGGCTCGGGCATGAAAACAGACCAGTTAACCCTTTCCTCACGCACCACCGCTATCATCCGTCGGTCCGCGCTTGCACACAACGTGCAGTGGCTCCGCAGTCGTCTACCCGCGGGCACACAAATCATGGCGGTGGTGAAAGCCAACGCCTATGGGCATGGTGCAGCGCTCATCGCGCCGGTTTTGCAGCAGATCGGTGTGGATGCCTTTGGGGTAGCGGCGACAGCAGAAGCAAAGGAGTTGCGCGACGCAGGTGTTGTTGCTCCTGTTTACCTGCTCAGCCCCGTGCTGCCCGATGAAGTAGAGGCGGTTCTGACAACGCAGGTGACCTGTCTGGTGCAGGATGTCGATTTCGTGCGCCATCTTGCGCGGGCAGCGATGCGGTGTGGGCAAAGCGTGGAGGTGCACCTGAAGGTAGATGTGGGTATGAGCCGTTTCGGGGTTCTTCCCGACCGCGCACCGGAGGTTGCAGAGGCGATAGAGAGCGTCCCGAACGTACGCCTGACAGGCATCGCCACCCATTTTCCCTGCGCCGATTCCTCTCCCGAACTCACTCGTTCCCAGTGGAACCTGTTTGTACGCACTGTCGACAGGGTGGCGTATCGTCTGGGGAGACCGCTTGTGCGTCATGCAGCTGCCAGTGCGGGGTTACTGTCCGTGCCGGAATCTGCTGCGGAGATGGTGCGATGCGGGTTGCTGGTGTACGGTATTGCTCCTTCAGGTTATGAGTCGGCGGTGCTGGGATTACAGCCTGCTCTCTCACTACATACCAGAGTAACCGCTCTGCGTCGCGTTCCGGCTGGCACAGCGGTAGGTTACGGGGGAACCTTCGTCACGCAGAGAGAGACGCTGGTAGCAACCGTACCCGTCGGCTATGGCGATGGGTATTTGCGTGCGTTAGGCAATCGGGCGCAGGTATTGTTGAGGGGCAGGCGTGTGTCCGTCATCGGGCGGGTATGCATGGATCAGGCGATGATAGACGCCACCGACACCGGCGCGGAGCTCGGCGACGTAGTAACCCTCATTGGCAAACAGGAAGAGGAGGAGATTACCGTCAACGAGATCGCCCGCTGGCTGGACACCACTCCGCATGAGGTAACTACCTTGCTCTCGGCAAGAGTGCAACGAGTGCTGATGGACTAAGGCTCTACCCATTTACCGTCTTGCTTCAGCAAGTTTACCAGCTCCTCCACGCCGCGCTCTTGTGGAATGTTGTCCTTTACCAGCTCGCGCCCACGATACAGCGCGATTTTGCCCGCCGCCCTGCCCACATACCCGTAATCGGCATCTGCCATTTCGCCCGGGCCGTTAACGATACAACCCATTACGGCAATATCAAGTCCTTTAAGGTGTTTAGTGACACGACGGACTTCATTTAAAACAGTAGGCAGGTCAAACTTGGTACGTCCGCAGGAAGGACAGGCGATATACTCCACCTGTGTCTTGCGCAAGCCCAGCGCTTGCAGGATGTCGTAACAAACAGGAATCTCGTTCACCGGGTCTTCCGATAGAGAGACACGGATGGTATCTCCAATGCCCTCTGCTAACAGGGTGGCGATACCGGCGGTGCTTTTGATGCGTGCGTATGTGCCGTCGCCCGCTTCCGTGACACCTAGATGGATAGGGTAGTCGCGCCCGGTTTCATCCAGACGCTTTGCCAGCAGGCGATTCGCCGCCAGCATGATGGGAACACGGCTTGCCTTCATCGAAATCACGATGTCGCGGAAGCCGTACTTCTCGCAAATCCCGATATACTCCATCGCCGACTGCACCATGCCCTCAGGTGTATCGCCGTAGGTCACCAGCATCCGCTCACTGAGGCTGCCGTGATTCACGCCGATACGCAGGGCGATGCCATATTTTTTACATGCCTCTATAACGGGAACCAGCGCCTCTTCAATCGCCTGCCATTCTTGCTCGTGCTCTTCTGGGGTATAGTCGTCAGCACGACCGCGCGGTTTGCGATAAACGAACAGACCGGGGTTAATGCGCACCTTATCTACATACTGCGCCACTTCTACCGCAATATCTGTGCCCTGGTGATGCACGTCTGCCACCAGAGGCACTCGATAGCCCTTCTTCAGCAGGATATTGCGGATTTCACCGATGCACTGTGCCTCGCGCATGTTAGGAGCGGTGATGCGCACTATCTCCGCACCTGCATCCCACAACTGCATGACCTGCTCGGCGGCGCGCTGCACATCCCACGTTTCTGCGGTAATCATGGACTGCACGACGATGGGATGCCCGCCGCCGATAGTAATTGCGCCTACACGCACCGGGCGCGTCTTGCGTCGAGGATATTCACTCTGCCACATGGTTGCCTGTTCTGCCTGGTGTGCGTCCATCCTTTATTGAGGGTACCTCATACTATTGTAGCACCTGACGAGAGCAAAAAACAACGGCGGGAGACACTCTCCCGCCGTTGCTACCGCACAATCTGGTAATTAGAACCTCGCGCCAAGGTAAATGGCGAAGCCGTTGTGCTCGTTGTCGGTACCGGTCAGTCCGTTGTAGCGCAGGTCAACAAAGAGCTGCGTTCCCCCTTCTTGACCGGTGGTGAAGTCGTAGCCGACACCGATGGTATAGGCAAAGCCGGTCTTGGTGTCACCACTCACCGGTCGCTTCGAGAAGCCAACTCCGACGCCGGCGGTATAGCTCAAGCCACTACCCAGCTTGCCCCAGTAGTTGAGCAAAACCGGCACGTTGTACACATCGCCGGAGCCGTAGTAGTCGACGCTGACGCCAAGGTCCGCTGCATAGCCTTCGCTGATGGCGACCTCGCGCTTCAGCACATAATCCACGCCGACCCCGAGCCAGGTGTTGGCTTCGTCGCGGGAAATAGACTTGCTGGGGAAGAACGCGCCGATGCGCACACGGAGGTTGTTGCCCGTCGTTTCCTCACCCCACTGCGCGAATGCCGGCACCGTCCATGCCGCCAGCACCACTGCCGCCGCGAACGCGAACCACAGTCGTTTCATGCTGAAACACCTCCTCGTAAAGTGAACAGGTTGTTTGTATTATAGCCTTTTCGCACAGGGAATGCAATATTCCTGCGCTCTTGGCTAATTAGAAGACGTTACAGATGCCTCAGTAGTTTCACCGTTTTCTCCTCTAAGAGCACAGTTGCCTCACGCATCGCTTCCTCGCGCGAGATTCTTTCGGAAACCAGCGTTTCACATGCCAGCACGCCGTGTTGCTTCAGCATAGTGGGTTCGCCCTGAACGCTTCCGCATACCACTGCAACCGGCACGCCTTGCCGATTTGCGGCTTGCAGCACTCGCATGAGCAGCTTGCCGTGAAGGATGGTAGCATCCACCTGTCCCTCGCCAGTCAGCACGAGGTCGGCGTCGCGCAGGGCGTTGTGGAAGCCAATAGACTGCATCACAAACTCCGCCCCTGAGACGAGTTGCGCCTGCGGAAAATGCGCCAGTAGTCCGAACGCGAGCCCTCCCGCCGCACCTGTGCCCGGTATTCGCGAAATCTTTCTGCTTGTCGCCCGATGCACTGCAACTGCCCAGCGGCGCATAGCACGCTCCAGTTCGGGTAACATCTGTGGCGTAGCCCCCTTCTGAGGGGCGAAGACAGTGGTCGCTCCTCGTTTGCCCAGCAGGGGATTGCGCACGTCCGCCGCCAGTACGACATCCACGCCTTCATCGGCAGGCGAGGCGGGGATAGCGCGATGCAGGTGGAGCAGCCCGGCATTGCCCGACGGTATCGGTTGACCGTGTTTGTCCAGCAGTTGCCAGCCCAGCACCGACAGTGCGCCTGCTCCACCGTCGTTGGTCGCGCTACCTCCCAGACCGATGACCAGACGACGCACACCCTGTGCCAGCAGATGGGAAATCATCTCGCCGACGCCCAGTGTGGTGGTCACACGTGGGTCGCGTTCTTCGGGGCGCAGCTGTGCCAGCCCACAAATTTGCGCCATCTCGACGAAGCCGGTTTCGCCGTCTGCACTGATGCCGTATGGAGCCTTGCGCACTCGTCCCAGCGCATCGGAGACGGTGTGGTAACGCAGCGTGCACACCCCGGCGTGCGCCAGACACTGCAACATGCCATCGCCACCGTCCGCCAGCGGCAGTACGACCACCTCCGCATCGGGCAAAACACGACGGACGCCATGTTCCATCGCCTGAGCGGCTTCCACCGGCGTCAGACTGCCCTTGAAGGCGGTTGGTGCAATGATTATTTTCCGAATAGCTCGCATCGATACAGCACCCAGCGACCGTCCTCGCGTTCCTGCAGGACACGGCAGGGCAGGTCGGTTGGAAGTATGTTGCGCTTCTCCGTCAGAATGTATCCCCCCTTCGCACTTTGCAGCACGCGATGCAGTTCCTCCGGCGTGCCCGGTTCGGAAATCTGCCGGGGATGCCCCATGATGAAACGCAGGCTGGGTCGGCTCGGCTCGAATGCGTAGATGGCTACCGACTTGCCATGTTCCAGAGCAGGGATAAGCGAGCGTGCCAGGCGATGGAGGGGCTCGATGTCGTAGGCGTTCCAGCGCGGTAAACCGTCGTGTCCCACCAGAAAGGCAAACAGCAACCCGAACAGTATCGCCGCTCCCGTTACTCGCGGTGTTGCCGACCACCGGGCGAATAGCACAAGCACGCTCAGCAGGAAAAGCGCTCCCAGCGTCAGGGCGAAGGGCGCCATGTGCGCGACCGCCTGCACTACGTCCGTCGGGACGCTTTTGCCCATCAGCTCAGCACCGGGCTGACCTCGCCATTGCAGCCCCAGGACTCCTGCCAGCACAAAGAACGCGCTCAGAATCAACCCGGTAAAGCCCATCAGTGCTGCTTCACCCGGACGCAAGCCGTTTTTCACCGTCCACAGTGAGCGAAGCCTTGCCCCAGCCAGCAGACACAACGGGGGCAGGGCGGGAAGCACATAGCCCGGCAGTTTGGATTTGCTCAGCGAGAAGAAGACCACCACCACCAGCGCCCAGAACGCCCACATCGCCCAAGCACAACAGAGCTTTTCCTTTTCGCACTTCCAGCCGCTCATTGCCTGCCAGCCGATAATCGGCACAAACGCGCTCCAGGGATACATCCCTATCAGCAGCAGAGGGATATAGAACCAGAAGGGGGCAACATGCCCGAAGTCTTTGCCCAGAAACCGCTGAATATGGTGATGAACGATGTATTCGCGCACAAACAGGTCGCCCGCCGCACGCCAAACCGCCAGATGCCAGGGCAGAACAACCAGTAGATAGACGCCGATTGCAGGTAGCCAGGGGATGCGCTTCAGCTCCGCCCAGTCACGCCGGAGCAGTATCCACAGCACCAGCGCGCCACCCGGCAACAGTAGCCCAATCAAGCCCTTGGTCATCGTTGCCAGCCCCGCGCCTGCTGCCATGAGCAGGTACCACCGGCGGTCGCCCGTGTAGCCCTCGATCCAGCCGATTATTGCCAGTGTAAACCACAGGGTGAGCAGACTGTCCATAATCGCCTGACGCGCCAGTCCCATCGTGAGCGGACAGAGTGGATAGATAATGAGCGCAAGCCAGCCCACACGCTCCAGTTCACGCCGTTTCGCCCACTGCCATATCAGCCATGCGGTCATCGCCGCTGCGACCGCGGAGGGCAACCGCGCTGCCAGGGGCGTGAACCCGAAAATCTTCATGCACAACGCCTGCATCCAGTAGGTGAGGGGAGGTTTATCGAAGAAAACCCCTGTCCCGACGCGGGGTATCAGCCAGTCGCCCGATTCCACCATCTGACGCGCCGCGGTGGCATAGAGTCCCTCGTCCAGGTCAAATAACCCAGCCGCACTCAATCCGAAGAAACAGCCCATGCCGAGAGCAACTAACGGCAGGGCGACAGGCAAAACCGCTATCAGGGGGGATGTTCGCGAACGTGTAACCATATCGCTATGAGGGTTCTCTGCAAAAGTGGTGGATTCCTGTTGGCGCGTCGATGTATACTGAGTATGTCTCGGTGAGGTGATAACATATGGCAATCGTTGTTCCATCCCGACGCATTCGGCTGACCCGGCAGGAGTTTGAACAGCTACCCCAGGGTCCGCCATACTACGACTATATCGGCGGAGAGGCTATCGAGGTGAATCGACCTTCAGGACGCCACCAGCAGCTGGTCGTGTGGCTGGCTGCCTCTTTGTGGCAGTTTGTGCGCAGTAAAGGTCTAGGCGAGGTGTGGGCTGATATTAACGTGGACATGCCGACAGGGGATGTGCTCAGCCCGGATATAGTGTATCTAAAGACCGATCATCTGGAGCGATACGATGAGGAAAGGGGTTACGTCGTAGGCACGCCAGACCTGGTGGTCGAGGTTCTTTCGCCAAGCACTGCTGCCTACGACAGGGTGGACAAATTCGATGCCTATCGGCGAGCAGGCGTGCCTTGGGTGTGGCTTGTCGACCAGGATACCCTGGTTATTGAAGAGTATCAGTGGACGCCTGAGGGCTACCTGTGTGTAGAGACAGTAGGCGGACACGCAATCTTTCAGCCTCGCCTGTTCCCTGAGTGGCAGGTTCGTCTGGAAGAAGTGTTCGTCCCAGGCAGGGGAGGATAGTGGAATATCCGCGTGCCTCTCATGCACGAGATGGACGACACCAATCGACTGGTGACAGTTTGGTACGTTGATGTATACTGTTGGTGCCCAGAGAAGTTGGATTGGGAGGGTGCTTCACCCGGGTGAAGGAGGTCAACAGATGCAGACTCGCACTTTCTCTGCCGTTTTGTACAGAGAAGGCAACCTTTATGTGGCGGAGTGCCCTGAGGTGGGAACGGTGAGTCAGGGGCATACCGTCGAGGAGGCTCTCGACAATTTACGGGAAGCGACGGAGCTGTACCTGGAGGAGTTTCCGCTTCCCGGTACTTCTAAGCCTCTGATAACTACCTTTGAGGTAGCAATTCATGCCTGAACTGCCCGTACTATCTGGGAGTGAAGTGATTCAGGCTTTGCAGAAGCTGGGGTTCACTCGTGTGCGTCAGCGCGGTAGTCACGTGGTTCTAAAGAAGCAGACTCCAACGGGGGAGTTAGGTTGTGTCGTTCCCCTACACAGGGAGCTGGTACTCTGCGCGGTATCCTGCGACAGGCGCAAGTAGATGTAGACGAGTTTCTGCGCTGCTTATAGGTATTTGGAGTTTGGACGAAAATCGCTCCTTTTGAAAATGGTGTCGGACTGGGCGTAGGTTTGTTAGACTGGAAATGCGTATGCACCTTGTTCGAATTCCAGCGCGCGAAGCCTTATGTCAACCGCATCTAGGCAAGCAGGGCGCCCGAAGGCGCCCTGTGTCCTACACCAATTTCCTCACCGCCTCCAGCGCAGCATCGTAGTTCGGGTGGCTGGCGATTTCGGGCACGTACTCCACATAGCGGATAACCCCATCGCGGTCTATCACGAAAATCGCGCGGCACTCCAGGCGTAGCTCCTTCACCAGCGTGCCATATGCCTGCGCGAAGGAGGCGTCTCGGTGGTCAGAAAGCACTTTCACGCGGTCGATGTTCTCCGCCCCGCAGAAGCGAGCCTGCGCGAAGGGCAGGTCCATGCTCACCGTCAGAACAGCCACATCCTCCGGCAGCTTCGCCGCCTCTTCATTGAACCGCTTGGTTTGCGCGGAGCAGATGCCGGTGTCCAGAGAGGGCACGACGCTCAACAAAATCACTTTGCCCGCATAATCCTTTAAAGAGACGGGCTGTAGCGACTGGTCTATGATGGTGAACTCGGGTGCCTTGTCACCCGGTTTCAATTCCGGTCCGACAAGCGTCATCGGCTGTCCCTTGAACGTCACCGCACCAGGGCGTTCCACTGACATCTTGTTTGCTCCTTTCCATGTTTGTAGGTTTTTGGGCTATTTCAGTATAGCACGCGGGCAAATGCTTAATCAAGATAAAGAGCACTCAGTGTGTTTGCTCAAGGTCTGAACGCGGCACATAACTTCACCTCATGTGATTTTAAGGACGAGATGCTTCGCTGACGTTCTTCTGGAGGGCGAGGCGCCTGCCGGGCCGTCACCCTCCTCACTACCTACCGCGCAGGCGATGGGAACTCCGGCGGTGCTTCCCGCGCCAATTTCATCAGCACCTGCACTGCCTTTTCCAGCTGGCGGTCGCGTCCGGCAGCGATGTCTTCGGGCATGTCTTCCACCACGTAGTCGGGTATAGCACCGTTGTGTTCCATGTTCACGCCCCTGTCGATGGTGAACCATCCGCGGCCTGGTGTAGCGACTGAACTACCATCAATCAGCGAACGTCTGCCCGTGCTGATAACCCCGCCGGCGGTGGGCATACCAATCACGGGACCCCGCTTCAGTGTCTTGATGGCGTGCGTGAAGATTTCGGCGTTGCTGAAACTGCGCTCGTTGCACAGTACGGCGATGGGCTTCGTCCACACGTACAGCGGCAGGCGGTCCTGTGGATAGCCCGGTTCGCCACCGCGCGAGAGGGTATAGGCATGTCGTTTCGCCATCAGAATCGCCAGCAGGTAGTCGGTAGTCCAGCCGCCTCCGTTGAAGCGCACGTCAATCAACAGCCCTTTCTTACCGTAGGCAACCGCGTGCAACTGGCGGATGAACTCGTACACGTTCAGTTCGCCCATGCCCTGAATGTGCACGTAGCCCAGCTCGCCACCCGATTGCTGCTCCACCCACTGGCGGTTGCTTTTGACCCAGTGCTCGTACCGGGCGCGTCGAAAGTCTGAGAAGGAGACAGGGCGTAGAATGACTGTGCGCTCTTTGCCGTCCGCAGAACGCACCAGCAGCTCCGTTTTCTCGCCGACGGTGCCGTTCAGCAGTTGCCAGACATTTGTGGTTGGAGTGATGCGCTTGCCGTTGATTGCCAGCACTCGCTCGCCGGGTTTCAGGTTCACATCTGCACGCGAGGCGGGCGTTTTCGGGATGACCGATTCGATAGTCAATCCCTCACCCTCGCGTGTGTTTGCCCACACCACGCCCAGTATGCCTGTCTCCGTCGATTCAGGATTGGACGTCTGGCGAGGGGTGAAGCCCACGTGCGACGAGTTCAGCTCGCCCAGCAGCATGTAGATGACAGCGGTGAAATCGCGGTCTTCGGTGATGTGCGGCAGGTAGGTGCGATACTTACCTCGCATTGCCGCCCAGTCGGTGCCGTGGAAGCGTTCGTCGTAGAAGACCTGATTTAGAGTGCGCCATACCGCATCGTAGATGTATTCGCGTTCGGCGGCGAGGTCTACCCGCATCTGTGCGCTGAAGTCGGTCGTCTGCACGTTGCCCCCTGCCGCGGCGATGCGTGAGATGCGCCCACGACTCAGGAAGGTGAGGCTGTTGCCGTCACTGCTCCAGCGGATGTCACTCGGCGACGCACCGCCAGTGGTCAATCGTTTCTCGTCGCTGCCATCCCAGCCGATGACGTACAGGTCACTCTGCCCCTGGTAGCTGCTGCGGAAGGCAATCTTCTTGCCGTCGGGCGAGAGGGCTATCTCCTGTACGCCACCGACGTAGCGCGTCACCTGTCGCACGCGGTCGTGGATGTCTTCAAAATCTATCTGTACCGGCTCCTTCTCCTTGCCGTCCTTCGATTTCTCCTCGGGCTTCTTCGGGGCGTCGTAGCGGGCGTCCTCTTCGTCCTGCCAGTCCGCCTTGCTTTTCTCGTCGTCCGCCTTGCGCAGGAACAGGTAACAGATATTGAAATTGCGTCCGTCGCGCTGTGACAGGAACGCCAGCGCACGCCCGTCCGCCGACCACGAGGGATTGATGTCGTTGTTGGGGTGACGGCTGATGTTGACGCTTTTGCCGTTCTCGACGGAGAGGATGTAGATGTCGCTGTTGTACTCGTTGTCCTCCATCTCGTACGCTATCCAGCGGCTATCAGGCGACCAGACGAACCGTCCCAGATTCCAGTGGCGTAACAGGGCGCGCTCCGTCTTCGTCTCCATATCCAGCAGAATCAGGTCACCGTTGCCGCGACGGAAGGCAATCTTCTTGCCGTCTGGTGAGAAGACGGGCGAGGTATCGGGCAAGGGGGAGTTGGTCAGCCGTTCGGTTTTCAGCTTCGTCGTACGACGCAGGCGAGGCTCTTCGGGGTCTTCGGAGGTGACCAGGTACAGGCTCGTGGTGCTGCCGCGCTCTGAGGCGAAGACCAGCGATTTGCTGTCGGGCGACCAGGCGAGATCGTACTCAGGCTCTACCGTTTCGGTGAGGCGACGGGCAGAGCCTCCCTCAGGATAGCGAGTGACGAACACCTCTCCACGCACCACAAACGCCACCTCCTTGCCGTTGGGCGCGATGGCGAACTCGGACACGTCACCGCTACGCACCTGTTGCCAGAAACCCTGTGGTTTGCGCGCGTCGGCAGCGGGGGCGGTGATGTTCAGAATGCGTATCTCACCCGTAGTGGGGTTCAGAGTACACAGGTCCATGCCCTGCTCATAGGCGATGAGGCTGCCGTTGCGGGCAATCTGTGGGAAGCGCACTCCATCGCCTTTGTAGCGGGTCAACTGCTTCACCATCGTCTTGTCGGTGATATCTATTACCCACAGGTTGTAGATGCCGTCGAACTCAGAAAGGAAATAGAGCTTCTTGCCGTCGGGTGACCACATCGGGAATGTGTCAGAGGTGTCCGTCTGTGTCAAGCGGGTGAACCTGTCTGCTTTCAGGTCGTGCAGCCAGATGTCTCCAGTCGCACTGCCCCTGTATCCCTTGCGCCACCAGCTGGAGTCGCGTCGTACGAAAGCAACCCTTTCCCCATCGGGCGAAAGAGCGGCGGGCGTGCCGGTCACGTTGTGCAGGCGGTAGGGAGTACCGCCGCTCAGGGGCGCCACGTACACACAGGGCTCTGCCCCGTAGGGTTCCCAATCGCGTGTGGAATCGAAGAGCACCGCTTTGCCGTCGGGAGTCCAGCCCAGCGCGCGGTCTCGCCCGGACCAGCAGGTTAACCTTTGAATCGTTCCATCGCGCAGGTTCAGCACGAACACGTCATCGTTACCGTATCGGTCTGAGGTGAAGGCGATTCGGGTACCGTCCGGCGACCATACCGGAGCGAAATCGTAGCCTTCATGAACGGTCAACCGTTTCGCCTCTCCGCCAGCACTGCTCACCAGCCACAGGTCGCCCTGCCACGAGAAGGCGATTTGTTTGCCATCAGGCGATGGAGCGGGGTAGCGGGCGAAGCGGACGGCGATTTGGGCGGTGCAGTGGATTGCCAGAAGGAGAATAACCCCGGCGAACGCGCTAAATCGAATCAGCGACTTCATGCTGTGCCTCGATGACCTCCGTAGACAATGTTGTGTACAACCTGCAGGTTGCGTTTGCTGTGCCTCGCGCATGCCAGCGGCCTGTCAAACCTTAATCTTGTGACGTTACAGGTTCTGGTCTGCCATCATGTCGTTTCCCTACCATTGAAATGGTGGGCTAGGGTGACAATAAACCTGTCTTCACAGGTTGTTCAATCCGCGCAGGCGGATTTTTGCCTCCTTCATAGCCCATGATTTCAATCGTGAGGTTCAGTTTGCCTGCATCCGATTCGCTGTCGTTCTGAGCGCAAACGAAGAATCTCGTTGTATCGCCTCCTGTACCTGGGGAGGGCGAGGCTCCGTCCGAGCCGTTGATCTTCGTCAAAGGCGCACAGACGTGCACTACCCCAAACAGGGTGGTCACGACGGAGCGTGACCCTCCAAAAATTGGAGATTTGACAGACCGCCAGCCTGCGGCTACAGGAGCCAGATCCCTCCTGTAGAGGCGACCTCATATTCATTCGCCCTGTGCTCCCGTCATGCCTGCACAAATAGAGATGCAGGAATGCCAATGGCTCGGCAGGAGCCTCGCCCTCCCCCGTAATCCGCACAGCCTTGACGAACCCGCCCAATCTCCTGTATAACTATGCGGTAAGGCAAGGAGGTATAGAAGATGCAGTTATCTCTCAATGGCAGATGGAATCTTTTCTACTTTGAGCCGGGACAGGGCGTGCAGAAAGGGGCACACCGCGAAGACTTTAGCGAGCGCGACGCCATCGCGGTAGACGTGCCAGGCGACGTTCACACCGCACTCATTCGCGCGGGCATCTTGCCCGACCCCTATTATGACGAGAACCCCGAAGCCTGTGGCTGGGTGGAGGACTACGAGTGGTGGTATCGCACCCGATTCTCCGTGCCCTCCGACATGCAGGGCGAGCGGTTTGACCTCGTGTTTGAAGGGCTGGATACCCTCGCCGACATCTACCTGAACGGCGAGAAGGTTGGCTCCGCGCAGAACATGTTCACGCCATATCGTTTTGACGTCACCGAACACCTGCGCCGAGGCGGGGAGAACACGCTGGCGATATGTTTCCACTCCGTCGTGCTGGAGGCGGAAAAGAAGGATGTCTCCCGCTACTGGGCGGCATTCTACAAGCCCCGCGTGTGGGTGCGCAAGGCGCAGATGAACTGGGGCTGGGACTGGGGACCCCGTTTCGTGACCGTCGGCGTGTGGCGTCCCGTCAGGCTGGAGGCACATTCGGTGGCGCGTATCGCCCACCTGTTCGCCCATACCCTCCGCCTCACCGAGAACGGTGCGGAGGTGCGCTTGAGCGCGGAGATAGAGGTCATCGGCGAAGAGCAACGCCCGCTGGTGGTGAGCTTCTTTGTGCGCGACCACGGACAGGACTGGGGTGTGAGCGCACCGGTCATCGACGGCAAGGCGGAGACCACCTTGTGGATGGATGCGCCCCAGCTTTGGTGGACGCATGACCTGGGCAAGCCGCACCTGTACACTGTGGAGGCAGAGCTGCTGGACGGCGCGAAGGCGGTACATGCCGATTCTATACGATTCGGCGTGCGCACTATCGAGGTAGACCAGTCGCCCGGGCTGGAGCCGGAGACCACGAACTTCACCTTTGTGCTCAACGGTGTGAAGATATTTGCGAAGGGGGCGGACTGGATTCCCGCCGATAACCTTATCGGCTCGATACCCGCCGAACGCTACCGCAAGCTGGTGCAGATGGCGCGCGACGCCAATATGAACATGCTGCGCGTATGGGGAGGGGGAATCTACGAATCGCCAGAGTTTTACGACGCCTGCGACGAGATGGGCGTGCTGGTGTGGCAGGACTTCATGTTCAGCTGCGCCGCCTACCCCGATGATGATGAGGATTTCGTGAAAGAGGTACGGCGCGAGGCGGAGGTGGTGGTCAAGCAGCTGCGCAACCACCCGTGCATCGCTCTGTGGTGCGGAAACAACGAAAACCAGTGGATTGACAGCATGATTCACTGGAACGAGCCGGAGTTTCCCTTCTTCGGCAAGCGCATCTACGATGAAGTGCTGCCGCAGGTGTGCGCTCAGCACGACCCTTCGCGTCTTTACTGGCACGGTAGCCCCTGGGGCGGGGATGACGCCAACAGCGACAAGGCAGGCGACAAGCACAACTGGCAGGTGTGGGCGGGCATGATTTACCCGCGAACGAGCCGCGAAGAACCTCGTTCTAACCCCACGCCGGAGGGCGTTTCCTACCGTCACTACGCGCACGACAAAGGGCGATTCATCAGCGAGTTCGGTATGCACGGCGCGCCTGTACTGCGTACCCTGCAGCGCAATATCCCGCCGGAACAGTTCTTTTACGACAGCGAGGGCTTCCTCTACCGTATCAAGGACCCCGACACCTCGCGTAAGGAGCGCATGTTCGAGGCGCATGTGTGGCAGCCCAGGGACATTCAGGAGTTTGTGCTGTTGTCGCAGTTCGTGCAGGCGGAGGGACTGAAGTTCGGCATCGAGCACTACCGCCGACGCAAGTTCGAGTGTAGCGGCGCGCTCTTCTGGCAGCTGAACGACTGCTGGCCCGGCATCTCGTGGAGCGTGATAGACTACTATCTGAACCCCAAAGGGGCATACCATTACGTCGCCCGCGCCTTCGCTCCGCTTCTGTACACCTTCCGGCAGGAGGAAGACGGCTCGGTGACCCTGTGGAGCGTGAACGACCGCACAGAGCCTGCATCCGGTGACCTGCGCGTTCGTCGGATGCGCCTGGACGGCACGGTGATTTCGGAAGAGGAGCACCGGGTGCAAGTGCCCGCCAACAGCAGCCAGCAATTGCTGCGTCTTGCTCCAGCAACAGACCCTGCGACCGAGTTTCTGGTAGTACAGGTAAAGCGAGGACATCACGCGCCCGACAACGTGCACTTCTTCGCCGAGTGGAAACACCTGAAGATGCCGAAAGCAGCGGTGCAGGCAGTGTTCACCCCGAAAGGGCAGGAGGGCAGTTGCTGGGAGTGCGAGCTGCGCTCCGATAAGGTTGCGCACTTCGTGCATCTGGTGTTCCCACAGGATGCGGTGCAGGTCAGCGATAACTACCTGTTGCTGTTACCCGGCGAGCCGCGCACCATCGAGTTCACCTGCCCAGAACCCTGCGACCCTCGACAGGTGCAGGTGTGGGGCTTCAACGTGAGCAAGGTGGAGTGTGAGGTGAGGGGGTAGCCCCGGCAAGATGTCACGCCGGCTGAGAACTGTTACTCCGCCGCACATGATTATTAGATATGGGCAGAGCAGTTCCGCCCGCTGTCATTCTGAGCGAAGCGAAGAATCTCGTTGTATCGCTACCTTGAGATGCTTCGCTTACGCTCAGCATGACAAGAACATACGTCAGTCTGTCATTCTGAGCGAAGCGAAGAATCTCGTTGTATCGCTACCTTGAGATGCTTCGCTAATGCTCAGCATGACAAGAATATACGTCAGTCTGTCATTCTGAGCGAAGCGAAGAATCTCGTGTTAATGATACCCTGAGATACTTCGCTTACGCTCAGAATGACAGGAAAGTGCCTTTGTCCAGAACATACATATCTAAAGATTCAGGTAGCCTGCCCCGAATCACGGGTGTCTTGGTAGTTGTCGGGCAAGAAATCTACCGAAAGCCCGAAGTCCTTTGAACGGCGGCTTCAGCGGCGTGCCCCGCGTGAAGGGTAACCGACTACAGCACCCTCCTCGCTTCCTGCCCGTACAGGTTCCCTGCGACATGCCACCAAGCCTGCGTCAGGTGGTACGCCGCTTTCCATGCACTGCCCTTGTAAGTGTGCGTTGGCTGACCGTTTTCGTCCAGCGTTTCGAAGTACTCGCCGTACTCGGGGTCATAGAAGCGATTTAACATTGTGTGGCAGACCTGCGCCAGCCGTTCACGGTATTCTGCTTCTCCCGTTAACCGCCACCAGAGCGACAATGCGCCCAACGCCTCACCTTGCGTCCAGTAGATAATGTGTCGATTCACGGGTTCGCCTTCGGGCGTGACGGTCTGGATAAAAGCCTCTCGTTCGTCATCCCAGCCGTGCTGCAGGCAGAAGCGCAACAACGTATCGGCAACAGGAGCGAACTGCTCTGTATTCAACTGCAATCCGGCCACGCGCAGAAACCACGCCGCCTCCAGATTGTGCCCGATGCTCACATTGCCGCCAGTGGCGTCCACGTTCTCGCTCCAGTCGTTCAGGAACCACTCGCGTGCGCATCTCCCGTTGGGATGAAGCGTTCGCGTGGCAACAACTTGCGCCAGTTCGCGCAAGTGCTCTCCGGCAAAGGGGGAACCGCAGAACGCCGACACCGCCGACGCTGCCTCCATGCTGTGCAGCTGCGTATCCAGTCGTTTGGTGTTGTCCAGCGGGAACAGGCAACGGGTGAGCGACTGCACGTAGCCGCCCCTGTCGGCATCCCACAGGTGTTCGTGCATCCAGTGCAGACCTTCTTCGGCATCGTGCAGGAGGGCATCATCATGGATGGCATGTCCCGCGCAGGCGAGAGCGTACACCGCAAAGGCGTGACCGTACGCTATCTTGCTGCCGTTGGTCAGTTCGCCCTCGCGCGAAACCGTCCAGAACCAGCCTCCGCACTTGGGGTCGTGCATCTTCTCCTGCAGGAAGCGCACGCCGTGCTCCACCAGATCTCTCCACGCGCTGTCGCCTGTCCACAGGGCAGCGATAGCGAAAGCGTAGGTCATCCGCGCCTGCATCACCAGGAACTTCTGTCCGTCGCCGTAGCGACTGCCGTCGCGGTTGAGATGTGTCCAGAAGCCGCCATGTTCACGGTCTACGGCGTGTTCCGCCCAGAACTGCAGATTGCGCAGCACGTGCGTTTTAATCTGCTGTGCGGAAGGCAGGCTCATCTCACTCATAGGCTCTGCTCTACACGTTGCAGGTTTGGGTTGTCACAGGCTCTGCGTCCCTCTTTCGCTATATGCGCCCAGCGGTCACCTGTTTTCACGCGCACGACATCGGCGGTGAAGTCGGTCACCGTGCCCTCCACCGAGCTGTTGGAGAAGAAGGACGAACCGACGCCGTAGATGTCTACCGGCACGCCTTCCTCCTCGAATTGGCGAATGCGCTGTACGTTGAAGCCACCTGTTGCCACGATTTTGATTTGCCTGCAGTACTCCGCCGCCCGCTCGCGCCATTCAGCGGGCAGGCTCCAGTCTTTCCATGCCTCGTTCAACGCCTCGCGCAGGGTGCGAATGAGCGCAGGGCTGACGCCATAGAGCGACGGGTCGTCGGGAAGGTGTTGCAGGCTCCGGTCGCGCAGTTCACCACCCGTGTCGGGGCGGACGCCGAACAGTTTATATCGTTGCGCTCCCTCGTGGTCGCCGGATTCCACCGCCTGCCGGTAGCGTTCAAAGAAAGCTCTGGCAACCTGCAGGGATGTATTCACGCAGTCATTATGGAAGTCCACCAGCGCAATGCGTGGCACGCCGGGCGGGAGAATGCGGGCGAACTGCAGCATCAGTTCGGTGGTATCGCCAAGGAAGCAGGCGATCATCGCGTGTGCAACAGTTCCGCCGGCCTGCCCACCCCACAGCGAGGCCTGGGCAGGGGTGGAGACAAACGGCAGGGTGCTCGCTGCGAAGTCGTGGTTATACCGTTGCACGCCGATATAATAGGCGTAGCCGTCTATCGCCTGTGTGGCGGGCAGGTCGAAGCGAGCGGGGAAGAACAGCACCGGTTTGCCTCGCGCCGCCTGTATCAGGTAATAGGTATTGGTGGCGATTCGGCTGGCGCGGGTGAGCACGCCCAGCGTCGGCGTCTCCAGAATGGCAAAGTGGCGATAGCGTCCGCGCACCTTCAGCACGGGGGTAACCTCCAGCGGATTGCCGGCGTAGGGAGCGAGGTCGCCGTCCTGCACCGCCAGAATCTCCAGTTGGTCGCCTGTGGGGATAAAGGTGTCGCCCTCCCATTCGCCGCTGCACCGCTGCAGGATGGCTATCGCCGCGTCTACACCGGCCACCACCGTGAAGGGCTTGCGTCGGGGAAACCACTGCATTTCCACGACGGCATCACCGGTGAGCACGTGGTGGTAATCGGTGATGCCCTGTGCCTCCAGCAAGGTAGAGTGCCCGCGAAACCGATAGCCTTCCCGCGCCAGCTGCGTGAGGATGGTCATGCCGTTCCAGAAGTAGCGGTCGCTATACTCCCCGCGCCGAATGCCCTCCCAATCCAGTTTCAGTTTGTCTGCGGGTATCCGCTTGCCGTCGAAGATGCTCATCTCTGTGTTCACCGTATATCTTTTACCACCTTCACCCCGTGCATTGCCAGATGGTACAGGGCGATTTTGTGGCACAGGTCGCCGGGGTGGGGCAGGATACCCAGCTCCTGCGCGAGGTCAGGGGCGATGTCGTAGGTGTCTGTGCAATCGGCAGGCACGATTACCCTGCCGGGCAGATTGTGCGCCAGCAGGTGCGTGTGCAAGTAGGTCGCCAGCAGGTAGACGCCCAAGTCGGTTCCGCAGCCGGTGACCACAAAATGGGTGACCTGCGGATTGTCTATCAGCCAGGGTTCCAGACTGGTGGCGGTCGCGGGGTGAAAGGAGTTCTTCACGAACACGGTGAACAGGTCGCGAAAGGGCAGGGAGGCAATCTCCGGAACCAACCGCGCTTCCGTTGTGCCGCGAACCGCGTGTGCGGGAAAATGACGAAACTCCTCCGCGTCGTCGCTGTGGCTATCCACCACCAGCACGAAGTTCTGCGTGCCCCACTCATGCGCCCGGATGAACAGGTTACGCAGGCGAGGGAGCATGGTGCGGATGCGCACGCTGGCTAGGCTACCCTCATGCGCAAAAGCGTTCACCGTATCCACCGCAAACAAGGCAACCGCCTCAGGGGAACCTGCGGGCGCGAGGATGTCCTCTTCCCACTGTGCTTCGGGAAGGTGGGTAAACCACTCATCTATGAAACGGAGAGCAGATTCTCCGTGAAGGGCATGTTCCATCGCTTTTTTGTTTTCTCTGGTCGTATCTGGTATCTCCATTATATCACAGGCAAACAGTCAGGCAATTCCTCTTGACAACTTGCACGCCCTGTTTTATGCTATATCCAGCGTTCTATCGCAAGAGGTTATTCCGTATGCCTACCGTATGGGTGATATGTCCTGACGCAGTGTTGCGGGAACGTCTGTTGCGGTCTTTGCGCGATGGCGAGGAGATGACCGTGTGTGTGAAGCCATGCGTTGCGGACGCGGTGGTAGCGGTGTCCTCCGTGCTGACGCAGGCGCAGATAGAGGCGTTGCAGGCTTACGTGGACACGGGCAGTGTGCGTGGGGCGGCGGAGCGCAGGTGCTGTTCGCCCCAGACGATACGGCGTCATCTGGCGGCGGCGCGTGCGCGGGTGGGCGCAGAGAACGTGGCGCAGCTGGTGCACATTGGATGGATGCTGGGGTTATTAACCGCTCCGTCTAGTACAAATTGGCTACAAAAATGGCAAAAATTGACTATTGACACGGGGGGGGACAGAGTAGAATAGGGGTAGAAAACAACTCTAAAAGGAGGTCTCTCCCGATGAAACTGTTAAGCCGCGTGTGTGTTCTGGCTGTCCTGCTGGCTATGGTATGCGGGCAGATGCTACCCGGGTTAGCGGACCCGGGCTACTTAGACCCTGTGCCCGCCCCCGGACATCCTCCTGCTGGCAATCACCATCCGGCAGACACTTGCAACCCAAACTATATTGCAGAATGCCGAAATTCTGGCTGTGTTACATACTCAGGACAGATATGTTTCGGCATTTGGGTTACTATTGGAGGGGGTGACACCTGGGTTTACGTTTGTATCCCCAACGATCAGAGCTATAGATTTGTAACCAGCGGCAACCATTGGCCTCGTTGTTACTTGAAGGAAACACCCAAGGACCCAGACTGCTGGTACCATTGGAAGCCCTGCGGCTACTGGGTAACCTACCATCTGCGGAACTGTGCAGGTCCTGCGGAGATATTGGAAGACGGGTACATACAAGGATGTGATCCCTAACCACAAAGGAGGGCTGTCGGCAGTGCGGCGCGGGTGGATTACAATCGTAGTTATAGTGGTTGCAGCTGCAGGTGGGTGGATCGTATGGGCGCACCTGAGGGCGCGGATGCTACCCCAGTATGTGCATCCGGTCTATAACGCTGAGCAGGTGCTCCATGCTAGTCCGGTTGCGCGACAGCCCTCCCCATCTCCTTCAAGCGTGATGCGCTTTATACGGTCAGCAGAATCCAACCGGTGTCGTCTGAGAACATTGCATGCGCAGGTAAAAACTCACAGGGTATTTTATCCAGCCTACATCAGCTACAAGCGAGAACAGCGTGCCATCCTGAGGACACTGGAAAAGAGAGAAAACCCCTCTGAGGGAACGCGCCCTGATGCAATACGCACTGACAAACCACTAGTGGACCAGTCCACTGCAGAGTGGTGGATTGATGTAGAGGAAAGACGGGTAAGAGTAAAGAGGCTTAGTGCTAGCTATCAGGCTAAGTTGTCCTCCGGCGCTTTTGGTGACGTCGTGGAAGCCGGTTGCGGAACGGAGCGGCTTACCAAAGTGTATGGTACGGGTTATATTGGCTACGCCCATCGTGTTGTTGTTAGCCCCCCAAAGAAAGAGGCTATAGAGGTACTGTTCTTGGAGTGCGATAGCGACTGGCTTCTGTTGCTGACGATGCATTACCAACCCCCTTTGTTGTTGCCGGGCAAGCCGTCTTCCTTTTGGGAATACGTTTTTGGAGAATGCCGTAATTCTGGCAGAAAAATCAACACATTGTTCACCTCGACTGTTCAGGGCACGATTACAACGTTGTGGGGGGAGCGCTGCTACGTGGTTTCGATGGAGCCCATAGGGACGCCAGCGAATGAACGCCTGTGGTTGTGGTTCAGTGTCCCGAAAGACCTCATTTGCGTGCGTGCGGCATGGGAGCACGGTGACCGCATTCAAGTCTGGAGTGCCGACAAATGGCAACGCGTGAACGGGATATGGCTTCCTACTTCTGGTAAGTTCGAGGAGTATTTTAGCCTTGCCAGAGCAAGCAGGTCGCGCGTTTCGTCAGGTTATGTTTTGGCAAGAGAGACATCTTTTACCATAGAGCCGCTTTCTGTCAACACACCGTTGCCCGACGAACTCTTTGCCATACCTCTTCCTTCCAGCGCGTGGGTGGATGACCATTTCCGTAATCGGTTATATGGATATGGAAAGCCATTGACTACGAAGAGTCCCTCAAGAGTGCTCGCTGCGGGTGGGCTGGGGGGCATCCTCCTCCTTTGTTATGTGGCGTGGAAAATGCGTTACAGGAGGCGATCCAGCCAGTGAAAAAGCGATCCGCGTTGGTGCTCATAGCAACAGCCATTGCAGGAGTCAGTGTCGCGGTATGGCATCTCCAACAGCAAGGTGCTACGCGTGAGGAAGCGGTACTGGTTGCGAACCACGATGCAGGTATCGTTATTGGCAACGCTCCTATAAACGTGGTGTGGGAATTACGAAATACCGATGGGTGTTCGTGGCGTGTCGTATCTTCCCAGCAGCACTGCGGATGTGCTCAGGTACACCTTAGTCGGGATGTCGTTCCGCCAGGCAGCGTGCTCTCAGCAAAATCTACTGTGGAGATTCCGGGAGAAGTAACCCCAGAGGAACCAGAAAAGGTTTTCGAGGAGCAGGTAATATTACCTTTTACGGTAAGAGCGAAAGGCAGAACATATCGAGCGGTCGGTATTGTTCGCGGAAAGAAGATTTGCCCGCTTACACAGGGGCCAGGTTTCTTGGTGGTGCAATTCCGGAAGCCTTTCGGGTTCAAGCGATACTGCTGGCGGTTCCACCCACAGGGAGATGACAGGATGCTGGATGTGCGGTGCACTCTGCCGTCAACTCATATCTCTCTTCAGCGGAGGAACGACTCTGTTTTTCTAATTGTTCGTCCACCGAAGGAGGAGGAAAGCTGTGAGGGTGACCTGATAGTCTACCATAGACGGACACGTGCTGAGTTATTAAGAATACCGGTAGTAGTTCGTACGCGAACGGGGAGGAGTATATAAGGTGTCATGCGGCGAATTATTTCCTGTATCGAGTTGTGGGAGATATTCTTGTACCTTTTTGTATTACTCCTGTGCGCCCCGAACACCTTTGCTAGCCGTCCGTTGGAACTTTGGTTCCGGTATCTGTGCCGTGAAGTAGATATTGATTGCTCATCGCCGATTAGAGAACCTTCTGCTGTGCTTGCATACTGGATGGGTATCTCACTCATAGCTGGTCTGCTTGTAATAGCTGTAAGCCAGAGCGAGAAGTGTAGCAGGGCAAGACTTCTGATAGATACAGTATCACTGTTTGCATTGCTGTTCATCGCCGACTGGTTCGTGTCGACGGAGCCTTTTTTCCGGTACGCTAACAAGGCATGGGTGCCTTACGCATTTGCGACGTTCTTTCTTCCGGCGCTTTTGGCTAATGTTCGTCAGGCAGAGCGCATTGTGGTTTGGTTGCTGGTCGTTGCCTCCGTCGAGTCGTGGTATGCCGTAGTTGCTCACCTGACAGGGCGTCCAGAGTTCGTCACCCCTCATTTTGGCCGGAGAGCGGGAGGCTCTTTTCCAACGACACAACCCAACATACTCTATCCTTTGTCTATGCTGGCGGTACCAATTGCCACTGCTTGCGCTCTGTACCGGTCAGGTAAGGTCTCCAAGATTTTCTACAGCGCCTGTGCTTGTATCAACCTAGCAGCTTTGGTGTTCACGTTCAGTCGAGCAGGGTGGTTAGGGCTTTCGTTTGGTTGGTTGTTCTTAGGCTGGAGCGAACGAAAGCGGTCTTATCCCAGCAGATTGCCTCTAGTGCTTGTTCTCATGTCTGTCGTTCTAATCATAGCTACAATTTTCGTCAGAACACACGGCAAACCGATGGGTCATGAAAAGGACAGAGCTGCGCGGGGACGTGTAGCCATCTGGAAGGTAGCGCTGAGGTCTGCAATAGCTCATCCTATACTGGGCAGTGGTATCGGGACATATAGCTTACAGCAGTCAGTACACATGACAGATGAACTGCGTCAGTACGGTGTCAGCGCTCAAGAGGCTAAGAACCTCTTGTTGAATATCCTCGTGGAGACTGGTTTGGTAGGATTGCTGATCTGGGGCAATCTGTGGCTGCGATATGTAGTTCTCTACAGGCAATATCTTCACAAAAACACTTCTCCTCATCCGGTAGTTCTCGGTTCGAACGCGTCTTTCATAGCTTTGCACATTGCGGGGCTTTTTGATACACCAATACTGCATGTAGGGCGTGTACCATCAACGCTGTTCGCTTTTTTGCTTCTGGGCAGCTTTTGCTCGTTCCTTAGAGAAGAGGCGTCGAAAGGGGAGGTAGCGGCTAGGATGCAACCAGAACAACGCCGCCCGTTCAAATCGCTCTTCAGCCTTTCGGGAATAGAACATGCTGTGCACACTGGCAAGAATGCTCCGCGCCGCCAACATGCTTTGCTCCGTGCAGGGTTAGTACTCCTTGCTATATGCCTGCTGACCGCTGTTCCTGTGGCTTCTGGTCTATGGCGGTTCACCCGCGCCAGGCCACAGATAGATGCCTACCGCACCCTTGCACCTGTCCGTGCGCAGTTCACTCCACTGGACCAAATCGCGGAGCCGATGCGCTATACCCTCATCGCCTCCGAAGACGGCAACTTCTACCAGCATCACGGTGTGGACTGGCAGGCGCTACACCGCGCCCTGCGTGTCAACATCCGACATTTGAGCTTCAAACAGGGTGGCTCCACCATTACCATGCAGACCGCACGCTATGTGTTTTTAGGCAGGCAGAAGAGCCTCTCGCGCAAACTCGCCGAAATCCTGCTGGCTCTGGAGATGGAGAAAAGGCTTTCCAAAGAGCGGATACTGGAGTTGTATCTGAACAGTGCACGTTTCGGATTGGGCGCGGAGGACATCGGCACGGCGTGTCGGGTGTATTTCGGCAAGACGCCCAAAGAGTTGACATTAGCGGAGTCGGCGTTTTTAGCAGGGGTGTTGCCCGAGCCCCCGAAGAGGCGGGAGGAGTTAACGCCGGAGAAGGTGGAGCGTTGCAAGCGGAGGGCGTTAAACCGGTTAGGCTATTTCTTCGCGTGGCGTTACTCGCCACAGCAGATAGAGCAGGCGATGAGGGAGAAGATAGTGTTCGTGTGGGAGAGGTGACAAAAAGGAGGTTTCGCCATGTGCCGAAAAGGCTTCACACTGATCGAACTGCTGGTGGTCATCGCCATCATTGCCCTGCTGGCGGCGCTGATTTTTCCCGTCTTCTTCCGCGCCCGCGAGGCGGGACGCAAGACCACCTGCGCCTCTAACGTGCGCCAGCTGGCGCAGGCATGGGTGATGTATGCGCAGGACTGGGACGAGTGCACCCCCGGCGGCGCATACACCCGCTTTGCGGACAAATATACGGGCAGAAGCCCCGACGGCAAACGCTACACCGCGCTGTGGGCGCTGTTGCCGTATATCCGCACGGAGAAGCTATTCGTGTGCCCCACGCAGTTGGGCTGGGACTTCAGCACCACCAACCCTGCGCTGGACACGCACCGCCCGCGTCAGGGCAGTTACACCTCCAACTACGAGGTGATGGACATCCCGATGGCGGCGATCGAGCGGGTGTCGGAGCTCATCGTGTTTGCGGACAGTTACAACCCGTGGATGGACTGTATTCATAACTGCGGGAACTGCACGGGTGGGTGTAGCAGTTTCGTGTGGGACCGGATAGGCAGGGGTTGTTATCAGGGGGACTGCACGAAGCGCACGGACTGGCATGGTGGAGGGATAAATATGGTGTTTGCGGACGGTCATGCGCGCTGGGCGCCGCTGGGCGGGATATTCTACCGCAACTGGAAGCGCGACCTGTCGGAGTGGGACCCTCACTGGAACAAGCCCATTACGCAGGACTGGTAGCCTCTCGGCGCGAATTATCATCCTGCTATGATCAGTGCCATCGACTTACGCTGTGAATATCTGGCGCGCCCGATGGGGGTAGATACCCCCCAGCCGCGACTGAGCTGGACGCTGTGGTCGCGCGAGCGTGGGCAGCGACAGACCGCTTACCGGATACTTGTCGCCAGCACACCGGAACTGCTGGCGCGTGACGAAGCCGACCTGTGGGACAGCGGCAAGGTAGACTCCGACAACACCTGCCATATCCCCTATGCAGGCAAACCTCTGCGCTCGCTGCAGAGATGTTACTGGAAGGTGCGCGTGTGGGATGCAGAGGGACGTCCTTCCGACTGGAGCGAGGTCAGCTGGTGGGAGATGGGCATCCTGCAACCGGAGGAGTGGCAGGCGAAATGGATCAGTGCGCCCGTCGCCGAGCCCGCCCCGCTGTTCCGTAAAGAGTTCACCGTTCTACCCGGCTTACAGCGCGCACGCGCCCTCGTCTGCGGACTGGGCTACTATGAGCTGTACCTGAACGGCAGGCGCGTCGGCGAGCAGGTGCTGGACCCCGCTCAAACCGATTACGAGAAGCGAGCGTTCTACGTGGTACACGACGTGACCGATGCCTTGCGCGAGGGGGGGAACTGCGTGGGCGTGATGCTGGGCAACGGTTGGTACCATCAAGCAGTGGTGTGGGGTGGCATGTCGTACGGGGAACCTGTGCTGTTATTGCAACTGGTGCTGGAATATGCGGATGGCAGTCGCGAACTGGTCTGTACGGATGAAACATGGAAAACCCATCCCGGACCTGTGCTGAAGAACAACGTGTACGCGGGCGAAGAGTACGACGCCCGTCTGGAGATACCCGGCTGGAGCGAGGTCGGATTAGATGACTCGGACTGGCAGCCGGTTCGAGCGGTGAATAGCCCCACGCAGAGCCTCCAGAGCCAGATGATGCCACCCATCCGGCGTACGCGCACTCTGCCGACCGTCGCCCTGAGCAGCCCGCAGCCGGGCGTGTGGATTTTCGACATGGGTCAGAACTCCGCGGGATGGGCAAGGTTGCGGGTGCAGGCTCCTGCAGGTACAACTATTACCCTGCGTTTTGCGGAGGCTTTGAACGCTGATGGCACGCTCAACCCCGAAAGCACAGGCGTCTTCGCCACGCACGTTGTGCAGACCGACCGTTACACCTGCAAGGGCAGTGGGGTAGAGGTGTGGGAGCCGCGATTTACCTACCACGGGTTCCGCTATGTGGAGATGACTGGCTATCCGGGCACCCCTGCGCCCGACATGCTGGAGGGAGTAGTGGTACACACTGCCGTGCAGCCTGCGGGCACGTTCGAGTGCTCCGATGAGATGCTCAATCGCATCCACCGCACCGCGATATGGACGGAAATCAGCAACCTCCACAGCATCCCTACCGACTGCCCGCACCGCGAGCGATGCGGTTGGCTGGGCGACGCGCACGTCTCCGCCGAGATGACCATCTACAATTTCGAGATGGCAAACTTCTGGGCAAAATATCTGGAGGATATCGAAACCTCGCTGACTGAGAAGGGGTTGCCCACGTTTGTCGCGCCGGGCAAGCGCAAAATCGGTGAGGCATCGCCCGATTGGGGAACTGCTATCGTGCAGCTCCCCTGGTACCTGTATCTCTACTACGGCGACACGCGCGTGCTGGAACGCCATTACCCCACGATGAAGCGATGGGTGGAACATCTGCAAAGCATTTCGGAAGGCTACATCGTCTCCGCGGGGTTAGGCGACTGGTGCGCGCCCGGCTCGGTGCCCGGCAACACACCTATCCCCATCACCTCCACCGCCGTGTTCTATCTGGATGCGGTGCTGATGGGCAAGATAGCGCGCGTGCTGGGTCAGGGAGAGGACAGCCGACAATATAACGAGTTGGCGCAACGGATTAAGCAGGCGTTTGTTGAGCGCTTTTACGACAGGACGAACCACACCTTCGGCAGTCAGACGGCGGATGCGCTCGCGCTGGCATGGGGACTGGCTCCTGAAGGCGAGGAGCAGGCAATCGCCGATAGTCTGGCGCGCGATGTGATGGAGCAACATGGCGGGCATCACTCCACCGGCATTCTCGGCAGCCGCCACCTGTACTGGGCGTTGAGCGATTACGGATACGGCGATGTGGCGATGACCATCCTGCACCAGAGCGACTATCCAAGCATTGGTCATCTCTTCCAGCTGGGCGCGACCACCTTCTGGGAGTACTGGGGCGAACCCAGAATTGACGAGCAGGAGGGACCACGCTCTTACAACCACCCGATGCAGGGCGGTTTCGATGCGTGGTTCTTCTACGGGATAGCAGGCATTCGTCCCTCTGAGGAGGGTCCAGCGTTCAAGCAGATTGTGCTCAGACCGCAAATACTACCCGGTCTCACGTGGGCAAGGGCGAGCTACCGCACGATGCATGGGCTAATTGTGAGCGAGTGGTATCGAGATGGTAACCGTGTTACCTGGAAGGTGGTGATTCCGCCGAATGCGACGGCGCTGGTGCGTATTCCCTCTCTGGAGCAGGAACTGGCGTCCGGGGAGTACGAGTTTGAGCTGATGGTGTGAGAGCGGGGGCGACGGTCTCAATCTACAGGTATGTCCCTGACCTTCTTTCCCGTTCGCACATTCCAAATCTTCACTCTGCCTTCCGCATCGGCGGTGATAAGCCGTTTGCCGTCGGGTGTGAAGAGGACTGCAGTCACTTCTAACGGATGCGCAGACCAGCGGTGTATGGGACGCATGGTAGCAGTATCCCACACGACCACGATGCCATCTTCGGATGCACTCACCATGCGCTTGCCATCTTTACTGAGGGCGATTTGCCGGACTGTCGCATTGTGAGCTGTTTCCTGTGGCTGCAGAGGATATACAAATGTAGATGGCTGGAGCGGGTATTGGACCCCGATAACGGAGACGCGGACACGCCCTGCTTCATCGCCCCACACAATGTGTTTTCCATCGGGAGCAATGGCGAATGCGCTCACGAGCGATAGAGGCAGAAGCGGCAGGAAGCGAGGGTTATCCTCTCGCAATGCATGAAGGTTGTTCTCTACCCGAAACATTCTGAGCCTTGTACCGAAGAGTGCAAACACCGCCGAGCCGTGCCCCGCGAATGCAAGCGAACGGATCTCAGGGAGAATCGATGAAGTGTCCGCGGACTCGGCAACCAGTGTTGCAAGCGGTCTGTATGAGGACTTACTGTAAAGTTCAATATGAATTCCCCTTTCATTTCGGGATGCTAGCGCAAACAGGGTGCCTGAAGGATGCGGGGCAATCGCCATAAAACTCTGTCCAGTGCTTGCTCCTCCATCTCCTATCTTCAGCGAGTACCTGCCAATGGTTGTGTTCCAGAGGTACACGGTGCTTTGCCCGAAAGTGATGGTAGCCAGTGTCTCATTGTCCAGAAAAGCAGCCTGCGCAACACCCATATGAAACTGCCGCGATACGATGCTCTTCGCCATATCCCATAAAATCAGCTTCTCCGGTGTGCCGATAGCGAGCCACCTGCCGTCTGGGCTGAGCGCAGCACACGAAACGGGCACCACAGGCTTAGGGGAGGCGGCTGCCATGGCAGCGTACTCCTCACTGATAGGCTTCTGCCGAAGATATACCTCTAGGTAGGACGGAAAGGATACATGATAATCTGACTTTCGAGCAAGGTCGTCCACCCGCCGCGAGAGCATCCATACTGCCCCTACAAGCACGCATGTGACGATGAGATTGAGAGCCAGAAGTATGGGTAAGAGACGATTAGGCATAGAACTGCCTCCTGCATCTTCGGTATGATAGTCGCTTCGCCGAGTCAGATACCCCCAATCCGACGACGTACCTGCTCGTAAACCTCCTCTGCCACTGAAATAGCGTCCTCTACGTCGTTCAAAGACGGCAGGAACGACTCTGGATAACGTGATTCCACCGCGAAAGCGGTAATAGCCTCTAAACTATCGCGCAGGTTCTCAAGACTATCGTCTTTAGAGCCGATCAAATCCAGCAGCTGTCCTAGTAAGTGTGTTTTGGGGAACTCAACGTCGAGCCAGACAAGGTAAGCTTTTAATGCCTTCTCCGCAGCCTGTTGCGCGTGAAACGATGCCATATCGGCGAACTCATCTCCGCGTTCGACAGCCATTTTTGCCATCGCAATATCCTTGCGCGCCTTATCAAGCCAAGCCTGTACCAGATCTCGCTTGCTCTTTTTCATAAAGAACGATCCCTTCCCTCAGAGCAGTGGTAACGAACGCCTGCCTGACCTCCGACCACTCGGCAATCTCTTCAGGGGTGTAAACGATGATGTCCAGTGGAATCTTTACGCCTCTCAGGGCGCGATATATCGGCAAGGCTCTCTTATGCCGCGGCTCGGAAGAGAACATGACAACCAGCAGGTCTACATCGCTCTCCTGACCCGCATCACCGCGAGCGTATGAACCAAACAACACCACCTTCTGCGGGTTCACCGCCTTCACAATCCGCCGCACCACTTCTTGCAGTGCCTTCGTTTGCTGTAAACGCTTCCGCATCTCTCTTCACCGTAATCTATGATACCCCGCCTCGCAGGAAACTCCTGCTTTCGTGTCGTATTGTGCGTTGACAACGCAGCTGAGGTGGAGTATGAAGCAGTGTCTGCCGATATGCATCTTCATTCTTTTGACAATGGTGACCCTGATGACGACAACGCAAGCTGAACCTTCAATACCTCGTCCCGAGCATCCACGCCCCGATTTTCAGCGCGACCTGTGGCTGAACCTCAACGGCGAATGGGAGTTCGAAATAGACGAACAAGGGGACGGCGAACAGCAAGGCTGGACGTCGGGTAAGAGCTTTTCCAAACGCATCCTTGTGCCGTTCTGCCCGGAGAGCAAACTATCTGGCATCGGCAATACCGACTTCATGACGCACGTGTGGTATCGCCGCCTCTTCCGCGTGCCTGCCAGCATGAAGGGCAAACGGCTCTTCCTGCATTTCGGAGCGGTGGACTGGCATGCGCGCGTGTGGCTCAACGGTGAGTTTTTGGGCGAACATCGCGGTGGGTATACCCCTTTCCGCTTCGACATCACCCGCCGGGTACGCTCCGGCGATAACGAACTGGTCGTGCACGTGATCGACGAAACGCGCTCCGGCAAGCAGGCAACAGGCAAACAGAGCCATGAACGACACTCCTACGGCTGCGTGTATACCCGCACCACCGGAATCTGGCAAACGGTGTGGCTGGAGGCGACAGGTGATACCTACCTGAAGACCTTCTGGCTGACACCTGACCCCGATGGCGGACGGCTCATCTTTCAGGGGTGGATAGACGGGGTGCAGAAGGGCACGAAGGTGCGCCTGCGCGCATACGCGGGGGGCAAGCTGGTCGGCGAGGAAGTGGTGCCTGCTAACTGGCGCAATACCATCGGCGTGCTGAAGCTCTCTACGGTAAAGCTCTGGCACCCCGGCAAACCCTTCCTGTATGACCTGGTGATTACCGTCGAGCGCAACGGTAAGCCGGTGGATACGGTGAAGAGCTACTTCGGCTTGCGCAAGGTGACCATCGAGGGCAACCGCTTCCTGATTAATGGCAAGCCGGTATTCCAGCGGTTAATCCTGGACCAGGGTTTCTATCCCGACGGCATCTACACCGCTCCCTCCGATAAGGCTTTGCGCAAGGATATCGAACTGGCGATGGCAGCGGGTTTTAACGGCGCGCGCCTGCACCAGAAGGTGTTCGAACCGCGCTTCCTCTACTGGGCGGATAAGCTGGGCTACATGGTGTGGGGTGAGTATCCCTCCTGGGGACTGAACGTGAACGATTACGAGGCTGTGACCCATGCGGTGCAGGAGTGGCGTGAGGTGCTGGAGCGCGACCGTAATCATCCCAGCATCATCGGCTGGTGTCCGCTAAATGAGACCGATAGCAGTAAAGGCTCCGCGCTGGCGCAGATTTTGCTGGCAACCACTCAAACGATGGATCCCACGCGCCCCTGGCTGGATACCAGTGGATATGTGCACTTCGTGCCCGAGACGGACGTATACGACTGCCACGACTACACGCAGGAGCCAGAGGTCTTTGCGCAACGCTACGAGTCGTTCAAGCAGCTGGGTACCCGTGCGTGGAATAACGTGCCGAATGACCCGCGCAGTGCGTACCGCGGCCAGCCCTACTTCGTGAGCGAGTACGGCGGAATGCGCATCCGTACCGAGCGGAGCATCGGCGAGGGATGGGGCTATGGCGAGACCGACCTGCAGGAGTTCTTGAACCGCTACAAAGCATTGACCGACGTGTTGCTGGACAATCCCAACATGTTCGGCTTCTGCTACACCCAGCTGACGGATATAGAGCAAGAGCAAAATGGCGTATACTTCTACGACCGCCAGCCCAAGTACGACCCCGCGCTGCTCAAGGCGATTAACACCCGTCCTGCTGCGTACGAGACTCAACCTCCGCGTGTGCTGGATGTGCAATGGCAGACCCTGCTGCCCACCTCACAGCATCAGGCACAGCGGTGGCGGTATACCTCGACGAAACCCGCGGACAGCTGGTTCCAGCCCGGCTTCGACGATAGCGGGTGGCAGGAGGGCGAGGGTGGTTTTGGCACGCAAGGCACACCGGGCGCGGTGGTGCGTACGGTGTGGAACACTTCCGACATCTGGCTGCGCCGTCGTTTTCGTCTCGATAAGGTGGATTTCAAGCACTTCGCGCTGACAATTCATCACGACGAGGATGCCGAGGTGTACGTTAACGGCAAGCTGGTAGCGGTGTTCAAAGGGTTTCTCACCGGTTACGTAGAGCACCTTGCCACCGACGCACTGAAGAGCGCGCTCAGGGCTGGTGAGAACGTCATCGCGGTGCACTGCCGCCAGACGACCGGGGGGCAATACATCGACGTGGGGATTGCGGGAGCAAGGTAGGAGAGGGGGGAGAATATTGCGCCCTCTTCCCATCCCAAGCGAGAATCTTCGTGAACGCTTCTTGCCTGTGGTATAATATAGCGGATGTAACATGAAAAAGTCGCTTATTGCTACCAACCCGTATATACGTGACGAGCAAAGGCGCGAGCAGTTGTTGCTTCGCAACGCGCGAGATTCCTCTGCGTTTGAAGGGGCGCGCGGGTTAAAAGCGCCTGCCCATTACTCCACGTCGCGTAGTGAACGCTGTAACGCTTCCAGGAAGAAGGCGGTTAGTGGTTCGTAGTCCTGCAAGTAGCCTCGAGTTACAGCCTGCAAATACGCACTTTGTCGGGCTTTTGACCCTTTTCCAGTAAAACCATAGTCAGGAGGAGGATAGTTCGCCTGCATTGCCATCAAGTCCGCGAGCCATCGCGCCAATCTTCCATTGCCTTCACGGAACGGGTGGATGAACAAGAGTTCAGCATGTACTATGGCAATACGCAAGGCTACCTCTTGGATTGGTGCGGGGCGACAAGGAGTATGTACTCTGAGCAGGGTGCTTTCGAACCGCTCCATATGTTCTGCAACGCGAGTAGCAGGTGGCCAACGAAAACCTGCTTTTTCCATGTCCACATTACGGTAGCGTCCTGCCCATTCATAGATTTTGCCCAGCCAGTCCTTATGCATCTGGCAAAGTATCCGGGCTGTAAATTGGGTCCCCGGTGTTATTCGTTCGAGATAGGCGCGCTGTGCTCTTAGAAGAGCCTCGTATTCGACTTGGTCCATCTCACGCTTGCGTTTAATCCCTAGCAGGTTACGCAGCACACGCCCACCGGAGCCTGGCTCACACTCCAACTCTGAGTTACCAGTAGTCGTATAGCGAACGAGCATTGCATCCTCGCCTTCCTGCTCGCATTGTTTGCGACACAGGAGTATGTACTTTCGTTGTATCAGTCGTATCACTCTCATCTTATCATATTGCAGCGGGACATGCACGTTGCACCTGTTCGTAGCACGCGGTAAAATATGAACGGGAAATCATGCGAAGGTGAACGAGGGGCAGATGGCAAAGATAGACGCGCAAACCATTATCAACTTGCTTCTGGAGGATGAGGAACTGCGACAGCAAGTGCTGGAGGCTGTCGAGCCGGCAGAGGTCAAGCGGCTTTACGAACAAACGCGCCGGATTCTAGAACGGGTGCGCGAACTGGAGATGCGCCACGCTTACCTGGAGGCGTCGGTCAAGGAGCTGCAGGCGCGTCAGGCGGAGGTGGAAGAACGGGTCAAGCTGGCAGAAGCCATCGTGCGCGCTCTGCTGCAAGGCTCCAAAAAGCTGCCCAGCGCCCTCGCATTGGGGTTTATGGTGGTGCGCAAAATCGGCGGCGACACGATGCTGAATTGAGAACATGGTGGGGACGCCTGCGCGAGATAATGTCCTGCACGATATACTACGTGCCTTCTGTGTCTTCGGCAGGCAGACGGTGCTACAGTCCACACGAGGCATCCCTACCTATGTGAACGAGTTCTGGACCTCCAAACAGCGTCAGGCAAACAGCCTGCACGAGATTGCCTATCGTGCCTGTTTCAAACCGCAGTTGCCCCGTTTCTTCATAGACCTGTTTACCCAGCCGGGCGACGTGGTATACGACCCCTTTATGGGGAGGGGAACGACGCTTCTCGAATCCGCGCTGATGGGGCGTATCCCTTACGGTTGCGACGTGAACCCGTTGAGTGACATCCTGACGCGCCCGCGCCTGAACCCACCGCGCCTCCCCCATGTAGCGCACCGTCTGGGCGAGATAGACCTGAGCCGGTGCGAAAACTACCCTCAGGAGCTGGAGGTTTTCTATCACCCGGATACGCTCACCGAAATCTGCGCCCTGCGAGAGTACCTGCTGGAGCGCGAAAGGGCAGGGGAGCTGGACGAGGTAGACCGCTGGATACGCATGGTGGCGGTCAATCGGCTGACAGGGCACAGCAAGGGCTTTTTTTCGGTGTATACTCTGCCGCCCAATCAAGCAGTGTCCATCGAGTCACAGCGCAAAATCAATGAGCGTTTGAAGCAGACCCCCCCGCGCCGTGATGTGCGTAAAATCATCCTGCGCAAGAGCAAATCGCTCCTGCACGATGTCAACGAAGCGGTGCGCCGGCAGCTTGCCCTCGTTGCTCCCAGGACGTTATTGCTCACCCGGCAGGCGCACGACACGCCGGAGATACCCGACGAGAGTGTTTCGCTGGTGGTCACCTCGCCGCCCTTTCTGGACGTGGTGGACTACACGCAGGATAACTGGCTGCGTTGCTGGTTCTGCGGAATTGACCCGCAGAGTGTGCCTATCACGATGGCGCGTAGTGTGGACGAGTGGCGCGAAGCGATGCATCGGGTTTTCGCCGAATTGGTTCGTGTGCTCAAGCCCGGCGGGTGGGTCGCTTTCGAGGTAGGCGAGGTGCGGGGCGGTCAGATACGGCTGGAAGAGGTTGTTATCGATGCGGTGTGTGGGCTTCCGCTGCTACCGGAGGCGATAGTGATTAACGACCAGCACTTCACCAAAACCGCGCACATTTGGGGCGTCAGCAACCGCATGAAGGGGACAAACACCAACCGTATCGTGCTACTGCGACGGCGCTAGCGGCTCCCTGTCGTAGAACACCACGCCAACACGTTGGATATGGTCTATCACGTCCGGGTCGTCGATCTGGTGGAATATCGAGAGGTCAAAGGTGTAAGGTAGTAACAGGTCGTCCAGCTCCCATGCGATACGGTAGAGCACGTCCAGGGTGAGGTCTTCTCCTCCAATCAGCGTGAGGTCGATGTCGGAACCGGGTTTGTAGTTGCCCTTTGCACGAGAGCCGTATAGCACTGCCCTCTGTACCTGGGGATACTTTTGCAACACGGCATGGATTTTGGCGATGACCGTATCGCCGAGCCCGTACTTCATAGCAGGGTTCCTTCTTCCTGAGCCAGCTTTTCCAACCGCTCCCTCAGGGATTCCAGTTCGCTCGCGTATTGATGTAACACAGCATCTACAACTTGCTGAGCTACCGACTCATTGTAAGTATGCGAGGTCAGGTTACGACTTTCTATCATCTTCATCCAGACCTCGCCGTTTGCAAGCAAGCCCTGCTTGAACGCTTCTCGGGTTGTGTCACGAGAACCGTACAGGTTACGCACGCCCCGGCTCTCCAGGAAGTCCTTTAGCGTTTTCCAGGCGAGCTCATGGGTGTACTCGAAAGATTGGATGAGCCCTTGTTCCTCCAGCTCGGACAGAGGACGCTGTTGCGCTAATCGTACAGCCTCCTGCAGTCTCGCCAGTGCGCGCCGATAGTGTGCCAACCGTTGTATCCAGCGAACGTCCTGATGACTCATGTTTCCTTCCCGTAGTACCACATCTAACCACCACTATTATACACGGTAAAGCCCTGGGTAAAAAGACGCCTGGAGCGGGTTGTCTGTGGTACAATTTGACCGCACCGTGTGGGAACAATGAAAATGGGGAGGTTTAGATGCCGGCCGCTATCATCAACGTCACCGTTTGGGATGGTTCGCGTACCATCTCGCCCGGCTTTGTGCTGTGGGAAGGGGAGACTATTACAGGGGTCGGACGGGCGGATACGGTGCGCTTCTCGTCCAGTGTGAGGCTGGTGGATGGTAAAGGCGGATGGCTGATTCCCGGCTTGATAGACCTGCACGTACATGTGGATGAGGTCAAAACGCCTGAACTGTTCGTGCGCTACGGTGTTACCTCCGTGCGTGATATGGGTTCATCGCCCAGAGTGGTCGCTGAGTGGCGCAGGCGGTGGCGCGCAGGGGACAAACGCCCTTATGTTTACTGGATGGGACGCAATATCGACACGGGGAAACCCTCGTGGTGGGAGGCGGTGGCGGTGAGGAAGCCTGCAGAGATGCCCGCTCTGCTGGAGCACCTGCGCAAGCTGGGTGCAGATGGCTTTAAGCTCTACATCAACGCTGACCGCATCACCGCCGAAGCGGTAATAGACTATGCCCGCTGGATGGTATTGCCCGTTACCGCACACCACGAAACCATTCCCGCCTCCGAATTGCTGCGACTGGGCATCAGCGGTATCGAGCACGCGCACTGCATGTTACACGAGCTGTCAGCTTCCCGCCCTCGCATCGACGAGAAGCGCAAAAGCGGTTATCTGCGAGTATTCGCCGGTTTTGACCGTTTGGGCACGGAAGGGGAGCGGGTGCAACGGCTGATGGAGCTGGCGTACGCTACCTCCATCGTGTGGACGCCCACATTGAGCCTGTATGACATCCCACCATGGTGGAAGAGCAAGTCGCCTGCAGGTGTATCTATACCTGCCGATTGGCGCGCGGAATGGTCGCGCCCCTATTGGGATTTCATTTCGACGCGCGGATGGACTCCTGCCGATTTTCGCACTGCCGAACGCGCAGTAGAGGTTTACAAACACTTTGTGCGCGAAGCGTATCGGCTGGGCGTACTGATCGGAGCGGGCACAGACACCCCTGCGCCCGGGCTGCTACCCGGCGCGGCGTTGCATCATGAACTGCGCCTGCTGGCGGAATGCGGTTTCAGCCCCGAAGACGCGCTTCGCGCCGCTACTGTGACCGCGGCGAAGGCACTGCGGCAGGAGGGAAAGGTAGGGGTGCTCCAACCGGGCGCACGGGCAGACATGGTTTTGTTGGAGAAGAGCCCTTTGGAGCGTGTGGAGAATCTGCTCGCTATCCGTAAGGTGTATCTACGGGGAAGAGAAATATAGGCTGGGCATCTCGTGAAACGGCGGCAGGGAAAACCCTGCCGCCGTCTGTTTATATAAACCGGCTGCGCCGGAGAAGGGCATGCTACATTTTAGCCAGTTCCTGCGGGCCAATCTGGCGCAGTTTCTTGATGGCGCGCAGTTCAATCTGGCGCACTCGCTCGCGCGTCACACCCAGCTCCTGCCCGACCTCTTCCAGCGTGCGGGCGTAGCCGTCTATCAACCCATAGCGCATCCGCACCACTTCCGCTTCACGGTCGGTGAGCTTGCTCAGGATGGCTTCGATCTGCTCACGCCGGATCATCGCATCGGTCACGTCGGTGGGGCGGGGCGTGTTCTCTGCTTCTACGAAATCGCCGATAGTGGAGCTGTCTTTCTCGCCCACAGGCGCCTCCAGCGAGACGGGCTCCAGCGCAACGCGCATCACCTCTTCCACGCGACGAGGCGACATCTTCAGCGCGCGAGCAACCTCCTCGGTAGTGGGGTCACGCTGCAAATCCTGTCGGAGCAGGTTGCTTACCTTTACCACCTTCTGGATAATCTCCGCCACATACACGGGAATGCGGATGGTGCGCCCCTGGTTGATGATGGCGCGGGCGATGGCACGACGAATCCACCATGTGGCGTATGTGCTGAAGCGGTATCCACGTCGCCAGTCGAACTTCTCTACCGCGCGGATAAGCCCCAGGTTGCCCTCCTGAATCAGGTCGGGCAAGGCGATGCCACGCGAGGCGTACCGCTTGGCGATGGAAACCACCAGACGCAGGTTGCTTTCTATCAGGCGCGTTTTCGCCTCTTCGTCACCCTCTGCTACGCGCTGCGCCAGCTCTACCTCCTCTTCGGGGGTCAGCAGGCGTGCCTTGCGCGCCTGACGCATCCACATCTGGATTTCCTCGTCACGCTCGTGCCCCTCGTCCTCAAGGTCTTCCTGCAGCAACACTTCCTCCTGCAGGTCGGGACCAACCGGATCGACAACAAGTATGTCCTCGTCCAGCAGGGAATCGAGCACTTCGTTCCCCATCTCTGCCGATTCCAGGCGGTCGTCCTCCAACGGCTCTTCTACTACCGGTGACGTGTTTCTCATTTTGCGTGTGCTGTTTTGCCGACTCACTCTGTTTTTCCCCTCCCTCGGTGACCATGCCCGGTTACCGGGCATTCGTGCGCTATTTCACGTTTTCCGTACAGCCTCTTATATTAGACACCTTTCGGTGCGAAAAGGATTCATAATTTTACCATTCTCGCCATAAATTTCAAGTATATTTTTCTCTACATGTAGATGGATTCCTGCTTACCTCTGAGAATTGTTCATTTATTTAGCCACTCTATATATATCACAGCCGCTACGTCTTGTCAAGGTTTTTAGGTTCGCTTTGTGGAATTCTTCTCAAACCGCCCCGAGCGCACCGGAACCTGAAGCCACCGACATATCCATATACGCGACATCCCACGAAAAGTGTTCCAGCCCAAACCCTGTTTCAGCAACAGCCGGCATCCTTCTGCTCCACCTTTGCCGGGTCGTATGGGTCCACATGGATGACCACATGGGCGGGAGCGAGTTCCTCTGCGATACGCTTCTCCAGCTCGTCCGCCACCTGATGCGCCTCCAGCAGGGTAGCGTCATTGCGAAAGACGATGTGCAGGTCGATGTGACGGGTGTTGCCGGATTTGCGCGTGCGCAGGTTATGCCAGGAGTGGATGCGCGTTTCGTCGTTAAGAATGCCCTCAATACGCGACACCTCAGCCACCGGCAGTTGAGCATCCATTAAGTGGTGCAGGGACTTCATGGTCAAGCTCAGCCCGATGCGCAGTATCAATATCGCTACGCCAATAGCCACCAGAGGGTCTATCACGTGCCAGCCGGTCAACCAGGTCACCGCCAGAGCGAAGAGCACTCCCAGCGAGGTGTACACATCGGTCGCCAGGTGATGGGCATCTGCCTCCAGAGCGGGGGAGTCTTCCTCGCGCGCTACACGGAACAGGTGACGCGATACCAGCACGTTTAGCAACGCCGATGTTGCCATCACGGCGGTGCCCCAAGCAAGATGTTCCACGGGCTCAGGATGCAGAATTTTCCGTATCGCTTCCGTGACAATCCATACCGCTGCACCGACAATCAATATCGCTTCGGCAGCTGCGGAGATGCTCTCTGCCTTGCCGTGTCCGTAGGGGTGTTCCCTGTCCGGGGGCAGTTCCGCAATGCGAATCGAAACGAGCGCAATCAGCGAAGCGATAAGGTCGTTTGCGGAGTGAATCCCTTCCGCGATAACGCTGACGGACCCCGACAGGAAGCCCACCAGCAGTTTGAGCACCACCAACGTGCTATTAGAAATGACCGATAGTGTAGCTGCCAGCGTTTTGCGGGACAACGGCATACACCCCCGAATGACAGGTCTATGACGTACCCTCGTCTGCCAGGCGCACTTGCAGGCTGGTGAGGTCATCAGCAGAGACAGAGGCGGCGTTCAGGTTCTCCTGGCGTATCTGCTCGTAGATTTCCTTACGATGTACCGCGATTGTTCTGGGTGCTCGTACGCCGATGCGAACCTGTTCACCTCGCACCTCAAGCACAACCACTTCAATTTCATCACCGATTACGATGCTCTGATTCACTTTGCGCGTGAGTACCAGCATCAGTGCCCTCCCTGGCCTCGGGTTGCCTTTTCATCAGCTCTTGCAGGATGCTGTGTTTGGTGGAGTAGCAGTCGTCCTCCACAACCACCTGGCGCGCTGTGCGCGTCACGGCGTTGATGATAATAGGTCCCATCAGGTTGGCGGTCATCTGCTCCGGTTTGCCCGGTGGAATGGTCACAATGACAAATGTCAATGTGGGCGTGTCCGCATCCAGCCCTAACGCCTCCGCGTCAGCGTCGGATATGGTCGGAGCGTAGTCTGGCATAAAGTGGCGTGGTTCAATAACCACGAACGCCAGCCCCGGCTCCTCCATGCTCTGCAGCCAGCGGAAGGGGCTTTTCTCGTCCAGGCACAGCACCACAAATCGCCGGTAGCCCTCAAAACCGAACAAACCCTCCGAGAAGGTGATGACCGCCTCCTCGTCAACCTCAATTCTACCGAAACGAGTGCTATCGATGCAAGTCTTTGTCATGCCTGCGTTCCTCAGGTTAGAAAGTCCAGAAGGCTCAGATTCTCCAGTCGTGCCATCGTTGCCAGCGTTACCTGATAGGTCGTCTCCGCCATTTTGAGCCTGGTGACGGCGTCTGCGACATCGGCGTCCTCAATCCCGCTGAGCAGTTCGGTAAAGTCCACCTTTCTCTTGTCCAGTCGTTGCTGGATCATTTCTACCTGCTGGATTTTGCTTCCCACCACAGCGCGTGTACGCAACAGGTTATTCAACTGGTTCTGCAGTTCCTGCAAGCCTTCGCGAGAAAGCCTCTCGATATCGTTCGTTTCCACGTAGTGTTTAACTTGCGCTATTGCATTGTAGATGCCGGTAATCAGGGGGTCACCCTGCACATTGACGCTCATCACAACAGCGGGGCTGACCTCCACGTTCAGGTCCCCGTGGTCGCCGTGGTAGGTGAGGGTGTCGCCGGATACGGTAAAGGGAGCGGTGAGTGTTCGCAGTCCGGCAAAGATGAAGCGGTCGCCGTAGGTGGTGTTGTTGCCGATGCTAACGACCTCCGCCATAATCTGCCGTATCTGCTGGGCGATAGCGGCGCGTCCTTCATCGCTTTGTGTATCGGTGGCAGCTTGCACCGCCAGACTCTTCGTCTGACGCAACAGGTCGTTCAGGTTCTCCAGCGCAACATCTGTGATAGAGAGGAAGTTCTTTGCCGTGGTCAGATTACGCTGGTACTGCTCGCTCTCCTGCAGCAGGCGATGCAGGGTAATGCCCAGCGAGGCTCCGAACGGATCGTCGGACGGTCGCTGGATACGCTTGCCGGTCACCACCGTTTGCTGTGCCAGGTGGTAGCGTTCGTAGTTGCGCTCCATCGCCTGCTGCATCGCGTTAAGCATCTGTGCTGTGCTAACTCGCATTGCTTTGCTCACCCTCTCTTATTATCGGCGTCCAACGAATGCTGCCAGCATATCGGCGATAGCAGCATCCATAACGCTTACCAGTTGCGCCGCCGCCTGGTAGCTACGCTGGTAACGCAACAGGTTTGCCATCTCCTCGTCCATATTCACCCCGGAAACAGATTCGCGTTCGGCTTGCAGGTTCTGCAGGATGATTTTCTGACTTTCCTGTCCGGCGGACGCTGCGCGGGTATGCTCTCCCAGTTCCGCTACTATAGCAGTATAATAGTCCGGAATGGTTTTGTTGTCCAGCCCTACCAGAGGGGTTTGGCGCAGTCGGGCGATTTCCAGTGCCTTGCCGCCGTCCCCCGGTGCACTGGTAACACCTGCCGCGATGTGATTGATGTCTGCAATATCCTCGCTGACACGGATGGTCAAAGCGTCGGTTCCTTCCAGCAGACGGTAACCCGTATTGCCGTCCAGTCCATACCCTGTTTGATGGATAGCGTTGACTGCACTAACCAGTTCGTTCGCCAGGGTATCCAGTCGGGCGCGATACGCGCTGATATACTCCATTGCGTCCATCAGCCCGCGCACGCTGCCACCTGTTACGCGCACATGGACGCCCGCTCCGTCTGTGAACCCCTTGTTCGCGCTGGCATAAACCACACCTTGAGGCAACGCGCCGGCGCGCTCGGCGTCTACCAGCGCAAACTCGCCGATAGAGACCCGCACAGTACCATCGGGCATCTCCGTTGCACGCACGTTGACATACTCCGAGAGCTTTTCTATCAGGTTCGCACGGTTATCCAGCAAATCACCAGGCGCAGTGCCCAGCGCTTTGTTGTGGCGAATCTTCACGTTCAAATCGGCGATGCTCTTCGCGATGCGGTTGATTTCGCCGGCTGTTGCCTGCACACGCTGTTCCATCTCGGCAAAGATTTCATCCAGACGACCTGCCAGCTGCCGGAAGGTGCGCGTCATACCCTCTGCTTGTTGATACACGCCAGCGCGCGTTCCCACGTTCTCCGGGTTGGTGGAGAGCTCTTGGAAAGCATTAAAGAAGGCGACAATCTGGCGTGAAAGCCCGGCATCCGTCGGTTCGCTGAAAACATCCTCCACCTGAGTGAGCCGCTGGTACAGCGTGTTCAGCCGCTGGTATTCGCTATTGGTAGCGGCAATACGCCCGTCCAAAAAGATGTCCCGAATCCGCTGAATGCTGTCCACGCGCACTCCGGTGCCCATGAACAACGTTTTGACGCCCTGTAGCACCTGTGGTTCTGTGGTAGCGAGGTTGACCCGCTGGCGCGAGTAGCCGGGCGTATTGATGTTCGCCAGATTGTGACCGGTGGTGTTCATCGCCATCTGCATCGATTGCAGAGCGCGTGACGCCAGCTCGATCCCGAAGAACGTCCATGGCATTCTCTCACACCTCCGCGTTGAGTATCACCGCCGTTTCGGCGGCTGCCTGCGGATGATAGCCCATCTGGTTGTAAGCGGCATTTACCACCAGCGCCAACCACATGTTTACCGTCTCTGCTGCATGGTTCACCAGTGTGCGGTTACGCTCGTTCAGCATCTGCAGCTGACGAACCTCCTGCACCAGCTCACGCTGGAGCCATTTCAGAGTGCGCGACACCTGCTCAGGGGCTATCTGGGCGCAGTCCGAAAGCGTTGGGGGCTGTGCGCGCAATCCCATGCTTTCACCCACACGGCGAATAATCTCCTTGCGCTGGTGCTCCAGCACGTCTATTTCGTCGAGGTGTTCTGCCTGCTGTCGGGTGATTTCCGCCAGCCGTTCGACGTCCGCTTCTGCCAGCGCGTGCGTTTGCTCCCGGCTCAGGCTTATCAGTGCGTGCACATGCCTGCGCTGTTCCCGCAAGTTAGATATCAGGTCGCGCCACAAACTGCTATCCTGTTTGTTCATCGTCGGTTCCTCCAGTCACCCTCTCGGATGTTTGTAGGTAAGCACTGAGTTTCTCGTAAAGCATCTTCCCCAGACCGAACTGGTCGCTTTGCGCTAACTGCTGCGCCAGTGTCTCATCCATCATGTCGGTGTACATTTGTGTGGCGTAGCTGGACTGCGCAGCGGGTATGGTGCGACGCATCGCACGCAGTAGCTGGTGCAAGAACTGCGCCTCCATCTGTCTCGTCGCTTCACGCAACCGCCATCGCTGGCTATCTATACCCTCGCGCGCCTGTACCCGCATTATTGCACCTCCACCTCTGCGTGGAGTGCACCCGCCGCCCTTAACGCCTGCAGGATAGACATCAGGTCGCGCGGGCTAACTCCCAGCATGTTCAGCGCTTTGACAATCTGGTCGACGGTCACCGCTTCTGGCAAAGCGATCAGTCGCTCTGCTTGTTCTGTTACTTTCACATCCCGCCGGGTGGTGGTCGTTGTTGTGCCACCGGATAGCGGTGCAGGCTGGGACACCTGAGGTTTGGCTTCGATGCGCACCGTCAGGTTGCCGTGTGCCACTGCCGCCGGACTGAGCGTGACATTGCCTCCCAGTACCACCGTGCCCGTGCGTTCGTTAATCACCACCCGTGCCGGCGTATCCGGCTGTACTGTAATCTCCTGCAGGGCGGCGATGAGGGTGACCGCATCCTCACGGTCCTCTCCGCTAAGGTCCACCTTGATGGTACCGGCGTCCAGTGCGCGGGGCAGGGTTTGCGGAAACTTCTGCCGGATAGCGGATGCGACCCGCGCTGCTGTAGTGAAGTCGGGCGTGTTCAGTGTGATGAGCACGCTGTTGTCTCTCACCACACTGGCAGGCACTTCACGTTCCACAACCGCCCCTGCCGGTATCCGCCCGACGGTCAGATGGTTCTTCTGCTGGGAAGAGCCACCGGATGATGCTCCAAATCCGCCTACCGAAATCGGTCCCTGAGCCACCGCGTACACGTTGCCGTCCGCCCCCATCAGCGGAGTTTGCAGTAATGTGCCGCCTTGCAATGAGCGGGCATCGCCGATGGATGAAACGGTGACATCGATTCGACTGCCCTCCCGTGCAAAGGGTGGCAGGTCGGCGGTGACCATCACCGCGGCGATGTTCTTGACCTTCATCTGACCGGCAGGCACGCTGATACCGAAACGCTGGAGCATGTTCGCGACCGACTGCGTGGTGAACAGGGTGCCTTTGCTATCGCCTGTGCCTTCCAGTCCCACCACCAGCCCGTAGCCGATGAGCTGGTTGCCTCGTGCACCCTGTACCTGGGCGATGTCTTTCAGGCGCACGTCGGGCGTCGCCGATGCCAGCACGGTGCACGCTAATAAACACAGAACGATTGCTTTAGCCGGTTTCATGCTCCCACCTCGCTGGTAGTTTGTTGCATCTTAATCTCTGGATATGCATTGTTCTGTACCAAAGATGCTTTTCAGTCTCTTTTGTTATGGTGAGCGTCAGCGAAGCATCTCTGCGTGGCGGTAGAACGAGATTCTTCGCTTCGCTCAGAATGACAGGCAATCGGAACCATTCTGCTCATAACCAGGTAATCGCGTGTGCTCAAGTACTAGAACAGCCACTTGAGCAGCTTGGTCAACAGCCCTTCTCGCTGTTTGTTGCCGACCGGACCTTTGCCCTCGTAGTGAATCTCCGCCTGCGCGATGGCGGTGGAGGGGACGGTGTTTTCTGCCGAGACATCCTCCGGGCGCACGATGCCCGTCAGCACGATTTTCTCCTTCTCACCGTTCACTCCGACGGTGCGCGTGCCTTCCACCTTCAGGTTGCCGTTGGGCAGAACCTCCTTCACCACCACGCTGATCTTGCCCACCAGTGTGCCGCTGCGGGTGGTGCTGCCCGAAGCCTGTGAGTTCGTCTTACCGCTGAGCGACCATTCAGGCAACATGCTCAACAGTGGTCCCACGCCCGGCTTGGTGGAGGCCGAGTCGCTTTTGCTGGTCTTGGTGTCGGCGCGACTGGAGGCGGTAGTGCTCTCGTAGATAAGCACCGTCAGCACATCGCCCTCTTTGACCGCCTTCCGGTCGGCGTAGAGGCTGCGGTTACCGTCCTTCCACAGCGAGTCCGCCGGAACGCATCCACACATCAACAGGATGATTAGCCCTATCACGAACGTTCGCATCGTTATGCCTCCATCTCAGTGCACGTCCACTGTGACCGTCTCCGCATCCGTCACAGTAGCCAGCACGGTCTTGCGCGTGTCGGCAACCTGCACACGGATACGCGCGCCCGCTTTGCCGTCCTGCAGGGCGACCGCGCCTGTCTCCACGACAGCTCCATCCAGTCTGACCAGCAGCTTCACATTCTGCCCACGCCGCACGATAGCCGGTTCGTCCACCGCTGAACGCTTGAGCGGCTGTCCGGCGGTAAATGGACGGCGAGCGATTTTGCCGATGACCTCTGCAGGGTCGGTGAGCAGGTCCGGGCTGTCCGTATCGATAGCGATTCGTTGAATCTCCACAGCGTCGGCATCTATCGCTTCGCCGGTGCGTATCGCCCGTCTGGCTACCAGCACCTCGCGCCACTGGCTGACGCGCAGGCGCACGCTGATCGCTACGGGCGGAGTTCCTTCGCAGGCTATCTGCACCGGAACCACGTATAGACTCGTGCCCAGCGCGCGGGGCTCGCCTGCTGTGACCTGCACATCGTCGGTCGGCAGAGAGAGGTCACGTAGAGGCGTATCGCACACTACCTGAGCGTCATCCGGCAATGAGGTCGCTTCGAGCAGTTTCTGAATAGCCACCTCCACCGCTCGCTGCGCCCGAAAGAGATGTATCGCTCGCCGTACCACGATTTTCTGTGGGGCGACGATATCAAACGCCTCCGGGCGAAAACCGTGCTGGCGCAGGCGAGTGGCAACCTGCTCCGATGTAACGACGCGCTCCAAGCCGGGCAGGGGAGAGGTACCCAGCACGATGCCCGCCAGTCGTGCCTGCGTCTGGGCATCCACGCCGGTAAAGGTCGCCACATCGCCGAGGGTGAACTGAGCGTTCTTCACAATGCTCAGGTCACGCAGCTCGATGCGCGGTTGCGGGGCGCACCACGCGCAGGCTGCCATCACTGCCATAATGGTCAGAACAGACAGTTTCACCGGCTATCACCTCTATCGCCGCAGGTTGTTGGCGATGTTCAGCATCTCGTCCGAGGTCTGGATGGCTTTCGCGCTGATTTCGTAAGCGCGCTGGGCGATAATCATCGCCACCATTTCATCCACTATCTGCACGTTGGACATCTCCAGCATGTTCTGGGCGACTGTTCCGAAGCCTTGCTCGCCGGGCGCGCCCTCTACGGGGTCGCCGGAGGCGGCGGTGGGCTTGTACAGGTTCTGTCCCAGATGCTGTAAGCCGCTGGGGTTCACAAAGCGCGCCAGCTGGATTTGTCCCACTTCATCGGGCATCGTTTGCCCTGCCCTCAGCACAGATACCGTACCATCCTTGCCAATGGTGATGGTTTGTGCATCCTGCGGGATAATGATTTCCGGCTCCAGAGGGTAGCCATCTGATGTGACCAGCCGCCCCTGAACGTCCAGCTTGAACGCGCCATCGCGAGTGTACGCCACCGTACCGTCGGGTAGAAGCACTTTGAAGAATCCGTCGCCTTCTATCGCCAGGTCGGTCGGGTTGTCGGTCTTTTGCAGTGTGCCCGTGGTGAAAATGGTGGCGGTAGAAACGGGACGCACACCCAAGCCAACGCTTAATCCGGTGGGAACCTGCGCGCCTCGGGCGGCGGTAGTGCCCGCAGGGCGAAGCGTTTGATACAGCAGGTCCTGAAAGTCCGCCCGGCTGCGCTTAAAGCCAACGGTGTTGACGTTCGCCAGGTTGTTGGCGATAACGTCCAGATGCAATTGCTGTGCTGCCATGCCGGTCGCCGATGTGAAAAGCGCCCGCATCATCTTCTGCAAACCTCCTCCGTACGTTTTGAGTCATTCCTTGTGCCCCCTCGGTCGGTCAGGGGCAATCATCGGCTTCCGTGCCTGGCGCACGCACGGTCCAGCCGAAAACCTCATGTTACACTTTACCGACATCGTTTACCGCTCTCTGCAGAGTTTCATCATGCGCCAGAACCGCGCGGTGCGATGCCTCGTAGGCGCGCATCGCCACGATCATGTCCACCATCGCCTGCACGACAGATACGTTGGAGCGTTCCAGCGCGCCTGCCTGCAGGCTGAACTGTTGCAGAGGCTGTGCTTTTCCCGCAAAGCGGTTCGCGCCCTCTTTTGAAGCGTTCTGCAACTGCACGATACGCAGGCGGTCTATCACCTGTCCGTTTGCCAGCACGTCGCCGTTGGGCGCGATGGTCAGAGGGGCATTCGCGCTGCGGATAATGCCACGCATGCCCAGTACCGGCATCCCATCGGCAGTTACCAGTGTGCCGTCCGCTGATTGCCGAAATGCGCCGTCGCGCGTGTATCGCTCACCCTGCGGGGTGTTGACGACGAAGAAGCCCTCACCGTCGATAGCCACATCCAGCGGACGCCCGGTGAGCGCAATCGCTCCGGGACGCAGGTCGGTTACTACTGCATCTACCCCTGTGCCAAAGGAAAGTGTGCCCACCTGTGGCGTCGGTGCGCCCTTTTGCGGGTCGCGATGGCGCCAGATTGCGGTATCCAGAGCGGCACGAAACACCGCCTCGTCCGCCTTGTAGCCGGTGGTATCGGCGTTGGCGAGGTTGTTGGCGATAGTTTCGTGCCGAACCTGCTGTGCCAGCATTCCCGACGCCGCAATGTACAGTCCGCGTAACATAGAGCCTTGTTCCACCTGTAAATCTCAAGTGCTGTGTGAGATACCGGTATGGATTATCGGCAGGCAGTGCAGGGTTCTTTACGGGGTAGTGGTTACGCTATCGCTGTTCAAGAGGCGTACGCCCTTTATGTTATAATGGAACCGGAATGCTGTCACGGTTGGCTGAAAAGTTAAACGGGGAGGGGATAGTCGGTCGGGTACTCTCTCCGCATGTTATTCCCGCGTACCGGTGGGACGCACTGGCGGGCTTGCTGGGTGGCATCTACATGGGGGCGATTTTCCCCTTTGTGATGCGCATTGCCCGCGCCGACCTGCACGCCAGTCGCCTTGAAATCAGCCTGCTCACGGCTGCGCCTTTCATCGGTAGTCTGCTGGCTCCTCTGTGGGCGAGGCAGATGGTGGGCAGGTCCAAAATGCCTTTTTGTGTGTACTCGTGGACGTTTGCCCGCGCACTGTTCTTCGGAATGTTTCTGGTCACCCAGGCGTGGCAGTTTGTGTTGTTGATCGGCACGGCGCAAATCATCGGCTCTATCTCGGGACCTGCATACACCTCCTTGATGAAAGACATCTACCCTGATGAAGAGCGGGGCAGGGCGATGGGGCTGGTGCGCGTGGGGGCTTACAGCGCACTGCTTGTCGTCTCCTTTATCGCGGGACACCTGCTGGACTCGGGTGTGCCGTTCAAGTGGGTTTTCTCTGTAGCGGCGGTTATCGGCATTGCGGGAGCATGGTGTTTCAGCCGCGTGCCGGTGCGCGAGTCCTTTATTCCGGTAGCCGGGCAAGAGCGCCTGTCCACCTTCGGTTTCTGGTTGCAGACGGTGGCTATCCTGAAGCGCAATAGAGGCTTTCGCTGGTTCGCCGCGTCGGTGATGACCTACGGCTTCGGCAACCTGGTAGCGTTCACTCTCTATCCGCTGTATCAGGTAGACCGCCTGCACGTGACGAACATACAGGTAGCCACTCTGACGAACGCGGCTTCTATCTCCTCGATTATCGCCTTCGCTTACTGGGGACACTTTATGGACAAGCACGGTGCGTTGTGGACTGCGCTGGTGAATATCCTCATCCAGTGTCTGATGCCTGTTGTGTATCTGTTCTCCGGGGCGTGGTGGCATTTGATACCTGCAGCAATGGCGCAGGGTGTTGCCGGGGCAGGCATCGAACTGGCTTATTTGAACGTTATCCTCACCCTTTCAGAGGAGGGCAAGGAGGCACAGTATCAGGCGTTGCACAGCATGTTACTGGGAGTGCGGGGCACGATTGCGCCTTTTGTTGCAGTGCCCATTCTGCGCGCGCTTGGCTTCCATATCAGCTTTGTGGTGTGCCTTGTGCTGATGTTGCTGGGTGCGTACATGCAGGCGGTATCCCTGCGTGCTTACCGACGGCGCGGCGTTTAGGCTGCCTTGCGGTAGGTTTCTACTTCTTCCTCGGCGGTGGGGATGGGCAGCTCGACATCGTCCGGCATTTCCCACGCTTCCGAGTCGTATGGGTCAGGCTGCGCAATCATGACCAGTATCGTATAGAACGCGGTTGCCGCGATGAGATAGGCAAAGAAAGCCCACATCCGTGTGTGTCACCTCGCTAAAGCGGTTTGCAGGTTCTCCACACTTTATTTTCGGTTGCTGAGGATGTTTTTTGGAGAAGGGGAGGGGGTTCGGCGTGAGGCTCCTTCCTCCTACATGAACTTTGAAAAAATAGTTGCATCTGTCCGATGAGCACCACCTGCCCCTCCCTCTGTGCGGGAAAGAGGATACCGGGCACGGGTTTGCGGCTAAAGCCGCACCCCTTCAAACCAAACCCTGCCTTCGCAGGCTGGCTTCGCCTGAACAGGAACGGCTTCAGCCACAAAGACCCCTCAATCTGGCGAGGCCGGCTCGGCAGGAGCCTCGCCCTCCAGAGGATTGACCAGCCAGCGCAGACTGGCTTCATCTGCAGAGGGACGACTTCAGCCGTGAGGAAACAACCGCAACCGTTCAACGGGAATCTCCCTCTCACATTCTATCAGGCAGTAACATCAACAAAATACATTCCATCTGTTGACTTGCCTGTATTGATAATGTTATAATGATAACGATTACGATTTTCATCTCGTTGGGGAGGAGGTGTAAGGAATGGAGTACCCGTTTTGGGACATTCCCCTGGTAGGTGGCGGGATGCTCATCGGCATCATCGCCATCCTGCACGTGTTTGTCTCACACTTCGCCATCGGTGCGGGACTGTTCCTCGTGCTCACCGAACGCAAGGCGCGTCGTGAGGGAGACACCGCGCTGCTGGATTACCTCAAACGCCACAGCACCTTCTTTATCCTGGTGGTGCTGGTGTTCGGCGCGGTCAGCGGGGTAGGCATCTGGTGGGCAATTGGTCTGGTGCATCCTACAGCCACCTCCGCGCTCATCCACATCTTCGTGTGGGCGTGGGCAATTGAATGGGTGTTCTTCGTGATAGAGCTGCTGGCGGCGTTCATCTACTACTACGGTTGGAACCGCCTGGACGCCCGCACACACGAAACGATAGGATGGATTTACTTTGCTGGTGCATGGTTGAGCCTGTTCATGATTAACGGTATCCTGACCTTCATGCTCAGCACCGGCAAGTGGCCGGAGACCCGCTCTATTGTGGATGCCTTCTTCAATCCCACCATGCTGCCTTCACTGGTGGTGCGCACGGCGGTAACCATCGCGCTGGCGGGGCTGTATGCCCTTATCACCGCCTCGGCGGAAGCGGATGAATCGCTGCGCGAAAAGGTGGTAAAGTACGCTTCCAAATGGGTGCTGGTGGGCATGACCATCATCCCGATTGGCGGTATCTGGTACATCTCACGCATCCCCGACCAGGCGCGAGAGATTTCGATGGGTGGTGCGCCGGTGGTCACATTGTTTGCCGCGGCGAGCATCATCTTTTCCGCTTTCGTGTTCCTTGCCACGCTGCTTGGACCGTTTCTGTTCCCAAGGCGGTTCCATGTGACCTTTGCGTTCGTCATCGTCGCGCTGGGGCTGATTACTACCGGTGTGACCGAGTGGGTGCGTGAGGCGGTGCGTAAGCCTTACATCATCTACAACTACATGTACTCCAACGCGATACGCGCCGAAGACACCCAGAAGGTTTGGGAACAGGGAGTACTTGGCTCCGCGAAGTGGGCGCTATTGACCGAGCAGGATAAGCGGAACCCGCTGGCGATGGGTGAGAAGGTGTTCCGCTTCTCGTGTCAATCGTGCCATACCGTCAACGGCTTCAACGGCATCAAGTTCGCGGTGAAAGGCTGGGAGAAGGACTTTCTGGACATGCAGATACAGAAACTGGACCAGCTGAAGGGCTACATGCCGCCGTTCCTGGGCAACGAAGAGGAGCGCAAAGCGCTGGTGGAGTGGCTTTACAGTCTCAACAATCCGCCGCAGCAGACTGCGGCGCGTCCGTAGGGAAGGAGGTGGAAACAAATGCCTGTTGTGGTTCCCCCGCCTGATCCGGCAGGACTGCCTGCTCCTGCCTGGTTACTGCAGATACTGCTGGTGTTCACGTTTATCCTGCACGTGCTGGCGATGAACCTGCTGCTGGGTGGTAGTGTGGTGCTGGCGCTGAGTACCTGGCGCGCGAAGCACAGCGAGTTCTGCGCGAAGCTCAGCCAGCGTCTGTCCAGAGCGTTGCCGGTTGCCATGTCGTTGACCATCACGCTCGGTATTGCGCCTCTGCTGTTTGTGCAGGTGCTGTACGGTCAAGCCTTCTACACCGCCTCGGTACTGATGGCATGGTTCTGGCTGTCGGTGATACTGCTGGTGTTGCTGGCGTACTACGGGCTGTATCTGGTACAGTTCCGCCCGGAGTGGCTTGGCGCGAAGGCGGGTGTGGTTGCATGGATCAGCGCGCTGTTCATTCTCGCCGTTGGTCTGTTGTTCACCCACAACGCTACCCTGAGCATCTCTCCGGCTAAATGGGCGGAGATGTACGCTGCCAGCGCATCGGGTTTGCACCTGAACTGGTCGGAACCGACGCTTATCCCACGTTACCTGCACTTCGTCGTTGCCGCGTTTGCGGTGACGGGGCTGGGGCTCATGCTGTTAGCGGCAGGCTACCGGAAGACCGATGCGGAATGGTCTGCGGAAGCCACGCGCTACGGCTTGCGCTGGTTCGTCGGCGCGACGGTACTGCAGTTCGCCGTGGGGCTGTGGTTTCTGGTGAAGCTGCCGCAGGGCGTGATGATGAACTTCCTGGGGATGAACATGGTGGATACCGTTGTGCTCTGGGCAGGGGTCGTGCTGGCGGTGCTGGCTTTGCTGGTAGCCCAGCGCAGCGCGATAGGAGCAACGGTTCTGGTTGCGTTGACCATTACGCTGATGGCGGTGACGCGCCATCGTGTTCGGCAGATGCTTTTAGGAGAGCATCTGAATGTGAACACCCTGCCAGTGAATCCCCAGTGGGCGATGTTCGTCATCTTTGCGGTGTTGCTGGTGATAGGGCTGGCAGTGGTCGGCTGGATGGTCTGGCAGTTCTTCAAGGCAAGCCAGCCTCAGCAAAGCACGACCGCGTAGCACAGGATGCTGTATCAGAACAGGGGCGCGCTCCGTCGCGCCCCGTTTTCATAACAACGGTTGCGTGAGGGATAAAGGTGCTGGTATCATTAACATAGCCGGTTATGCCGGAGGTGAATCATGAGCGACTTTTGCCCCATCGAGGAAGCTATCGAACGGCTGAAGCGTGGGGAAATCATTATCGTGGTAGACGATGAAGACCGCGAGAACGAGGGTGACTTCGTTATCGCAGCGGAAAAGGTGACCCCCGAAGCCATTAACTTCATGGCGAAGTATGGGCGAGGACTGATTTGTCTTGCTGCCACCGGACAACGTCTGGACGAACTGCGCATCGGTCCTATCACCAGCAGGTACACCGCCAGGCATGGCACCGCGATGATGGAGCCTATTGACGCCCGAATCGGAACCACGACGGGCATCTCCGCCTACGACAGGGCGCAGACCATTCGCCTGTTCGTGGACCCGCGCGCCCGCCCGGAGGACTTCGAGAAGCCGGGGCACGTGTTCCCGCTTCGAGCTGTGGAGGGTGGGGTTCTGCGACGCGCCGGACACACCGAAGCAGCTGTAGACCTGGCGCGGTTGGCCGGGCTGTACCCGGCAGGCGTTATCTGCGAAATTATGAACGACGATGGCACGATGGCTCGCGTGCCACAGCTTCTCGAACTGGCGCGTCAGTACGATATGTGCCTGGTGACCATCGAAGACCTCATCCGGTATCGGCGTCGCTACGAGAAGCTGGTGAATAAAGTGGCGGTAGCCAAACTGCCCACCCGCTACGGCAATTTCACCGTCCACGCCTACGAATGCACGGTGGACCCCAACCCCTATGTCGCGCTGGTGATGGGGGATGTTTCCGACGGCAAGCCTACGCTGGTACGGGTGCACTCCAGCTGCCTGACGGGCGACCTGCTGGAGTCGTTGCGGTGCGACTGTGGAAGCCAGCTCGAAATCGCTCTGCACAAAATCGCCGAGGAAGGGCGTGGTGTGCTGCTGTACATCCAGCAGGAGGGGCGCGGTATCGGTCTGTTGAATAAACTGCGGGCTTACGCCCTGCAGGATCAGGGGCTGGACACGGTAGATGCCAACATCGAGCTGGGCTTTCATGCCGACGAGCGTGACTACGGCATCGGAGCGCAGATACTGGCGGACCTTGGGCTCAAAGAGATACGCCTGATGACCAACAACCCCACCAAGCGCATCGGGCTGGAAGCGTATGGTCTGAAGATTGTGGAGATCGTGCCGATTGTGGGAACCGTTACTCCTTACAACAAGCACTACCTGCGCGCCAAACGGGAGAAGCTGGGGCATATCCTGCCCGAGGACGGCGAGCAGGTAGTAGAAGAAGAGGAACTGGAGGGTACAGTTTGCCATGCCCAAAACGTATGAGGGACAGCTGGTCGCCACAGGGTACCGCTTTGCCATTGTGGTGAGCCGTTTCAACGAGTTTATCACCTCCAAACTGCTGGGAGGCGCGCTGGATGTACTGGCGCGGCACGGCGTGGATACCGAGCGTGATGTGGAAGTCGCCTGGGTGCCGGGTTCGTGGGAAATCCCGCTGGTGGCGGCGCGCTTTGCACGCAGTGGACAGTACGACGCGGTCATCTGCCTCGGCTGCGTCATTCGCGGAGATACCCCCCACTTCGAATATATCGCGGCGGAGGCGGCGAAAGGCATTGCACAGAGTATGCTGGAGTCTGGCGTGCCCATTACTTTCGGGGTGCTGACAACCGATAACATCGAACAGGCAATTGAACGAGCAGGTACTAAAGCGGGCAATAAAGGTGGTGATGCCGCCATCAGCGCGATAGAGATGGTTAGTCTGATGCGCCAGTTGCCGGAAGTGAGGCGGTGAGAGACGATGTCCAGACCCTGGAGCACGGTTATCGCGTTTGTGCTTGGCTTTGCCGCCTGTGCGCTTATCCTGCGCTGGATGGGCTACCAGCCTCCGTCGCAATCCAGACAGCTGGTGCTGGCAACGCTGGATGCACCCACCAGACCGGTGGGCAGCGTGCCCGGTGCGGAGGCAGTGGCTAACGCCAGTGCGCGCATCGAACCCGCTGTGGTGAACATCGACACGTTCATGCGCCCGCGTCGTTCGCTAAGGCTAGAGGACTTCTTCGGTCAGCAAGAGGCGATGCGCGGCTCCGGCTCGGGTGTCATCATCAGCCCCGACGGATATATCATTACCAACCACCATGTGGTGCGTGGAGCGGACGAGATTGTGGTGTCGCTGGCGGATGGCAGACGCTTTCTGGGAAAGCCTGTCGGTGCGGATGAACAGTCCGACATCGCTGTGATTAAGGTAGACGCTCGGGACCTGCCCACCGCCGAACTGGGCGATTCCGACAAACTGCGCGTGGGCGAGTGGGCAATCGCTGTGGGGAATCCGCTCGGATTGGGCAGCACCGTCACCGTTGGCGTCATCAGTGCGTTGAACCGGCGCAAGCTGGTGGTAGAGGAGGGACGGTATCTGGAGGTAGCCATCCAGACCGATGCCGCCATCAATCAGGGCAACTCCGGGGGTGCTCTGGCGAATATTCACGGGCAGCTGATAGGAATCAACACCGCTATCGCTGCACCGCCGGGAGGTGGTTCGATAGGCATCGGCTTCGCTATCCCCATCAACCACGTCAAGAGGGTGGTGCGTGATATTCTTGTGCAGGGCGGGACGGTCAAGCGGGCAAGACCGTGGATTGGCGTCTATTTCGACGCGGTGCGGCCTTCGCTGATGAAGCGTGTAAGGTTGCCCGACTTGAACGGCGTGGCTGTCAACGAAGTGGTGCCGGGTAGTCCTGCGGACAAAGCAGGGCTGCGGGCGGACGATGTGATCCGTCGTTTTGGGAATCGCTCGATTCACTCCACACAGGAACTGCTGGAAGAAATCATGAGCAGAAAGCCGGGTGACCGCGTAGAGGTTACCGTGTGGAGGGACGGCAAGGAAATGAGCCTGACGATAACTATCGGGAGAGCCCCCGAGGTGACTCAGTAGCGTGAGGTGTGCCTGGTGACCGATGAAGTAGCCCAAACAGAGGCGTTGCTGCGGCTGGCGAGACGGTTCCATCTCTCGGAGCTGGAGTGGCAGGAGGATGGGCTGCGCATCCTCATCCGGCGAGAGGGGACACAGGTAGAGGCGCCCGAAGGTACGCCATCGCCGGTCTCCGCGCCGCCAAAAACACTTGAGACCGCTCGACGGGCAACGCTTGTGGATTTGTGTGCCCCGATGACGGGGGTTTTCTATCGCGCACCGTCACCGGATGCTCCGCCGTATGTGGAGGTAGGCGACTTTGTGGAAGAGGGGCAAATCGTTTGCCTGATTGAAGCCATGAAGGTATTCAACGAGATTCCGGCGGAAAGGTCGGGGCGCGTTGTAGAGATATGCGCAGAGAGCGGACAGCTGGTGGAACAGGGCGCTGTGCTTTTCCGCCTGGAGCCTGAGGAGGAAACTGCGTGAGCAAAGAGGTCATCCATCTGGGTATCCTGGGACTCGGCGTGGTGGGGTCGGGGACGGTGGAAGTGCTCCGGCGCAACCGCGATAGCATCGAGCGCAAAATTGGGGCACGTCTGGAAATTCGCCGAATCGCCGTGCGAGATGTTCATAAACCCCGCCGCGTACCGGTAGACCGTTCTCTACTGACGAACAACGCCTACGAGGTGATCGATGACCCGCAGGTGGACATCGTGGTCGAGCTCATCGGCGGCGTGCATCCTGCCAAGGAGTACGTGCTGCGCGCGCTGGAGAACGGCAAGCCGGTGGTGAGTGCCAACAAGGAGCTGCTCGCCAAAGAGGGGGCAGACATCATGATGGCGGCGGGCAAGTGTCAGCTGGACTTCGCCTTCGAAGGAAGCGTAGGCGGTGGCATCCCAATCATCCAGCCGATGAAGAACGCGCTGGCCGGCAACCGTATCGAGCGCGTGATGGGCATCGTCAACGGCACCACGAACTATATCCTGACAAAGATGGCAGAGGAGGGCGCGGACTTCGACCAGGCGCTGAAAGAGGCTCAGGCGCAGGGCTACGCGGAAGCCGACCCCAGCGCGGACGTGAACGGACACGACGCGCAGTACAAAATAGCCATCCTTGCCTCCATCGCCTTCACCGCCCGCGTGAAGGTGGACGATGTGTATTGCGAAGGCATCACGAAGATTACCCGCGCCGACATGGAGTGGGCACAGCGGCTGGGTTATGCAGTGAAGCTGGTAGCGATTGCACAGGAAGTCTCCGCGAAGGCGGTTCAGGTGCGCGTGCACCCCGCGTTGTTGCCTCTGTCGCATCCGCTGGCGAGCGTGCGTGATGTGTACAATGCTATCATGGTGCGCGGTGATGCGGTAGGCGATGTAATGTTCTACGGGCGCGGCGCGGGCAGCCTGCCGACCGGTAGCGCGGTGGTGGGGGATATTATCGACGTTTCACGCAACCTGCTGTTTGGTTCCACCGGGCGCGTGGGTTGTACCTGCTTTGACCAGCGCTATGTGGTACCGATTGAGCAAATCGAGACCAGCTACTACGTCAGAATGCGCGTTCAGGACCGCCCGAACGTGCTGGCGCAGGTGGCAGGGGTGTTCGGCATTCACAACATCAGTATCTCCTCGGTGGTGCAGAGGCAGGTTAATCCACAGGAGGCGGAGATTGTCTGGATCACCCACCGCGCGCAGGAAGGCGCGATACGCCATGCCACCGCCGAGATTCGACGGTTACCCGTTGTAATGGACGTGTGTAACACCATTCGCGTGGAAGAATGAAACTGATAGACCGCATGTTGCTATCGGAGCTGCTGGTGCCCTTCCTGGCGGGCACGCTGGCTGTGGTGCTGATGCTTATCGGCAACATGCTGTTTTTCTATGCGGAGGTGCTTTTTTCCAAAGGCGTGCCGGTGCTTGCCGTCGCCCAGATGATTATCTACCACACCCCTTTCCTGCTGGTACTTACTCTGCCGGTGGCAACCGCGCTGTCGGTATCGCTGGCGGTAAACCGCCTGGCAAGGGACTCCGAAATTGTGGTGTTGCGCAACGCCGGAGCCAGCCTCTGGCGCATTTTTTTGCCCCTGCTGGTAGCAGGAATGGTTATTTCTGTGGTAAACTTCTGGCTTGAGGAGTCGGTGGTTCCAGTTGCGGAACGGCAGTTCCGCCGGGTGCGTGACCGCATCCTCCTGATGCAGACCGCGCCGCTGTTTCGCTCCAACGTGGTGTTCAAGGTGAGCGACTACGCTTTCTATATCGGGATGGTGGAAAACGTGCGGGGCAACCGGGCGGAGCTGCGGGATGTTCAGGTATGGGAGATGCCCGTGTCCGGTTATGCGCGGACGATACTGGCGCCGCGTGCGGTCTACGACGACGGGATATGGCGCTTCTACGACGCGCATGTGCACATTTACGGGAAGGATGGCTTTGCGGTGGATGCGCACACCGCCGGAGAAATCACCATCAACCTGAGAGTAGCGCTGGAGGAACTGCTTAGTCCACCGACGCCGGAGGAAACCAACGCGGCGGACCTGCGTCGCCAGGCGCAAGAGCTGGAAAAAGCGGGATTGCCCGCAACGCGACTGTGGGTAGGGTACTACTTTAAGTACTCCATTCCCTTTGCATGTGCTGTGTTCGCCTTATGCAGTGCGCCGTTAGCGTTGACCTTTGCGCGTGCAGGCAGTTTTATGGGAGTATTGCTGGCGATTATTCTCGTATTCCTGTTCTGGAATACCCTGCTTCTGGCGCGGCTTCTGGGCAATCAGGGGTTCCTGCCTCCAGCGGTTGCTGCGTGGGCGCCAAACGCGTTGTTTGCCGCCGGAGGACTGTTTATCTTATGGCGATCGGAGTGAAGATGAGCCGTTTGAAATCCAAAACGCAAGATGCACCGGCGAGGGCGCAGGAAGAGGTCCATGCTACTCCGTCCAGCGGTAGCATCATCGCCTTTCACTTGCGCGAGGACTGGGTACAGACGCTGGCTGAGATGCAGGATGCCCGCGAGATAGGGCAGTGGATTGCTCAACAGCGCGAACAGTTGATGCACGAGATTCAGCCGCCGCAGGACGGACTGGACGCCTGTCGCTCTTTTACCGCTCTCGCCGATGCAGTGGTACACCGGTTATTCCAGCTTGCCATCCAGCGCGCACACGTCGCACATCCCCCGGAGATTGCGGTCGCAGCGACCGGCGGATACGGGCGCATGGAGCTGTCGCCCCATTCGGATATCGATATCACCTTCATCCCCGACCGCGACGGCGATGCGACTACCGATCGCATTATCCGCGAGATGTTCCGCCTGCTGATGGATGTGATGATGGAGTACGGGCGCCTGAAGGTGGGCTATGCTTACCGGCTGATTGAGGACTGCGCGACGCTTGACCATACCACCCAGACCACTCTCGTGGACGCCCGATTGGTGGTGGGAAGCCGTCATGTCTTCGCGCGGTTTCTGGAGGAGTTCTGGGTACACTTCAACCCCACCGATTTCCTGTTCCGAAAAATTATGGAGCGACGCCAGATACGCGCCCGGTACGGCACCACGCCCTATCTGGTGGAGCCGAACGTCAAAGAGGGAGCGGGTGGGCTTCGCGATATTCATCTGGTGCGCTGGCTGGCGGCAGGCTCGGCTGGTCTACCCACGGCGGGAGGTTGGGAGCAGCTGGTATCTCGCGAGTGGTTAACGCCGGGGGATGCAGACAGCCTGATCCAGGCGCAGGAGTTCTTACTGCGCGTGCGCAATCATCTGCACATTCTGGCTGGAGAGCAACGGGACATTCTTACGGCAGCGAAGCAGGAGCAAATCGCAGCCCGCTTGGGATACCGCTCCCATGACCATCTGCCTGCGGTGGAGCAGTTCATGCGTGATTACTACCTTCATGCAGCTGCTGCGCACCGCATTTGCGAAGAAGTGGTGCAACGTGTGGAGCAGGGACGGCATGTGCTGGGCATAGGACTGGATTGCGAACGAAAAGAGGTGATTCCAGCCCACAACCTTTTGCAACGCGAAGACCCTGTGTGGATGGTCTGGGCGGTGCGACTGGCGCAGGATTACGAACTGAACCTCAGTGCGCCTCTGCAAAGGCTGATGCGGCAAACCGTTCAGCAAAAACCGACTACCCGCGACCCCAAACACCTTGCGGAGACGTTTCTCTCTATCCTTCGCGCGCCAGATGGGGTCGCGCGTGCTCTGCGGCAGATGGCGGATACCGGTGTGCTGGGTTGGATTTTGCCGGAATTTGAGGCAACCCGCGCGCTGATTCCTTACGACCCGTCACACGATTTCACGGTAGGCGAGCACACCCTGCGCGTGATAGAGAACATCGAGGCGCTGAACACGATCACCGACCCCAACTACGCCGACTACCGGCGCATCTTTCAGGAGACACCGCATCGGGAGGTGCTGTACCTGGCAGCTCTACTACACGATGCGGGCAAGGCGAACCCACAGATGGACCATGCGGAAGCAGGGGCGCAGATGGCACGAGAGGTAGGCAGACGGTTGTACCTGAGCGAGGAGGCCGTCGCCGACCTCGAGTTTCTGGTGAAGCACCACTTGCTGATGGCTGAAACCTCACGGCTACGCGACCTGAATCTAGACGAAACAATACGCGATTTTGTGCACATCGTGGATACGGTAGAGCGGTTGAACATGCTGTACATCCTCACATACGCCGACACCCATGCGGTCGGCAGTGGGCAGTGGACGGAGGTCAAAGCCGCTTTCCTGCGTGAGCTGCATCGTAAGGCAGAACGATTTCTGATGGCATCGGAAGCGGTAGAGCACGCCCCGCCGGACATCGGCCGGTTCCGTCGTCGGCTGGCAAAGGATTTGAGCCTGGAAAACTTGCCGGAGGACCTGGTTGCCCGCCACCTGAACCAGATGCCAGCGACCTATTTGCTCAACACGCCACAAGAGCAGATTGGCTTGCATATCCGCATGGTGCAGGAGGCAATTAAAGGGGTGCCGCAGCTGGCATTTCAAACCCCGCCCGACGCCTCGGTGACCGAGCTCACTGTCTGTGCGATTGACGACCCGGAGCCCGGTCTTCTGGCGAAAATCGCGGGGGTGCTTTATGCGGGACAGATAGCGGTGCACGCGGCGAACGTGTTCACACGCTCTGGAGAAATCAAAATCGCGCTGGACACGCTGTGGGTGGATTATCGCGGTCGCCCGATACCACCCTCCAAGCGGGCGGAGATAGAAGAGCACATGGTGGCGGTGCTTACCGGCGAGATGTCGGTGACGGAACTGCTCCAGCGGCGCAGGCGTGTGGAACAAACTCGCCCCGAGCTGGTGAGCCTGGTCATTCACCATGACCTGTCGGAACAGTTCACCGTGATCGAGGTACGTACCACCGAGCACATCGGAATGCTGTACTGGGTGTGCCGCGCGCTGTCGCAGCTGGGCTGGAACATCCACAGCGCCAAGCTCAGCACATGGGCTGGCAAGGCGGTCGGCGTCTTCTACATCACCGACGCCGAGGGGAATAAAATCCGCGCGGACGCGCAGAGGCTGAAGGATACGCTGGCTGAGGGAGCAGGGGCACTGTAGAGGAAACGCGCGGCAGATGTTGAACCCTCTGTTGAATCCAAGTTCAACAGGAGGGTTTACCTAACGTCTCAACCGTCTTCCAAGCGTTGGCGATATTCCAGATTGTGGTGATGATTCTGGCGATACTTGCTGCCGGCAGGGGCGCAGTGTATCGATATCCGTTGATTATTCGCTTCGTGAAGGAGTGAGTGCTATTGGGTGGCACGTCAGGTATAATCGTAGCGAGGTGGTGATGACACGATGAAACGCCGCGCTTCGCGCACAAATGTACTGCTGGACGAGGAAAATCTTGCGCAACTGTTGCAGGAAGTAGCCTCCATCCAGCCAGGTAGCCGGGAGGCTTTACGCTTTTGCTTCGGACGACTTGCGGAGTCCGCTGAGGAGCTAAAGCAATTGGAAACCATCGTCGAGCAAATAGACCTGCCTTTTGCTGAGGAAGTGTCTCCTCAACCGCCCGTCGGATAGGACCTGATTGTGCTAACTGCCGATAGTGACTTTTCACGAATTCCGAGCCTAAAGGTAGAGAGCTGGTTGGGTTAATTCTGATGTGCAATTCATCAAGGGAGGAGCGAAAACGACGATGAGTTGGGTGGTGTTGTTTGTAATGATAGCAGTGCTGCTTTCAACCTCTCACGCAGCCCTCGTGCGATTTTACGTCTCCCCACAGGGTAACGATTCGTGGTCGGGCAGGCTGGTTCGTCCCAACGCGCAACGAACGGACGGACCTTTTGCCACCCTGCACCGCGCGCAGCAAGCGGTGCGGGAACTCAAAGCGCGAGGTCTGCGCCAACCGATAGAGGTGGTGGTCGGCAGCGGAATCTACTACCTGCACGAGCCGCTGGTGTTCACGCCGGACGATTCCGGCACTGCCGACGCTCCCATTACCTATCGCGCCGCGAAGGGAGCAACCGTTGTGCTGAGCGGGGGAGTGCCCCTCTCCGGTTGGCGAAGAGTAAGGGACAATCTGTGGTCAGTGCCCGTGCCGGATTCGGTCAAGAGTGGCGAGGTGCCTCGTCTATTGCGTCTGGGCGACCGCTGGGCGATACGTGTCCGACATCCCAACTTTGACCCCCGCAATCCACGAACCGGAGGCTGGCTGTTCGCGGACTTTCATGGCGAAACTCCCCAATCTGCGGGCTCTCGCGAGTATCTGATGTTTCGCGAGGGCGACATCCCGCACTGGAGAGATATATCTGGAGCGGAACTGCACATCTTCCCCGCATGGGGGTGGGTGAACGCCATTGCTCCTAGCGTGCGGATAGACTACGACGCCCGCAAGGTTCATCTCCCGCCCGACGGCTATACCGACGACATCCGGCCCGGCAACCGCTATTTCGTTGAAGGGGTACGCGACGCACTGGACGCTCCCCACGAGTGGTATCTGGACAGGGAGAAGGGTGAACTGCTCTATCTTTCCGAGGGCGACACGCCTCCCGCAAAGCCTGCCGTGCTGGTGCGGTTAGACCGTCTTATTGTGCTGAAGGGTGAGCCGGAGCACAACCGGTGGATAGAACACCTTCGTTTCGAAGGCTTTACTTTCGTGGACACCAACTACACCCTCACCACCAACTACTACATGCCCGCCGATGCGGTGATATGGATGTCGGGAGCGCGCGACTGTGTGGTGTCAGGCTGCACATTTCGCTGGACGGGTGGCTACGCGCTACGGCTGGAAGAGCGCAGCGAGCGCGTCCAGTTTGTGAAAAACCGTGTGGAGGATGTGGGACAGGGGGGCGTCATCCTCGTCGGCGATAACGCCAGCCAGCCACGCCACAACCTCATCGCGGGCAATATCATGCAACGGCTGGGGCTGGTATACAAGCATGTGGCGGGTGTGTATGTCATTACGGGTAGCGACAACCGCATCGCGCATAATACGATATGGGATACTCCGCGCTATGCCATCTCGCTCAAGACGCTGGATCCCACACGCCAGTCGCACCGCAATATCGTGGAGTACAACGACCTGCGCCGCACTAATCTGGAGACCAACGATACCGGCGCAATAGAAACGCTGGGCAGAGACCAGCAGGATACGGGAAACATCATCCGCTACAATCTGATTCTGGACTCGGTGGGCATGGTGAGCACGCCGGAGGGCAAAATCGTCACACCCTACTTCACGTGGGGCATCTATCTGGACGACTACAGCAGCGGCACTACCGTCTTCGGCAACATTGTGGCGCGTACGGTGAACGGGGGTATCTGTGTGCATGGTGGGAAAAATAACTTGTTTGAGAACAACATCTTCGTAGACGCTTCGGTGGAACAGATACGTCTGCAGCCGCGCGACGACTTCATGCAGGGCAACCGCTTCGTGCGCAACATCGTGGTCTACTCGAAGCCGGAATCCACGCTCATCTTCTCGTGGGACAACCGGCGCGACCGCTTTGCCGAGTGGGACTACAACCTTTACTGGCTGCGCGGTGCGGACCTGCGGGGGATAAATCGTCGTATCACGCCGCTCGGCACGTTTGAGGAGTGGCTGAAGGCGGGCTTTGACGCTCACTCACTGGTTGCCGACCCGTTGTTCGTCGCCCCCGAGAAGGATGACTATCGTTTGCGCCGCGACTCACCCGCATGGAAACTGGGTTTTCGGGCAATACCGGTAGAGAAGATAGGGTATAGAGGATGGAGAGGGGAAAACCGGATTAGACAGTAGAGAGACTAAGGACGTGTGATTGAGGAGAAGACTGAGATGATAACGGAAACGAAGGATGTCATGATCTTTCTGCGCGCCCAGCAAGAAGTGGTGATTGCCATTGGCGCCTACCTTGCACCGTTGTTAGACTTCCTCAAACGTTGTCAAGAGTCTCTGGATTACGCAAATGATGCCAACAACCTGTTGAGATTGCAGAGGCACCTTGTGGATGAAAGGCTTCTCAAAGTAACAGACGAGTTTATGGAAATATCCGGGTATGAAGCGTACAGGGGATATGTGCGTGGGCCTTATGGCGACTTCTTAGATCTTTTGGCAAGGCAGACTATCGAGAAACACAGAGACCAACCGGCAACTTTTGTACAGAAACTGACAGAGCAGTACGAGCGACTAGCAAGCGTCATGATCACGTTGGCGAAATTGCCACCGCCACGTCTTGATGCGAATATCAAAGCTGGAAGTCCCTTTGAAGCCTATTGCTTCTTCCGTTCCATCCTGAGTGAACAAGCCCAAAAGGCTTACCTGTTTGATCCGTATGTAGATGCTTCAGTCTTCTACCTCTACCTCTATGCACTACCGTCGAACGCGGAGGTGAGAATCGTTACGTCTCCGTCCAAATGGAAAGAAAAGGTGAGGAAAGAGTTCGAGGCGGTCGAGAGCCTGTTCAAGCAGGAGTACCCAAACTATGACCGTATCGATGCCGATGACCTGCATGATAGACACCTTATTGTTAATGGGGTTGCTTATTCGTTAGGGGGCAGTCTGAAAGATGCTGCCAAGAAGGCGGATTTTCATGTGAAAGAAGTGTCCCAAGAGATTGGGGAGGAACTTATCAATAAGTACATTCGCAGCAAAGAAAGCATGTGAGCCTCTTCTCGCTTACGAAGAGGTCGGGTAGGCTGTTTGGGAACACTAGGAGGCTTGCCATTAGGAAAGGTGAGAAGCATGACGTTTAACGGTATATACTTAGAGCCTATCCGAAAAATAGGAAATAGGGTATACTTGGGACCACATCATACAATCAGGGAGAAGGCAAGATGACCGATGAAACGCCAGGAGTGAACCCCCAGTTCCAGATTCCCGATGAGCTGTGGAAGCGGATAGAGACTTTACTCCCACAGCCCAAAGCGAAGAAGAAGCCGGGACGTCCTCGCATGGATGACAGGCAAGCGATGACCGCCATTTTCTACGTGCTGCGGACCGGCTGCCAGTGGAAGGCTCTGCCCCGTAGTTTAGGAGCACCAAGCACGGTGCATGATCGGTTTCAGGAATGGCGGGAGGCAGGTGTGTTTGAGCGGTTGTGGCGAGCCGGGGTGCTGGAATACGATGAGAAGGTCGGTTTAGATTGGGAATGGCAGTCTATGGACGGGGCGATAAGCAAGGCTCCGCTGGGGGGAAAAAGGGACCGGTTCCAATCCGACAGACCGGGGCAAGTTGGGGACCAAGCGCAGCCTGCTGACAGAGGGGCATGGTATTCCCATCGGTTTGGTAGTAGAAGGGGCTAACCGGCACGACATGAAGTTGACGGAGCCGACGCTGGGATCAATAGTTGTTGGACGCCCCGAGCCAACGAAGGAGCATCCTCAGCACTTGTGTCTGGATAAGGGCTATGACTACCCTCAGGTTCGGGAGTTGGTGGAGGCGTGGGGCTATACCGCGCACATCCGGGCGCGTGGCGAAGAGGTCAAGGAGAGGCGGGAGATACCCGGTTACCGGGCGCGGCGTTGGGTGGTTGAGCGCACTCACTCCTGGCTCAACCGGTTTCGGCGATTGCTGGTTCGCTGGGAGAAGGAAGTTGAGAATTATGTGGCGATGCTTCATTTTGCTTGCGCTTGGATTAGCTTCCGGGCTGCCGGACTTTTCGGATAGGCTCTTAGGTGAAGCGGATATAAGTAGCGTCATGTCTCCTCTGTTATTGTCTTTGCTACTGGGCGGTATTTACCGTATTACTCGTTCAAAGATAGGTGCTACGCAGACCAGGTATATAGGCTTCGTTGCGTGGGGAATGCTGAGCCTCTTTGTTGCTACTCGTAACCCTATAGCAGCAATTCTTTTTATGCTTATTTGCGACCCAGGTCTTGTCCTGTCAGACCTGAATATACGCAGAGAGCAACAACTATCCTCCCTCGCCGTATTGTATTGGATAACGGTGGCAACTACTCAAGGGCGGGATGAGTTTTCTAGGGAGGTCATGTTCCTACTAGGGTTAATCAATTTCAGTATAGTAACAGCACCAAAGGCGATAGAATGGTTCGAGACGGCTTTGGTCCGGCATGGTGACAGGACGGGAAGAAGGCGGCTCAAGCAATGTCCGAGCAGCGATGTCGACAGAAGAGCAAGGAATACGGCAAAATGAACTGGGCAGCTTCGTAATTGGCAGGGGATTTCGCTGGTGCGTAGAAACAACGAATGGCATCACTTTGACCCGCTGGGCACGGCGGGGGTATCTGGGTTCAACAAAGCTCCTGCCCTGTCTACATCGGCTCGGCAGGAGCCTCGCCCTCCACAAGGTTCCATAGCCAGCACAGGCTGGCTTTGTTTGAAAGGGTGCGGCTTCAGCCGCAGACCCCCTTTCAGGGAGCGTCGCTACGAGACTCCCCTCTCCTTGCAGGAGAGGGGACGGGGGAGAGGTTACCGCAACGCGTGAGATGGCTACACCGACACCGTGCCCAACCTGATTCGTGCTCTACGCGGCGGATTCGCCAGAATAGCGGCGACCGCAATCGACAGCATCTTGGACTCCGCCGAGTCGGCACGGCTGGTTAACACCACCGGCGCGGATGCACCCACCAGAATGCCGGCGAGCCGTCCGCTATTGCCGTGCGCGAACATCTTGACCACAGCGTTACCCGTCTCGATATCCGGTACCAGCACGATGTCCGCATTGCCTGCCACCGGGCTGTTCAGCCTCTTCATCCGCGCAGCTTCCTCGGACAGGATATTGTCCATCTGGAAGGGACCGTCCACGATACAATCCGGTATCTGGTTGCGTTCCGCCATCTTGGAGAGGATAGCAGCGTCGATGGTAGAAGGCACGTCGGGATTGACCGTTTCCACTGCCGCCAGCACCGCTACCTTCGGTTTGCGAATGCCCAGCCCCTGAGCCACGAACACCGCATTGCAGATAATCTGCGCCTTCTGCATCAGGTCGGGCTTGATGTTCATGGCGCCGTCGGTGACCATCAGCAAGCGGTCTTTCAGCTCCAGAATGAACACATGGCTCATGATGCGACCGGTGCGTAAGCCCGCTTCGCGGTCCAGGATGGCACGGAGCAGGTCTGCGGTGTGGATTTGTCCCTTCATCAGCACGTCACACTCGCCTTCCCGCACCATCTGCACCGCCCGCCGCGCCGCGGCGATGTCGTCCGGCTCATCCAGCACCATATCGGGTGTGATGGCGTATTCCAGGTCGTGGGCGATAGCGTAGATACGTTCGGCGTCACCTATAAAAAGAGGCTGCGCCAGATTGGCATTCTGTGCCAGACGCAACGCCTCCATTACCGACTGCTCATGTGCACAGGCTACAGCCACCTTATTGCGCTTTAGCCGTGCAGCGTCTTCGAGAATCTGGTCAAAGTTTGTATAGCCCATAGGCTCCTCCTTGCTACTCAAGCCACTCACTTTACAGTATAACATAGATAAACTGACTTTGCCACCAGTTGGGTTGCCTTTGCGTTCAACGCGTTCGTGTTTTAGAAGAGCCTTTCGCAGGTCGTTGGCGGCGAGACGAAGTGCGACGACGCGCAGGCCGGCGCGCCCTCGCGGGGTCAGGCAAAGGATATTTTACCCGTACCCACACTATCAATACCACACACGCGGCGATGAACGCCAGCGCCCACCACGTCGCCGTAGTCACACCGCTACTGCCTCCTTCACCGCTTTTCGGCACACCTCGATGCGTCGCGAGACCTCTTCCTCGCTCCAGTCGGGATGCAGGGAGAGGAACACCGTGCGCCTCAGGATGTCCAGTGTGCGAGGGCACATGTCGGGCGTGTAATCGGTGCGCAACCCCTGGTTGCGCGGGTGGTTAAAGGGGTTCATATCGGGATGATGCATGATGCGCTTTTGCAGCAGAGGCTCCCAGTTGGAGTAGACGTGCTTGCCGCTGTCGATGGGCAGCCAGCCGCCGGTCTCTCCGGCAAAGGCACGCGCCTGCGCCTCCGAGTCAAACTGAAAAGCCACTACCACACCGCAGTCGCCTTCGGGGTCGTTGCTGGGCGCAATGCGCAGACCCGCATCGCTTAGCTCCTGTTCGAACCGTTTGCGGATGCGGCGCAGGTCGCTGAGGATGCCGTCCAGTCGGCGTAACTGCACACGCAATATCGCGCCCATAACCTCGTCCGCCCGCAGCTGAATGCCCACGAAAACAGGAATACCCAGCTCTTTGGCATAAGGTCGGAACGCCGCACCGCCGTCGTGGAACACCAGGGCGCGCTCGTACAGCGCTCGGTCGCTCGTGGTCAACGCCCCGCCCTCGCCACAGGAGATAATTTTAAAATAGTTGAAGCTGAACGCGCCCGCGTCGCCCCAGCTGCCCAGCCGTTTGCCCCGATAGCTGCCTCCATCCGCCTGACAACAGTCCTCCAGCACCATCAAGCCGTGCTCGCGTGCAATCTCCAGCAACGCCTGCATGTTCGCGGGGCGTCCCACCATGTGTACCGGAATGATCGCTCGCGTGTTTGGCGTGATTTTACGGCGCACATCCTCCGGGTCCAGCGCAAGCGTTTCGTCCACCTCCGCAATGACCGGTATCGCTCCTACCGCCAGCACGCTGGTGGCGGTTGCCATCCACGTGTAGCCGGGAACTATCACCTCATCGCCCGGTCCGATGCCCATGCCCACCAGCCCGCAAATCAGCGCGGCGGTGCCTCCTCCAGCCATACACAGGGCATACTCCGTGCCGATAAGCTGCGCCCACTCGCGCTCAAACCGGTCTACCTCGTGCAGGTGTCCCTCTACTCCCTCACCCACGCGGAACAGGTGTCCGCTCAGGAGCACCTTCCTGACCTCCTCCACTTCCTCTTCGCCGATGCGATACATTGGGGGTCCTCCTCACACGCTCAGAATATCCGGTCCTGCCCCCTGGACGGCTTGCTCCATCGCTCCGTTTGCTACCAGCTCGCCCAGCGTAGCGAAATCGCCCAATCCGTTTGCTCTCACGTGCTCTATTACCGTGTCCATTAGCCGAAAGGCGTATTCGAGGTTATCGCCGACGCCGTGCGTGTGGGTTAACAGCACCGCTACTCCACTCTCCTGCGCGATACGGCTCACGTCTTCCTTTGCCAGCGCAAGAAACTCCTGCTCCCGCTGCCACGCACCACGCCAGGTGTACTCGTTCAGAATGGGCACTTCCACCACATCGCTGTACCAGCGAAACGGCGTATGGGGGATGTCGCCCACCCATTTTTGCGCGATAACGCCGCTACGGTGCGGCAAGTGCTCATAACCCGTACCGCTGATAAACGTACCGCTCTCATAGCCGATGCCCAGCTGTCGCAGAGCTTCAAACATGGGCCTGGACATGGCTCCGCAGGGCGCGCGGAAGACGGTTGGCTCCACGCCGAGCCTTTCGCGGAAAATGGCAAGCCCCTCCTCAATGCGCGCACGCAGGTTAGGTAAAGTATAGCGCGGCATCAGTTCCTCTCGCCGACGTTCAAACTCTTCGATGAAAGATGGCGATATATCTGTAGCGGGCCAGTTAGGCGGACCGAACTCAAAGCAATCCTCATGGGTAAGACCGTGCAGCTGCAGGTCATGCCCTCGGTCGCGTACCTCGTACAGGGCATTTACCCATTCCTCGCTCATCGGCTGTCCACCCGGCTTTGGCACCACGAACAGCGTCATCCGCGCCCCACGTGACTCCAGAAAACGACACGCACGACGCATGGCTTCCACCATATTCGCTCCGCCCGCGCCTGTATCGTCCATTGTCCAGACATACCAGGTTGCCACCGTGCGCCTCCCGAAGTATTCTGCAAAAGAGTTCGCTTTTGAGCGGATAAGCTCCTGCGAAACCTTCGCATCGGTTGGGAGGGTTTGCGGTGAGCCTCGTTCGTTGAACCCTTCCACCTTTGCAACGTCTATGAACACGGATACCACGAACAAGGGGGTGACAGGATGAAAAAGCCGATAGCGATGTTGCTGATGCTCACAGGCTTTCTGGCGATGTGCTCTGTTCAGCCGGCGCCGGCACAGAATACCGGCAAGGGTGCGAAACCGGGTGTACTGGCACAGCGTCGCCTGCATCGCTGGAACGTTTTAGCAAAGTGGCTCCAGCTCACCGACGAGCAAAAGGCGAAGATAAAGAGCATCGTGAGCAACGCTCGCGAGCAAGCACGGAAAATCCGCACCGACACCGCGCTCACGCCGGAGCAAAAGCGCAAGCAGTTACTGGAGCTGCGCAGGAACACCCGGCAGGAAATCGGCTCGGTGCTTACACCCGAACAGCGCGAGAAGATGCGCAAGCTGTGGGCATGGCGATGGCATCGCTGGCAGATGTGGCGGGCATACCGGGCAGGTAAAGCGGCTAAAGCGTTTCAGATGGGCCCGGAGCAGAAACGCAGGCTACGTGCCTTAGCAGAGATAGCGAAGCGACGCTGGTGGTGGTACCACTGGAGAAGATAGTTTAAAAAAAACTCACCTCCCGCTGGGTGAAGACACGGGGCTTGCAATGCAAGCCCCGTGCGTACTTACGAGCCTACCTTCCCTGCTGCTGCAGCTCCTTTGCTACCTCGGGGTGATACTGCAGAAGCTGATTGATGGCAATCGCTTTTGCTTGCGGCGGCATGCGCGGGTCGTTCTGGATGCGCTGAATCTCCGCTTTGATGTCCTCAGCGGTCACTTTCTTGGGCGGTGGCTCCTTCGTGCGCTGATACTGGAAAGCGAATACCAGCACCGCGATAATGATCAGTACCACCGCAATAAGCACCTTCTTGTTATTCTCCATCCCGGATCTCTCCTCCTGCAGTAAGGGGCGGGGCTGGTATTGCCCCGCCCCTATTATCGGCTCGGTAACCACGCTACACTAGTATGGGTACCAGCCCTCAGAGCTCCACTGCGCGGGCAAGCCAACCGGCACGTAGATGTTCCTGTACCACAGGATTTGACCGCGTCCCATCGCTTTGGCATGCCCGTCGAAGAACACCACGTTGGCGGTACCCGTATGGCGATAGCGCGGCATCATACCGCACCCGGCCCAGGTGGCGTTGCCGTCGCCGTCGTTCACCAGGTCGCAGTCACGCTGCAGGGCACGCTCTGCACCGTCTCTTTGTGGCGGGCGGCCAATCCAGTCCACCCAGTCCCACTCCCAGGTGCCGAAGTACACCCAGCCCCAGAAGGCGTCATTGACACCCTTCTCGGTGATCATCACCTTCTCAGCGGGGGTCTCCAGCGCGGAGATGGGAGTTACGCGGTGGCGCGCATCGGTGCCGCCAACGGGCCAGTTCCAGTAGTCGGCAAATACATCATAGTGACAGCCGTATTTACCGCTCTGGTTTCGGTCGGGGAAGGACGGACACGCATAAATGCCGTGTGTGCCCCAGCTGTACTCCACGCCCTGCGCATCACGGTAGCGGTCACCGTTCTTGACGTAGGGCCAGATCACGCTGTACCATGCCTGCTGTGGCACGCCGGTACTACCGCCGCCGTACTGCGACATGGGGAAGGTCTCGTCGTAGTCCTGTACGTACATCATGACGCCGAGACCAATCTGCTTCAGGTTGCTGAGGCAGGTTGCACCCCGCGCTTTCTCACGTGCCTGCGAGAAGACGGGGAACAGGATAGCCGCGAGGATGGCGATAATCGCTATCACCACCAGCAGCTCGATAAGCGTAAACGCTCTGCGGTTCATGCAATGCACCCTCCTTTAGAGTGATGATTGGTGTATATTGCGCCGTACAGATGGTAGACAGCGCGTTGTATAAGGCAACCGAGTGCCTTGATACCTCATTCAGTGTCCTTTCGGCAGCGTTCCTTAATCGTTTAAGAGTTACATTATGATTGTAACCCTCTTTCGGCTGTTTGTCAAGAGGGTGATAAGAGATTTTTCCCCGTCTTTGCAAAATCTCGTATTGCAACGAGCAGAGAAGACACACAGGCAGGAATTTCTCTGGTCTGCGGGTATCTAGTTGTCGGGTATCTTCCCGGATGGCGAGCCCTCTGCCGAGCTGTTGGCGGTTGTGAGTGGACACGGGTGAATCTGACCATGTATATCCGTGCTCATCTGTGTCCTTCGGGGAAGACAGCACACGGATAGACACGGATGAGACGAATCAGCACGGATGATACAACCGTGTGAATCCGTTGCATTCGCGTTTATCCGTGTGCTATATCCGCTGTGCAGAGGGAGGATAGAGGCGGAAGTCTCGCTCTCCCCGGAGAAAGATGCCGACGTCGAGGCTTAATAAACCTGCTCACAAGGGAGGAAAACCATGAGGGTTGCATTAGGAATCTGCCCTGTGTTCGTGCTGCTCTGCGCAACCACCGCGCAATCGCAGCTGACATTAGCAACAGGTGGAAAAGCACGATTGCCTATTCTCGTGCAATATGGAGCCACTCCAACCGAACGCTACGCCGCCGAAGAGCTTGCCAGCCATCTGCAGCAAATCACCGGGGCGCGCTTCGAGCTGCGCGAAGTGCATCCGGGCGAAGTGCCCCAAAACGGTATCATCGTCGGCCCGGGACACCTTGCCGAGGCGGTCTTCCCTGAGGTGAAGCTGAGCGAGTTTGAGGGCGAGCAACTAACCGTTCGCACTAAAGGCGGCTACCTGCTGCTGGCGGGTGGGCGACCACGCGGCACTCTGTATGCCGTCTATCGTTTCCTCAGCGCGCAGTGCGGTGTGCGCTGGTGGACGCCCTGGGCAACTCATATCCCGAAAAAGAGCACTCTTCGTCTGCCTGCGCTCGCCATCGAGGAGAAACCCGCCTTTGAGTACCGTGAACCGTTCTGGTATCCCGCCTTTGATGGTGATTGGGCAGCACGCAACTACTACAACGGCAACTCGGCGCGCTTGACCGAGAAGCATGGGGGCAAAATTATCTACAAGGGGTTTGTGCACACCTTCTACCCGCTGGTTCCGCCGGAGCAGTATTTCGAGAAGCATCCCGAATGGTACAGCCTGATTGGGGGCAAGCGCACTTACCAGCACGCTCAGCTGTGTTGCACCAACCCCGAACTGCGCGAGTTTCTGGTGGAGCGGGTGCGCCAGTGGCTCAAAGAGTCTCCCGAAGCGAGCATCATCTCCATCTCGCAAAACGACTGGAGGGGCGCCTGCGAATGCGAGAACTGCAAGGCTATCGACGAACGTGAGGGAACCCATGCCGGGTCGGTGCTGGACATGGTAAACTACATCGCTGAGCGACTGGAGAAGGAGTTTCCGCATGTGGCGTTTGACACGCTGGCATACCAGTACACCCGCAAGCCGACGAAGACGCTCAAACCACGTCACAATGTGATTGTGCGGCTGTGTTCCATTGAGTGCAACTTCGCGCAGCCGCTGGAGCATCCCAGCAATCAGGCGTTTGCGGACGACATCCGGGGCTGGTCGAAGATGAGCAACCGGCTGTACGTGTGGGATTACACCACCAACTTTGCGCATTATGTGCAGCCTCACCCGAACTACTTCTCGCTGGGTCCGAACGTGCGCTTCTTCCACCAGCATGGGGTTCGCGGGTTGTTTGAGCAGGGAGCGTACCAATCGCATGGCGCGGAGTTTTCGGAGCTGCGGGCGTGGGTACTGGCGCAGTTGCTCTGGAACCCCTATCAGGATGACCGCAAGCTGATAGACGAGTTCCTGAAGGGCTACTACGGTAAGGCAGCCCCGTATATCAAGAAGTACATGGAGCTGATGCACAACGCGGCGAAAGACTTCTATATGACCTGCTTCACCGGCACGAACGCGCCGTTCTTGAATTTTGAAGTATTGAGTGAGGCGGAGAAGCTCTGGCAACAGGCGGAGCGGGCGGTACAGAACAACCCCGACCTGCTGTGGCGCGTAAAGCAGGGGCATCTACCTGTACGCTATGCCTTCCTGACTAACTGGATGCGCCTGCGTCGGGAGTGCCTGCTGAAAGGGAAGCAGTGGCCACTGCCTCTGTCGCGCAAGGCGGTAGCAGACGAATGGCTGGCGGTAGCGACCGGTGCCGGTCCAAAAGGCTGGTCGCCGATGACACATGTGAACGAAGGTGGCTTAACCCCGCAGAAGTTCGTGGAGCGGTTTGCGGTGGACGAACCCGACCCCGTCATCCCGGAAAGCGTGCGCAAGACCGGCGTTGTTCCACCACCAGCGGATATTCCGGGCGTCGATCCGCGCGACTGCGTGGATGCTCAGGAAACGGTGGCTCGCATCACCAACGAGGGTAACTGGGGCTTCTATGCAGGCGACCCGCTGGCATCGGACGGACTGGCAGTCAAAATGCCCGGCAACCACCATGAGTGGGCGTACCACATACCCGTCTCCTCTCTACCTGAACGCGCCCAGAAGGGCAAGTGGAAGGTGTACGTGGTGTTGCGTGTGGAGAAGAAGGCCGGGGTAGACCCGCAGAAAGACGCCTTCTGGGCAGGCGTGTGGGACACCAAGAATTGGAAATCCGCAGGCGAGATACGCGGCAAAATCGCCGACACGGACGAGAAGAGTTACCGCTCGTATCTCATCGGCACGGTAGAGATGCACCCGAACATGTATATCTGGGTGGCTCCGCCCGCTGCGGGCATCGAGGGTGGAGTGCATGTTCCACCGGAGAAGGCGAACGTGCAGGCGGTGTGGGTAGACCGGGTATATCTGGTGCCGGCGGAGTAACAGGTGTGCCCATGAAGGGATGGCTCTGTGCGATGCTCACGCTACCTGTACTGATGACGGCACAGGAGGTATAATAGTGCCATGCGTATTGTGTCGCTTCTGCCCAGTGCAACAGAGATTATCTACGCGCTCGGGCTGGGGGAGTACTTGGTCGCCCGCAGTCATGAATGCGACTATCCGCCCGAAGCCCAGTCTGTACAAACTATCACGTACAGCCTTATCCCGCCCGATCTGCCCAGCCGTGATATCGACAGGGTGGTTTCCGAAACTTTGATGACACATGCCACACTGTACGGGTTGAACCTGGAGTTGCTTCAGGAGCTGGAGCCAGATTTGCTGATAACCCAGGCATTGTGTAATGTATGCGCGGTGTCGTTCGACACGGTACAGGAGGCGGTTGCACGGCTCAGCCCCCGAACGCGCGTGTTGAACTTGCAGCCGACGACGCTACAAGGGGTAATAGACACTTTTCAACAGGTCGCCGACGCCGCAGGGGTTGGGGAACGCGGGCACATTCTCGTCGAACAGTTTCAGGAGCGTATCGAACGGGTGCGCCAACGCACGCGAGATCGTCTGCCTGTGCGCGTGACTTTTCTGGAGTGGCTTGATCCGCCGTTTGCCTGCGGGCACTGGACACCTGAACTGGTACAGCTCGCCGGCGGCATGGACGGACATGCCATAGCGGGGCAGCCCTCGCGCCGACTCGATTGGCATGAGGTGGTGGAGTGGCAACCTGAAGCGATTGTCATTGCCTGCTGCGGCTTCACGGTGGAGCGCACGCTTCAAGACCTGCCTGCACTGGAGCGCATGCCTCACTGGAGAGAGTTGCCAGCCGTGCGCAACGGCGCGGTCTTCATCACGGACGGCAACGCCTACTTCAGCCGACCTGGTCCGCGCCTCGCCGACTCGCTGGAGTGGCTGGCGGAACAACTAAATCTGGTGGCTTGGCTTCGTGAGCAACGCCACCGAGCGTACAGTGTTCTATCTAGACGACGTTGAGCTGACAAACTCGGAACCGGAGCGATCTCGTTAGGAGCCTCACCCTCCAACCGCTAAGAGTCCACTGTCGCCGGGAAACCGGCATCGTCCAACCGCTGCAGGATAGCCTGCACGGTTACCTTGCCTTCATCAAAGTGCACATCTACCATTTTGGTGGCGATGTCCACCGCTACTCGCTGCACGCCGTCCAGCTTGCTCAAAGCATTGGTGATGGCGTTGGCACAGCTGTTGCACACGATATCTGGGGCGTTCAAACGGATGTACATCGTCTTCCTCCTTAAAAAAGAATACAGTGTATCGTACAGGTAGAGGTACCCCCTGTTAACCATAGCGCATACAGCATTAGCAGGCAGATTCCTGCCAGCAATGTCCACATGCTCCACGTCAATCGAGATATGGGAACGGATGGCAGGAGAAGCGACTGTAGCCGCTCTTCCAGCAAATCGCTGTTCGCCCCAAATCCCAGCGAAATCCCCTGCGCACCTGCCTGTCGGTATAGCAACGTCTTCGCCAGCTCTGTACGCGGCACACCGGCTCGTGTTGCGCGCTCATCCGCCAGCAGTTCGGCTGCCTGGCTCCAGCGACGAAACGCCGCGCTCCATGCGCTCCATCCCGTGCCGAGCACCAGCAACCCTGTCCCCAGCGCAAACCACCCGTCACGAGCACGCAGGTGCTGATACTCATGTGCTACCACAGCGAGCAATTGTACAGGGCTCAGAGCATGTACGCTTTCTTGCGAGAGAAAACACATGCCGGCGTAGACGCCGTTGGCATCAGCGGGAATAGGAGCCTCACGAAAGCGACGGTGCATTTCCGCAGGAACGACCTGCTGAAGCGCCTGCTGCAGGGCGTCGGAGGGGGGGCGCGAAACATGTCGTAGATACCGGAACGTACGCAACACGCCTAGCGCGTGAACCGCCAACCGCCATGCGAACACAACAAGAACTGCCGTCACCGCCAGCAGCAGTATCCGCATCAGTAAGATGCCCACATTGCCCAGATTCTGTTGCAGCCAGCCGAAGTAGCAGACCGTGTGGCGCGTACAGGAAGGCATCGTGGCGGCGAAGACAGCAAAAAGGGCAATCGCTAGCGGCTTGAGCACCACAACAGTCAGCGCGCCTTTCAGCTGTGCAAGGCTCAGATGGCGCCGCCACCGCCACAGCAACGCGCTGAGAGGCGCGGTCATCGCACCGGCAACGGCGAACGCCAGCACCGCCAGCATCCAGCGGGCGAGCAGATGCTCCCAATCCTGCACGTGGGCTAGCCCCCTTCCTCCAGTCGACGAATCTCCTCTGCCCAGCGTTGCAGCACCTCGGGCGAGACCTCTTCTGGAGCACGGTGGAAATAGGCAGCCAGTGCTTCGGGGAAGTGCTGGGCAAGATGCGCCAGCGCCTCGCCCACGATGCGCCGCTCCAGTTGCTCACGGCTGAGCACGGCGCGGTAGCGGTAGCTCCTGCGTTCGCCGCTGCGCTCTACCAGCCCCTTCCTGCACAGCCGCTCCAGCGTGGTGGCGATGGTGGTCAGCGCAACCTTATGCGTCCGCGACACGAGGTGGTGCACCTGTGAAACGGTGCAGACGCCGTGCTGCCACAGCGCCTTCATCACCGTGCGCTCCAGGTCGCCCAGCTCGGTGCGTAGTCCCGTTGGTTCCGGTTTGAAACGAAAACGTCTCATGACTTCATTATACCGCAATTTGATAGGGAATAGAAAAAGGCCACAAATGGAAGCAGGCCGCCGACGTTTGTTCGAGCTAAAATAGCACGACAACAGCTTGCACTTCCGGGTCGTGCAGTAGGAGGAACATACGCGGGAGCGAAGAAGAGTAGAAGGAGACGATCATGGGCACAAGAAAGATAACCGCTCACACTGACGGCACCTCAAAGGATGGGAGAATGGGCATAGGTATTCTCATCCGCGAGGATAATAGCATGTATCGCGTCGCTCGTTGTGCAGGCTACGGGACGAGCACATTGGCTGAGGCTATAGCGGTTTTAGAAGCTATCCGACAGTGCATGAGCCGCTTTCCTCCCCCCTGCGAGATAAGCATATACTGCGATAGCGAAGCAGTAGTTAAGCAGGTGCACGGAGAATCCGTGGCGCGAGAGCCCAGCTTGTCGGCAGTAATACGAAAGATACATCGCAAGATAGAAGAAGCAAAGGCGCGCCAGTACCAATTCCACATAGAGCACGTGAAGCGCAGAAAAAACAAGGCAGCTGACGGGCTTGCTTACCTTGCACTATCCTTCGTAAGTGACCCAATGTGGGAAGACTTAGGGAACGATGATTGAGATCGGCAGAGGAGGCAACAGCGAATGCGCATAGATGACGCTCATCAGACTACACAGGACCTGTTACACTCTTCTTCTCTCCCCCGCTACGAGTGTTACCGAACGGTGGACCGCATTCGAGTGGACGGCGTACTGGATGAGGTAACGTGGAAGCATGTTCCCACCATGCGTCTGGTACTCTGGAAAGACGGCTCTACTCCCGAACGCGAAACGCGCGTGAAGATGGCGTGGGACAGCAAAAACCTGTACCTTGCCTACTGGGTGCAGGATGACAGCTTTCGCTGCAAAATGCGCAGGCGTGATGACCCGTTGTGGCTGGAAGAGGTGGTGGAGTTCTTTGCCGACGCGGGTGGCGACCTCACAGACTACTGCGAGTTCGAGTGGAACGCGCTGGGGGCGTGCGTGGACCTGCTTATCGTCTGGTTTCGCGAAGGTGTATGGCACATGTTCACCGAGTGGGACGCCAGGGGAATGAAGTGGGCGGTGAAAACGGGCAAAACGGTCATCGATGGCGCGGAAGTGCCCGGCTGGCAGTGCGAGGTGTCCATTCCTTTCACCGTCTTCCGCGATGCTCCCAGACTGCCGCCTGCCGATGGGGATACATGGCGCATTAATCACTACCGCATCGAGATGAGCGGACAGGAGACAGAGTACACTTGCTGGTCACCTGTGCTGGGGGAAAACGTATCCTATCATCGTCCGCACCGATTCGGCTATCTGGTGTTTAGAGACAAACCTGCACCCTCCCTTTCCCGCGAGTCAGGCTGACTCTCGGTTCACCGTTTGCCACGCGCCGGGGGCAAAACTAGTGCCGAACGGTGACCTCGTTGACTACCTCACGGATGCCCGGCTTCTGGCGGAAGATACGGCACAGGGTCTCTATCTCCTTCTCCGGGTCGGTATCGTAGCCGCGTAGCTTGCGCACTGTGCCGCGCAGGTACACCACCCCGTGCACCACGTGCAGGTCCAGCAAAGAGTAGTCAATAGGGCGCTTGGCAACCTCGTGCATGAGCTGCCGACGCAATTCGATGTCCTCGAGAGGCACCTCCGTCACCTCCTTTCCCTCAAGGGAGTTGGTGACACCAATGCCAGCGCTGTGAGCGGTATCAACGATAATTGCGCCTTCGTTTTATTCGACGTTTACAGGCAGAGAATAGTTTCACCTGCCCGACGGCATCGCGAAAGATAAAAAACCCAAAAATTTCTTGCCCAAGCTCTTGAATCCTCTGGCGTTACCCAGTATAATTAGGTTTGATAAATATTTCTCAATCTAGACACACAGCCAGAGGAATAAGCTACGTGAAGCCAACCGTTGCGGTAACACAAAATTCGATAGCGTTACCTTCTATAGCAGGTGTTCCCCTGTCACGGCTCACTGCGCTCTGGCAGTTGAGTAAACCGCGCGTTACCCTGCTGGTCTGGCTGTCTGCGCTGGCGGCGATGTGGCTGCCGGGAACCAGCGTCTCCCTCGCGCTTTTATTCACGATAGCGCTGGGAGTGTGGCTGGTGGTCGCCTCGGCGAACGGGTGGAATCAAGTGCTGGAGTGGCGTTACGATGCGTGGATGAAACGCACAGCGCATCGTCCCATCCCGAGCGGGAGGCTATCGGTGGCTGAAGCGGCAGCCGTGAGCACTCTGTGGGGCGTCTCTGGGGTGCTGGTTTTGTGGCTCTTCGCCAACCCGTTAACTGCCATGCTGGGAGCGTTCGCTCTGCTGAGCTATGTGCTGGCATATACTCCTGCCAAGCGGCTCACCGCGTGGTGCACGGTCATCGGCGCGGTGCCGGGGGCGATACCTCCTGTGATGGGCTGGACGGCGGTACAGGGCCATCTGAGCGCAGAGGCACTCTTCCTGTTTCTCATGCAGTTCCTCTGGCAGTTCCCGCACTTCTGGGCAATTGCCTGGAAGTACCAGCGCGAGTATCGCGACGCAGGTTTTCACATACTCCCCTTCGACGACCGAGAAGGTATCTTACTGGGCAGGCTTATGCTGGGCTTCTCGGTAGCGACCGTCGGGCTAAGTCTGGTTCCTGCTCTGATAGGCTGGCGGTCTGCGCTATACGCTATGGGCGCGCTGGTGCTGGGGACATGGAGCCTCCGCGCGACACTTGCATTCGCCAGACAACCGGAGCCGAAGACCGCGCTGAGGGTGATACTGACCTCGGTGGGGTATCTGCCGCTCTGGTTCCTGTGGATGATTCTGACGCCGTAGTGAGGGATGAACGACCATGAACGCGATGAAATGGACAATTCGTGTGGCGAGCTGGGGAGTGTTGATGGCGGCGATGCTGCTTCTGGTCATCGGCTACGTCCATTCCCGGCGTGTCAAGCCATCGGTTCCCACACAAACAACGCTACCTGTGCTGGGTAACGTGCCCGCCTTTGCATTAACAGAGCATACCGGTCAGCCCATCACACTGAACAACCTTCTCGGCAAGATATGGGTAACTAACTTCTTCTTCACCACCTGCCGGAGCATTTGCCCCATCATGCAGGACAACATGAAAGAGGTGCAGAAAGCCTTCGCCGGCAACCCGCAGGTGCAAATCGTCTCCTTCACGGTAGACCCCGAACGCGATACCGTAACGGTGCTCCGCGACTACGCCAGCCGGAAAGGGGCAATACCCGGCAAATGGTCGTTTGTCACGGGCGAGAAGAAAGCCATCTACCGCCTCGCCAGACAGGGGTTCAAACTGGCAGCAGATGATGTACCCGAAGAGCTGCAGGGAACCCGACATGACTTCATCCACAGCGAGAAGTTCGTGCTGGTAGATGCGCAGGGACGCATCCGCGGCTACTACAGCGGGCTGGACATGGAGCAAGTGCATCGGCTGATAGAAGATGCGCAGAAACTGCTTCGCGAAGAGGGTGTGCAGTGATCGAGTGGCTCCCTTCTTTCAATGCACTCATGAATTTGACGAGCTTTATCCTGTTACTAACTGGCAGGGTCTACATCGGACGCGGTATGGTTGCTCACCACCGCACGAGCATGATAAGCGCACTGCTGGCTTCTGTGCTCTTTCTGGTGGGCTACCTGACCTATCACGCCTTTGCGGGAACAACCCGCTTCGCTGCACCGCCTGCCCTGCGAGCTTTTTACCTGACCATCTTGTTCGCCCATACAGTGCTTGCCGTGGTCATTGTGCCTCTGGTGCTGATGACTCTGTGGCGAGCGTTACACGCACAGTTCGAGAGGCACCGAGCCATCGCGCGCTGGACTTTGCCGCTGTGGATGACTGTCTCGGCAACGGGGGTGCTGATTTACTTTTTGCTGTACGTGCTCTTTCCGCAGTACGCGCACAGAGGCTAAATAATTAGCTTGTGAAAACAGGCGCAATTTTTCTCGAAAAACACTGTTTTCTCTTGAAAAACAGGATATGACGGTGTATAATTAGCAACGAAAATCAAACGGTGGACGAGATATAACTATCTGCTTAGCGTTGCTTACAGCATAAACAAGCAGCCATCGTCGACACGTTGTGACAAAAGGCACGAAGGAGCGAGGGAGGGCAGTAAATGCCACAGGTCTTTCATCGTAGCAGTAACACACTGGCAAGATTGAGCATAGTTACCGGCGCTGCGTTGCTGGTATCTACCGTGCTCATTGGCTCTAATCTGAGCAGAGCACCATACGTGACACAGGTTGGTGCCCCTGTGGACCAGCCGGTTCCCTTCAGCCACAAACACCACGTGAAGGAGCTGGGTATCGACTGTCGCTACTGCCACAACACGGTGGAAAACTCGGCAGTGGCCAGCGTGCCCCCTACGCATACCTGCATGAGCTGCCACTCGCAGGTGTGGACGAACAGCCCGCTACTTGAACCGATCAGGCAAAGCTATCTTAACGGCACGCCGGTGCAGTGGAACAAGGTGTACGACCTCCCCGATTTCGTTTACTTCAACCACAGCATTCATGTTCAGAAAGGCATTGGCTGTACTACCTGTCACGGTCCCATCCACGAGATGAACATCACCTACAAAGCGCAGCCGTTGAGCATGAGCTGGTGTCTGGACTGCCACCGGCAACCCGAAAAATACATCCGACCGCGTGAAGAGGTGTTCAACGTGAACTACCAGCCGCCGGCAAACCAGATGGAGCTGGGTGCCAAGCTGGTCAAGCAATACAACATCCAGAAAGGGCAGCTCACAAACTGCTCGATATGCCACCGCTAATTGCAGGGTCAGGGGGAACATGGACAACAAGCAACATCAACCTCTCAATCTGGAAGAGATACGAAAGCGCCTTGCGCAGGCAAGAGGACAGCAGTACTGGCGCAGTTTAGAGGAAATCGCCGAGAGTGAGGAGTTCCAGCAAATACTGGAGAAAGAGTTCCCGCGCCAGTCGTCGCCGCTGGGTGCGTTTCTGCATCGCCGACAGTTTCTGAAGCTGATGGGCGCGTCGCTCGCGCTGGCAGGATTGACCTCCTGTCGCCCGCTATCCATGCGAAAGATTGTGCCCCAGGTACAACAGCCCGAGGAGATGATTCCGGGCAAGCCGCTCTACTTCGCCTCCGCCTTCTCCATCGGGGGATATGCGCGAGGCGTGCTGGTGGAGAGCCATGAAGGTCGCCCCACCAAAATCGAAGGCAACGCGAAACACCCCGCCAGCCCGGGTCCGGGCGGAGTGGTCAATCCCCAGGCTCCGGCGCAACTGAACCCGGATGGCACACCCAAACACATCGGCGCGACCGATGCGTTCACGCAGGCATCCATCCTGACCCTCTACGACCCGGACCGCTCGCAAAGCCCGATGTACCAGGGGCAGTTGAGCGCGTGGACGGATTTTAACGCCGCTCTGGCTGCGGAGATGGCAAAGCAAGCCGCCGTGCGCGGAGCCGGATTGCGCATCCTGACGGAGAACGTCACCTCCCCCACCCTCGCTGCGCTGATTCAGGAGCTGCTGAAGAAGTATCCGCAGGCGAAGTGGCATCAGTACGAACCGACACACAACGACAACGCCCTCGAAGGTGCGAAAATCGCCTTCGGCACGCCGGTGAACACCATCTACCGCTTCGACCGCGCCGACGTGATACTCTCGCTGGACGGCGATTTTCTCTACAGCGGACCAGCCAGCGTGCGCTATGCGCACGATTACGCCACACGACGTCAAGTGCGTTACGGCACCACCCAGATGAACCGTCTCTACGTGGTGGAAAGCACTCCAACGGTCACCGGTTCCGCAGCAGACCATCGCCTGCCGTTGCGCCCTTCGCAGATAGGAGCGTTCGCACTTGCGCTGGCGAAGGCGGTGGGCTTGCCCGTTTCCGCGCCACAGCTGCCCGCCGAACAGCAACGCTGGGTGGATGCCGTTGCCCGTGACTTGCAGGCGCACCGCTCGCGTTGCGTGGTGGTGGTCGGCGAGTCGCAGCCGCCAGAGATACACGCGCTGGTACATGCGATAAACCACGCGCTGGGCAACGCAGGGCAAACGGTCGTCTACACCCAGCCTGTGGAAGCCAATCCAGTGAACCACATCGAATCCCTGCGCGATCTGGTGCAGGATATGGCAGCAGGCAAGGTGGAAACGCTGATTATTCTGGGCGGCAACCCCGCCTACAACGCCCCTGCCGATATGGAGTTCGCCCGCCTGCTGAAGGAACTGACCCAGCGCAACGGGTTTACCGTCCACCTGAGCCAGTACGAGGACGAAACCTCCGCACTGTGCCTGTGGCATATCCCTGAATCGCACTATCTGGAGACATGGGGAGATAGCCGCGCTTTCGACGGCACGGTGTCCATCGTCCAGCCGCTGATTGAACCGCTGTATCCCTCGCGCTCGGCGATAGAGCTGGTAGATAACCTGCTCGGGCGTCAGCGCAACAGCTACGACATCGTGCAGGCGTACTGGAGCAAACAGCTTGGTACGGCGAACTTCCAGAAGGCCTGGCGCAAGGCGCTGCATGACGGAGTAATCGCGGGTACTGCGCTACCGCCTCGTCCGGTGAAGATGCGTCTGGATGCAGTGGCGTCCGCAGCGCAGAAGGTGTCCGCGCCAGCGGAAGGTCTGGAGATAGTACTCGCGCCGGACCCCACGGTGTGGGACGGGCGATTCGCCAATAACGGCTGGCTGCAGGAGCTGCCCAAGCCGCTGAGCCATCTCACATGGGATAACGCGGCGTTCGTCAGCCCCGCTACCGCGCAAAAGATGGGCTTGCAGATGGACACCGGCGGGCTGGCAAACATAGTGGACGTCGTGGAACTGCGCTACCGGGGTGAGAAGCTGCGTGCGCCGGTGTGGATAATGCCCGGCCAGCCCGACGACTGCGTGACCCTCTTCCTCGGCTATGGGCGCACACGCGCAGGCAAAGTGGGCACCGGCATCGGCTATAACGCCTACAAAGTGCGCTTCTCGGACGCGCTATGGACGGCTTCCGGTGCGACGCTGGTCAAAACGGGCGAGCGATACCCGCTGGCAAGTACCCAGCAACACCACAGTATGCACGGGCGCGACCTGGTGCATGTGGGCACGCTGGACGAATTTCGCAAAGACCCCAAACACCTGGTGAAAGCAGCCGCCCACGAGGAGCCGCTTCCCACAATGTATCCCGAACACACATGGGAAGGCAACGCATGGGCGATGGTGATAGACACCAGCCTGTGCATCGGATGCAATGCGTGCGTGACCGCGTGCCAGGCGGAGAACAACATCCCCATCGTGGGCAAAGAACAGGTGGCGCGTGGGCGCGAGATGCACTGGATACGCATCGACCGTTACTACGAGGGCGGTCTGGATAATCCTTCCACCCACTTACTGCCCGTGCCGTGTATGCAGTGCGAAAACGCGCCCTGCGAGCCTGTCTGTCCGGTAGGCGCAACCAACCACAGCGAAGAGGGCTTGAACCAGATGGTTTACAACCGCTGTGTGGGCACGCGCTACTGCTCGAACAACTGTCCGTACAAGGTGCGCCGGTTCAACTTCCTGAAGTACAACGACCCGAAAGAGCCGGTGCTGCAGCTGTTGAACAATCCCGACGTGACCGTTCGCGGGCGGGGCGTGATGGAGAAATGCACCTACTGCGTGCAGCGCATCAACGCCGCGCGCATTGAGGCGAAGAAGCTGGGGCGCGAGATACAGGATGGCGAGGTAATCACCGCGTGCCAGGCGGCGTGCCCCACGCACGCTATTATCTTCGGCAATATGAACGACAGGCAAAGCCTTGTGGCACAGCTCAGACAGCAACCGCACCGTTACAGTCTGCTGGAGGAGCTGAACACCCGACCGCGCACCACCTACCTGGCGAAGGTGCGCAATCCCAATCCTGAGCTGGAAGGGGCATAGCGTATGCAACAGGAAATCGTGCGAACCGAACCTGCAGGGAGATTGATCGAGGGCGGGCATACCTACGAGAGCATCACCCACAAAATCGGCTCGGTGGTGCTCAGCTATAAGCATCCGAGAGCATGGTACATCGTCACCGCTATCGCGGCGGTGGGCGTCTTCACGCTTATCACCTCTATTGCGTGGCTGCTTTTGCGCGGTGTAGGCATCTGGGGCATCAACCAGCCTGTCGGCTGGGGGTTTGCCATCATCAACTTCGTGTGGTGGATCGGTATCGGTCATGCCGGCACGCTCATTTCGGCGATTCTGCTGCTGCTGCGCCAGCAGTGGCGTACCTCCATCAACCGCTTTGCGGAGGCGATGACCATCTTCGCGGTGATGTGTGCGGGCATGTTCCCCCTGCTACACGTTGGACGTCCGTGGGTGGCTTACTGGCTCCTGCCCATCCCCAACTGGACGAGCGCATGGCCGCAATTCCGCAGTCCGCTTATCTGGGACGTGTTCGCAGTCACGACCTACTTCACGGTATCGTTGCTGTTCTGGTTTACGGGACTGATTCCCGACTTCGCCACCCTGCGCGACCGCGCGAAAAAGCGCATTGCACAGGTTATCTTTGGCGTTCTGGCAATGGGCTGGCGCAACTCCGCCAAGCACTGGCACCGCTACGATGCCGCCTACCTGTTGCTGGCGGGGTTATCTACCCCACTGGTGGTATCGGTGCACAGCATCGTGAGCCTCGACTTTGCGGTGTCGTTAATCCCCGGCTGGCACACCACCATCTTCCCGCCCTACTTTGTGGCGGGAGCCATCTACTCGGGCTTCGCGATGGTGTTGACGCTGGTCATCCCCATTCGCGCATGGTACAAGATGCAGGATTTCCTGACCATGAAGCATCTGGACTGGATGGCGAAGATTATGCTCGCCACCGGGCTGATTGTGTTCTACGGCTACATCATGGAGATGTTCACCGCCTTCTACAGTGCGAACCAGTACGAACAGTATCTGGCTGCAAACCGATTCTTCGGTCCGTATGCGCCCTACTTCTGGGCGTTGCTGATATGTAACGGTCTCATTCCGCAGGTGTTGTGGTCGCCGAAGGTGCGCCAGAACGTGGCGCTGCTGTTCATCATCGCGCTGATAGTGAACGTCGGTATGTGGCTGGAGCGGTTCGTCATCGTGGTCACCAGCCTGCACCGCGACTTCCTGCCATCCTCCTGGGGCATGTACTACCCGACGGTGTGGGACTGGGGGCTGTATCTGGGAACCATCGGCTTCTTTACCTTCATGATGTTCCTGTTCGTGCGTTTCGTGCCGATGATTTCCATCTTCGAAATGCGTGACCTGCTGCACCAGACCGACAGACATCATCCCGCAGCTGCTACTACTACTGCTGCAGCAACGCCGGTAGCCCATACGGAGGTGACACCATGAGCGTGCCCTTGCATGGCATCATCGCCGAGTACGAAAGCGCGGAGGAGCTGCTGCACGCGGCACGGCGCGCCCGGGAAGCCGGTTATACCCAAATGGATGCCTATTCCCCCTTCCCGGTACACGGTCTCTCCGAAGCCATCGGCTTCGAAGACCATAAGGTGCCCTGGGTGGTATTCATTTCAGGAGTTATCGGGGCGATTGCCGGTTTCTCCCTGCAGTACTACGTGTCGGTGATAGACTACCCGTTGAACGTAGGAGGACGCCCCTTCCTGAGCTGGCCGTCTTTTATCCCTGTGACCTTTGAGACCACCGTTCTGTTCGCGGCGTTCGGGGCGTTCATCGGGATGCTGGCGCTGAACGGGTTGCCCCAGCCCTACCATCCCGTTTTCAACGCGCCGCGCTTCGAGCGGGCATCGCAAGACAGGTTCTTCCTGTGCATCGAAGCCAGCGACCCCTTGTTTGACCGTGTGAAGACCAGACAGTTTCTGGAGAATACGGGCGCGAGGCTGGTGTCGGAGGTGGAGGAGTAAATCGATGAATCGTTCGTCCCGTTCACTGCGCCGATTGATTGCGCTCACTACCGCAACGCTTGCGGTTGTCACGCTGGCGGGATGTCACATCGATATGTGGCATCAGCCCAAGTTCAAAGCGCAATCGGCGAACCCTTTCTTCCCGGACGGTAAGACCGACCGCCCGCTGGTGGCAAACACCGTACCGGTAGGCTACCTGCGCGACAACGAGGCATACTACACCGGCAAGGTGGCGAACAAGCCGGTGGCGCAGATGCCCGTGCCTGTTACCCGAGAGCTGCTGCAGCGAGGGCAGGAGCGCTACAACGTGTTCTGTCAGCCCTGCCACGGCAAGGTGGGCGATGGGCAGGGGATGATCGCGCAGCGCGGGCTGGCTCTGCGTCGCCCTCCGGCTACCTTCCACACCGACCGCCTGCGAGGGATGCCGGTAGGTTACTTCTACGACGTGATTACCAACGGCTTCGGGGTGATGTACAGCTACGCCTCGCGCATCCCGCCGGAGGACCGCTGGGCTATTGCAGCGTACGTGCGCGTGCTGCAGCTGAGCCAGTACGCCCGAACCAGCGAGCTGACTCCGGACGACCTGCGCAAACTGCAGGAGAGCATGAACGCCACAACCAGCACGGAGAGCAAACCATGAACCCGGTAGAGGAGACCTATCAACGATTCGCACGCCTGCGCCAGACCGCGCTGACGGTGGGCATCGTCGCACTGCTCATCAGCGCGGCGGGGTTCGGCATGGCCGGCAAGACACAATTCTTCCAGTCCTATCTATACGCCTATATGGTGTGGATGTGCCTGACGCTGGGGCTGTTTGGATTAACCCTGTTGCACCACACCGTGCGGGGAAGCTGGGGACTGCCGATACTGCGCTTTCTGGAGGCGGGCGCAGCTGCCTTGCCGTTGATGCTGGTGCTGTTCCTGCCCGTTCTGGCGGGGATACAGGAGCTCTATCCCTGGGCACGCCCCGACGTGGTGCAAGCCAACGAGCATCTACAGCATAAAACCGGCTATTTGAACCTGCCCTTCTTTGTGGTACGGGCGGCGATTTACTTCGCGATATGGATTGGTCTGGCTCGGGTACTGCGCAAATGGTCGTTACAGCAGGATATGACCGAAGACCCCTCGCTGGCTCAGAAGCGCATGAACCTCAGCGCGCCCGGGATGGTGCTGTTCGTGCTGACCGTGACCTTCGCCATGATAGACTGGGTGATGTCGCTGGAACCGCTCTGGCAGTCCAGCATCTACGGCGCGTGGTTCATCGTGGGGCAGGGATTGAGCGCGTTCGCCTTCTCCACCACCGTGCTGTTGATTGCTGCTCGCCATAAACCGTTCGCCGACGTGGTAAACCCGAAGCTGACGCGCGACCTGGGCAATCTGACTTTCGCCTTCGTCATTCTGTGGGCGTATACGTCCTTCTCGCAGTTCCTGATTATGTGGTCGGCGAACCTGCCGGAAGAGATTGTGTACTACGTGAAGCGCAATCAGGGTGGGTGGCAGTATTTAAGTGCGGCGTTGACGGTGCTGCAGTTCTTCCTGCCGTTCCTGTTATTGCTGTCCAGTCGGGTGAAGCGATACGCCGGTTTGTTGCTAAAGGTGATGGTGTTCATCCTGGTGATGCGGGTGGTGGACCTTTTCTGGATTATCCAGCCCGCCTTTGGTCACGAAACCCTGCGCGTGCACTGGCTGGACATTACCCTGCTGGCAGGCATCGGTGGGTTGTGGCTGGCGTGGTTTGCCCAGCAGGTGTGTTCCGCGCCTCTGTTACCTCGTCATGATTCACGTCTACAGGAGGCTTGGCTGTATGAGCGCAGCGCATCAACCGTTGCCTAAGAAGAATGGGCATGGTGGCGGTTACGAGAAGCAGGACGTCGGCTTTCGCTTCGCCATGCTGTTCGTGTCGGCGTTGATAGCCGCCGTCATCGTGGTGCTGATATTTCTGGTGTGGTTCTACCAGGTTATCGTGCCTGCTCGTCAGCCCTCCACGCAAACGGCGGCGCAACAACGCCCTCTGCCTCCCGCCCCGGTGTTGCAGGTGAACCCCGCGGTGGATATGCAGAAGTTCCGCCAACGTGAGGAGCAAAAGGCTTCATCCTATGGCTGGGTAGATGAAAAGGGAGGCATCGCGCATGTGCCCGTACAGCGGGCGATGGAGATAGTAGCAGAACGCGGCTTGCCCCAGTGGCAACCGCCGAAGGCAACGCAGGAGAAGAGGCAATGAAAACAGGCATCACCATCGCTCTGTTAACCATATCGCTGCTTGCGCCTGCCGGAGCGCAGTTCTGGCGGCAGCCCGAGCGCGAAAAGAGCACCAACGTGAACCTGACTCGCGACATCACCATCGAGCAGAAACTGAACGAGCAGGTTCCGCTAAACCTCACCTTCCGCGACGAGAGCGGGCGAGAGGTGAAACTGCAGGAGTACTTCGGCAAGAAACCTGTTCTGCTCACGCTGGTGTATTATGAATGCCCGTCACTGTGTGGACTGGTGCTGCAGGGTCTGCTGAAGAGCCTGCGCGTGCTGAACTATACACCGGGCGACCAGTTCGACATCGTGACGGTGAGCATCAGCCCGAAGGAGACACCTGCGCTCGCCGCCGCGAAGAAGCAGAACTTCCTGAAAGAGTACGGTCGGCTGGATGCGGCAAAGGGGTGGCACTTCCTCACCGGTGAGGAACCCCAGATTCGCAAGCTGGCAGACGCGGTAGGTTTCCGATACGTGTACGACCCCAAGTCGGGGCAGTACGCGCACGCGGCCGGTGTGATGCTGTTGACCCCGAACGGCAAGGTCTCGCGCTACTTCTACGGCATCGAGTACTCACCCCGTGACCTGCGCATGGGCATTATCGACGCCTCGCAGGGCAGAGTGGGTTCGCCGGTGGAAAAGATTATCCTTTTCTGCTATCAATACGACCCCACGACCGGTAAGTACAGCCTGGCTATTATTCGGATCGTGCAGATTGCCAGCGTGCTCACCGCGCTGGTGCTGGGTAGCTTTATGGCAACCCAGATTTACCGCGAGAAGCGCGCCCGGGCACTGAGCAAGCGGGAGGAGGTCGCGAGAGGATGAAGGGTGTAGCACTGCTTCCCGACACCGCCAGCACCTTTGCCCAGCAGGTAGACCTGCTCTTCTGGTTCCTGACGGCGGTGACGGTGTTCTTTACATTACTGATTGCGGGACTGGTGCTGTACTTCGCCGTCCGGTACCGGCGTGGCTCGACCGCCAGCCGTGCTGGCGCGAAGGAGACCGACCTGCGGCTGGAAATCGGCTGGTCGATGATACCGCTTACCGTCGGGCTGATAGTGTTCGTGTGGGCGGCGAAGCTGTACGCCGACGCCTACGGACCTCCGCCTGACAACGCGCTGGAGGTCTTCGTCATCGGCAAGCAGTGGATGTGGCATCTACAGCACCCGAACGGAATCCGCGAGAACAACGAGCTGCATATCCCTGCGGGCAGACCGGTGAAGCTGACCATGATTTCGCAGGATGTAATTCACAGCTTCTTCGTGCCGGCGTTCCGCATCAAGCGCGACGTACTGCCAGGCAGGTACAACACGGTGTGGTTCACGCCCACCAAGCCGGGCAAATACCACCTGTTCTGCGCGGAGTACTGTGGCACACAGCATTCGCGCATGATTGGCTGGGTGTACGTGATGGAACCGGCGGAGTACGAAAAGTGGCTTGCCAGCGGCGGTGAAGCCCGTCCGGGCGCAGTAGCCAGCGGGTCAGGCACGATGGCGGGTATATCCACTGCATCGCTGGTACAGGCGGGAGAGCAGCTTTACAAGCAGCTGCGCTGTAACGCCTGCCACGGCGCAACCGACGGACAGCGTGGTCCCTCTCACTATGGACTGTTCGGCAAGAAGGTGAAACTGCGCGACGGCACAGTGGTGGTGGCAGACGAGGCGTACCTTCGCGAGTCCATCCTGCGCCCGCTGGCGAAGGTAGTGGACGGCTACGAGCCTATCATGCCCAGCTACGAAGGACTGCTCAACGAGGAGCGCACATTGCAACTCATTGCCTATATCAAGTCGCTGAAGAAACCGGTACAGACTGCGGAGGTGAAACCATGAGTGTGGCGGTTGCCAAACACGGCGAGGTGAAGCATAACTATCTGAACGCCGGAGATACCGTATTATCGTGGCTACTCACCACGGACCATAAACGCATCGCGGTGCTGTATCTCGTTTCGGTCACCCTGTTCTTTGCGGTGGGTGGACTGCTGGCACTGCTCATCCGCCTCGAACTGCTCACCCCGCAGGGCGACTTGATGACCTCTGAGAACTACAACCGCGTGTTCACCATGCACGGCGTGGTGATGATATTCCTGTTCCTGATCCCTGCCATCCCCGCTGTGCTGGGCAACTTTTTGGTGCCGCTGATGGTGGGTGCACGCGACCTCGCCTTTCCTCGCCTGAATCTGGCGAGCTGGTACGTGTACATGGCGGGCGGATTGATCGCCACCTGGGCGATGGTGAACGGCGGTGTAGATACCGGCTGGACGTTCTACCCCCCGTACAGCAGCTCGTACAGCACCTCGCAGGTCACGCTGACCATTATTGGGGCGTTTCTTATCGGTTTCTCGTCCATCTTCACCGGCATCAACTTCATCGTCACCATCCACAAAATGCGTGCGCCGGGCTTGACGTGGTTTCGCCTGCCGCTGTTCATCTGGGCACACTACGCCACCAGCGTTATCATTGTGCTGGGCACACCGGTGGTCGCCATCACTCTGCTCCTCGTCGCTGTGGAGCGTGTGTTCCGGCTGGGCATCTTTGACCCCGCGCTGGGCGGTGACCCCATCCTGTTCCAGCACCTGTTCTGGTTCTACTCGCATCCGGCGGTGTACATCATGATTCTGCCCGCGATGGGCGTTATCAGCGAGGTGGTAGCGTGCTTCTCGCGCAAGCGGGTGTTCGGCTATCATTTCGTGGCGTTCTCCAGCGTGGCAATTGCGGTCATCGGCTTTCTGGTGTGGGGACACCACATGTTTACCACCGGACAGTCGGTATACGCGGGCATGGTGTTCTCCCTGCTCAGCTTTCTGGTGGCAGTACCCTCCGCCGTCAAAGTCTTCAACTGGACTGCCACCATGTACAAAGGTCATATCGAGTTCCGCGCCCCGATGCTGTACGTGATGGGCTTCCTGGGGCTGTTCGTGATCGGCGGGCTGACGGGGTTGTTCCTCGCCTCGCTGGCAACCGACATTCACCTGCAGGATACCTACTTCGTCGTGGCACACTTCCACTACATCATGGTGGGTGGAACCATCTTCGGTTATCTGGCAGGGCTTCACTTCTGGTGGCCGAAGATGACCGGGCGCATGTACCCTGAAGGCATCGCCAAGCTCGCCGCGCTGATTATCTTCGCAGGGTTCAACCTCACCTTCCTGCCGCAGTTCGTGCTGGGCTATCTGGGGATGCCGCGACGCTATCACTGGTATCCCGAAGAGTGGCAAATGCTGCACGTAATGTCCTCCGCAGGGACGGCGTTGCTGGGAATAGGCTACATCCTGCCTGTCTTTTACCTGCTGTGGTCGCTGCGCAACGGCGCGCTAGCCGGACCGAACCCGTGGGGCGCTACCGGGCTGGAGTGGAAGACCGACTCGCCGCCCATCACCCATAACTTCGAGGAGACGCCCATCGTTACCGAAGAGCCTTACGCCTACGAAAACCATCATCAGCAAGAGGAGGTCGCCAGTGGTACAGGAGCAAGCACAGCAGAAGCTTAGCATCCAGTTCGAGGATATTGCCCAGCAGAACGAATCCTACATCGTGGGGATGTGGACGTTTCTGGTCACCGAGATTATGTTCTTCGGTGGACTATTCGCCGCCTATCTGGTCTACCGTGTGGCAAACCAGGAAGTCTTCTGGGAAGCGCACCGTCATCTGAGTATCCCGCTGGGTTTCTTTAACACGTGTGTTCTGCTGACCAGTAGCCTCACGATGGCGCTGACAGTGCACTATTCGCAGCGAGGGTTGCGCAAACAGCAGTTGCTGTGGCTACTGGTAACCATGGCGCTGGCGTGTACCTTCCTGGTGGTGAAGGGTTTTGAGTACCACCATAAGTTCGTAGAGGGGCTGATACCGGGCGCGAACTTCCGTTTCGAGCCGGCGGAGCACATGCGCGTGGCGCAGCTGTTCTTCAGCCTGTACTTTGCTATGACAGGACTGCACGCGCTGCACGTGGTAATCGGTGTGCTGGTGATGACGATACTGGCGGTGCTCATCGCCATCAAGCACCCCAGCGTGCAGGACTTCATCCCGATCGAGCTGACAGGACTGTACTGGCACTTCGTGGACATCGTGTGGATATTCCTGTTCCCGTTACTGTACCTGATACCGAGGTGATGACATGACAAACGGACACGACACACACACGCATATCGTACCGATTAGGGTCTACCTGCTGGTGTACGTTGCCCTGCTGGTGCTGCTGGTGGCGACGGTTGGCGCAGCGTATCTTCCGGGACACCACACCCTGCTGAACAACGTCATCGCGCTCACCATCGCGGTGGTAAAAGCGGTGCTGGTGATACTCTACTTCATGCATGTACGCTACAGCACACGCCTGACATGGCTGTGGGCGTCAGCGGGGTTCTTCTGGCTTCTGATTATGTTCATTCTCACGCTGGGCGACTACTTCACCCGCCACTGGGTTCCTGTGCTGGGCTGGGAATAACAGCTTGACAGGCGCGCAAGTGGTGTGTTATTCTGCTATTGGTTGGAATATTATCACCTCTGGAGAAAGGATGAGTTCTATGCGAAAGGTTCTGCTTGCTCTGTTGCTCGTCGCGCTGGCGGTGTCCGCACATGCTCAATGGCGCGTGCGAGCCATTCGCATCCCGCAGAAGTTTGTTACCATACGTCCGGCAAAGCAGACAGGCACACCACCGCCGTTGAGCGTGCAGGGATTAGCTCCCCAGCAAACTGCGCTCATCTACGATAACTATCCAAACGATGACCCCGCCCCTCACCTGTTCTACTACGACCCCGCCGGCAACGGCGAAAAGGTGGGGGAAAGCTGGTGGGTAGACTACGACAACGTGGGTGCGGGCGGTGAGGTGCGCAGTTTCGAGTTCACCGCCGAGGTGACGGAAAACAACGCGCCGATACGCATCTACTTTTTCCGAAACGTCACGCCCACCCAGCCGCCCAGCCTGAGTAACTTGATACCGCTGAAGAATAGCGCAGGCACTGCGGTGTTCGACGTCACCGCAGTGAACGCAGGTTACTACACCTTCACCGTTACCCTTCCCAGCACGCTGTATTTTGACGTCAGCGGTGACATTGGCTGGAGCGTGGTCAAGCCGAGCAACATGGGGCTGTACTTTGTGACATGGGATTTCAACGCCCCTATCGGTCGGCGGGACGCCTACCTGTCCATCGACGGCGGTAGCAACTGGCAGCTGACCGAGTTCTTCGGGCATCCGGTGGCAAACTTCACCATCCGTCTGATGGGTATTCCGGCGGTCACCAACGCCACCCTGTTCGGTAACGTGGGACTGGAAGACTTCGGGTTTGCGGTGCAGCCGCCCAAGGATACTTCAGAAGACGAAAACGACGCCTTCCTGCCCACACTGGAGGTGGAACTGCGCCAGCCGGGCACGCGGGACGTGGTGCGGACCTTCTATGCTACGCCATACGCCACCGAACAACCCGACGGAAGCCATGCCTATAGCTATCTGTTGCCGGTCGTACCCGAAGGCACATACGACATTGCCTTCCGCGCCAACCACTGGCTGCGCAAAGTGGTGCCCAATGTGACGATTAGCGGTGTGGCGATGGTGGACGTCGGTTTGCTGAACGCCGATATCGACGGCGATAATGAGGTCACCCTCTTTGACTTCGGCGCGCTGGTTGCCGCTTTCGGTAGTCTGTCTGGCGACCCGAACTGGAACTTCAACGCCGACCTGGACGGCGACCTCGAGGTCACGCTGTTTGACTTCGGCATTCTGGTGAGGAACTTCGGCTTAATCGGCGACGAGTGAGGCACGTATCTTGAAATCTGTGGAGGGCGAGCCTCCGTCCGAGCCGTTAGATCCCCTGCCGCCCCCCGCAGGTGGCAAAGGGGTCAGCCCCCTGTTGTCCCCCCGCAGGCGGGGGGACATAATGCCCCTCCCCGTGTGCGGGGAGGCTGGGTGGAGCTATTTCGGCTCATTAGCAGGTTCGCCCTCCAAGCCAAGCAAAGGCATCGGTCAATGCTCCCCAGTATCCGGCACCACCGCATATACCAGAGGCTGAAAACGCGGTGCGCCCTCGCCAACCACGAAACAGTCCTCGAGCTCGTCTGCTACCTGTTGAGCTATCTCCTCGTCCCGCGCGTGCACCTCGGCGAGGGGCAGGGAGGGTTCCACATGGTCGCCCACATGACGCAACACGCGAATGCCTACCGCATGGTCTATCGTATCCTCCTTACGATTGCGCCCTGCGCCCAACCGAACCGCCAGTAGCCCTACCCGACGCGCGTCGATAGCATGGATGTAACCAACCTCTGACACGGATACCGGCAACTTTACCGGCGCCTGCGGCAACACAGAGAGGTCATCCAGCACCCGCTCGTCACCGCCCTGCGCCCGAACGATTCGACGAAACATCTCCAGTGCGCTACCGTTATCCAGACACTCGCGCGCCCGCCGACGCGCTTTGCATAGCTGCGCTTCCAGACCGACAAGCAGTAAGGCGTGCGCCACCAGTTCGATACACAACACCTCAAAACGCGCTGAAGCGGCGCCTGCTCTGCGCTGCAGTACCTGTATCGCTTCCGCTACCTCCAGCGCGTTGCCCACCGCCTCGCCCAGCGGCTGGCTCATATCGGTAACCAGAGCCAGCGTACGGCGCCCCGCTATCTCGCCAATCTCCACCAGCGTACGCGCCAGCTCCAGCGCGTCCGGCAGGCGCGACATAAACGCTCCCGAACCGGTCTTCACGTCCAGCAGGATATACTCCGCACCGCCCGCCAGCTTCTTGCTCATCACGCTCGCCGCAATGAGCGGAATGCAATCCACCGTAGCGGTCACGTCGCGCAGGGCGTACAGATACTTATCCGCAGGAACGAGGTCAGGCGACTGTCCCACCAGACAGGCTCCGACCTCCTCTACCAGATGGCGTATCTCCTCTGCGGAGAAGTTGGTGCGGAAACCGGGGATGGATTCCAGCTTGTCCACCGTGCCTCCGGTGAAGCCCAGCCCACGCCCCGACATCTTGGGAACTGCTATCCCGCAGGCTGCCAGCATTGGCACAACCACCAGGCTGGTCTTGTCTCCTACTCCACCGGTGGAGTGTTTGTCCAGCGTCGGCTTATCCAGAGAGGGCAGGTTCAGCTGTTGCCCGGAATGCTGTAAGATGGAAGTGAGGGTAGTCGTCTCGTGTGGGCTCATTCCGCGAAAGTACACCGCCATCAGCCACGCCGCTACCTGATAGTCGGGCACGTCGCCGTGCAGACCACCCAACACGAGCGTCTCCAGCTCTTCCCTGCTCAGCTCGCCGCCGTCTCGCTTCTTCTGGATAATTTCAGGAACGCGCAGCATACGGAACACCCCCTAAGCCTATTCCCGCTCTGCCTACCACTTCCCTGCCGTGTGCCGTTGGTGGTAGAATCAAGGCAGGAACAGAAAGGGGGCATGTTCGATGTCTCCGGTAGCGACATCAACCAGAACCGGCTCGCTGGCAGAGATGCTGGATAGCCTGACCCGCGAGGCGGAGGTGTACCATTCTCTGGAAGACGGCTCCGTACAGTGCCTTGCCTGCGGTCACCGTTGCCTCATCCGTGAGGGAAAGCGAGGCATCTGCCAGGTGCGCTTTAACCAGGGGGGCAGGCTGTATGCTCCGTGGGGATACGTTAGCGGTTTGAACATAGACCCCATCGAGAAGAAACCGTTCTTCCACGTCATGCCCGGTACGCGCACGCTCACCTTCGGGATGCTGGGTTGCGACCTGCACTGCTCGTACTGCCAGAACTGGATTACCTCGCAGGCGTTGCGCGACCCTGCCGCTGGCGCACCGGTGGAACGGGTTTCTCCAGAGGAGATGGTGGAACTCGCCCTGCGCTACAACTCACCGTTCATCACCAGCTCCTACAACGAGCCGCTGATTACCGCCGAATGGGCAGTAAGCGTTTTCAAAGCAGCGCAACCGCATGGTATCCGTGGGCTGTTTGTTTCCAACGGCAACCTCACGCCCGAAGTGCTCGACTACCTGCGCCCCTATCTGGCGGGGTACAAAATCGACCTGAAGAGCATGAGCGACCGCAGCTACCGTCAGCTGGGAACCACCCTGCAGAACGTGCTGGACGGTATCCGTATGGTACATCAATCCGGTTTGTGGCTGGAGGTGGTGACGCTGGTAGTGCCCGGTTTCAACGACAGCGATGAGGAACTGCGCGAGGCGGCAAGGTTCCTGGCGTCTCTATCGCCAGACATCCCCTGGCACGTTACCGCCTTCCACCGCGACTACAAAATGCTGGACCACGATGATACCGACGCGCGCACGCTGCTGCGAGCTGCCGAAATCGGGCGCAGTGAGGGGCTTCATTACGTGTACGCGGGCAACATTCCGGGCGCGGTCGGCAAATGGGAGAACACCTACTGCCCGCAGTGCAACACCCTGCTGGTGAAGCGATGGGGCTTCCGTGTGCTGGAAGACCACCTGAGTGGTTCCGGCAAGTGCCCGAAGTGCGAGACACCAATACCCGGAGTATGGTCATAGGAGAGGAGAACCACCCGTAGTGGAAGCACGCTATCCCCTGACCGTAGAAGGCGGTCGGCGCAGAATATGGCTCCGGCTGTTGATAGGCGCGCTGGTGCTGCTTCAGATACTGGTGGTAGCCGTGCGATTCTATACCGACTGGCTCTGGTTTGCGGAACTGGGATACACCGCTCTGTTCACCCGTATCTGGAGCACGCGGCTGGCGTTGTTTGCCGTGTTCAGCCTGTTGTTTTTCCTGATGCTCTACTCCAACCTGTGGCTGGCGCACCGCTTCAGCACGGGCATGGACGAGGAGTGGGAGGAGCGGTTGCGCATTCGGCTGGGTATCGCCGTACCGCACGCTTCTCGGTCGTTCGTCTTCTGGTCGGTGCTGGTGCTCGCACTGCTGGTAGGCAGTCAGAGCTCGGGGCACTGGGAGCAGTGGCTGCTATTCCGACATGCCCAGCCCTTTGGTGTGCACGACCCGTTGTTCGGACATGACATCGCTTTTTATATGTTCCGTCTGCCCTTCTGGCGCTATCTGCACACCTGGCTCACCTTCTCCCTCTTCGCGACGCTGGTCATCACCGCTGCTTACTACTACATCAACAGGGGTTTTGAGGTATTCGGCACGCTAACCGCCTTCTCGCCGGGCGTCAAGCCGCACCTGTTCCTGCTCGCGGCGGCGTGTATGGTGCTGTGGGGCGTGGGCTACTGGCTGGATCGCTACGATGTGCTGTTCATCCCGAATCGCATTTTCACCGGCGCAGGCTACGTGGAGACTACTGTGCGCTTGCCCGGGCTATATGCCCTGCTGATAATCAGCTTGTTGACCGCCGCCTCGCTGGTATGGAACATCCGACAGGGACGTGTGCTTCGGCTACCTCTGATAATGCTGGCAACGCTGGTAGGGATGTCGGTGCTGGTGCACGCGGTGATACCCGCCGCCGTGCAGAATGCCATCGTTAACCCTAACGAGTGGGGCTTACAAAAGCCCTACATCGAGCGACACCTCACCGCGACCCGACAGGCGTTCGGGCTGGATAGCGTGGAAGAGCGCACCTTCGAAGCGAACACCAACCTGACCGTTGCCGACCTGCGGAACAATAGCCAGACGCTCTCTAACGTGCGCATCTGGGACTACCAGCCTCTGCAGATGGTTTTCAACTCGCTGCAGGCGTTCAAGCAGTATTATAAGTTCAACGACGTGGACGTGGACCGCTACACCTTTGGCAACGACTACCGCCAGGTGATGATAGCCGCCCGCGAGCTATCGCAACCCGATTTGCCCGCCTCATCCAAAACATGGCAGAACCTGCGCTTGCAGTACACACACGGCTACGGCGTGGTGATGACTGCGGTCAACACCGCTACAGCACAGGGACAGCCGGAGTACCTGGTGCGCGATATTCCCCCGCAAAGCAAGGTTCCCCTCCGGCTGGAGCGACCGGAAATCTACTACGGCGAGGCGACGGACAACCCCGTCATCGTGGACTCGAAGCTGGACGAGTTCGACTACCCCACCCTGCACAGCGGTGCGGAGAGCGAAAACCAGTACACGCGCTATCAGGGCACAGGCGGTATCCCCATCGGCAGAAACCTGCTGGCAAAACTCGCCTACGCCTTCCGCATGGCAGATAGCTACCTGCTGCTCTCCGGTGACCTGACGCCTAACAGCCGACTGCTGTTCCGGCGCAACATCCGTGAACGGATGCAGGCGATTACCCCCTTCCTGATGCATGACCACGACCCCTACATCGTGGCGGCGGATGGCAAGTTGTGGTGGATGTGTGACGCCTATACTGTGAGCGACCGCTATCCCTACGCCAGAACGCTGGACATCGCGCTGGACGCCTTTCGTTACTACCGCCTGAACTACATCCGCAACGCGGTGAAGGTGGTGATTGACGCCTACAACGGCTCGGTGAACTATTACATCGCCGACGAACGCGACCCGATGATTCAGACCTACCGCCGCGCCCTGCCCGGTCTGTTCAAGCCGCTTTCTGAGATGCCGCCGAGTCTGCGCCAGCATATCCGCTACCCTGAGGACCTGTTCCGCATCCAGAGCAACATCTGGGCGCTGTACCACATGCGCGACCCGCGCGTGTTCTACATGCGCGAAGACCAGTGGGAAATCGCCAAACAGCAGTCGCCTGAAAGCACCGTACAGGGCGGTGAGTTCCAGCAGATGGAGCCTTACTACCTCATCATGCGCCTGCCCGGCGAGACGAAAGAGGAGTTCCTGTTGCTCATTGTGTACACGCCGCTGAATCAGGAAAAGATGATTGCGTGGATGTGCGCCAAGTGCGACGGCGAGGACTACGGCAAAATCGTGCTCTACCGCTTCCCCAAGGAGCGCACCATCTACGGTCCCGCACAGATGGAGCGTTTGCTGGGGCAGGTGTCTGAAATCCGCACGCAACTGCGCCTGTGGGACCAGCCCGGCTCGCAAGTGGTCTGGGGGCATCTGCTGGTGATACCGATTGAACAGTCCCTGCTGTATGTGAAACCCGTTTACCTGCAGACCACCGGCGGCGGCGAACAGCGTATCCCCGAATTGAAGAAGGTCATCGTGGCGTTCGGTGACCAGCGTGTGATGGCGGATACGTTAGAACAGGGCTTACAACGCATCTTCGGTGCATCCGGTGTCACCCGGGCCGCCCCTGCCAGACCATCAACGACAACACCCGTCACCACTGCACCGCCGCCTCCTGCAGAAGATGTACGCGTCCTTGTAGACCGGCTCGCCGAAGCTATCCGCGCCGCCGAAGGTGCGCAACGCGAGGGCAACTGGGCGGAGTACGGCAGGCAACTGGAGCGCGTCAAAGAGCTGGTGCGACGACTACAGCAACAAGTGAAGTCGCAGTAAGCGGTAGCTTCCTGCGACATCTGGTATAATGCCATAAGGAGGTGATTTAGATAAAAACCGTTCGCGTGCGCTTTGCACCCAGCCCAACGGGTTCACCGCATATCGGCAACATTCGCACCGCGCTGTTCACGTGGCTTTTTGCGCGAAAGCATGGAGGCGTGTTCATCCTGCGCATTGAGGACACCGACCGCGCCCGCTACGTGGAAGGCTCGGTGCAGGAGATAATGGATAGCCTGCGCTGGCTGGGGCTGGACTGGGATGAGGGTCCCTATTTCCAATCCCAGCGTCTGCCGTTGTATCGCGAGGTGGCGGAGAAGCTGGTGAAAACAGGTCACGCCTATCGCTGTTACTGCACACCGGAACGTCTGGAGGAACTGCGTCGCCAGCAGGAAGCCGCCAAACAGCCCACCGGCTATGACCGAAAGTGCCGTTACCTTTCGGACGAGGAGCGGGCGAAGATAGAGGCGGAAGGCACGCCTTACGTGATTCGCTTCGCCATGCCTCTCGAGGGCGAAACGGTCTTTCACGACGAGATTCGGGGTGAAATCCGCTTTGAGAACGCGCTGATAGACGACTTCGTGATGCTCAAGTCCGACGGCTTCCCCACCTACCATCTCGCCAGCGTGACCGACGACCATCACATGGGCATCACACACGTCATTCGCGGGGAAGAGTGGATTTCCAGCACCCCCCGCCACGTGCAGATGTACCTCGCGCTGGGCTGGGAGATGCCGAAGTTTGCCCACCTGCCGATGATTCTGGGAACCGACCGCAAGAAGCTCTCCAAACGGCACGGTTCGGTGCAGTTCGTGGAGTATATTCAGCAGGGCTACCTGCCGGAGGCGATGTTCAACTTCCTCGCCCTGCTGGGCTGGAGCGCAGATGAAGACCGTGAACTGTACTCGCGCGAGGAGCTGATAGAGCGGTTTGACCTGTCGGGCGTGCAGGAGAACCCCGCCATCTTCGACGGGCAGAAGCTGTTGTGGATGAACGGCGTGTACATCCGGCGCAAACCGATAGAGGAACTGACGCAGTTGTGCCTGCCCTACCTGCAGGAGGCAGGGCTGATGCCACAGAACCCCTCGCCGGAGCAGATAGAGTACGCCCAGCGGGTGATTGCGCTGGAAGCGGAGCGGATGAAACTGCTCTCGGAAGTGGTGCCGCTCACCGAGTACTTCTTCCGCGACAGATTGGAGTACGAGGAGAAGGGCGTGCGCAAGTGGTTCACCCAGCCGTACGTGCCGCAGATGCTGGAGATGCTTATCGAACGCTACACCGCGCTGGAGCCGTTTGACCTGGAGCATATCGAGGCGACCACTCGCGCCGTGGCGGAGGAGCTGGGCGTCGGCGCGGCGCAGGTGATTCACCCCACGCGCGTGGCGGTCAGCGGGCGCACGGTGGGTCCGGGGCTGTTCGAGATGATTGAGGTCATGGGCAAGGAGCGCGTGCTACAGAGGCTTCGCGCGGCGCTGGAGATGATTCGGCAGGGCGCAAAGGGATAGAACCTATCCCCCTGTCCCCCTTCCCTATGAGGGAAGGGGGCATTCGACGCGAGGCTCCCCTCTCCTTGTAGGAGAGGGGCCGGGGGAGAGGTTAAATCGCTTTATTTTTTCAAAGTTGCTCTGTTGCAAAGATAGGAACAGAGGAACTACATCACCCTCGCCTGCCACACAAAACAGCACCAGAGCCGGTGCAGGTTGTACACCACCGCCA
>Ga0101941_1000280_pt1 | contig 108933 bp, 112 predicted proteins | sample DewCreD2012metaG_3_FD_75242 | JGI IMG/M metagenome (GOLD analysis project Ga0101941, IMG submission 75242) | Hot spring sediment bacterial and archeal communities from British Columbia, Canada, to study Microbial Dark Matter (Phase II) - Dewar... ... | reverse complement strand
GAGGTGGAGCTGGAGGTGCAGGGGATAGGGGTGTTGCGGAACCGGCTGGGGCAGCCGGAGGCGGTGCGCTGGCGGCCTGCCCCCCGCCAGCGCTCGGGCTAGGGAGCCGCCGTCGCGTCGGGGGTGGCGGCCGCAGCCGTGGCTGTCGGAGCGGGCTGCGCCGTGCCGGCTACTGCAGGCGAAGGCTCCGGCGTGGCCGGGGCGCCTCCCTCGGCGGTGGGCGAGGGGCTCGCAGCCGGCGAGGGTGGGGGCTGCTCCGCCCGGCCGGTGGAGCGGGCCGCGGCCGCCGCTCCGTAGCGCTCGGCGAAATAGTCCCATACCATGCGCGAGAGCCTGGCCCCGAAGGAATAGCCCGCGTACTCGGTAGGCGCCTGCTCGGACAGGTACACGATGACGTACGCCTTCGTCTCGCCGTCGGCGCCGGTGAAGGAGACGATGCCGGCGTCGTTGTTCACCCAGCCGTCCCAGTCCCAGTGGTAGCCGATCTTGTGGGCCACCACCGCCTGCCCGGGTAGCTGGCCGGGGATGATGTAGTTCAGGCCAGCGTTCACCTCGCGCAGCCGGGCCAGCGTGTAGGCCGTCCAGCGGGCATCGAACACCTCGCCCCGGTACAGCTTCTGCAGGGCTGCGCCCACCTCCAGCGCCGTCAGGTAGTTGTTGCGAGTGCCGTCGCCGAAGTAGGGCACGTGGTCGAAGCGAGACGGGTCGATGCCCAGCGCAGCGAGCATCTCCCGCGACCGCTCCAGCCCTGCCCAGTAGCTACCGAAGGCCAGCTCCAGCATCCGCTTCACCTCGGGCGGGTAGCTGCCGCCGATGCCTGCGCGAATGTGGGGGGCCAGGGTTGAGGGCGAGGCCCGCCCGGCCTCCATCTCTCCCACCACCGCCAGGAGGGCGAACAGGTTGATGGTGCAGCCGGTGCGCTGAGGGCGGTTGCCGTTGACGGAGATGAGTTCGCCCGTCTGCAGGTCAATGACGGCGATGGCCGCCTGGGTGCCGGTGCGCTGGCCATAGTCATCGATGACGGCGGCCAGGCGGTCGCGCAGGGCCAGCAATTCGGGCGAGGCATCCACGACCTCGGGCAGGGCGCTCCAGGCAGGCGGCGGCTCGGGCGGGTCGTCCGCGGGGCCGGGGGCCGGGCCATCGGGCCCCAGGATGGGGGCTGCGGTGGGCTCGGTAGTGGGGGTGGCTGTGAGCTGGACCGGTGGGGTAGGGCGCACGTCCGAGGCCGCCGGCGCGCTGTCCCGGGCCGGCCCTTGACCGACCTCCCCTGCCACCTGCCCCTCCCCGAGCCCTGCCGCCAGGGCCAGCAGCGCCGGGGCCGCCGACACCGTGACCAGTCCAGCCCACAGCCACCACCGCCACCTGTCTGCCGGGCGTAGCGTCCACATGTCGTCGCTCCTTCCGGCCCTCAGCCTGCCACCGGGTGGGGAGGCGCACTTGGCGCCAACCTTGCGCGTACCTTGCGCTTGGCTTGCGACCTGCGGAGCGCCCGCCGAGCGAGGAGCGGTGGGCCTGTCCGTGCCCGTTAGGTGCAAGGTATACTTGTCCTGTGGCGAAGCGGCCCCTTCTTGCTTTAGTCCTCGCTTCCCTATGGCTCCTGGTTCTGCCGTCGGCTCGCGCCCAGGGCCCTGATGCCGAGGCCCTGGTCTCGGCCCTGATGCAGGCCATGACGCCGCGCGAGAAGATCGGGCAGCTCTTCGTGGTGGGGTTCCTGGGGCCAGAGGCGACACCGGAGGTGCGACGCCTGGTGTCCGAACTGCGCGTAGGGGGCGTGTACCTGAGCCAGGAGAACTGCAACATCGTCAACGGCCCGGCCCACGACCCCAGGGACTGCGGCTTCCCCAGAGACAGGCCGGCAGACACGCCAGCGCAGGTGGCGCGCCTCACGCAGCAACTGCAGCAGGCGGCCTGCGAGACCACCCGCCGTGTCGTGGAAGGCAGGGAGGTGTGCCTGCCCCTGTTGGTGACCGTGGATCACGAGGGCGATGGCCGGCCCCTCACCCGCCTGCTCAACGGCTTCACGCCAGTGCCCAGCGCCATGGCCATCGGCGCCACCTTCGACCCGGCCATGGCCGAGGCGGTAGGGTGCATCGTGGGCCGGGAGCTGAGGGCGGTGGGCGTGAACATGCTCCTGGGCCCGGACCTGGACGTGCTGGATATGCCCCGCTCCGGCGGCCAGGGCGATCAGGGTGTGCGCGTGTTCGGAGGCCATCCCCTCTGGGTGGCGGAGATGGGCTCCCGCTACGTGCAGGGCCTCCATTCTTGCTCGGAGGGCCGCCTGGCGGCGGTGGCCAAGCACTTCCCCGGCCACGGGCGCAGCAACCGGCGGGTGGACATCGAGGACATCCCGGTAGTGGTGGGCAAGTCCCTCGGCGAGCTGCAGCAGGTGGACCTGGTGCCCTTCGCCGCCGCGGCCCAGGGCCGCCCCGGCGAGGCGGGCGTGGCCGACGCCCTCATGACCTCTCACCTGAGTTACGCCGGTGTGCCCGGCTGCGGTGCCGACGTGCCCATCACCTTCAGCCCCTCCTGCATGCAGGCGTTCTACTCGCTGCCCGAGGTGGCCTCGTGGCGACAGGCGGGCGGTCTGGTGGTGGCCGACGACCTGGGCAGCGGCGCTGCCCTGGCCTATGCCAAGCGCAAGTTCGGCGACTACCTGCACGCCAACGTCATGGAGGAGGCATTGCTGGCCGGCAACGATCTCCTCGCCCTGGCGGCTGTCTGGCACCTGCAGGAACTGCCCAACACCATCCGCTACCTGGAGTCGCGCTATCAGACCGACGCCACGGTGCGGCAGAGGGTTGACGACGCCGTGCGCCGCATCCTGGCCTTGAAGGTGCACCTGTACGGTGGGCTGACGCCGGGCGAGGTGACGGCGGCCCCTCAGGGTAACGTGGGCCGGCCGGAGGACAGGGCGCTGATGGACACGCTGGCCCTGCGCTCGGTCACCTTTATCCGGCCTTCCAGCCTGGCCGAATACCGCTCGGCCTTGCCCGCACCGGGCATCGGCCAGCGCGTCCTCTTCGTCGAGTGCTGGGATGACCCTGCTTGCTCGCCGCCGCGGGAGCGCTATCCGCCTTACTGGACGCGGGGCAAGCTCGCCTCGCTGGCCCTGGAGATGTATCCAGGGCGCCTCTCGCCCGAAAACCTGCGCACCATCAGCTTCAGCGATCTGGGGGCCGCCCTGCGGGGCCAGTCGCCCGAGGCGCTGCAGGCCCTCCGCGACGCCGACTATATCGTGCTGGCCTACCTGGAGCGCGATCCGCTGGAGTACCCGGCGTCGGAGACGCTGAAGACCTTCCTGCGTCAGGTGCGTTCCGTGCCCGAGTTGCGCGGCAAACAGGTGGTGGTGTTCGCCTTCGGCTCGCCCTATCACCTGGACGCGGGGGAGTTGCTCAACCTGAACCTGTTCGTGTCCCTGTACAGCAAGACGGAGCCCCACCTGCGGGCGGCCATCAAGGTCCTGTTCCAGGATCCGACGCTGTTCGCCGAGGCAGGCCAGGGCCGGATGCCGGTGGACTACGTGGTGGACAGCTACGTCTTCTCCCGCATTGCCCAGCAAGTGGAGGCCGACCCGGACCAGGAGCTGCGGTTGAGGGTCCAGCCCGATCCGCCGCCCGTGGGCGAGACCTTCACCGTAGAGCTGGCAGCCCCGCTCCTGGCCCGCAACGGCCACCGCGTGCCCGACGGGACGAAGGTGGACTTCGTCTTCTCCCTGCCCGACGGCAGCACCCACCGCGTGACGTCCCTCACCCGTGGCGGCCTGGCGAGGGCGACCATGCTTTCGACCCGCCCCGGCCCGGTCCGGGTGACGGTGAGCAGCGGCCCCCTTCAGTGGACGTCGCCGCCCGTGACGGTAGGCGGCGGTGGCAGCGCGCCGCCCTCGTCCCCCGGCGCGGGAGCCGCCGATGGCCAGCGGGGCTTCCCGGTGGCGCCGGTGGCGTCTGCGGCGACGGCGGGCGTGCTGGTCCTGCTGGGGGTGGGGCTGTATGTGCTCTCGCGGCGGGCGCGCCTGGTGCCCAGGCCGCAGCCGGCGGCGGCCCCGGCCGACGCCGGCGTCGAGGCCTCGTCGCTGCCCCAGGCTGCGACCCCGCAGGAGATTACAGTGGACGTAGCGGGCAGGCGCGTGTTCATCAACGCCAGCGAGTTGCTCCCTCCCCTCTCGCGCGAGCAGTTCGACCTGCTCGCCTACCTGTACCAGAATGCGGGGCGTGCATGCCCACGGGAGGACATCGTCCGTCACGTCTGGCCGGGGGCTGATGCGGGCGGCATCTCCGACCAGGCCCTGGACTCGCTGGTGCACCGCGTGCGGGAGCGGCTGCGGGCGGCAGGGGCCATCCGGGCCCGCATCGTCACCCTGCGGGGCATGGGCTACCGGCTCGAGCTGTGAGCGGCGGACGGCCCCTGCGCCTGGCCGGCCCCGGTAGACTCGTCCCAAGGAGATGCTTATGGGAAATTGCGAACTGCTTAGAGGGCTCCTTGTCTCAAGGCGGGGGCCCGCTGCTATAATGCCCTTGCATAGCCTGAGCGCTCGCTAGGACAGCGGGCAGGCCGAGGACGGGGGAACGTGCGATGAAGTTCGGTCTCTTCTACGAGCTACAGCTTCCCAAGCCTTACGATGCCGACCAGTGGCATCCTGACCAGGAGCACCGCATCGTCAAGGAGGCCCTCGAGCAGATCGAGCTGGCCGACAGGTTGGGCTTCGACTACATATTCATCGTGGAGCACCACTTCCTGGAGGAATACTCCCACTCCTCGGCGCCGGAGGTGTTCCTGGCGGCGGCCAGCCAGCGCACTCGCAACATGCGCCTGGGCCACGGCATCGTCCTCATGCCCCCGCCTTACAATCATCCGGCACGGGTGGCGGAGCGCATCGCCATGCTGGACCTGGTCTCCGACGGGCGGGTGGAGTTCGGCACCGGCGAGTCCTCCTCGGAAATGGAGATGGGCGGGTTCGGCGTCCGCCGCGAGGAGAAGAAGGCCATGTGGGAGGAGGCCACCCGCGAGTGCCTGCGCATGATGACGGAGGTGCCCTACCCTGGCTACGAGGGCTCTTATTTCGCCATGCCGTCCCGCAACGTCATCCCCAAGCCGTTGCAAAAGCCCCACCCGCCGGTGTGGGTGGCCGCCTCCCGCCGCGAAACGACCATGGTGGCGGCGCGGCTGGGCATCGGCTCGCTGGGCTTCGGCTTCGAGACCCCCGACGAGGCCAGGGAACGGGTCGAGGAGTATTATCGGCTCATTCGCGAGGAATGCTTCCCCATCGGGAAGGCCATCAACCCTGCCCTGGCGGTGCTATCGGTTCTCTCCTGCTTCGATAGCGACGAGGAGGCCATCGCCAAGGGGCTGGAGGGGGCCCAGTTCTTCTCCTACTCGCTGGGCTACTACTACAGCCCCTTCACCGGCGGCGCTCACCGGCCGGGCCGGGTCAACCTATACCACCAGTTCAAGGACACGCCCCCGGAGCAGCGCTGGGGCGCCCTGGCGGAGTGGTTCCGAGGGTTCGCCGGCTACCGCGGCGGCTTCGGCGAGGAGCCCCAGGACGAGGTAGGGCGCGCGTTGTGGCGGGCGGCACAGAGGGGCGGCTGCATCGGCACGCCCGAGTTCGTGCGCGAGACGCTGCTACGCTACGAGCAGGCCCACCTGGACGTGATGCTGTTCGTGGCCCAGTGCGGCGCCCGCAAGCACGAGGACATCATGGACTCCCTGTACCGCTTCGGTACCAAGGTGCTGCCCGAGTTCAAAGAGCGGCACGAGCAGCACCAGCGCTGGCGCCAGGAGCAGCTAGCGCCCGTTGACTATCCCATCGTTTCCTCCATATGATGCGGCCGTGGCGGGCAAGGTAGACCGCATCCAGGACCCGGAGCTGAGGGCCTCGCTGCAGGCCGCCCAGGAGTCCCTGCGCAAGGGGGACTACCGCGACGTGGTGCAGCGCTCGGCCGAGGCCTTCGTGGAGCTGCTGCGCCGCCGCCCGGAGCTGTTGCAAGGGCAGGAGGGCGTCCGTCGGGTGTTCATGTTCCCGCGCCTGGGCGTCGACCTCGTGGTCTCTCCGGGCAGTCCTCCCACCCTCAAGTACGAGCGAGAGCGCTTCAGCTTTTCCGAAGCGGTGACCTACCTGGAGTTCGCCACCGAGCAACTATTGCAGGCTGGCGCCTGAGGGAGGCAGCGGATGAGCGAAGAGGGCCTTCTGGTCACCAGGGTGCAGTCCCGGTCCATCGGCGTGCCGGGGCGCTCGCTGAACACCGCCCGCAACCACCACTTCGTCATCGACGAGCCCGGCTACGCGGGCGGCCCGGGGGAGGAGATCACCCCTGCCGAGGCGTTCCTGGCCGGGGTGTCGGGCTGCGCCGTGCTCCTGACGGAGGCGTACGCCCGCGGCCAGGGCCTGCCCCTGGCCCGGGCCGAGGTGGACATCGAGGGCATCCGCCGCCTGGACGCGCCCCAGGACTTCCAGCGAGTGGAGATGCGCTTTCGCCTGTATGGCGTGGGCGATGAGGACGCCCGGAGGCTGGTAGAGGCGTACCAGGCACGTTGACCGCTCTACCGGGCGGTCGCCGTGGCGACCCAGGTGAACATCGAGATACAGGCCCTGCCGGCCTAGTAGCAGCAGCGGCCCTGGCTGGCGGCACGCCTCCTGCGGGTCGGGACGCGCGCCAGCGCCCTCCCGCTCAATGGGGCACGGGCTCTACCCGCGCGGGGCCATAAGCCCCGTTAGATGTCGTAGTACAGGTAGAACTCGTAGGGGTGGGGGCGCAGGCGCACCGGGTCCACTTCCCGTCGCCGCTTGTATTCCAGCCACGTCCCCAGCAGGTCCGACGTGAACACGCTGCCCCGCAGCAGGAACTCGTGGTCCTCCTCCAGCTCGCGCAGCGCCTCGTCCAGGCTACCGGGCACCGTGTGCAGGTCGGCCAGCTCCTCGGGCGACAGCTCGTAGACATCGGTGTCCAGGGGGTCGCCGGGGTCGGTCTCGTTGAAGATGCCATCCAGCCCGGCCATGAGGATGGCGGCGAAGGCCAGGTAGGGGTTGCAGGAGGGGTCCGGCGTGCGGAACTCGATGCGCTTGGCCCCCGGGCTTCGGGAGTACACGGGTATGCGCACTGCCGCCGAGCGGTTGCGCTGGGAATAGACCAGGTTCACCGGCGCCTCGAAGCCCGGCACCAGGCGTTGGTAAGAGTTGGTGGTGGGGGCGATGAGGGCGCAGAGGGCGCGGGCGTGCCGCAGCAGCCCGCCGATGAAGTACATGCCTAGCAGGCTGAGCTGGGCATAGCCCTCCGGGTCATAGAACAGGTTCTCGCCGTCCTTCCACAGGCTCACGTGGACGTGCATGCCCGAGCCGTTGTCGCCGAAGAGGGGCTTGGGCATGAAGGTGACCGTCTTGTCGTGCTCGCGGGCCACGTTGCGCAGGATGTACTTGTAGAGCATCACCTGGTCGCCCATGCGGGTGAGGGTCTGGTAGCGCATGTCGATCTCGCCCTGGCCGGCGGTGGCCACCTCGTGGTGGTGGACCTCGATGTAGATGCCCGCCTCCATCATCTTCAGGATGGCGATGGAGCGCAGGTCCTGGAGACTGTCGGTGGGCGGGGCGGGGAAGTAGCCCTCCTTGTAGCGGGGGCGGTGGCCCAGGTTCTTGCCCTCCCGCCCCGAGTTCCAGGCCCCCTCCTCCGAGTCCACGAAGTAGTAGCCGCAGTGCTCGTTCTGGTCGTAGCGCACGCTGTCGAAGATGAAGAACTCCACCTCGGGGCCGAAGTAGGCCGTGTCGGCGATGCCCGACTCCCGCAGGTACGCCTCGGCCTTCTGGGCCACGTGGCGGGGGTCGCGCCAGTAGCGCTCGCCCGTCACCGGGTCGCGCACGTCGCATATGACCGACAGGGTGGGCACCCTGTAGATGGGGTCCACGAAGGCGCTGGACGGGTCGGGCACCAGCAGCATGTCCGACTCCTGGATGTGCTGGAAGCCGCGGATGGAGGAGCCGTCGAAGCCGATGCCGTCGCGGAAGACCCCCTCGTCCAGCGCTCTGGCCGGAATGGAGAAGTGCTGCAGGGTGCCAGGAAGGTCGGTGAACTTCAGGTCGACGATCTGGATGCCGCGCTCGCGGCAGAGGGCGATGACCTCTCCGGGGCTCTTGGGCCTTCTCTCCATCCCTCCTCACCTCCCTAGGCGCTCTGGCCCTCGCTCTGCTGGTCGGCTCCCTTGAGGCCGGGGACGCGGCGCAATAGCTCCTCCAGCCTGACGCCGGTGAGGGCCTCGATGATAGGCGGCAACTGGGCGATGACCTCGGCCACGTCGCGGGTGACGCGGCTGGCGCCGGCGCCGCCTGCCGGCCACGATGAGCGCCTCGTTGGGGCCCACCTTGGTGTAGCGGGCCGCTGCCACCGGCAGCAGCACCGGCCAGAATAGGAGCCAGACCAGCCCCCAGAGCAGGTAGCCCAGGGGCGTTCCTCCCTGCCTCACGGCACATCACCTCCGCCTCTGCTCCACGGCCACAAGGGAGGCACCGCTGGCCCTCCCCCGCAGCACCAGGTCCTCGCGCACCAGCCGCGATAGCTCTTCCAGGTCGGGGGAGAAGATCAGGCGGCAGTAGCTGGCCCGCTGGAGGGCGAAGAACTCGCCCCCGGCTTCGTAGACGGGGAACTCCAGGGCCTGACCGTCCTGGTGGCAGACGAGCACGTAGAGGGTGGGGCGGGCCAGGCCCTCCAGCGCGCCAGACCTCGTCCCTGAGGCGGTCCATCTTGAGCGCCCCTGTGTGCGGTATGGCCCGCCGGGCCCACAGCTCCTGAGCCAGCTCCCGCCGCAGGGCGAACAGCTCCCCTGGCCCGAGGAAGCGGGAGGGCTGGCCGATGACGTCGTAGATGAGCTGGGGGGCACCGTAGCCCGGGCAGAGGAAGATAGGCACCAGCACCCGTCCATCGCGCAGTAGCAGGGCGGTGGGGTAGAGCTGCAGGTCCCTCCAGAGCAACAGGCAGACCTCGATCTCCTCCAGGGCGGCGATGCGACGGGCGGCCAGCAGGTGCTCGGCCAGCCGCTGCCACAGCTCGCCCACGTCCTCCGCGCCGAAGGTGCCCGTGTCCGTCTTCAGGAGCAGTCGTCCCCGCACCAGGTAGACGGGGAAGCTGCCCTGGGGCGTGGTGACGAAGTAGTAAGGCAGGGTGCCGTGCTCGAGGAAGGCGGCCACGGCCTGGGGCACCGCCGCCTCCAAGGCGGCCAGGTTTCCCTTCTCCACCCGCATGCCCGCCACCTCCACCCAGTAGACCTCCTTGAGGATGGGGTGGCCGCGGTTGCGACGCCAGCGCACGGGCAGGCGGGCCACGCGGCCGCTGGCGGGAAGCACCGGGCTGAGGTCCACCTCCAGGAAGTAGCGGGGCGATGACTCGTCGCCCTCGCGCCAGTCCAGGTTCTTGCGGGAGCGCACCTCAAATGGCATCGTCTCCCCTCTCCCCCGTGCGCACACGGATGACCTCTTCCACCGGCAGGACGAAGATCTTGCCGTCGCCCACGTCGCCGGTCCAGGCGGCCTTGATGATGGCGTCCACCACCCGCTCCACGTCGTCGTCCCTGACCACCACTTCCAGCTTGACCTTGGGCAGGGTGTCGGCCATGTAAGAGGCGGCGCCGCGCCAGTAGGTCTGGCCGCGCTGGCGGCCCCGGCCCCGAACCTCCACGAAGTTGAGGCCCAGGATGCCCAGCCGGTCCAGGGCGTCCTTGACGTCGCCCAGCTTCTCCGGCCGGATGATGGCCTCGACCTTCTTCATCGCTCACCTGGCGTAGGCGCGCTCGCCGTGCTGGGCCAGGTCCACGCCCAGCAACTCCTCCCGCGGGCTCACCCGCAGCCCCATGACGGCATCGAGCGCCTTGAGCAGGACGAAGGTCATGACGAACGAGTATCCCCACGTGGCCCCGATGCCGGCCATCTGGGCCAGGAGCTGCTCCGGCCGACCGTCTATCGCCCCGCCGATGCCCCCCCGAAAGCCTGCCGTCTGGGTCACCAGCGAAGTGGCGAAGATGCCCGTGGCCAGTGCTCCCCAGGTGCCGCCCACGCCGTGCACCGCCCACACGTCCAGCGAGTCGTCCACGTCCAGCCAGTGCTTGAGTCTGGCCGCGCCGTAGCAGATGGCCCCGGCCCCGGCGCCGATGATGAGGGCGGGCAGGATGTCGACATAGCCGTCGGCGGCGTCCCAGGCGCCCACGAAGCCCGAGGCAGGGGTGATGGCCACCAGCCCCGCCACCGCTCCCGTGGCCGCACCGGTGACGCTCGGTACCCCCTGGTACAGCCAGCTCATGGCCAGCCAGGCGAGCGCCGCCGCGGCAGCGGCGGTGTTGGTCACCACGAAGGCGTTGGCCGCCGGGGCACCGGCGGCCACGGCGCTGCCGGCGTTGAAGCCGAACCAGCCGAACCAGAGCAGGGCCGCCCCCAGCACCACGTAGGGGACGTTGTGGGGCTCCATGGGCATCCGCCCCAGCCCCAGTCGCTTGCCGAAGGCCAGGGCAGCCGCCAGCGCCGCGATACCGGAGTTGATGTGGACGACGGTGCCGCCGGCGAAGTCGTAGGCCCCCAGGCCGCCCAGGGTGCTCAGCCAGCCGTTCTGGGCCCACACCCAGTGGGCCACCGGCGCGTACACGATGGTCACCCACAGGGCCACGAAGACGATAACGGCGCTGAACTTCGCCCGCTCGGCGAAGGCGCCCGTTATCAGGGCCGGCGTGATGATGGCGAACATCATCTGGAAGGCCATGTATGCCAGGTGGGGGATGGTGGGGGCGTAAGGGGCGGGCGCACTGCCCACGTTGCGCAGCCCGAACCAGGAGAGGTCGCCGATGAAGCCGCCGTGGTCGGGCCCGAAGGCCAGCGAGTAGCCCCACAGCACCCAGATGACGCTCACCAGGGCGATGATGACGAAGCTCTGCATCATGGTGGCGATAGCGTTCTTCTCCCGCACGAGGTCGCCGTAGAAGAAGGCCAGCCCGGGGGTCATGAGCATTACCAGCGCGGCCGAGGCCAGGACCCAGGCGGTATCGCCGCTGTCGACCTGAGGAGGCATGTCGCCCTCCCGCAGAGAAGGACGGGCCAGCTAAAGCATGCGCCTGGGCAAAGGTGGCTATATTACGGTGAGGTTACGGTCTCGTTGCAGGTATGTTACGTCCGGGGGCTACTCGCGGAAGTGCTCGCTGATGTAGCGGTCGGCGGCGATGGCGGCGGTAGCGCCGTCGCCGGCGGAGCTGACCACCTGGCGGGCGGCGTTCCTGCGCACGTCCCCGGCGGCGAACAGGCCTGGCAGCCCCGTCTCCATCCACTCGTTGACGACGATGTGGCCGCCGTTGTCCATGGGCACCAGGCCGCGCAGCCAGTCGGTGTTGGGGTGGTGGCCGATGAATATGAACACCGCCTTCACCGGCAGCACCGATTCCTCGCCGGTGACGACGTTACGGAGGCGGGCCCCTTCCACTGCCTCCTCGCCCAGGATCTCGGTGACCACCGTGTTCCAGATGAAGTGCATCTTGGGGTTGGCAAAGGCGCGCTCCTGGAGAATGCGGCTGGCCCGGAGCTGGTCGCGCCGGTGGACCACATAGACCTTGGAGGCGTAGCGGCTGGTGAAGAGGCCCTCGTCCATGGCAGCGTCGCCGCCGCCCACCACCGCCACCTCCTCGTCCTTGAAGAAGGCGGCGTCGCAGGTGGCGCAGTAGGAGACGCCGCGGCCGGTGAGCCGCTCCTCGCCCGGCACGCCAAGGCGGTTGTAGTCGGCTCCGGCGGTGATGATGACGGCCTTGGCGACGAACTCTTCTTCGTCGGTGCGGACGACCCACTTGCCGTCGGCCTGCTCCAGGCCGGTGGCGGCCACGTAATGGGTCTCCAGGCCGTAACTTTCGGCCTGGCGCAGCATGGCCTGGGCCAGGTCGAAGCCGCCGATGCTCTCGATGCCCGGGTAGTTCTCGATGGTCTCGGTCAGCGAGATCTGCCCGCCGATGACGCCCTTTTCCAGCAGGGCAGTGCGCCGACGGGCGCGGGCGGCATAAAGGCCGGCGGCCAGCCCGGCCGGGCCGCCGCCGACAATGACGATGTCGTATTCCAGGGCCATCGGGACGCTTTTCGTGCCGGAAACGCCCTAAGAGAGGGCCTTCTCCAGAACCTTCTTCAGCTCGCTCTTGGGGCGGAAGCCGATGACCTGGGCCACTGGCTCGCCGCCCTTGAACACCAGCAGGGTAGGTATGCTGCGGATGCCGTAGCGCACGGCCGTGTCCACGTTGTCGTCGGTGTTGACCTTTACGAACTTGACCTTGCCGTCGTACTCCTGGGCCAGCTCCTCGACGATGGGGGCGACCATGCGGCAGGGGCCGCACCAGGGCGCCCAGAAGTCCACCAGCACCGGCAGGTCAGCCTTCAGGACCTCCTGCTCGAACTCTGCATCGGTCACGTCCTTGGGCTTCGCCATCACCCGGGCCTCCCACGCTCGTCTGTCTCAGCACCGCCTGCGGTGCTATCTTTAGGATAGCACAGGTAGGGCCCCTCTTCCAACGGCTGCCAGGGCAGGGGAGGGAGAGGGAAACCGTTCGATGCCAGTATACGTCTTTTACGGGCAGGACACCTTCTCCCTGCGCGAGGCGTTGGCCCAGTTGCGCGAGGCCCTGGACACCGACGGCTCGCTGTGGGCCAACACCGTGTCCCTGGACGGTGCCAGGCTGCGCCCCCAGGAGCTGGTGGAGGCGTGCCAGGCGACGCCGTTCCTGGGCCAGCACCGGCTGGTGGTGGTGCAGGGCCTCCTGGGCCGCTTCCAGGCCGAAGGCAGGCGCAGGGCCCAGGCCCTAGGCCCCTGGCAGGGCCTGGCCGATGCCTTGACCCAGATGCCACCCAGCACGCACCTGGTGCTGCTGGAAGAGGGGACGCTGGAGCCCGCCAATCCGCTGCTCGCCTCGCTGTGCCCCCTGGCCCAGGTGCGGGAATTCGCGCCCCTCTCCGGCGAGGAGCTGACGCGCTGGCTGGGCCGCCGCTGCCGGCGTCTCGGCCTGCGCCTGAGCGAGCGGGCCGCCCGGCTGCTCTTACAACTGCTGGGCAACGACCTGTGGGCCCTGGCGGCCGAACTGGACAAGCTGGCCGCCTACGCCGGCGGAGAGGTGGTGCGAGAGGCGGACGTTCGCCTGCTGGTGACGCCGGCGCGGGAGGCAAGCGTCTTCGACCTTACGGCGGCCGTCTCCGAGGGTCGCCACCGGGACGCCCTCCGCCTCCTGCGAGACCTGCTGGCCCAGGGCGAAGAGCCGCTGGGGCTGCTCGCCCTGCTGCACCGCCAGTACCGGCGGCTGCTGGTGGCGCGATACGTTTCGGAGCGAGGGGGGAACGAGCAGGAGGCGGCACGGGAGCTGGCGCTGCCGCCCTGGGCAGCCCGGCGGGCGTTGGTCCAGGCGCGGCGCCTGCCCCTGCCGAGGCTGCGGGCAGCCTACCGACTGCTGGTGGAGGCCGACGCCGCCATCAAGCGGGGCCGCCTTGCGCCCGAGGTAGCCCTGGAGACCCTGGTCTACGACCTGGCCGCCCTGCCCGCCGCCTAGCCCTGCTCCAGCTCGAAGGCCTGATGCAGGGCCCACACGGCCTCGGGTACGCGGCCGGCGTCTATCAGGCAGGTGATGCGGATCTCGCTGGTGGTGATGAGCTCGATGTTGATGCCCGCTTCGTAGAGGGCGCGGAACATGCGAGCGGCGTAGCCGGGCGCGCTCTGCATCCCCGCCCCCACCACGCTCACCTTGGCCAGGTGGTCGTCGGTCAGGACGGCGCTGGCGCCTATCTCCCTGGCCACGGGCTCCACCAGCGCCGCCGCCCTCTTCAGATCGGCCCGCGAGACGGTAAAGGTGAGGTCGGTGAGCCGCTCCACGCTGGCGTTCTGGACGATGGTATCGACGCTGATGCCTGCCTCGGCCAGGGGGCCGAAGATGGCGGCGGCGATGCCCGGCCGGTCGGGCACGCCGCGGACAGTTATGCGGCCCACGTCGCTGTCGTGGGCGATGCCCATGACCCGGTTGCGCTGCTCCATCTCCTCACCGCCTTCGCAGATCAGGGTGCCGGGGGCGTCGCTGAAGCTGGAGGCGACATAGATGGGCACTTTGTAGGCCCAGCCTAGCTCCACGGCGCGGCTGTGCATGACGCGCGCCCCCTGGCTGGCCAGCTCCAGCATCTCCTCGTAAGAGATGCGTTCCAGCTTGCGGGCCCGGGGCTCGATGCGGGGGTCGGCGGTATAGATGCCCTCCACGTCGGTATAGATCTCGCACCGTTCTGCCCCCAGGGCCGCGGCCAGGGCTACAGCCGTGGTGTCGGAGCCGCCCCGGCCCAGGGTGGTGATGTCCATCTCCTCGGTGATGCCCTGGAAGCCCGCCACCACCACGATGCGCCCTTCGGCCAGGTGCGAGCGAATGCGGCTGGGATCCACCCGCAGGATGCGGGCACGGCCGTAGCGGCGGTCGGTGCCGATGCCGGCCTGTGCCCCGGTAAGGGCCACTGCCGGCTGGCCCAGGGCCTTCAGGGCCATGGCCAGCAGGGTGCAGGAGACCACCTCGCCGGTGGACAGGAGGAGGTCCAGCTCCCGCGCCTCGGGCTCGGGGCTCACCTGGTGTGCCAGGGCGATAAGTTCGTCGGTGGTGTCGCCCATGGCCGAGACCACCACCACCAGGTCGTCGCCCTGGCGGCGGCGGGCGGCGACGCGCCGCGCGACGTGCTTGATGCGCTCGGCATCGGCTACCGAGGTGCCGCCGTATTTCTGCACCACCAGGGCCACGGCTATACCTCCACCAGGTGGGCGCCCCTGGAAGTGGGGGCAGTGATGATGGTCTCGCCTTCCAGCTCCAGCCGTCGGGCAGCCTTAGCCAGGGCCTCAGCCACCGCCTCTTCTCGCCCCGAGGTGAGGGCGCAGACGGCAGGCCCGGCGCCGGACAGGTAGGCGCCCAGGGCCCCAGCCTCCAGCGACGCCTCCACCAGGGGCGCGAGGGCAGGGAACAGACGCTCCCGGTACGGCTGGTGGAGGCGGTCACGGGTGGCCTCGTCCAGGTGCTCCAGTCGGCCGCTGGCCAGGCAGGCGGCCAGGAGGGCCGCGCGGCCGATGTTGTAGACGGCGTCGGCCCGGGACACCGACCGGGGCAGGACGCGGCGCGCCTCGGCGGTGGGCAACTCCCGCTGCGGGACGAAGAGGACCGCCCGTAGCCCGGACGGAGGCGGGAAGCCCGCGCACAGGTAGGAGCCGTCGTCGCGGCGCACAGCTATCTGGAAGCCCCCCAGCAGGGCAGGGGCAGCGTTATCGGCATGCCCCTCCAGCTCCGCCGCCAGGGGCAGGAGGGCATGAGGATCCGGCGCTTCGCCCAGCAGGGCGCAGGCGGCCAGGAGCCCACCCACTCTGGCCACGGCGCTGGCGCCCAGGCCGCGGGCCACGGGGACGCCGCCGTCGTACTCTACCCGCAGGGGCGGGAGAGGCCGTCCGCGCTGTGCGAACAGGCGCTCGGCCGCCGCCAGGGCGAGCCAGGCCATGCCGTCGGCACGGACGGAGGCAGGGGCGGCCTCGACGGTCAGGGTGCCCCAGATGTCCAGGGCCAGGCCCAGCGAGTCGAAGCCCGGGCCCAGGTTGGCGCTGGTGGCGGGGACGCGCACTCGGACTCGCAGCGGGGCCATAGCGTCCTCGAGGGCTTACGGGTCCATCGTAACACGGGCAACGGGAGGCAGCTACCGGCTCTCGCGGGTCAGGCGTTGGTGGTTACGTCCGCTAGTAGCGGAGGAAGGCACCTATGCCGCCGTGGGCCAGGAGCCACTCGCGGGCCTCGTCGAAGACTACCTCCACCGTAGCATCCTGGGACAGGTAGGCCCGTTCTACAGCCCTTTCCACCACATCGGTGGGGCTGGCCTCGGCCCCGCAGGCAGGACAGCGCTGGAACTCCTCGGCGGCGAAGAAGCCACAGCTATCGCAGGCGGAACCGTCCCTGGTGACGCCGTCGGCCAGGACGAGCAAGTGCACCCGTTCCTGCAGGAGGGCATCTATAGTCCGCTCCATGCCCAAGACGGCCTGACCCTCGCCTCGGGCCTCCTCCACAAGCTGCTTCACGAGCCGCTTCTCTACCTTACGCTCGTGCTCCTGCCAGATGCGGTGGGCATCCCGCAGCACCTCTTCGTCGGACTCGTGTTTCACATCCACCTCGGTAGTACCGATGACGAGTTCGCGCAGGTCGTTGGGCAAGGCATCCAAGAGACGGGCCACGACCTCGCGCGGTCCGGCTACGACCAGTCGGTTATAGCCTGTTCGTTGCCGGAACTCCTGCAGCTCGCCCAGCACTCGCTTTAGGTGACGGTCCACATGTTCCTCTATGTGTCGCTGGTACCGGGCCTGAGCCCAGCCGCCCTGGTCGTGCCGTCCAGGCACCAGAGTGCGCAGCTTTTCAACGTCCTGGAGCCGGCCCGTTTCGACCAGGTAGAGCCGGGCGCGGTCGCGCTGCACCACCACGGTCAGTAGCCGAGGATACTCATCGGCCACCCGTGCCAGGATGAAGATGTCGGGCGTGGTATCTACCGCAATGTGGGTGGGGATGTACGCCCGCTCCACAGGAACTACCTCCCAGATGTCGGCGGGCGTGCACGCGAAGATGGCCAGGCCGCGGCCTCCCCCCTTCCAGTCTTGCAGGAAGGACACGATACGCTGCTCCTCTCTCTCGAGGGCCTCGGCCCACCGGCGCTCCTTATTGTGCCGCAGGAAACGCTTGGCCCCGCCTTTGAACTTCATGACTGGCTGGTTGGCGGTGTACATGAGGCGGGAATCGAGGCGGACGTAGGCGCTGACGATACCTTCGCTGCTCTGGAGGGAGGCGAGGCGCTGGAGGAGGTCCCTGCTGACCATATCTACACAGCCATTATGCCACGGCCAGCCGGGGCCAGCCAGTCAGGGGCGCGCCAGCAGCAGCGCCTGCAGCCGCTCCCAGAGCGCCTCGGTGACCTCGGCCACAGGTAGCGTCGCGTCCACCACCACGATGCGGGCCGGCTCCTCGCGGGCCAGGGCCAGGTAGCCCTGCCGCACGCGCTGGTGGAAGTCCAGGGCCTGGTAGCGGAAGCGGTCGTCGTCGCCCGTCTTGCGGGCCAGGCCCACATCGGGCGGCACGTCCAGCAGGAAGGTCAGGTCGGGCACGACGTTTGCGGCCGCCGCCCGGCAGACCTGCCGCACCTGCTCCAGTGGCAGGCCGCGGCCATAGCCCTGGTAGGCGATGGTCGAGTCGTTGAACCGCTCGCATACCACCACCTTGCCCTCGGCCAGGGCGGGGGCGATGACCTCACCCACGTGCTGGGCGCGGTCGGCTGCGAACAGGAACAGCTCCCCCCAGGGGGACAGCTCGATAGCGGGGTCCATCAGCAACTCGCGCAGGCGCAGGCCCAGCTCCGTGCCGCCTGGCTCGTAAGTGAGCAGGTGGGGCAGGCGGTGCTCCTCCAGTCGGCGGGCCAGGGCGCGGGCCTGCACCGACTTGCCGGCGCCCTCTCCCCCCTCCAGGGTGACGAAGAGGCCGCGGGGGGGCATGGGCTACTCCGGCGGCCTCGGCAGTATGCGGACGTAGCGCTGGGGCTCCCGGCCCACGCTCTGGGAGGCCAGGTTGTAGCGCTGGGCCAGCAGGTGCTGCAGCCGGCGTATGTAGGCGTTCTGCGGCGCCAGGTCCACTGGCTGCTCGCTCTGGAGCACCTGGCCGATGGCCTCCTCCGCCTCGCGCAGGGCAGCGGCCACCGGGTCGCCCCCCCGCTCCCTCTGCATGGCCAGGAGCACCTGCTCCAACTGGTAAACAGTGTTGCTCTTGACCACGTAAATGGGCACGCCCCGCTCTTCGGCCTCGCGCACCACCTGCGGCCGGCGACGGTAATAGCTGCGCAGGGTGATGAGGGCGTCGGCGTCGTTGAGGGAATGGACGATGACGCCCGGGAAGCGCGTCTCGTTCAGCGCCTGCTCCAGGCGGTCACGTGACACGCCGAAGGGGTACAGGCGGCGCTGCCGCTGGGGCGAAGGCGCTGAGGCGGAAGCGGGAGAGGCGGCCTCGGCGAAGGGCAGGGTGCCCATACCCTCGCGGCCCCGCCGACCGGAGGGGGCCAACTCCAGGCGGCCCGTCTGCACCGTCTGCAGCTCGCCCTCGCTGGTCAGCTCGCGTATCTCGGGCTGGACGGGGAAGCCGCGCAGGATGGCGTCCACCGTGGCGGCCACGTCCTTGTGGACGGCCACCCGGTTGAAGCCCTGGATCTCCACCACCATGTCGAAGGTAGGCGGGGCCCGGCGCTCCAGGATGGCCTTCTGGGTGCCGCGCCGCCGCGCCTCCTCGTCGGACAGGGTGACGGACTGCACGCCGCCCACCAGGTCAGAGAGGGTGGGGTTGAGGATCAGGTTGTCCAGGCTGTTGCCATGGGCGGTGGCCACCAGCTGGACGCCCCTTTCGGCGATGGTGCGGGCCGCCGCCGCCTCCAGCTCGGTGCCGATCTCGTCGATGATGATGACCTCGGGCATGTGGTTCTCCACCGCCTCGATCATCACCTGGTGCTGGAGGGTGGGACTGGGCACCTGCATGCGCCGGGCCGAGCCGATGCCGGGGTGGGGGATGTCGCCGTCACCGGCGATCTCGTTGGAAGTGTCCACGACGATGACCCGCTTCTGGAGCTCGTCGGCCAGGTAGCGCGCGGCCTCCCGCAGGAGGGTGGTCTTGCCGACCCCCGGGCGCCCCAGGAGGAGGATGCTTTTGCCCGAGGCCAGCAGGTCCTGGATGATGCGCACCGTGCCGAAGACGGCCCTGCCTACCCGCAGCGTCAGGCCGACGATGCGCCCCCGCCGGTTGCGGATGGCCGAGATGCGGTGCAGGGTGCGCTCGATGCCGGCGCGGTTGTCGGCGGTGAACTCGCCTACCCGCGACACGACATAGTCGATGTCCTCCTGGGTTACCTCTCGCTGGCTCAGGATGACTTCCCGGCCCGGGTAGCGGGCCTGGGGCACTCGCCCCAGGTCCATGACCACCTCCAGCAACTCGTAGTTGTCGGGGCGGTCCTGCAGCACCTCCCGTATGTCGGGAGGGATGACGTTCAGCAACGCTTCCAGGTCGTCCGTTATCCTCAACACGGCTAGCTAGCTGGTACCGCTCCTCCTACTCTCTCCGGTTCCGCCAGCTTGCGCCCCTGGGGCTGGGCTAGCTGGCGCATGAGCAGCAGGTATTCGGCCACGGGCTCCATGCCCGCCTCCTCCAGCGCCCCGGCCACGGCGGCCTGGTAGGCTGCCACCAGGCAGTGGAGGGGCCGACAGTCCTGAAGGCGCTCCAGGACAGCGGCCACCAGTTTGCGGCTGCGGGCGTGGGCCTCGGGGTGGACCATGAGGGTGAAGATGGCGCCACGGCCAGGAGTGGCCATGCGTGCCCAGGCCAGGATGCGTCCTCCCTCCCACAGGGCGAGGTCACGGGGCTGGGCCCAGGGCTCCTGCGCCGCCTGCCAGTCGCGCAGGGTCATGCCTTCCAGGCAGCGGACGCTGGAGGGCACGCTGGCATTGTAGAGCTGGTACAGGGAGTAGAGGTGTGCCCTGGCGATGGGCACCAGGTGGTCGGTGGTGGCGGACAGGGCCGCCTCCCCCTCCAGCCGGTACAGCCGCTCCTGCCGCAGTGGGAAGAAGCCGGCCCGGCAGGCCGCCCGCAGGAGGGGGCTTTCGGCCTCCAGCCGCAGGAACAGCCGCTGGACGCCCTCCTGGCTGAGCTGGCGGGAGGCCGCCTCTAGCAGGCGGGCGGCGGTGTCAGTATCGCCGGGCGCTACCTGCAGGGAGTCTACCTCCCAGGCCAGCCCCAGGCGCCGGCGGCGGGCGGTGAGGAGCCCCCGCACGCGGGCGATCCCCAGGGCCACCCAGCCTTTGCGCCGCTGGCCGAGGAGGGGCAGGTGCTCCAGGGCCGCCTCCCACGGCCGGGGCGGCGACTGCCCCGCCAGCCGCTCCCAGGGGCGGGCCTCGTCAGCCTGGAGGTCGCACAGGGGGGAGACCAGGGCTACGAGGTGGACAGGGTTCAGGGGGAAGGTGCCCGTCATACGGGTCTGGCCTGCCTGGCCGTTACCATGTCCAGGAAGTAAAGGTGGAGGCGGGCGTCGTCGGTCAGTTCGGGGTGAAAGGCGGTGGCCAGGACATGGCCCTGACGCACGGCTACGGCCGTGCCGGCGCCGGCAGGAGGGACGTCGGGCCCCTCGGGCAGGCGGGCCAGCACCTCCACCCCCTCTCCCACCGACACCACTACCGGCGCGCGGATGAAGACGGCCCGCAGGGGCTCCTCGCCCAGGGCGGGTACGGAGAGGTCGGCCTCGAAGCTGTCTACCTGGCGACCGTAGGCGTTGCGGTTCACCACGATGTCCAGGGCTGCCAAGGTAGGGAAGGGCAGGTCAAGGGCCTGGCGGGCGAGCACGATCATGCCGGCGCAGGTCCCCCACACGGGAAAACCCTGGGAGAGGAGGTCGCGCAGGGGCTCGTAGAGGCCGAAATCGGCCATGAGGCGGCAGAAGGTAGTGGACTCGCCGCCGGGCATGATGAGGCCGTCCAGGTCCAGCAGGTCCTGGGGCCGGCGCACCTCTACTGCCTGCTGGCCCAGACGTGTCAGGACGTTCTCGTGCTCGAGGAAATCGCCTTGCAGGGCGAGGACACCTATCCTGGCCATAGCCTCGGCTTACCGGATCGTGCCTGCCCCCATAGGGCAGGCGCGTAGTCCACTCACCATTGTAGCACAGCAGGGGTGCGGGGGACCTTACCAGCCGCGTACGGCCAGGCGCTCTTCGGGGGTCAGGGTGCGCAGGTCGATGCCCCGCATGGGCTCTCCCAGTCCACGGGAGACCTCGGCCAGCACCGCCGGATCGCGGTAGTAGGTCACGGCCTTGACGATGGCGGCCGCCCGCCGCTCGGGGTCTTCGGACTTGAAGATGCCCGAGCCGACGAAGACGCCGTCGGCCCCGAGGAGCATCATCAGGGCGGCATCGGCTGGGGTGGCGATGCCGCCGGCGGCGAAGTTGACCACCGGCAACCGGCCCAGGCGGGCCGTCTCCTTCACCAGCTCGTAGGGGGCCCCCAGGGCCTTGGCCTCGGCCATGAGCTCCTCTTCGGGCATGTTCTGCAGGCGGCGGATGCCGTCCATGATGGCGCGCATGTGGCGCACGGCCTCCACCACGTTGCCGGTGCCGGCCTCGCCCTTGGTGCGGATCATGGCCGCCCCCTCGCCGATGCGGCGCAGGGCCTCGCCGAGGTCGCGGGCGCCACACACGAAGGGGACCTTGAACTGCCACTTGTTGATGTGGTGGGCCTCGTCGGCAGGGGTGAGCACCTCCGACTCGTCCACGAAGTCCACGCCGATGGCCTCCAGTATCTGGGCCTCGACGATGTGGCCGATACGGCACTTGGCCATGACGGGGATGGAAACGGCGTCCATGATCTTGAGTATGCGCTCGGGGTCGGCCATGCGGGCCACGCCACCGGCGGCGCGGATATCGGCGGGGACTCGCTCCAGGGCCATGACGGCACAGGCGCCGGCCGCCTCAGCGATCTTGGCCTGCTCTGGCGTCACCACGTCCATGATGACGCCGCCCTTGAGCATCTGGGCCAGCCCGCATTTCACCCGATAGGTGCCGGTTTCCACCGCCATGTCGATACCTCGGCCTCCCCTTGGCGCTCGCTCGATGGTGGGGCGGGCCCTCGGCCGCGACACGTTTTCCCCACCTTCGGCGTCTCCAGTATAGGTTGCGAGCGCCTGCAGGTAAAGGGCGAGGGGGCAGGCCTGGCCCCCGCTACGTTTTCGTGCCATTAAGGTTTATAATTATGGCGCTGATGGGGTGAAGGACACGACGTGAGAAGACTTCCTTACCAGCTCAAAGAGATCCTGGTCCCCGTAGACGGTTCCGATGCCAGCCTGGACGCAGTGGCCCTAGCTTGCGCCCTGGCCAAGCGCAACCGCGGCAAGGTGTACGCCGTTTATGTCATCGAAGTGGCCCGCAGCCTGCCCCTGGACGCCCACATGGGTGCCGAGGCGGACAAGGGGGAACGCATCCTGGAAGAGGCGGAGCGGGTGGCCAAAGAGAACGATTACGAGCTGGAAGGGGAGCTGTTGCAGGCAAGGGACGCGGGCCACGCTATCGTGGACGAGGCCATCGAACGGGGGGTGGAGGCCATCATCGTGGGCGTGGAGCCCCACGTGGCCGAGGGAGGCTACGAGTGGCCTACCGAGGGCAAGCCCCGCCCGGTGGCCGCCGAGGTCCCCCTGGGGCGCGTGGCGCGCTACATAGTGGAGCACGCCCCCTGCGAGGTGTGGATCATCCGCCGTCCCTTCCCCGCCGCGTCATGAAGGTCGTCATCATGGGCTGTGGCCGCGTGGGCTCCGAGCTGGCCTGCCAGCTCGAGGCCGAGGGCCACCAGGTCACGGTACTGGACATCAACCCCGACGCCTTTCGTCGGCTGCCGGCCAGCTTCAAAGGGCGGCGAGTGGTGGGCAACGGCATCGACCAGGACGTGCTGCGCAGGGTAGGCCTGACGGAGGCGGACGTGTTCATCGCCGTCACCCAGGGCGACAACCGCAACGTGATGGCGGCCCAGATCGCCAAGCACATCTTTCAAGTGCCCAGGGTCATCTGCCGGATCTATGACCCCATCCGCGAAGAGATCTATCGGGGGCTCGGCCTGGAGACCTACAGTCCCACTCGCATAACCGTGGGCAGGATGAAGGAGATGGTGCTCCAGGAGCCCGTGCCGCGAAGGGAGTAGGGGAAGGCATGTATGTGGTCATCGTCGGCGGGGGCAAGGTAGGCTACCACCTGGCCAAAGCTCTCCTGGAGGACGGCCACGAGGTATTGCTCATCGAGCGGGACCGCGCCCGCTGCGAGCGGCTGGAGGCGGAGCTGGGCGACATCGTCCTCCGTGGCGACGGCTGCGAAGTGGGTGTGATGGAACAGGCGGGCTTCAACCGCGCCGACATGGTGGTCGCCGTCACCGGCGATGACGAGGACAACCTGGTTGTCTGCCAGGTCGCCAAGGCCCGCTTCCAGGTGCCCCGCACCGTGGCCCGCATCAACAACCCCAAGAACGCCGAGGTCTTCCGCCGCCTGGGCATCGACCACACGGTGAACGCCACCGATGCCATTCTGGCCCACATCGAGCAGGAGCTGCCGGTTCATGCCCTCATCCACCTGCTGTCCATGCGTGGCGGTGGCCTGGAGATGGTGGAGGTGCGAGTGCCGCCCCACGCTGCGGTGGTGGGCAAGCGGCTCAAAGAGGTCCTGCTGCCGCAGCAGTCCATCGTGGCCCTGATCATCGAGGAAGACGGCACCCCCAAGCCCCCCGACCCCGACACGGTCCTGCACCCCGGCGACAAGGTGGTAGTGGTCACCCGCCGCGAGAACGAGGAATCGCTGCGGGAGACCCTGACCAGTCCTGCCCGCTTCGGGCCCTACGGCCCCGTCGTGGCCCCCCGATGACGCGGCTGGCCTACCTGGGCCCACCTGGCACCTTCAGCGAGGAGGCCGCCCTGCGTTACGGCCCACAGGCCGAGCGCTTGCCCCTGCCCAGCATCAGCGCCGTGGCGGCGGCCGTTGCCACCGGCATGGCCGATGCCGGCGTGGTGCCCATAGAGAACTCGCTGGAGGGCTCCGTGCCCGAGACCCTGGACGTACTGGTGCACGAGTCGGAGCTGGCCATCTGCAGCGAGCTCGTGCTGCCTATCGAGCACCACCTGCTGGTGCCGCCGGGCCTGGAGGCGTCGCAGGTGAGGATCATCTATTCGCACCCGCAGGCCCTGGCCCAGTGCCGCCGCTTCATCGAGCGCTGCTTCCCCAAGGCGGAAGTGGTGGCGGCCCTTTCCACCGCCGCCGCTGTGGAGGAGGCCATGGCACGGCAGGACGCGGCCGCCATAGGCACCCGGCGCGCCGCCCAGCTCTACGGCGCGCAGGTGCTGGCCGAGTCCATTCACGACCGGCGGCCTAACTTGACGCGGTTCGTAGTCCTGGCCAGGGAGGACCATCCGCCCACTGGCAGGGACAAGACGTCCCTGGCGTTCACCTTCGCCACCGAGGACAGGCCGGGACTGCTGGTAGCGGCGCTGACCGAATTCGCTTCGCGGCGCATCAACCTGAGCAAGATCGAGTCACGGCCCACGGGCGACCGGCTGGGAACGTACATCTTCTTGGTGGACGTGGACGGGCACAGGCAGGAGCCGGAGCTGGCGGAGGCGCTGGAGGCGGTGCGGCGGCAGTGCTCCTTCTTCCGCATCCTCGGCTCATACCCCAAGTGGCAGCCATAGTTGACTGCCACGTACATTGCTAGTAGGCTGGCGGCGAATAGAACACTCGTGCCACTATTCCCCACAGGGTCAGGGGACAGGCGTGCCACGTAGAATGACGTCCGCAGCTAGAGGCGAGGGTTACCAAGGTTATCGCACCATGGAACTGGTAACCCAGGAAGACTATCTGGCCTTCGTCGCCGAACAGCGCGAGGTCGAGATAGAGAACGTCAAGGTACCATTGCGGGGACCCTACCGACCCAGTAAGCTAGAGCCGCCGTCTTCCTATCAGATGGAGGCCACGACTGTGTGGAGTTTTCCGGAGCGTGGCGATTGGGCCACCCATACAGGCAACTATCGTGGCAACTGGTCACCGTACATCCCACGAAACCTCATCCTGCGGTACACGGAGCCAGGCGAAACTGTCCTGGACCCCATGATGGGGAGCGGCACCACCCTGGTTGAGTGCAAGCTGCTTGGGAGGCGTGGCATCGGCGTGGACATCAACATGTCAGCAGTGATGGTGGCGCGCGACCGCCTCTTTTTCGAATACGAACGCCCTAGCCACTGGCCACCCGAATGCTCCATCTTCACGTATGTGGGTGATTGCCGCAACCTGGACAAGCTCGAGGACGGCTCCGTCGACCTTATCGCCACCCACCCCCCTTACGCCGGCATAATCTCTTACTCTCGTAGCCGCGTGCCTGGCGACCTGTCCAGCCTGAACGTGGATAACTACTTGCGGGAAATGCTCGTTGTGGCCCATGAGATGTTTCGTGTGCTGAAACCCGGCGGGCACTGCGCTCTGCTGGTGGGAGATACACGCAGACACCTGCACTACGTGCCCATAGCCTACCGAGTCATGGACGCGTTCTTGGAGGCTGGCTTCCTTCTGCGCGAGGACATCATTAAGCTCCAGTGGAAAATGAAGGCCACTCGCGAGAGATGGCGAGGGCATGTTTATCCCTTCTACAAGATCGCCCACGAGCACTTGTTCGTCTTCCGCAAACCAGGGCGAGGAGAGAAGGTCTCTCGCCTCCGTTACAGCGCCAGGAGGCTGGACGGCAGACTTTTATAGCGACTGCAGGCTGCCGGACATGTCGCCTCGCGACACCCGTACAGGCTCTGTCCTTGAAGAGATGGTGCTGCCGGCGCTCCACCGGGGCGGCTACCACTATCGCAGTGGCGTTTATGTGGACCACAGGCCAGGGGGCCGCAGACACAAAGCAGATGTGGTTGCCTGGCGTGACGGGTCGAGGCTCTTCCTCGTGTCCCTGAAGTGGCAGCAGGTCGGCGGAACGGCCGAGCAGAAGGTACCCTTCGAGGTCATCTCCCTGGCAGAGGCGGTGTTGAACTGGCAGCAAAGCGAAGGGCTCAGCGCGGCTGTATGCCGGAATCGGCGGTGCTTGTGTGGCTGCACGTCTACCTTTCAATTGGGAACGGGGGCGCTAGTGCCCTATCTCGTGCTGGGCGGCGGCGGGTGGACGTTGCGCGATTTCTATATCGGTGGTGGCCTGCAGAAGCATCTCACTTACGCCCACCTGGTCAACATTACCGACCTGGAGTCCTTTGTCTCCCGGGCCAATCAGGGGCGCCTGTAACGTTGGTAGTAACCCATGCCCGAGGCGCCGGACCTGGAGGCGTATGCGGCCTATGTCCGACGTCACCTTGTCGGACGGCGGGTGACCGAGGCCCGCGCCCTCGTCCCTCCTGTCGTCAAGTCGGGTCGCGAACACCTGTCTGGCCTCGTCGGCCGAGCGCTGGTGGACGCCTCCCGAAGGGGCAAGCACTTGCGCCTGGACTTCGAGGGCGGGCCTGTCTTGCTCGTCCACCCCATGCTAGCCGGGCGCTTCTGTCACCTGCCCCACGAGGCACCCCTGCGACCCAGGACGGCCCTGGTCATCGCCTTCGACGATGGCGCTGACCTCCGCCTCCGCGACGACAAACTGCTCTCCCGGGTGTACGTCTTCCCCGATGGGGCCCAGGCGGAGCAGGCGCTGGCACCCCGTCCCGACCAGGGGCCCGATGCGCTCGACCCCGACCTCAGCCCCGACGTCCTGCTGGCGAGGCTTCCCGGACAAAGAGGGCGTCTGAAGGCCCTCATCACCGGGGAGAGGCTGGTCTCGGGCATAGGCAACGCCTATGCCGACGAGGTGCTGTTCGAGGCCGGTATCAGCCCCCTCCGCCCGGCCGACCGCGTCTCGGCCGAGGAGGCCTCCCGCCTGCTGGAGGCCATGCGCCGCGTCCTGGTCGAGGCCACGGCCATCGTGCTGGCGCGCATGGAGCGGGAGGGCCTGCCCGACGAGGAGTACCGGGACCATCTGCGCGTGCACCGACGCGGCGGCCAGCCCTGCCCCCGCTGCGGCACGGCTATCGCCGAGGTAGTATCGGGCGGGCGGGTCACCAGCTACTGCCCTCGCTGCCAGCCCTGAGTGCTAACATGGGCTCGAGGTAGCCCATGACCGGCCCGGGCATTCCCCTGCACGACCTGGAGGAGTTCTGGCCTCCCATCTTCTTGCGACCAGGGTGGTCCTACGACCCGTTGACAGAGCTGGTCGACGCCCGCGCCCGGACGGGCGGCCTCTCCTGCCTGGCCCGCACCCAGGAGGGAAGGGAAGCCAGGCTGGAGCTGGACTGGCTGGGCCGTGGGCTCCTTCGGCTGCGCGCCTGGCTCGGGCAGCCCCCGCCCGAGTCGTCGGCCATGCTCGTCTCGTCGGTCCGGGCCCTCGCTGGCGCGCCGACCGTGGTGGAGGCGGCTTTCGGCCTGCGGGCCGCCCTGGCCGGAACGGCGGTGGAGGTGGGCGCGCCGCCCCTCCGCCTGCGCCTGCTGTCCGGGCAGAGGGAGCGCTGGGCGCTTTCCTCGGGCGAGGGCTCCCTGGTGGGACCGACGGCCCTGCCCCTGGGCGTCGCCCGCTCGGCCGGCGGGCGTGAGGCCTTTTTCCTCACCTGGCGGCTGCATCCCCAGGAGCACCTCTATGGCTTGGGCGAGGGCTTCGGCCGGCTGGACCGGCGCGGCTCGCGGGCCTTCCTCTGGTGCCGCGACACCCAGGGGGCGGTGGGCCCGGCCGCCTACATAGTGGTGCCCTTCCTGATGAGCAGCCGCGGCTACGGCCTTTTCCTGCACCACACCAGCCCCAGCGTCTGGGAGCTGGGCGAGCCCTATCCCCAGAGCGCTTCCCTGCTGGCCGATGACCCCTACCTCGACCTTTTCTTGCTCCTGGCCGGTTCCCCTGCCGGCCTCTTGCGCCTGTACACCCGCCTCACGGGGCGAACGCCGCCCGTGCCTACCTGGGCCCTGGGCGTCTGGTGGTCGCGCTGCATGTACCGCGACCGCCAGCAGGTGGAGCGCATCGCTGCCGGCCTGCGCGAGCTGGGAATCCCGGGCGACGTCATCCACCTCGACCCCATGTGGCTGGAGGGCAGGGAAGGGCGCCAGCGGGACGGCTGCCATTTCCGCTGGAGCAGGGGGCGCTTCGGGGAACCGGAGGCGCTGGTGGGCTGGCTGCGGGAGCGAGGCTTCCGCCTCTCCCTGTGGGAGAACCCCTACGTCTGGCGCGACACGGACCTGCACCGGGAGGGAGAAGTAAAGGGGTACCTGGTGCGTTCTGCGGAGGGCGGCCTGGCCCCCTCGCTGGACAACCCGGACGCGACGCCGGTGGACTTCACCCGTCCCGAGGCGGTGGAGTGGTGGCAGGCCCAGCACCGGCCATACCTCCGGGCAGGAGTTGCCGCCTTCAAGGCCGATTACGGCGAGGGCCTGCCGCCGTCGGCCATCATGGCCGACGGCACTACCGGGCGTCGCGCCCATAACCTATATCCGCTCCTCTACAACCGCGCCGTATTCGAGGCGATACAGGCCGAGCACGGTGAAGCGGTCATCTTCGCCCGCTCCGGCTATGCTGGCTCCCAGCGCTACCCTGTCCACTGGCTGGGGGACACGCCCTCCACCTGGGAGGGCATGGCGGCAGCCCTGCGGGCGGGCCTCTCCCTGTCGCTGTCGGGGTTCGCCCTCTGGGGCCACGACATCGGTGGCTTCTGGAACCCCGACGGGCTGGCGCCGCCACCGGCCGACCTTTACGTGCGCTGGGCCCAGTGGGGCTCCCTGTCGCCGGTGGCCCGCTTCCATGGCATCCGAGGTCGGGAGCCGTGGTATTACGGCGAGGAGGCCGTGCGCATCGTGCGGCGTTTCGTCCGCCTGCGCTATCGACTGCTGCCCTACTTGTGCTCGCTGGTGCAGGAGGCGGCGACATCGGGGCTGCCCGTGGCCCGCCCTCTGTTCCTGGAGTACCCCGAGGATGACGCCTCCTGGCAGATCGACTGGGAGTACATGCTGGGGCCGTGGCTGCTGGTGGCGCCGGTCCTCTCCGCCGATGGTGCTGCGAAGGTCTATCTACCGCCGGGCACCTGGCACGATTGGTGGACCGGCGAGCGCGTGCAGGGGCCATCGTGGCGGCGGCTGCGCGTACCCCTGTGGCGCCTGCCCCTGTACGTGCGCGGGGACTCGCTCCTGCCCCTGGCGCCGGCCATGGCCCATGCGGGCCAGCGGGCGTGGTCGCCCCTGACTGTACAGGTGCGCGTCCAGGCTCGGGCCCGAGCGCAAGTATGGGCGCCGCGCCGTCCTCTGCTGATCGAGGCGCGCAGGGACGGGGCCCGCCTCTGGCTGCGTCTGAGGGCGGCCCGCCGCGTGGACTTGCACTTCCTGGAGCCTGCCCGGGTGTCCCTGGAGTGGGCGCGCGGGGCGGACATCTTGCAGGTGCGTGGCCGGGGCAGGGGGACCGTGGTATCGCTGCGGGCGGCAGGCGCCGTGGAGATGGAGGCGTCGGCGTTCGGAGACGGTGCCGGCTAGGCGCCCAGGCCGTCTTGCCAGCCGGGCACGAACTTGCGCCACTCCACCTGCTGCAGCAGGTAGGGGTAGAACATGCGGTAGTGCAGGTTGTGGGGCCGCGAGGGACGCTGGAGGAGTTGCATGTGCGCCTCCTGGGGGGTGCGCCCGGCCTTCCTGTGGTTGCACGAGCGGCATGCCGCCACCACGTTCTCCCAGTCGTGGGCGCCGCCCCGATGGCGGGGGACGACGTGGTCCAGTGTCAGGTCCCGTGTCTGGCGGCCGCAGTACTGGCAGGTGTAGCGGTCGCGCAGGAAGACGTCGCGTCGGCTGACGCGACCGTTGGGCAGGGGGCGGCGGACGTAGTAGCGAAGCCGGATGACAGAGGGTACGGCCACCGCCACGGTGGGCGTGCGCAGGTAGCCGCGTCCATTCTCGATTACTTCGGCCTTGCCGCGGTCCAGCAACACCAGCGCGCGGCGTACGGTGCAGACGTTGAGGGGGTCATAGTTCTGGTTCAGCACCAGTACTGGTTCGCTCTCCAGCCCCATGGACGCGGCATCACCCCAACCCGATGTTATCAGAGGCTGAGGGCAGGGTTCAATCGCGGACAGAGGCCTGGCGCGTCTGCTGGCTGAACTCGGACGGCAGCAGCCGCAACAGGGGGGATGCCGTGTCCAGGAAGCGTCGCCCCAGGGCCGATTCCTCTACCGCCCGGTCGAGCCCCAATTGGGGGTAGGTGATGAACAGGACCACTAGCGCCTGCACCAGCAACAACCCCTTGAAGATGCCGAACGCGAGGCCCAGCAACTGGTCGGCCCAGCCGAGCATCAGCAGGGAAGCCAGCCCCCGCAACAGGTAGGCCACGAGCTGCCCCATGAGGAACACGGAGCCCATGAGGAGGACGAATCCCAGGGCCCGTGCCGCTACCTCGTTGTCTATGAACAGCAGCACCTCTTCGGCCAGCCGGTCGTAGTACAGGCCGGCGGCGACGATGCCCAGCACCAGCGCCCCCAGAGTTACCACTTCTTTGATGAGCCCGGCGCGGAAGGCATTGACGGCGAACCAGGCGACGATAAAGACGATGACCGCGTCCAGCCAGTTCATGATTGCCTAGCAGTCTAGCACAAAGGCCGCTGTTCACCAAAACCTTGCAGGAGACGCACACTACAGGTCAGGAGTAACGACGCCGTGGCGCCAGTTTCCACACCAGCACCAGCAGCGGCACTGTCATGATAGCGGCGCCGTAGACGTCGCTGAGCCAGTGGGCGCCCGAGTGGATGCGTTGCATGGCAGTGAAGGCGATGACGTACAGGCACAGGACCCGCACCAGCCACCGAGCCCAGGGCCAGGGCACCACCAGCCCCGCCACGTAGAAGATGAGGCCGTAGGCCACCAGCGCGCTCACCACATGTCCGCTGGGGAAGGAGCCGGTGTCGGGAAACTCCCGCACCTCGACGAGCGTCGGCGAGGGTCGGGGCCTGTCTACCAGCTCCTTGACCAGCGCGTTGAGGGCGCGTATGGCCTGCGCCACCACCAGGGCCAGGGCCTCGCTCCAGAGCCGCTGCCAGGCCAGGGCGGCCGTCGCCAGCAGCACCGCCAGCACCACCCAGGGAGGCTCGGTGAGGGCACTGGCCACCTCCACTGCCCGCACGTAGGGCGCGGCCTCCAGGTCCTGCACCCGGTGGGATGTCCACAGGTCGGCGGGGAAGTAGGCGAAACGGGAGGCCAGCACGGCAGTGACGACGAAGCCCGCCAGGAGCGGCCAGACCCAGAAGGGCGGCCGGGCCATCAGCACCAGCCGCCCGCGCACTCCCGCCTTCGCCTGCCCTCTGGCCATCGAGGCCATTATGGGGCCTGGGGGTAGGCGCCGGCAACGTGCTCGACGGGCGCGGCAGCCTGCACCTTCACGAGGCGGCCAGGCGCTGGTCGCCGTCCTGCGGCCGGCTAGGGAGGGCGACAACGCTGCTCTTCTCCATGGCCCGGCGGAAGGCCTCCACGCAGGCCGGGTCCAGGTGGGAGCCCGTCTCCTTGGCCATGATGGCCATGGCCTCCTCGTGGCTGTAGGCCCGGCGGTAAGGGCGGTCGGTGGTCAGGGCGTCGTACATGTCGGCCACGGCCACGATACGCGCCTCCAGCGGTATCTCCTCGCCCCGCAGGCCATCGGGGTACCCGGAGCCGTCGTACCACTCGTGATGGTGACGGACGATGAGGGCTTCGCGGTGGAAGCCGCGCAGGCGCATCAGCAGCTCGTAGCCCAGGGCGGGATGCTGCTTTATCTGCTCGAACTCTTCCGACGTCAGCTTGCCCGGCTTCTGCAGCACCAGGTCCGAGATGTACAGCTTGCCCACGTCGTGGAGCATGGCCCCCTGGGCCAGGGCGCGCAGGCGCAGTCTGGGCAGGCCCATGGCCTGCCCGATGAGCACAGACAGCTCGGCCACCCGGGTGACGTGCTCGTAGGTGTAGCGGTCGCGGGCCTCGGCGGCCGCAGCCAGGGCCAGCACGGAGTCGTCCAGGCCGTGCTGCACCTGGGCCAGCACGTCTTCGTACGAGAGCTGGCGGAAGATCTGGGCCAGGGGCTTGCCGCCCAGGTACTCGCTGGCCACGGCCCTGACCACCGCCCCCAGGCCCAGTAGCAGGTAGAAATGGTACAGCCACCAGGCGATGGTCCACGGCTCCGTCACCTGCAGCGTGACCTGGGAGGCGAGGAGCAGGAGGGCAGCGGCCCCCATAGCGGCCGGCAGGGGCGCGCGCGACACGAGGTAGGAAACGAAGGCCCGCCCCACCACCATGGCCAGCAGCACCATGTCCACGGCCAGGGTCGTCCAAGTGAACGCAGTGGTGCCCGGGTGCCCGCCCACCGGCAGCGACTGGAACAGATGGGGCATGCCCAGCCCCACGCCGGCGTAGGTCGCCACCATCAGCACGCCGATAAACAGGACCAGCTTCAGGCGCCGCGCCAGCCAGACGGCGGCCCGAGTCGGCAGGCCCACTGTCGACAGCCACAGCATCCAGGAGCCCACCAGGTGGGCGAAGTAGGCCGAGGCCGCGGTGGTGCTGTGGTATTCGTGCTCCACCAGGAAGCCAGGGGTGGCAAGCCCGTGGACGGCCATGATGGCCCCGATGCCCAAAAACCCTACCGTGAGCAGCGACAGCCTGACGTCCTGGGCGGACACGGCCACGTAGGCGGCCATGAAAGCCACCGCTAGGGCGGCCAGCGCCACCGCCGAGACGATGTAGAAGTGATAGGTGGGGGAGGCGAGGGTGGGGTTCCACTCGTGCCGGGCCGACAGCACCAGGGTCAGGCACAGGGGCACGCCCAGCAGCACCAGGGCCCAGGCCAACAACGAGACGACACTGCGGCTCTCCGGTAGTCGCGGCAGGTGGTGGGCTTCCATATCCTGGCCTCCCTTGCCCTAGGCACAGGCGAAGACGTCACACTGCCTGCGCACGTTACATTGCAGGGCCCACAACCCTGTGCTCAGGCGGTCTCTAGCCTCGCCACCCCCGCGGACGGCGGCCCAAGAACCCTACTGCGGCCAGCGCCAGCACCGCCCAAGCCCAGCCGCCTTCGAAGGGGATGACGCCCGCGACCATCAAGGCCAGCAACACCAGCAGGGCTGTCAGGGCGGCGTGGGCCATGTCAGAAGGGGCCGGGCAGCAGGTGGATGATCCTCTCGCCCACGAAGGCCAGCAGAAAGGCGCGCACCATCTTGCCCGCCAGCACCGGCAGGAAGAAGCGCCAGAAGGCCATGCGCACCGCCCCCGCCGTGATCCCGGCGAACTCGAAGAAGGGGTTGGGGACACAGGCCAGGACAAACAGGGTAGGCACGCCGTAGTGAAGCATGAGCCAGTCCACCCAGCGTGCTACCGTGGCCAGGGCCCGCCCGATGGGACCGCCGATGGGGAACTGGCGCTGGGAGCTGACCTCGCGCAGGCCGCGCCCCGCCAGATAGGCCGTCACCTCGGCCGTGGCCATCCCCAGCCCGCCCAGGATGGCTACCCCCACCGGGTTGAGGGTGTGGGCCAGGGTAGCGATGAGGATCTGGCCGCCGGCGGTCAGGCCAGGCACCGGGAAAAAGAGGGTGGCCGTACCCAGGAAGTTGGCCAGGAAAACACCGGGGTAGCCCAGCGCCTCCAGGTCTTCCTGGCTTACACCCAGCAAGAGGGGCAGGATGGCCACGAGCCCCGCCACAGCCAGCACCAGCACGGCAGCGCCTGCCAGCAGGACGGGGGTGGGAACGGCGCGCAGGCGGTCGGCCAGGCGCTGCCAGAGGGTGGCAGGCGCAGCTGGCGACACGGCCGAGCCGTCCAGCGACTTCTCTGCCTCGGCCATAGCACCACCAGTATAAGCTATGAGCTGGCCGGGGCCCGTGTTACAATCCTTTATTGGCCATGCGTTACCACATCTGGACCGAAGGCTGCCAGATGAACGAGGCCGACTCGGCCAAGCTGGCCGCTGGCCTCGCCCGCCTGGGCTACCAGGAGGCCTCCCGGCCCGAGGAGGCCGACCTGGCCGTCGTCAACACCTGCGTGGTCCGGCAGAAGGCCGAGGACAGGGCTATTTCGTACCTGGGCTATCTGCGCCACCTCAAGCAGAGGAAGAACCCCCAACTGCGCATAGCCGTCATGGGCTGCCTGGTGGGGCCCAGGGTGGACGAGCTCAAGGCCCGGCTCCCGTTCGTCGACATCTGGGCGCGGCCCCAGGACTTCGACGCCATCCTGCGCGAGCTGGTACCGGAGAGCGACCTCGGGGGCGAGTTCTGGCCCGAGACCTTCCCCGAGCCCAAGGGCCCCACCGCCTACGTGCCCGTCATCCACGGCTGCGACAAGTTCTGCACCTACTGCATCGTGCCCTACCGTCGCGGGCGCGAGCGCTCCCGCCCCATCGCCGAGGTGCAGCGCGAGGTGCGCTACCTCTGCTCCCGGGGCGTCAGGGAGGTGACGCTGCTGGGGCAGACGGTGGAGGCCTACGGCAAGGACCTGCCCGACCGCCCCGACCTGGGCGACCTGATGGCCGCCCTGCACGAAACGCCCGGGCTGGTGCGCCTCCGCTTCCTCACTTCTTACCCCAAGGACATGACCGAGCGCATCGTGCGCCGGGTGGCGGAGCTGCCCAAGGTCTGCGAGTACTTCAACATCCCCGTCCAGTCGGGCGACAACGAGGTGCTGGCCCGCATGCGTCGGGGTTACACTGTCGAGGAGTACCTGGAGAAGATCGACCTCATCCGGCAAGTGGTGCCCGGGGCGGCCATCACCACCGACGTCATCGTGGGCTTCTGCGGCGAGACGGAAGAGGAGTTTCAGCACACCCTGGACCTGCTGGAGCGGGTGCGGTTCGATAAGGTACATGTGGCCGCCTACTCGCCCCGCCCGGGCACCATCGCCTGGCGGCGTATGGATGACGACGTCCCCCACCATGAGAAGATGCGCCGCCTGCACGCAGTGGAGGAGCTGCAGGAGGGCATCGCCCGGCAGCTCAACGAGGCCCTGGTAGGGACGGTGCAGGAGGTGCTGGTGGAGGGCGAGCGGGGCGGCAAGCTCTACGGCCGCACTCGCACCAACAAGCTGGTCCACTTCCCGGGCGAGGCCCGGCCCGGAGAGCTCGTGCAGGTGCGCATCGAGCGGGCCAGCCCCTGGTCGCTGCAGGGCGAACTGGCCGCCGCCGGCACCCGCGCCGGCTAGCCCCCTGGAGGGTGCCCGTGTCCACGACGGCCGGTGAGGTCCCCGTTGCTGGCGTGGGGCTGCGCCCTGTGGCCGTCCTGGTGGTCATCTTCACCGTCCGGGAAGGCAAGCTACAGGTGCTGCTCATCCGCCGCAGCGCCGCTCCTTACCAGGGCTGGTGGTCGCTGCCTGGAGGCCTCCTCTCACCGGGCGAGGGCCCGGACCAGGCGGCCGTACGGAAACTGGAGGAGGAGACCGGCGTCCGGGATGTGTACCTGGAGCAGCTCTACACCTTCTGGGACCTGGACAGCCGCGAGGGCCTGGCCGTGGCCTACTTCGCGCTGGTGGACGCCCGCCAGGCTCACCTGGCCCAGCGGCAGGAGTGGCCGCCCGCCTGGTGGCCAGTGGACGGGCTGCCGCCGCTGGCATTCAAGAACGAGCAGGTGGTGGACTACGCCCTGCGCCGCCTCCGCGCCAAGCTGGAGTACAGCAACGTCGCCTACTCCCTGCTCCCTGAAAGCTTCACCATGTCGCGCCTGCAGGACGTGTACGAGGCCATCCTGGGGCGGCGGCTGGACAAGCGCAACTTTCGGCGGCGCATGCTGTCGCTGGGCATCATCGTACCTACCGGAAGGAGAGAAAAGGAGGGAAGACACCGTCCGGCGCAGCTTTATGCATTCAAGGAGAGGCGTCCCGTCCTGTTCTAGCCTTGAGCCTGTCTGGTGGCGGCCTGAGGGCCATCGTTGACCCTGAGGCCCCCGTGGCGGACAATAAGAAATAGCCCCGGTGTCGAGATGCCGGGCCCATCGCCCGAGGCCCCAGGGCCCGGCGGAGAAAGTTGGCCCACGTGTACGAGCGTACAGTCCTTCCCAACGGCCTGAGGGTCATCAGCGCCTACCTGCCCAACGCCTACTCGGTAGCGGTGAGCGTATACGTGGCTGCCGGCTCTCGCTACGAGCGCGACGAAGAGGCGGGCATCTCCCACTTCGTGGAGCACCTGTGCTTCAAGGGCACCGAGTCCTACCCCACCGCCCGCGACATCGCCGAGGTGGTGGACACCATCGGCGGCCACATCAACGGCGGCACCGACCGCGAGCTGACGGTCTTCTACGCCAAGGCTGCCCGCTCTCACTTCCCCCTGGTGGTGGACCTGTTGCTGGAGCTGGTCTCCAGGCCCCGCCTGGAGCCGGAGGAAGTGGAGAAGGAGCGGCAGGTCATTCTGGAGGAGCTGGCCGCGGTGGAAGACTCGCCGCCCCAGTTGGTGGACCTGCTGGCCGATTCCGTCCTCTGGCCGGGCCAGCCCCTGGGCCGGGACGTGGCCGGAACCAAGGAGACCGTGTCCGCCATCACTCGGGAGCAGGCGCTGGCCTACTTGCGGCAGCAGTACGTGCCCAACAACATGGTCGTGGCGGTGGCCGGGCGGGTGCCTCACCAGGAGATTGTCGATGCTGTCTGGCAGAAGGCTGGCCGCTGGCAGGCCGGCACGCCGTCCCCTTGGCGGCCGGTCAGCGACGGCCGCGGCCCGAGACTGGCCCTGCGCTACAAGGACACGGAGCAGGCGCACCTGGCTGTCGCCGCCCCGGGCCTCTCCCTTCACCATCCCGACCGCTATGCCCTGAGCATCCTGTCTATCGTCCTGGGCGAGGGTATGAGCAGCCGTCTGTTCCTGGAGCTACGCGAGCGCAGGGGCCTGGTGTACGAAGTCCATTCCTACGTGAACCAGTTCATGGACACGGGCTCCCTGGGCGTCTACGCCGGCACCGACCCCGAACGGGGCCCGCTAGTAGCCCGCCTGGTCCTGGAGGAGATGGCCCGCCTGCGCGAGGAGCCGGTGACGGAGCAGGAGCTGCGCCGGGCCCGCGAGCTGGCCAAGGGCCGCCTCCTGCTGCGGCTCGAGGACACCCGCAACCTGTCGGGATGGCTGGGCGGCCAGGAGCTGCTCCTCAGGCAGGTGCGCACCCCCGAAGAGGTAATCGCCCTGATGGAGGCCGTCACCCCCGAGGACGTGTTGCGGGTGGCTCGCGAGCTGCTGGAGCCCTCGCAGGTGCACCTGGCAGTGGTGGGCCCCTTCCACTCGGAGGAGGAGTTCGCCCCCCTGGTGGGGCTCTAGTCCAGCGCTACCAGGGTGCCCGGACGCAGGCAGCCCGGCCCCTGCTGGATGCTCAGGCCCAGGGTAAAGCGCAACAACTTCTGGGAATCGGTGGCATCCACCCTCCCGCTGCAGTCCACGTCGCCCCACAGGCGGCCGCCCACGTTCTGGCCCGTGTCGGGGCAGGGCTCGTTCTGGACGACACCCAGTCCCATGGAGGCGCGCAGGAGGGCCAGGGCATCGGCCGAGTCCAGAGTGAGGCTACAGTCCACGTCCCCCCACAGCACAGCGCTCCCCTGGCAGGCCAGCCGGCCCGCAGCCAGCGCATCGGCCCGGCCGGCGCCGTAGGTGTTGTCGGTGCCGGGAGGTCCCAGGTCCGCGGCCGTGAGCAGAAGGGCGTTGGCCAGGGCTGAGCGGTCCTGCGCGGGGGCATCGCCCGGCTCGCCCGCCTTCAGGCCCGGACGGCACTCCAGCAGCAGCGCCAGTATGCCAGCGATGTGGGGCGCCGCGGCCGATGTGCCCAGGAAGGGGCTGGCGAAGCCCCCGGCACCGGTCACTGACACGCCATCGATGCCCGTCACGTCCGGCTTGGTGCGGCCATCGTTGGTGGGGCCACGGCTGCTGTAGGGGGCGATCTCGTCGTGGCCGTCCTCGAAGGCGTTGATGGCCCCCACTGCCAGCACGCCGCCCCCGGCGTCGGCCTGATTGGGCACCGAGCTGGCGGGGGTGTAGTAGTTGGGGATGCCGCCCAGAAAGAAGATATCGAAGGTGCGCGGCTCCACCTGCCCGATGGGTGCCAGCACCACGTCCACCGTCACCGGCGAGGTGGACACGTTCTGCCAAACCGCCAGCTCGGTGGGGTTCTGAGCACAGAACTGGAAGTTCTGGCTGGCGGCCAGGGCTGTGGGCGAGTCGTGGGCGAAGATGTATACGTCGTAGTCGTTGCAGGAGGCGCCCCAGGGGTCGTTCCACTGCACCAGCACCCTCAGCGTCGAGCCGGCCGGCACCAGGACGGGGTTGTCGCAGCGGGGGCCGAGGCCGCCCCGGTCCAGCGTCTGCTCGGTGGCGGCGAATCGATGAAAGGCGGCCTCGCCGGGGCAGGGCTGGTAAGGCTCCTGGTAATGGGCGGCGGCCTGGTTGCCCACAGCGGTGACGTGGGCGCGCACGCGGTTGGTGGGGCTGTTCAGCGCTGCCGCGGTATTGCGAGAGACGATGCTGCTGCCGTCGTAGGGGCCGGCGTTGAACCAGTTGACGTCGTCCACCACCACGTCCACCCGCTGGGCCAGGCAGTTGACAGCGGCGTTGAAGTCCAGGGCCGTGCCGGAGGTGCCGCCGAAACCGGCGAACCATAGCTCTGCGCCCGGGGCGAGGTCGTGCACGATCTCCAGCATGGCCGTGCCCTCGGCGCCGGTCTGGGCAGGGTCGCTGGCGACCACGTTGCAGTCGGTAGTGTTGACGGCGGGCAGGTCGCCGGAGGCCTGGCTCTGGGCGAGGCCGCGCACGCCATCGGAGATCACTCCCACCCGTACCCCGGCGCCGCTCACGCCCAGGGCGGAGCGCAGGTCCGCCGCCCTGAGGATCTGGTCGCCGGAGGTGGTGACGCTGCCGGTGGCGGTGGCCGGATAGGGCGGCAGGTCGATCCAGCGCACGCCGGGGCGGGCGGCCAGGGCGCGGAGGCGACGCAGGGGCACCCAGGCCTGGACGATGCCCTCCTCCCGCGCCAGCCGGTCCACTGCGCCGCCCAGGGCACGCACGGCGGCGACAGCGGCGTCGGGGTCGTCGGTGTAGACGAAGACCTGAACTCGCTCCTGGGCGTCGCTACGGGCGAGGCCGGCCTGCTGCAGCGCCTGCAGGTCTGGGGGGACGGAGAAGATGCCTATCGGGTCCTGGGCGTAGAGGGCCAGTGCCTCCGAGAGATCGGCCAGTCGGGCCAGGTGATGGGCGAGGCGGGCCTCCTTGGCCGCCTGCGGCAACGGGCGCTGGACCTGCTGCGCAGCAGGCATGGCCGTTTGCGGGCCGGCGGCGCCCTTCCCCGCCACTGCCGCATCCCCGCCCCCGGCGCCCCCGCCCCAGGCCGCCACGGCCACGGCGGCCAGAAGGCACAGGGCACGCCTCCACATGGGCCTTCCCTCAATTTAAACGCGGCCCTGGCGTTGGCGGTAGCGCCCGGTGGCCGCGGCCGCCGCGCCGCAGGGTCAGAAATAGGGAAGGGCCGCCCCGGGTGGGGCGGCCCCCCAGCGGGACGCCGTCGTGCCTCAGTACTCCATGGGCGGCGTGGGCTCCTGCGTCTTGGGCGGCTCCGGGATCTCCGTCACCAGGGTCTCGGTGGTGAGGACGAGGGCGGCGATGGAGGAGGCGTTCTCCAGGGCGGTGCGTGTGACCTTGGCGGGGTCGATGATGCCGGCCTCCACCATGTTGCAGTACTCCATGCGGTCGGCGTCGAAGCCGAAGAAGGGGTCTTCGGAGGCCCGCACCCGCTCCACCACGATGGAGCCCTCCAGGCCAGCGTTCTCGGCGATCTGGCGCAGGGGCTCCTCCAGGGCGCGGCGGAGGATGCGCACGCCCGTCAGCTCGTCGCCGTTGAGTTCGCCCTCCAGCTTGTCCAGGGCCTTCTGGCAGCGGAGCAGGGCCACGCCGCCGCCGGGGACGATGCCCTCCTCGACAGCAGCGCGAGTGGCGGAGAGGGCGTCCTCGACCCGCAGCTTCTTCTCCTTCAGCTCCACCTCGGTGGGGGCGCCCACCTTGATAACGGCCACGCCACCGGCCAGCTTGGCCAGCCGCTCCTGCAGCTTCTCGCGGTCGAATTCGCTGGCGGCGTCCTCGATCTGGGCCTTGATCTGCTTGATGCGGGCCTGGATAGCCTCGTCGGAGCCGTAGCCCTCGATGATGACCGTCTCCTCCTTGGTGGAGACCACCTTGCGGGCGCGGCCCAGGTCGGAGATCTGGGCGTTCTCCAGCTTGCGGCCCAGGTCCTCGCTGATGACCTGCCCTCCGGTGAGGATGGCGATGTCCTCGAGGATGGCCTTGCGCCGGTCACCGAAGGAGGGGGCCTTGACGGCCAGGGCGTTGAGGGTGCCGCGGAGCTTGTTCACCACCAGGGTGGCCAGGGCCTCCCCTTCCAGGTCGTCGCAGATGATGACGATGTCTTTCTTGCCCATCTGGAGCAGGCGCTCCAGGACGGGCAGGATATCGTGGACGGAGGAGATGCGCTTGTCGGTGATGAGCAGGTACGGCTCCTCGACCACCGCCTCCATCCGCTCGGGGTTGGTGACGAAGTAAGGGGAGACGTAGCCACGGTCGAGCTGCATCCCCTCGACGAACTCGGTCTCGGTGCGGATGGACTTGCCCTCTTCGACGGTGATGACGCCGTCCTTGCCCACCTTCTCCATGACGTCGGCGATGATCTCGCCGATCTCGGGGTCGTGGCCGGAGATGGTGGCCACGTGCTTGATCTGCTCCTTACCGGCCACGGGCTGGGCCACGTCGCGCAGGGCCTGGATGACCACCTCTACGCCGCGCTCGATGCCGCGCTTGAGGGCCATGGGGTTGGCGCCGGCGGCCACGTTGCGCAGGCCCTCGCGCACCAGGGCCTGGGCCAGGACGGTGGCGGTGGTGGTGCCGTCGCCGGCCACGTCGTTGGTCTTAGTGGCCACCTCCTTGGCCAGCTGGGCGCCCAGGTTGGCGAAGGGGTCCTTGAGCTCGATCTCCTTGGCCACGCTGACGCCGTCGTCCACTACCGAGGGGGCGCCATACTTCTTCTCCAGCACCACGTTGCGGCCGCGGGGGCCGAGGGTGACCTTGACAGCGTCGGCCAGGGCGTCCACCCCTTCCTTGAGGCGGCGCCGGGCCTCCTCGCTGAACACCAGTTGCTTGGCGGGCATGCTTCCCGTCCCTCCTGTCGGTTAGGGCTGTGGGGTCGGCAGGGCTAGGCTTCCAGCTTGGCCAGGATGTCCGACTCCTTGAGGATCAGGTACTCCTCCTCGTCGGAGCCGAAGAGGCCCTTGGGCACCTCCTGGCCGGAGTACTTGGCGTAGATGACGCGGTCGCCCACCTTCAGGTCCATAGGGATCCGCTTGCCGTCCTCGTCCAGGCGACCGGGCCCCACAGCGATGACCTCGCCCACCTGGGGCTTCTCACGGGCCGTGTCGGGGATGACCAGACCGCTGGCGCGCACCTCTTCCAGCTTGATCTGCTTCACCACCACGCGGTCGGCCAGGGGCACTATCTTGCTGGCAGCCTTGGTGGTCATGGGCACATCCCTCCCTTCACCGGTAGTTTTGGGCTCGCCTTTTTAGCACTCGCAGGGGGAGAGTGCTAATCTCAATGCGAATATTAGCCCACGCGGCCAGCGGGGGCAAGAGGGGAAATGGCACTTCCGGGGCAGAAATTGCCGTCCTGCGCTGGTCTTGCTCTCCTTTCGCTCTCTTTTTCGCGCGCAGGCCGCCTTTCTGGCCCCGTCCCCTCGTGATGGGCTCATTTGATGGCCAGGGGGTTCAGGGGCGAGCCCACCGCGCCGGTAAAGGGCAGCGGCGGGCCCACGAACATGAACTCGTACACCCCATCGGCCGCGCAGTCGGCGGCCAGCTCGTCCAGGGCGAAGATCTCGCCCACCAGCAGCCCCATATAGACGATGGCCACGATGTGCCAGGGCTGGAAGGAGTCGGGCAACTGGTTGGGCCGCACCTCCACGCCCCAGGTGTCGGTGGCCACGCCGGCGATGCGCCTCTCGTGTAGCCAGGGGATGGTCTCCAGCCCCAGGCCAGGGGCATCGCCGCCGGCGTAGTCGCCCCAGCCCAGGGAGCGGCAGTGGGCCATCCACCCCGTGCGCACCAGCACGATGTCGCCCTCCTCCACCGTCACGCCCTCGGCCCGGGCGGCGCCGTCCAGGTCGTCGGGGGTGATGGCATAGCCCGCCTCCAGGTGGTCCACGCCCTTGTAGCAGGCCACGTCCAGCAGGACGCCCCGGGTCACTATGCGGTCGCGCAGGTTGTGGATAGCGTTGCGCTGAGCGCCAGCGGCGGTGACCTCGGCGGCGCTGTAGCCGTTCCACATGCGGCCCCGGTGGAAGATGTGGGCCAGGGAGTCCCACTGGGTCCCGGCCTGCAGGGGCATGATGACGATGTCGTCGGCCACGCCCATGCCCCGCGGATAGCTCTGGGCCCCGCTCAGGTGGTCGGTGCCCGTCAGCACCATGGTGCGGATGGGGTTGAAGCGGCGCCCGCCCTTCTGGGGCCCTTGGCTGTCGTAAGGCAGGGCGAGGGAAATGATCTTGCCCTGGCGCACCAGCGAGGCGGCCTGCAGCACCTTGTCAGGGGTGATGTAGTTGACGCAGCCCAGCTGGTCATCCGGGCCCCAGCGGCCCCAGTTGCTGTAGCGCTGGATGTACTCGTCCAGGAGGTCGGGCATGGGCGCCTACCCCCTCTGTCGGCGCAGCTCCTCCAGCCTGGCCTTCTGCTCTTTGATGCCGGGCATGACCCAGTTGACCCAGGGCGGGCTGGGCTCGAAGGACAGTCCCGGGCGGTCGGCCGACAGACCGGTGATGGTCACCTCGAAGGGCGTAACGTACTCGATCTTGCCGTTCACCACCCTGAAGGCCTGGTCGTGTCCGGGGTAGATGATGTCTGCCCGCTGGACCACCCGCTCGATGCTTTTCCTGGCCAGGTCGTCGTCCCAGAAGACCAGCGGGTTCTGCTTGGTGAGGGCCACCGAGGCGAAGTGCAGGGCGTCGCCGGTGATGATGCACAGCCCCTGCTCCGTCTCCACCTCGACGCCGATGCTGCCCGGCGAGTGGCCGATGAGCTCGATGATGCGGCAGCCGGGGATGACCTCGTAGCCCTCTTCCACCTCGACGATGCGGGCCTGGCGCAGGGAGTCGCCCGTCCAGGAGGGCGTGGCCCAGTCGTTGGGGTGTGGCCGCTGGGAATAGAGCCACTCGTTGCGGTGCATGAGGACCGAGGCGTTGGGGAAAATGTCCCAGTTCTGTATGTGATCCCAGTGGGCGTGGGTGATGACCACGTAGTCGATGTCGGCGGGGGTGAGGCCCCGTTGCTCCAGGGCGGGACCGATGTAGATACGACGGCCCACGTGGGCCGTGTCCACGAGCACTCTCTTGGGACCGCCCTCGATGAGGATGACGCTGCAGAAGCCGACGATGCCGACGCTGGTCTGGAAGGCATAGCCCTCGAGCAACACGTCTACCTTGAGCATGGCTCCTCCTCGACGATGGGATGGTGCCCCTTGCAGGGAAGGGCGTCGGGGGCACGGACGAGCGCCGCTGGGAAGCGCTGGCCCCGGGCGCCGCTGGCGCAGGTGCGGAGGGGACGGTACATCGGGTTGGCACCTGTTTATCAGAGCCCGGGGCCGCTGTCAAGGCCCGCCCCGCCTTGCCCGCCGGTGCGCAGGGTGAGTTACCGTCCGGCAGCCATGGGCCGGTCGTCATGGCAGCGCTTACCGTGCTCCCGGTCGGGTCCCTCTTACGGCCATGCTTACGGCGCTGTGGCTGTCCGGCAGCACGGCGACTAAAATGGGAAGCGCAGGCGGGTCTTCGGGGCCCGGCTCGGGCTCTCTGCCCGGCAGAGGCCACGGCCAGTCCTGGTGACCACGGCCAAGTCGCCGAGCTTGTTGTGTGGCCGGGCCAGCCAGCTAACGCCTCGCAACCGTAGCCACGCGGAGGGGTGCCGGAGCGGCTGAACGGGGCGGTCTCGAAAACCGCTAGGGGCCACCGTGCCCCTCGTGGGTTCGAATCCCACCCCCTCCGCCAGCCGAATGCGCTGCCCCCGCGACGCCGCTTCTACCCCGGCAGCAGCGAGATGACCTCGGCGTGGTCCGGCGTCGGGCGGGGCCTAGGGGCGCTCGAAGACGGCAGCGATGCCCTGGCCGCCGCCCACGCACATGGTCTCCAGACCGTAGCGGGCGCCGCGACGCCGCATCTCGTACAGCAGGGTGGCCAGGATGCGGGCGCCCGTCGCGGCGATGGGGTGCCCCAACGAGATGCCGGAGCCGTTGGGGTTCAGGCGCTCGTCCTCGGGCGAGATCCCCCACTCTCGCAGCACCGCCAGCACCTGGGCAGCGAAGGCCTCGTTCAGCTCGATGACCTCCATGTCCTCCAGGCGCAGGCCAGCGCGGGCCAAGGCCTTCTCGGTGGCGGGCACCGGCCCGATGCCCATACAGGAAGGCTCCACACCGGCCACTGCCCAGGAGCGCAGATAGGCCATAGGCTCGAGGCCCAGCGGCCCCAGCCTATCTTCGGCCACCACCAGGCAGACGGCGGCGCCATCGTTCTGCTGACTGGCGTTGCCGGCCGTGACCGTCCCGCCCGGGTAGACGGGCGGCAGGCCCAGGAGCTGCTCCAGGGTGGTGTCCTCCCTGGGGCCCTCGTCCTGGTCCACCAGCCGCTGGCCGCCCTTCTGCGGCACGGGCACCGGCACCATCTCCTCCCGGAAGCGGCCGGCCTTCTGGGCCGACACCGCCTTACGATGGCTGAGGAGGGCGTAGCGGTCCTGCTCCTCCCGCGGGATCTCGTACTGGCGGGCCAGGTTCTCGGCCGTCTCGATCATGCCCGATACGGGGTGCGTCTCGGGCGGGCTGGTGCGCTCGCGGGAGCGGTAGAGGCGGTCGTGCATCTGGACCGAGCCCATGCGCACGCCCCAGCGGACGCCGGTGACGTAGTACTCCACGTTGCTCATGCTCTCGACGCCGCCGGCGATGACCACGTCGGCCACGCCCGTCTGCACCATCATGGCCGCCAGGCAGATGGCCTGCAGGCCCGAGGCGCAGCGCCGGTCGATCTGCATCCCGGGCACGGTGATGGGCAGGCCAGCCTTGAGGGCGCAGTAGCGGCCGATGTTGGCAGCCTCCCCGTTGGGGTAGCTCTGGGCGAGGACGACGTCGTCCACCAGTTCGGGGTCCAGCCCGGTGCGCTCCATAAGGGCCCGGATGGCGATGGCCCCCAGTTCGTCGGCGGGGACATCGCGCAGGACGCCACCGAACTTGCCTACCGGCGTCCGCACGGGGGAGACGATGGCCACCTGGCGCATGGGACACCCTCCTTCGCTTCTCGCTCCACTATAGGCTGCGGGCGAAGACGGGCACAACCCCGTACCCGCAGCCATGACGAAGGGCCGACGCCTGCTCCATAATAGTATGCGGGCCGCCTCGTCCCATCGGTGCGGAGGGGTGCCGGAGCGGCTTAACGGGCGCGCCTGGAGAGCGCGTGTGCCTCACCACGGGCACCGTGGGTTCGAATCCCACCCCCTCCGCCAAACGGCGGTGCCCTGCTCTCCACGGTCCCGCCCTTCGGACTCCTGGCGACGAGGGGCGGCACCGCACGGCCTCGCCCGGAGAAGGGCTTTCACCCTTCTTGACAAGCGCTGTCCATGTCCTATATTTGAGGCGCTTTCGTCGTGTGCGAGCGAGGTGAGAGGCCGTGGCCCAGCAGCAGAAGAAGCCCTGGTGGCGTCGCCTGCACGACGCTACCTGCCCCGGCTACCGCAACGTGAAGTTCTTCCAGCAGGTCTGTCCGGTGTGCCGGGGCGGGCAGCAGAGGCGCGGGATGGCCTAGGCCGGCATCTCCCTATGCAGCTCGGCCACCATACCCAACGCCCCGGCTGAAGCCCCCAGCGCGCCCAGCTCCAGTTGCAGGTCGCGTCGGATCTGGGGCAGGGTCAGGGTGAACAGCGCCTCTCGCGCCGGGGCCAGCAGCATTTCGCCCGCCTGGAGGACGCCGCCTCCCAGCACTATCAGCTCGGGGTCCAAGGCGTTAGCGTAGCTGGCCAGGGCCACTCCCAGATAGCGCCCCGCTTCGGAAAGGAGGGCCCGGCAGTCCTCGTCGCCGTCAAGGGCGGCGCGGTGCACCAGCTCGGCCGTGGGCTGCTCGCCGCCGGCCGTCAGTCGGGCCAGGCCAGCGGCCCTGCCTGCCGCCAGCAGCTCCCGCGCCCGCCTGGCGATGGCTGTGCCCGAGGCCAGGGCCTCCACGCAGCCCCGGTTGCCGCAACCACACGGGGGGCCGTCCGTCTGGACGACGATATGGCCCAGTTCGCCGGCGGCGCCGCTCTTGCCCCGGTACGGTCGGCCGTCGCAGATGATGCCCCCGCCGATGCCCGTGCCCACGGTGACGAAGACCATGTGCCGTGCGCCGCGGCCGGCGCCGAAGGCGTGCTCGCCCACGGCAGCAGCGGTAGCGTCGTTGTCCACAGCCACCGGCAGCCCCAGGCGCTCCTCCATGAGGCGGCGCAGGGGCAGTTCGCCCCAGCCCGGCAGGTTGGGGGGATGGCTGACGACGCCCGTGCGGACGTCCAGGGGCCCCGGCGAGGCGATACCCACGGCCCGCAGCTCGGCCAGGGTGAGACCGGCCTCGGCGACGGCCGCCCGCAGGGAGTCCTCTATCTGGCGGAGGACGGCTTCGGGGCCCTCCGGCGCCAGGGTGGGGCGCCTGTCCCGGGCCAGCACCTCGCCGTCGGGGGTGGCCACCAGGGAAAGGACCTTGCTGCCCCCCAGGTCCACGGCGCCGTAGATGGCCCCCGCCATAGGGCTATGATACGACAGCGGCAGGGCTCACCGGCGCGGCCAGAGGGTGTGACAGTTGCGCCCGCGGATGGCGTCGAGCACCGTCTGGCGCTCGAGGGCGCGCAGTTGGGAGAAGGCCTCGTCCACCTGGGCGTCGCCCTGGGGCCAGAGGGCGGAGCGGCAGCGGCCGCGTATGCGCTCCCCCAGGCCCAGCTCCTCCAGCATGGCGATGCTGTGGGGCCAGATGAAGAAGGCGAAGCGTTGGGGCATCCCGAAGCGGGGACGCTTCTGTCCCAGCCAGAAGAAGCGCTCCTCGACCGTGGCCACCGGCTCCACCACCGACACCAGCGGCCCCTCCTCGGCATTGAAGCGTGTGTCGACCAGCAGCCGCTGGGGGAAGAGGCGAAAGCCGACGGTGAACACATCGCAAGTGTCCACCACCCGTCGCACTTCGAACAGGTCGATGAGCACCCCGTTCTCGCTGAGCACGCTACTCACCCCCTGCTGGGGCCCGAGGGCCAAAAAGGGTCGGGCCCAGCGCTCGGCCGGGCCCGACCCTTCGCGCCGCCATCAGTACTCGGGGACGCGCTCCTTCTCCTTCTTTTCAGGCAGCTCCGCCACCAGGCAGTTGGTGGTGAGCACCATGGCGGCGATGCTGACGGCGTTCTCCAGGGCGGAGCGGGTGACCTTCAAGGGGTCGATGATGCCGCGCTCCATCATGTCGCCGAACTCGTCCTTGGCGGCGTCGTAGCCGTGGCCCCTGGGCAGCGAGCGGACCTTCTCGACGATGACCGAGCCATCCTGACCGGCGTTGATGGCGATGCGGCGCAGGGGCTCCTCCAGGGCGCGGCGCAGGATGCTGACGCCCGTCTGCTCGTCGGGGTCGTCCAGCTTCAGGCTGTCGAGGGCGGCCTGGGCGTTGATGAGGGCCACGCCGCCGCCGGGCAGGATGCCCTCCTCCACCGCCGCGCGGGTGGCCTGCACGGCGTCCTCCACCCGGTGCTTCTTCTCCTTCAGCTCCACCTCGGTGGCGGCGCCCACCTTGATGACGGCCACGCTGCCGGAGAGCTTGCCCAGACGCTCCTGCAGCTTCTCGCGGTCCCAGTCGGAGGTGGCCTCCTCCAGGGCGGCCTTGACGGAGCGGATGCGCTCCTGGATGCGCTCGGCCTCGCCCTTGCCCTCGATGATGGTGGTCTCCTCCTTGGTCACCACCACCTTGCGGGCGCGGCCCAGGTCGGAGACCTGCACCGAGTCCAGGCGGCGGCCCAGCTCCTCGCTGATCACCTGGCCGCCGGTGACGGTGGCGATGTCGCCCAGGTTGTCCTTGCGCCGGTCACCGAAGCCGGGGGCCTTCACGGCGCAGGCGTTGAGGGTGCCCCGCAGCTTGTTCACCACCAGGGTGGCCAGGGCCTCCCCTTCCAAGTCATCGCAGATGATCAGGATGTTCTTGGAGCCGGTCTGCAGCACCTTCTCCAAAGCGGGCAGGATGTCGTTCACCGCCGACAGCTTCTTGTCGGTGATGAATATGTAGGGGTCTTCGATGACGCATTCCATGCGCTCGGGGTTGGTGATGAAGTAAGGGCTGATGTAGCCGCGGTCGAACTGGAAGCCCTGGACGTACTCTACTTCGGTCTTGATGCCCTTGGACTCCTCGACGGTGATGACCCCGTCCTTGCCCACCTTCTCCATCACTTCGCCGATGAGTTCGCCGATCTCGGGGTCGTTGTTGGCCGAGATGGCCGCCACCTGCGCCATCTGCTGGCGAGTGGTGACGGGGATGGCCTGCTTCTTCAGCTCCTCTACCACCGCCTGGGAGGCCTTCTCGATGCCGCGCTTGAGGGCCATGGGGTTGGCGCCGGCGGCCACGTTCTTGAGTCCCTCGTGGACGATGGCCTGGGCCAGTACGGTGGCGGTGGTGGTGCCGTCGCCGGCGATGTCGTTGGTCTTGGAGGCCACCTCCTTGGCCAGCTGGGCGCCGATGTTCTCGAAGGGGTCCTCCAGCTCCACTTCCTTGGCGATGGTGACGCCGTCGTTGGTGATGACGGGCGAGCCGAACTTCTTCTCCAGCACCACGTTGCGGCCCTTGGGGCCCAGCGTGATCTTGACGGCATCGGCCAGGGCGTCGATGCCGTTCTTCAGGGCGAAGCGCGCCGCCTCGTCGAACAGGAGCTGCTTGGCCATACTCCTCCCTCCTTCCCTCAGTTTTGGGGTCGCTTAGCACTCGAGAGGCGAGACTGCTAAACCTAGCTCTATATTTAGCGCCTCCGTCGCCCGCTGGCAAGAGGGGAAAAAGGCGCACTACAGGCCGAAATGTTGCACCAGCGGCCACAGTGGCCGATGGAAGGCCGTTCCCTCACCAGATGCTGGGCCCAGCCCCAGGATCCCTTATCACGTAGCCTCTGGCCTTCCGGAAAAGGGCCGGGAACCGGGCCTCGTCGAGCCGCAGCAGGGCTGCGTAGCGACGGGCGTTCTCCAGGTAACGCTCGTCGCCCGTCTCGCGGTAACGGTTGAAGTTGTCCAGCATCTTGTCGGCGATGAGGTTCATGTCCAGGCCCATGATGTAGCGGTCGGAGAGGTCGTTCAGGGCGTCCATATACAGCTCGAAGTGGCGGGAGAGCCGGTACAGGATGGGGCGCATCTGGGTAGCCTCGGCCAGCTCGTGCTCTGCGGCCATGCGGTAGCACGCCTTGCCGGTGCTGATGAAGTAGGAAGGATCTACCGGCCGCGGCAGGCCCAGGCGGCCGCCGCCGCGACGCCTACGGAAGCTCTGGGGAAAGAGGCCGGTAAGGAACAGGGCGTTGTCCCCGTAGCGGCGGGCGGCCTCGAACAGGTTCTGGAAGCGCGTGAAGCCCCGCTGCATCTCTTCCAGCAGGTCGGAGAAGTAGAAGGGCTGGCGCCTGCCCCCGGGCCCGACGAAGGGGAAGAGCTCCCGGGTGTAGAGATAGCGGGTGAGCATGTCGCCAAGGTAGTCGATGACGGCGGCGTCCCGGCTGCCCCTCTCCACATACAGCACCTTGATGACCAGCAGGTCGAACACGCTGCGCAGGGGCACCTGGAGGACGATGCCGATATCGTCGTAGAAGGAGCTGATGAGGTCGTCCACCTGCCGGCGGAAGGCGTAATCGGCTACGTTGCGGCCGTCGTGCCGACGGACCTGGAGCTTGAGCTCCTCCACCCGCTGCGCGAAGGCCGTGGTCACCGCTCTCGACCCCTCCTCCGTGTCCTCCGGTATGAGGCATGATGGGCCCTATCACAGCGCCTGTCAAGCGCCGCCGGGGCTGTTCCCGCCGTACGCCGAGGGGCGCATCGGGCGGGCCGGTGGCCAGTCCACGCCGGGGCCGCCTGCTGGCGGCGGAGGCGTTGCCCTTGATGGGCGCTGCGGCGTAAGATGGGCAGCGGAATGTCCGGCATGACCAGGCGTGAGGCGGACATGTTCGAGGTCTTGGAGCGGCTGGCCGTGCACCTGACGGCCCTGGCCCTCTTCGGCGGGCTCGTCGCCCTGGTAGTGGCCGTCATCGTCCACGAACTCGGCTAGGGCCCCTCAGACAGCAGCCGAGCCTCGGGCCCCTCTCGGCCTGCTCGCCGGCCGCCGGAAGGCGCGGGGGCGCACGCCTTCCGATAGGAGGAGGTGTAGCGAGGTCATTCTCCGCCCACTGCGTGTAGCTCGGCCATCGGGCGCCCCGGCCGGCCGCGGCACTTCGTTTTTCCCCACCGCCGGCGCTGGGCTCCGTCGTAGTCTGCCCGCTACTCTGGCCCCACTGGCCGGCGTCGCGCTCCTGGCGTTTCTCTTTCGGCTGGGGTGGACCGTCCCCATACAAGCCGATCCCTGCGAGCCGTTTCGCTGGGACTCGTGTTGGTATGAGTGGAACGCCCACGGCTTCTGGAACCACCTCGGGACCATCTCCCTGCCCACCACCAACCCGGTGGAGTCAGGGCCGGCTGGCAGTGCAGGCGTGTTTTGGACGGCCTACTGGCCACCGGGCTACTCGGCCATTCTCGGCGGAGTGTACCGACTCAGCGGCGGCCCCGACCTCACCGCGGCCGAGGTATTCCAGGCGGCGCTGGGCGCGGTGGCGGTGCTGCTGGTGTTCCTGGCCGCGACAGCGCTCATGGGCAGGGGCGTGGGGTGACAGCGGCCCTGCTGCTGGCCCTCTTTCCCGGCCACGCCCTCTACGCGCCGGTAATCATGACCGAGACGCTGGCCTCGGTCCTGGTGGCGGCGCTGCTGGTGGTCATGGTCTGGCTGCTGCGTCGCCAGACGCCGCCCCGGCTGTGGGCGGCTGCCGGCCTGGGGCTGCTGGTGGGCGGCAGCAGCCTGGTGCGCGGCGAGTTCCTGCCCCTGGGCCTGGCCTGCCTGGGCCTGCTGGCCGTGCGCTATCGTCCCCGTCGGCGGGGTGCCCTATGGGTGGGGGTGGGCGCCCTGGCGCTGGCGCTTCCCCTCTCGGCCTGGACGGCCCGCAACCTGCTGGTGCTGGACGCGCCAGTGGTCATCAGCACCGGCGCCGCCGACGCCTTCTGGGATGCCCACCGGCCGGGCGCGACCGGCCTGCCCTCGCTCGGGGCGGGAGGCGCTCTCGACCAGCGACTGACTCATGTGCCCTACCCGCGCCGCGAGGTGACGACGGCCCGCATTCGCCTGCGCGAGGGTGTCCGCTACCTGATTACCCACCCGGCCCAGGAGGCGCGGCTCTGGCTGCGCAAGCTCTATCTGCTCCACCGGGACGATTCATCGGCCCTGGACTATATCACCGCCTGGGGGCAGGACGCGCAGGTGTCGCAGCCGGTGGCCCGGGCGCTGGCCAGATCGGCCAACGGCTACTGGTACGCGATACTGGCGTTGTGCTTCTTCTCGTTGCCCCTGTGGTGGCGCGCCCAGCGAGAGGCGGGCGTGGCCGCCTCGCTGCCGCTTCTGTTCGTCACCGTCTGGGTGCTCGTCATCGCAGTCCTGTTCCTCGGGCAGACCCGCTACCATGTGCCCCTGGCGCCAGCCTATGCGGTGCTGGCTGCGCCGGCGCTGGCCTTCGCCGTCGAGAAGGGCAGCAAGTGGCCGATGGCGGCCTTCAGAACCAGCGCCAGAGCCACCAGCGGGCGAAGCCGGCCTTGACCAGGTGCCAGAAGAGGCTGGGCGCCCGCAGCGACACCCGCGGCTCGGGCTCGGCCAGGAAGTCGCCCTGGACGAGGGCGGCGCGCCTGTAGCCCGTTTCCAGGAAGCACTGGCCCTGGCCGGCGAAGGTGTAGCTCTCGGGCCGCCCCTCTATCTGGGCGGCTATGTTGCGGGCCACCACCTCCGCCTCGGCGTGGGCGAAGACCCCTGCCTTGGGCAAAGACAGGCCGTTGGCCAGGGGTATGTTCGTTACGTCGCCGATGGCGTAGACCCCTTCCCAGGCGGTGGACAGCGTGTCCCTGTCCACCTCCACCCAGCCCTTGTCGCCCGTCAGGCCGGCCTCCCTGACCACCCGCGGAGCCGAGTGCACCGGCACCCCGATGAGCAGGTCGAAGGCCACCTGGGAGCCATCGGCGAAGGTGACCATGCGAGCGTCCTGGTCGACAGATTGCACCTGCATCCGCGGCCCGAACCACACCTCCCGCGCCGAGAGCAGCTCCAGCACCTGCTCCCCTACCTGCGGCCCGGCCACGGGCAGGGGCTGGGGCTCGGGGGTGAAGAGACGGATGTCCACCCGGTCGCGCAGGCCGCGCTTGCGGTAATAGTAGTCCAGCAGGAGGGCGGCCTCGTAGGGGGCGGCGGGGCACTTGTAGGGGACGGAAGGGATCAGGATGACGATGCGGCCCTCGCGCAGCTTCTCCAGTTCGTCGCGCAGCGCCTCGGCACCGTCCAGGTGGTAGAAGGTCCAGGCGCGGGCCAGCCCGGGTACGTTGCCCGTCCCGTACTCGACCCCGGGCGACAGCACCAGGTAGTCGAACGGCACCTCCTGCCGGGTGAGGACGAGGCGACGGCGCTCCATGTCCAGGGAGGTGACCTCGTCTATGAGCACCTCGATACCGCGCCGACGCAGGTGCCGCAGGTCGCCGACGATGCGGGCCGCCTTCTGCCACCCCAGCATGACCCAGGTGAAGGCGGGAGCGAAGGCGTGGATGGGGTTGCGGTCTACCACCACCACCCGGTGCTCGCGCGGCAGGAGCTGGCGCAAGCGGTTGGCGGCCACCACGCCGCCCACGCCTCCTCCCATGACCGCTACCGTCTTGCCGGCCACTGGCTGCCTCCCCTGCTGGGCACGGTCCTCACTCCAGGCCGAGGACACCTTCCAGCCCCACCACCAGCTCGTCCAGCTCCAGCACGCGCCGCACCGCCAGCAGCACGCCGGGGATGAACGACTCGCGGCTGGTGGAATCGTGGCGGATGGTGAGCACCTGTCCCGGCCCGCCGAAGACCACCTCCTGATGGGCCACCAGGCCTGGCAGGCGCACGCTGTGGATGGTCACGCCTTCCAGCTCGCCGCCGCGGGTGCCGGGCAGGTTCTCCCGCTGCGTCTCTGGCCGGCGGAAGGGGCGCCCGCGGGCGCGGGCCATGGCACGGGCAGTGGCCATGGCCGTGCCGGAGGGGGCATCGGCCTTCTGGTCGTGGTGCATCTCGATGACCTCGGCCACGTCGAAGTAGCGGGCGGCGATCTTGGCCAGGTGCACCATGAGCACGCCGCCGATGGCGAAGTTGGCGGCGACGATGGCCCCCAGCCGGCGGCGGCGGCACTCCTCTCGCAGCTCCTCCAGGACGGCATCGCTCAGGCCCGAGGTGCCGATGACCGGTCGCGCGCCCACCTCCAGGGCGGCGCGCGCCACCCTGGGGGCGAAATCGGCATGGGTGAAGTCCACCACCACCTGCGGCTGGGTGCGCTGAAAGAGGGGCAGAGGGTCAGCGCCGAAGGGCACCAGGCCGGAGCCGTCGGGCAGGGGCAGGTACTCCTCCCGGGCGGAGCGAGAGACCACGGCCACCGGCTCGAGGTCGGGCTCCCGGCAGAGGGCGGCCAGCACTTCCCGCCCCATGCGCCCCGTGCCGCTGATGGCCACCCGAACGGCCAAGGGCCTACCTCCGGGTTAGCGGAAGGTGGACGGGGGCCTGGGCGGAGGCGGGGGCGGCGGCTCCGGACCGCGACGCACCTGCGGCGGCCGCTGCGGGCCCTGGGGCCGCTGGCCCTGGCCGCGGAAGCGGTTGTCGGGCGGGCGACGGCCCTGTTGCGGTTGCTGCGGGCGCGGGCCGGTGCGGGACTGCTGGGCAGCGCGGGCCGCCCGCACCACGTCCTCCGGCTGAAGGCCCTCCAGCACGGCGCGGCGCGAGAGGTTGATGCGCCCGAACTGGTCCACCTCCGTGACCATGACCATAATCTCGTCGCCCACGCGCACCACGTCTTCCGGTCGGCGGGCGCGGTAGTCGGCCAGCTCCTCGGTGCGTACCAGACCTTCCTTGCCGGGCAGGATCTCCACGAAGGCTCCGAAGGGCACCAGTCGAGTCACCTTGCCGGTGTAGATCTCGCCCACCTTCACCTCTTTGGTGAGGCCCTCGATGATCTCGATGGCGCGGCGGGCAGCCGCCTCGCTGGGCGAGCCGATGTATACCGTGCCGTCGTCCTCCACGTCGATGGTGCACTTGGTCTCGTCGATGATGGAGCGGATGACCCTGCCGCCCGGGCCGATGACGGCGCCGATCTTCTCCACGGGGATCTGGATGCGGTACATGCGCGGGGCGTAAGGCGACAGCTCGGCCCGCGACTCGGGTATGGTCTCCAGCATGCGCTGCAGGATGTAGAGGCGAGCCTCCCGCGCCCGCCGCAGGGCCTCCTGCAGCACGGCGAAGTCCAGGCCCTTGATCTTGATGTCCAGTTGCAGGGCAGTGATGCCCTCGGCCGTGCCCGCCACCTTGAAGTCCATGTCGCCGTAGTGGTCTTCCAGGCCGGCTATGTCCGTCAGGACGGCGAAGCGGCCGTCCTCGCCGGTCACCAGGCCCATGGCCACCCCCGCTACGGGCGCCTTGATGGGCACGCCGGCGTCCATCAGCGACAGGGTGCTGCCGCAGACGCTGGCCATGGAGGTGCTGCCGTTGCTGGACAGCACCTCCGAGACCAGGCGGATGGTGTAGGGGAACTCCTCCTCGCTGGGGATGACGGGCTCCAGGGCCCGTTCGGCCAGGGCGCCGTGGCCGATCTCGCGGCGGCTGGGGCCGCGCAGGGGCCTGGCCTCCCCGGTGGAGAAGGGCGGGAAGTTGTAGTGGTGGATGAAGCGCTTGGACTCCTCGGGCTCGATGGTGTCAAGCTCTTGCCGCTCGCCCAGGGAGCCGAGGGTGGCGATGGTGAGCACCTGTGTCTCGCCGCGGGTGAAGAGGCCGGAGCCGTGGGTGCGGGGGAGCAGGCCCACGGCCGTGGAGACGGGACGCAGCTCGTCGGGGCGGCGGCCGTCGGGACGCAGCCCCTCTTCCAGGATGCGGGTGCGGACCACCCGTCGCACCTCTTCCTCGAATGCGCGCAGGAGCTGGTCCTGGGGGTAGGTCTCGCCCAGGGCAGCCAGTAACTCCTGCCGGCGCTGGTCCATGAGGGCCTGCCTTTCGTCCTTGGCGGCGGCCAGCAGGTCCCACTCCTGGGCGCGGACGAACTCCCGCACGGCCTGGGCCACCTCCGGCTGCAGGGGAGGCGGCTCCCAGGCGACCTTGGGCTTGCCGATGGCGGCGGCCATCTCCTCCTGCAGGGCGATGACCTCTTGATTGACGGTATGGGCGTGGCGGACGGCCTCCAGCACCAGCTCCTCGGGCAGCTCCATAGCCCCTGCTTCCACCATCACCACGGCCTGACGGGTGCTGGCCACCACCAGGTCGAGCAGGCTGTCCTTGCGCTGGGCGAAGGTGGGGTTGACCACGAACTGGCCGTCGATGTAGCCGATGCGGGTGGCGCCCACCGGCCCCTCGAAGGGGATGTCGGAGATGGTGAGGGCAGCCGAGGCGCCGATGATGCCCAGGATGTCGTGGTCGTTCTCTTGGTCGGCGGACAGGGCGGTGATGATGATCTGCACGTCGTGGCGGAACCCCTTCGGGAAGAGGGGGCGCAGGGGGCGGTCGGTGAGGCGGGCGGTGAGGATCGCGGACGTGGACGGGCGCCCTTCGCGCCTGAACCAGCTTCCGGGTATTTTGCCGGCGGCATAGAGCCGCTCTTCGAAGTCCACTGTCAGGGGCAGAAAGTCCACCCCTTCGCGGGGCTTGCTCATGCAGGCGGTAACGAGCACCACCGTATCGCCGTAGCGTACGGTGACGGCGCCGTTGGCCTGTCTGGCCACGAGGCCCGACTGCACTATGAGCTGTCTTCCGCCGATCTCGCGCTGGAAGGTGTGAACCGTAGTCTCCATCCCTCTCCCCGCTCCTGTCTGGTCTATGAGGGGCTGTCGCAGCGGTGCGTGGGCAGTGTCCAAACGCTTTCCATCCCCTTTCCCGCCTCTGGGCGGGGCCCGGCGTGGGCGCTAGTACGGCTATACGCTCATGGCCCCGAGTGTCTCAGAGCGAGACTGTGTGAAATTCTTCGCTCGGCCTTACAGGTCGCTTCTCTTCGCCGTCGCCCGCGCTACTTTCGCAGTCCCAGGGAAGCGATAATGCGCCGGTAGCGGGCCGGGTCTTCCCGCTGGAGATAGCGCAAAAGCCGCCGCCGCTGGCCCACCATCATCATCAGCCCGCGCCGAGAGTGGTGGTCCTTGCGGTGGCTGCGCAGGTGGTCGGTGAGTCGGCGGATCCTCTCGGTCAGGATGGCTATCTGCACCTCGGGGGAGCCCGTGTCCCGTTCGTGCACCTGGTAGGCGTCTATGAGCGCTGCCTTTTCCTTCTTGGTGAGCATGTCGGGGCCTGGTCCCCTCCGCTTCCTTACTCTGGTGGGAAGTATAGCACCCGCCCAGGCAGCGAGCAACGGCGCCCTCCCTGGCTGGCCCCGCGCCACCGGGCTATACTCTTTAGCGATGCGCGGCCTGCCATCGTCCAGCTATCGTCATGGTCGTTGCTATCGTCACCGACAGCTCTGCCTGCCTGCCCAGGGAGCTGGTGGACCGTCACCGCCTGACCGTGGTCCCCCACCGCCTGCACCTGGACGGGCAGACGTTTGAGGACGGGGCCATCTCCCCAGGCGAGTTTTACGCGCTGCTGCAACAGTCGCGGGGCCGGCCCACTACCAGCTCTCCCTCGCCGGGCCGCTTTCTGGAGGCCTTTCACAGCGCGGCGGAGGGCGCCAGCGGGGTACTGTGCCTCACCTTTTCCGCTCGCTATTCGGCCACCTACAGCGCTGCCGAGAACGCGGCCCGGCAGTTCCGCCAGGAGCGGCCCGATGTGCCACTGGAGGTGATGGATACCCGCTGTCTGGCCATGGCTCACGGCTTCGTGGTGCTGGCCGCGGCCCGGGCGGCCGAGGCAGGCGCATCCCTGCCGGAGACGATGCGGTCGGCGGAATCGGTGGCCCGGGAAGCAGCCCTCATCGGCATGGTGGACACCCTGCGCTACCTGGCTATGAGCGGGCGCGTGCCATGGGTGGCGCACTGGGCCACCTCGGTGCTGCAGATTAAGCCCATCATGACCGCCGACGGCGAGGAGATACGCCTGGCCGAGCGGGTGCGCACCCGCCGACGCGCTCTGGAGCGGATGATGTCCCTGCTCAGGGGGCGGCTGAAGCCCGGGCGCCCCCTCCACGCCGCCGTCATGCACGCCGCCGCCCCCGAGCCGGCCGGCGAGCTGGCCCGGCGGCTGGAGGAAGAGCTGCGCCCCGCCGAACTGCTGCTGACCGAGTTCACGCCGGTAATGGGCGTGCACGTGGGGCCCGGCTTCCTGGGCGTGGCCTATTACCAGGAGCCTCCCGGCGGCGATACTCTGGCCGAGGACGTGGCCCGTATCGAGCGGGAGCTCTCGCCCCTGCCCTCGCCCTCGGATCCCCCGGCCCTGGTGGTGCTGGTGGGACTGCCCGGGGCTGGCAAGACGACCTTCGCCGCTAGGCTGGCCGAAAGGGTACCCCTGGCGGTACTGGAGAGCGACCGCTTCCGCAAGCTCCTGTTCGGCCAGCCCACCTATTCGGTCGACGAGAGCCGTCGCCTGTTCCGTGCCCTGCACGCGACCATCGACCGGCTGCTGGCCCGCCATGTCTCCTGCCTGCTGGACGCCACCAACCTGCGCGAGGAGCATCGTCGGCCGCTGTACGAGATGGCCCAGCGCCACGGCGCCCGCTTGGTGGTGGTGCACCTGGATGCCCCGGCCGATGTCGTCCGGGCCCGCCTGTCGCGGCGACGGCAGGCCGCCACGCCGGGCGACTGGTCCGACGCCGGCCCGGAGGTGTACGAGCGCATGCGCGAGGCGGTGGAGCCCATCGCCCGGCCGCACCTGCGGGTGGACACATCGGGGGACACCGCAGCGGCGATAGAAGAGGTGCTGCGAGCGCTGCAGGGCGGGTAGGCGCGCCCCTGACGCCGATGGTAGACTGGGGCCGGTGAGAAGGCATGACCGTCGTTCGCCACCGCTTCAGCGTCGATGACTACCACCGGATGGCCCAGGCGGGGATCCTGGACGAGGACGACCGCGTGGAGCTCATCGATGGGGAGATCGTGCAGATGGCACCCATCGGCCGTAGGCATGCCGCCCAGGTCGCGAGGCTGGAGGACATGTTGCACGGGTCGGTCAGGGGACGCGCCATAGTGTGGACTCAAAACCCCCTGCGCCTCGGTGAACGATCGGAGGTGCAACCCGACCTGGCTCTGCTCGTCCCCCGCGCGGACTACTATGCCTCTCGGGTGCCCGGCCCTGAGGACGTGCTGCTGGTGGTGGAGGTGGCCGACAGTTCGGCGGAGTACGACCGTCAGGTGAAGGCGCCGCTGTACGCGCGGCACGGCATCGGCGAGCTGTGGCTCATCGACCTGGAGCGGGGGCAGGTGGAGGTCTGTCGGCGGCCGGGGCCGGAAGGGTACGCGGAGGTAGTGGTCGCGGGGCCGGGGGATGTCCTGTCGCCCCTCGCCCTGCCCGACGTCTCCTTGCCGGTGGCCGAGATGCTGGTGCCCTGAGCCTTCCTTTCGTGCCGCTCTACGGCCTGTTAAACTGGACTGAGCCCCGGTGATGTGATGTCGGTCAGTAACTGGCCCCCTCTTATCGTCGTGCGGGCCCAGGTGGAGCCCGAAGCCATGGCCCGCTTCCTGCGCTGGTATCAGCGGGTGCATCTGCCCCACGTCCTGGCCATCCCCGGCATCGTGAGGGCGTTCAGGGCCGACTGCCACCGCCGCGGGGTCAACTGGGCGGCCGTCTACGAACTGCGCGACGAGGCCGCGATCCAGGAAGCCTTCCAGAGCACGCAGGCCCAGGCGGCCCGTGAAGAGTGGGAGCCCTGGCTGGAGACCCACGTGCATGAGGTGAGCGTGGAGGTGTACGCGGGCCTGCCCCCTATCCTCACCTACCACCTGTGGAACTAGTCCTGCCCCTCCAGCACTATCTGCGTCTGGATCACCAGGGCCACCAGCTTGCCGTCCTCGCGCGTCACTCGCGTCTGCCACACCATCGTCCGGCGGCCACGGTGCAGGGCCGTGCACTCGCCTATCACGCGCGACCCGGCGGTGGCGGGCGCGAAGAAGTTCGTCTTGGACTCGATGGTGGTGGTCGTGGCGCCCGGAGGCAGGTTGAGGACAGTGGCCGCCGCGCCCAGCGTGTCGGCGAAGGCCATTATGGTCCCGCCGTGGGCGATGCCGGGTACGGTGCACAGCTCATCGCGCACCGTCATCTCAGCGCGCACGCCCTCGGCCGAAGCCTCTAGGAAGCGTATGCCCAGGAGGCTGGGGAAGAGGCCGTCGGTGGCCCGCTGCAGCCGGGCGATGGCGTCCATTGTCTCGCTCCTTTACCCTCTGGAGGCAGCTAGCGGCCCTTATACTCGGGCTTGCGCTTCTGGGCGAAGGCCAGGGGCCCCTCCCGGGCGTCCTCGCTGCTGAACACCTCGCCCGCCAGGCGCGCCTCCAGCGCCAGCCCCTCGTCCAGGGGCATCTCCAGGCCGCGCAGGGCCGCCTGCTTGATGGCCCTGACGGCCAGAGGCCCGCACTCCAGTATCTTCTCCGCTACCTCCTCGGCGGTGGGCATGAGCTGCTCCTTGGGCACCACTCGCGAGACCAGGCCGGCCCGCAGCGCCCACTGGGCGTCGAACCGCTCCCCCGAAAGGAGCAGTTCCATGGCATAGGCCAGGGGGATGGCGCGGGGCAGTCGCTGGGTGCCGCCGGCGGCGGGGATTATGGCCCGCTTGGGCTCGGGCAGGCCGAAGGTGGCATGCTCAGCAGCAATGCGTATGTCGCAACACAGGGCTAGCTCCAGGCCGCCGGCCAGGCAGTAGCCGTTGATGGCCGCTATGATGGGCTTCCAGCACTCAAAGCCGCGGGTGATGCCGGCGAAAGGCACGTTGTAGGCAGGGCGGCCGCCACCGGCGAAGGCCTCGGCCATGGCCACCAGGTCGGCCCCGGCCGAGAAGGCGACGTCGCCGGCGCCGGTGACGATGGCCACCCAGACCTCGGGATCGTCCTTGAAGTCGTGGAAGGCGTCGTACAGCTCCTTGCTCGTCTCGGGGTCGATGGCGTTGCGCCGCTCTGGCCGGTTAATGGTTACGTAGGCAAGGCGCCTCTTTTTCTCGTAGATGATGTTCTTGAAGTCGGGCATGGCTCCCCTCCTCTCGCCCTGCTTACGGCCCAAGTATAGAGGGCCGCGGGCTGCCCCGCCAGCGCTCAGGCCGGCCCGAAGACGGACAGGGCCACAAGGGGCACCAGCCAGAGGCCGCACAGGGCAGCGAAGGCCAGGGGCACCCGCTCTGCCAGGGCCTCGGCCAGCTCGGGCGTCGGGCTGCCCTCCTTGGCCGCCTGCAGCACCGCCAGGCGCAGGCGCCGCAGCCCCATATTGACGATGGGCAGGAAGACGAGCAGCAACACCAGATAGAGAAGCCCCAGGGCCAGAAGCCAGCCGGTGGTGAAGAGGTCATAGCCCCGCTCGCTCCAGTAGAAAACGCCGGTGGCGCCGGCGAGGATGGCTCCCGGCAGGAGCAGCACGCCCTGGTAGTGGTGGGCCTCCTCCACCGCCAGGTGCTGCACCGTCAGCGAGTCCACGCTGTAGGCCCGCAGCAGCGGCAGGGCCACGCCCACGACGCCCGCCACCAGCCAGAAGGCCGCCAGCAAGTGGAGGAAGAGGAGGACGTCCGAGAGCACCGGACCGGCTCAGGGGCGTAGGGGTGTGGTGGCGGGGCGGACGGCCACGCGTTGCCGCCGACGCTCCAGCGCGGTGGCCACGAAGGCCAGGAAGAGCGGATGGGGCCGCCCCGGCCGGGAGCGGAACTCGGGGTGGAACTGTGAGCCCACCATGAAGGGGTGGTCGCGCACCTCGCACAGCTCTACCAGCTCGCCGTCGGGGGAGGTGCCGGAGCAGACGAGGCCGGCCCCTTCGAGCTCGTCGCGGTAGCGGTTGTTGAACTCGTAGCGGTGCCGGTGGCGCTCCATGACCAGGTCGGTTCCGTAAGCGGCCCGCGCCAGGGTGCCGGGCCGCAGGTGGCAGGGGTAGCTGCCCAGGCGCATGGTGCCGCCCTTCTCGGTGATGCCCAGTTGCTCCTCCATGAGGCAGATGACCGGATAGGGCGTCTCGGGATCGAATTCGGTGGAGTGAGCCCCCTCCCAGCCGAGGACGTCGCGGGCGTACTCCATGACCATCACCTGCATGCCAAGGCAGAGGCCCAGGTAGGGCACGCCCTGCTGGCGGGCATAGCGGGCGGCAGCGATCTTGCCCTCCACCCCCCGCTCGCCGAAGCCGCCCGGCACCACGATGCCGTCCACGCCCTCCAGGACGGCTTCCGGGCTATGGTGTTCCAAGTCCTGGGAGTGCACCCAGCGCAGCCTCACGGCCACGTGGTGGGCCACGCCGGCGTGGATGAGGGCCTCCTTCACCGAGAGGTAGGCGTCGGGCAGCTCGACATATTTGCCCACCACCGCCACCTCCACCTCGCCCTGGGGCTGCTTCAGGCGCTGCACCCACTCCTGCCAGTCCTTCAGGTCGCGGGAAGTGTCGGGGAGGCCCAGGCGCTCGCCCATGTAGTCACCCAGGCCGGCGTCCTCGAGCACCAGGGGCACCTCGTAGATGGTGGGCATGGTCAGGAGGGGGACGACAGCCCGGCGGGGCACGTCGCAGAAAAGGGATATCTTCTGCCGGAGGTCCTCGCCCACGGGCAAGTCGCTGCGACAGACGATGACATCGGGCTGGATGCCCAGGCTGCGCAGTTCGCGCACGCTGTGCTGGGTGGGCTTGGTCTTCAGCTCGCCGGTGGTGGACAGGTAGGGCAGGAGGGTGACGTGGATGGAGAGCGTGTCGTCGCGGCCTTCCTCGTTGCGCATCTGGCGGATGGCCTCCAGGAAGGGCTGGCCCTCGATGTCGCCCACGGTGCCCCCCACCTCCACCACCACCACCTGGGCGCCAGCGGCTCGACCCACCGCGCGGATGCGCTCCTTGATCTCGTTGGTGACGTGGGGTACGGCCTGGATGGTGCGGCCCAGGTAGTCGCCGCGCCGCTCGCGGGCGATGACTGCCTGGTAGATCTGGCCGGCGGTGACGGATGACAGGCCGGTGAGGTCCTGGTCGAGGAAACGCTCGTAATGGCCCAGGTCCAGGTCGGTCTCGGCACCGTCGGCGGTGACGAACACCTCCCCGTGCTGGTAGGGGGACATGGTGCCCGGATCCACGTTCAGATAGGGGTCGAGCTTCTGAATAACTACCGAGAGCCCGCGGGACTTGAGGAGGCGGCCGATGGCGGCGGTGGTGATACCCTTACCTACAGAGCTGACGACGCCGCCGGTGACGAATATGTACTTGGTGCCCATCAAATATAAGCCCCTCTCGGGGCACCCGCCCTCTCCCATGTTAGGGGCGCCCAACAGCCAGTGTCAAGAGGAGTAACTGAGCAGAGACAAAGACAGTTCAACATTATGTCCCCCTTGCCCGCGACCTCCTCCTGCCTTACACAGAGGAAGGGATGCCCAGGGCTATCGTGGACGTGCCGCTGTCGGAGATCGCTCCCCGTCGGGTCAGCAAGGCCAAGGTGGAGGAGTTCGTGCGCCTGATGCGCGCAGGGCGCGTCTTTCCGCCGGTGAAGCTCGCCCGCCTGCCCGAGGGCTCGCCCTACAAATGGCGAGTGTCCGATGGCGGCCACCGGGTGGCGGCGGCCCGCGCCCTGGGCCTGGCCACCATCAAGGCCAAGGTCTGGCTCAGCGACGAGGAGCTGGGCTCCCGGCAGGCCGAGCCTCCATGAGCGCTCCTGTTGTATTATTGGGAACGGACGGCAACGAGAGGCCAGCACGGGCCGCCAGCAGTGCAATGGACAGCGGCCCGGCAGCGTGCAGGGGGTGAGGACAATGCAAGAGCAGCAGCAGCCGGAGCGTCGCAAGGGGGGCATGGGGCGCATAATGGCCATCCTGGCGGCGGCCGGGGCCGCCGTGGCTGCCCTGGCCTTCTGGCGCCGGCGCAAGGCGGCGGGCAGCTAGCAGCGGAGGGCGGCGCCTGGGAATGGAGATCGTCTGGCTGGGACACTCCTGTTTCCGCCTGCGGGGCCGCCAGACCACCATCGTCACCGACCCCTGTCCGCCCAGCACCGGCTACAGCATCGGGCGCACTACCGCCCAGATCGTGACCGTGAGCCACCACCACGAGGATCACGACTACACCGCCGGCGTGAGCGGCAGCCCGCGGGTTCTGGACGCCCCCGGCGAATACGACATCGATGGCGTCTTTCTGACCGCAATCCCCACCTACCACGATGGCCGCAAGGGCGCCGTGCGGGGGCCCAACCTGGTCTTCCTGATAGAGATGGAGGGGCTGACCCTCTGCCACTTGGGCGACCTGGGGCATCTGCCCACGCCCGAGCAGGTGGAGCTGCTCAGCGGCGCCGATGTCCTGTTCGTGCCCGTGGGCGGGCATACCACCCTGGACGGCGCCATGGCTGCCGAGGTGGTGAACCTGCTCGAGCCGAAGCTGGTGGTGCCCATGCACTACCGCACACCCGCCTGCCAGCTCTCGCTGGATCCTCTGGACCGCTTCCTCAAGGAGATGGACGTGGAAGCGGCTGAGCCCCAGAAGCGCCTGTCCATCACTGCCGGCTCCCTCCCCGAGTCCACCCAGGTGGTAGTCCTGGACTACGAGCGTTAGCCGGCGCGCCTCGGCGACTGCTCCGTTTTAGCCCTTCGCGTATCCGCAGCCTCGCCGGCCCTGCGTCGCCCGGCAGGGCGCGCGTGTGAGCCCGCACGCGCGGTGTTCAGGGAAGGTAACTGAGGGGGTTGACGGGAGAGCCACCCACCCTCACTTCGAAGTGCAGGTGAGGGCCGGTGCAGTACCCGGTGCAGCCCACCGTGCCGATGGAGTCGCCCTGTCCGACCGTCTGCCCCATCCGAACCCAGATCTCGGTCAGGTGAGCATACAGGGTCTCGATGCCGTTGGGATGGCGGATGATGACGGTGTTGCCGTAGCCATAGTACCCGTAGGCGGCGAGCACCACCGTGCCACCAGCGGCCGCGGCGATGGGCGTGCCCGCGCGAGTGGCGATGTCGATGCCCTTGTGGCTGCCGCCGAAGTACTGGGTGATCGTCCCCGAGACCGGCCAGATGAACCCGCCCGGATTGGTGTTGCGCGGCGGCGGTGGCGGCGGGGCGGGAGCGGGCGCCGGCGCCTGCGCGGGCTGCGGTTGCTGCCGCGGCGGTGGCGGAGGCGGCGGTGGTGGCGGCGGCGGAGGGGGCGGCTTGGCGCCCGGCAGCAGCAGCAACGTGCCCTCGCGCAACTGGTCGGGCGAAGCGATGCCGTTGTCTTCATAGTTTATGATGGCCTGTACGTCGATGCCGTAGAACTGGGCTATGCCCGCCAGGGTGTCCCCCAGCTTCACCCGGTACAGGATGCCCGGCGCCGCTGGAATCACTAGCGTCTGCCCAACCGACAGGCTATCGGGGTGCTCGCTCACCTCGGGATTGTTCCAGATGATGTAATTGGGGTCGATGCCGAACCGCCCGGCTATACCATAGACCGTGTCCCCTTGTTGAATGACGTAGGTGGTAAAGAGGGGCTTGGGCTCTCGCCGCGGCGGTGTCGGCTCCGGGGTGGGACTGGGCGTGGGCGTAGGCGTGGGCGTGGCCGTCTGCTGGGCCTGGGCCGCCTGGTCGTTCTCCCCCACCTGCGGCGCTGCCACCGCCAGCACGCGGGACTCGCTGGTGCGGACGATGAGGGGGGCCCGGAGGTAGACCGGCTCCTGCCGGGTGATAGTCTCCGGGGAAGCTACCGGCTCTGGGGCGACGGTGGGGTGGCCGGGGCCAGCGAAGCGCCCACTGCCCAGGCCCAGGGCACCCCCGGCCAGGGCTGCCCCCAGCACCAGGGCGTGCACCCAGACACGGTGCCGGAGCGAGCGGCCCCGCGACCGCCTGTCTCGTCTCGTCCAGCCCCTGAGATCACGGGGCCGGCCCGATGGGTCCGGTGTCGGAATGGCGTGCCTCCGTCAAAGAGGCCCCAGCGCCATCGGCACCGCCACCTCACCGCTACTACCTCCCTAATTGCGCCGGTAGGCCCGGACTTGCTTACGCAAAAACCGCCGCCCATTATGCCGGCCCCGGCCGAGGCCTGTCAACCCCCTGTGACGCGATGCACGAAGGCAGAGGCCGAAAAATCCCGTCTCGGGCCGGAAAGTCAAGACAGCGTCGCAGGGAGTACTTGACATCTTTTCTACAATGTGGCAAGTAGGCATTGCTCGGCCCGTTTTCGGGCGGGCAAAGGAAAAGGGATGCGGTGGTGGGCGGCCCTGGGGCCGCTCTCGCTTTGTCTGGGCCTGGCCGTCGCAGCCGGCGCCCAGTCCGGCAGCGCCGCCGTCGAGGCCGGGGCCACCTACTACGTCCGCGCCTGCTTCGCCGCCCCCGTCACCGGTGTCGCCTTCGAGCTGTCGTTCCACGAGGACGCCGCTGCCGGCGGGAGCAGGCTGGCGTGGCAGCGCAGCGATGGAGTGGCCGACGGCGCTGGCTGCTACCGGTCCTCGCCCGGGGCCTATGCGCCCTGCGGCGCGGCGTGGGCACGCTTCCAGGCCACCGCCTCGCCCGACGTGGCGCCAGAGTCCCTGCAGCTGGTGCGGGAGTCCCCACCCGACGGGTCCTGTGCTGCGCCTACCCCCATGCCCACCTCTGCCCCGGCGCCCACGCCCGCGGCCACAGCGACCGTGCCCAGGCCGCCGCCATCCCCGCCGCCCTCGGGAGGGCCGCCAGCGCCGTCTTCCACGCCCAGCGAGGGGCCCGAGCCGGCGGCCTTCCCGTCCCTCGTCAACGGCGGCTTCGAGCAGGGGAGGGCCGATGGCAGCCCCTACGGCTGGGACAAGTTCGGGGGCGCCCTGGACAGGTCTGCGGCGTGGCGGCAGGAAGGGTTCTATTCGGCCGCCCTCCACAGCGCCACCACGTCCACCAAGTGGGCCTTCCAGACGGTGCTGGTGCAGGGAGGGCAGTTCTACGAGCTCTCCGGCTACGTGCTGAAGGACGACCCGGCTGTGGCGGCGGCCTGGCTGCGGGTCTCCTGGTATGCCAGCGCTGACGGCTCTGGCACGGCGCTGGCGCAGCACGACTCGACCCAGGAGCTGGACGACGATGCCCCGGCCTTCCGTTTTCTGACCACGGGGCCCGTCCAGGCCCCTGCCGACGCCCGCTCGGCACGGGTGCGCCTGATGCTCCGGCCCCGCTCCGCTGCTGCGGGCACGGTGTTCTTCGATGACATTGCCTTCGTGCCCACGTCGCCTCCGTCGCCGTCGGCTGGAACCCCTTCGCCACCGGCCAGGAGCGAGGGAGGGGCCTCGACAGGACCTGCCGCGTGGACCTCTCCCACCCCTGCTCCCACGGCCCGGCCCCGCCGCACATCCACCGGCGCGCCGGACGGTGCTGAGGGGAGGGCGCCGGCGACCGCCAGGGGGGAGACGCCCGCACCCGGCCCTCAGCAGGATGACGGCGTCATGCCGGCAGCCGCGGGGGAGTCGGCAGGGGCCATTGCCCTGGCCAATGTCAGGGAGGCGGCACCGAGGCCCGAGGCTCCGCCTCCCGAGAGCGCGGCATCAGGCCAGGAGAGGGCGGCCCTGGTCGGCATAGCCGCCGCGCTGGGGCTTCTGGTGTCGGTGGGTCTGGCCTCGGCCGCCTGGCGTCGGCGGCGGGCAGGGCCTCACTCGAACTCGTAGACGCCGCCGCTGGCGAAGGTCTGCAGTACGCGCCGGGCCACCACCATCTTGTGCACCTCGTCGGCGCCGTCATATATGCGGCCCAGGCGGGCCTGGCGGAACATGCGCGACAGGGGAGTGTCCTCGGTGACGCCCAGGGCGCCGTGCACCTGCACAGCCCGGTCGATGACGTTGTTCAGGACCTGAGCGCCGAAGAACTTGATGAGCGAGACCTCCAGTCGCGCCTCGTCGCCTTGGTCGATCTTGGCCGCGGCGTGCATGGTCAGCAGGCGGAAGGCCTGGATCTCGGCCGCCGACTCGGCGATCATCCACTGGATGGCCTGCTTCTCGGCCAGCGGGCCGCCAAAGGCGTAGCGCTCCAGGGCGCGGCGGCACATCATCTCGAAGGCCCGCTGACACTGCCCCAGCCAGCGCATGCAGTGGTGGATGCGCCCGGGCCCCAGCCGCTTCTGGGCGATCATGAACCCCGAGCCCGGCTCCCCCAGGGTGTTGGTGACGGGCACGCGGCAGTTCTCGTAGACCACCTCGTAGTGCTCGCTGTGCTCCTCGCCCATGACGGGAATGGAGCGGACGATGCGAAAGCCCGGGGTGTCGGTGGGGACGATGATCATGGTCGCCCGCCGGTGGGGGGCGGCGTCGGGGTCGGTGACGGCCATGACGATGGCAAAGGCGGCGTGGCCGGCGCCGCTGGTGAACCACTTGCGGCCATTGATGACCCACTCGTCGCCGTCGCGGACGGCACGGGTGCGAAGGAGCGTGGGGTCGGAGCCGGCGGTGTCGGGCTCGGTCATGGAGAAGCAGGAGTAGATGTCGCCGTCCACCAGGGGGCGGAGCCAGCGCTGCTTCTGCTCCTCGGTGCCGAAGAGCCAGAGGATCTCGGCGTTGCCCGAGTCGGGCGCCTGGCAGCCGAAGACCACCGGTGCCCAGAAGCTGCGGCCGAGGATCTCGTTCATGAACACATACTTGAGGAAGCCGATGCCCATGCCACCGGCCTCCTTGGGCATGTGGGGCGCCCACATGCCGATCTGCTTCACCTTCTGGCGCAGCGAGCGGGTCAGCTCTTCGGCCTCGGGGCCGCCGCGGGCGAAGACGGGCTCGTTGGGGTAGATGTTCTCCTCCATGAAGGCCTTGGTCTTGGCCCGCAGCTCCCGGATCTCGGGGGTCATCAGGGTGTAGAAGCTGGACTGGGCGCTCATCTCCTCCTCTGCCTCCTGTCTGACGGCGACTGGCGGTTACAGTTTCCGCCCTGGGGTCTCGGGTGTCAACTTGAGCACGCCGCCGTAAAATGGGCTGGGACTCATGGGCGAGGCGCAGGCGAGGGGACACAGGGCCACCAGGCCAGCGCGGGCGGCCCTGGTGGTGGCTATCGATGGCCCGGGCGCCGCCGGCAAGACCACCGTCGGCACGGAGGTGGCCCGGCGCCTCGGCTATGCCTTCCTCGATACGGGCAACCTGTACCGCGCCTTGGCCTGGCTGGCCATCCGCCACGGCGTCCCGCCCACCGATGAGGAGGGGCTGGCCCGCCTGGCCAGGCAGGCGCGCATGCGCCTCGTCCCCCCGGCTGCCGGCTCGCCTGGCCCGGGCACCATCCTGGTGGACGGCGAGGACGTGACGCCCCACCTGCGCCGGCCCGAGGTGGAGGCCATCGTCTCCCAGGTATCCAGGGTGCCGGCGGTGAGGGCGGCCCTGCTGGACCTGCAGCGGCGCCTGGCCAGGGAGGGCGGCATCGTCATGGCAGGGCGGGACATCGGCACCGTCGTCCTCCCCGACGCCGACTTGAAGGTCTACCTGGACGCCTCGCCCCAGGAAAGGGCCCGCCGCCGCTATCTGGAGTTGCAGGGGCAGGGCCGGGAGGTGACTCTGGAGCAGGTAGCGCGAGAGCTGGCCCAGCGCGACCAGACCGACTCGCAACGTGAGGCCGCTCCCCTGAGGCCGGCGGAGGACGCCGTCATCGTCCACACCGATGGCCTGACGCTGGCCCAGGTGGTGGCCAGGGTGATGGAGCTTGTCCAGGCGCGGCTTGCCTGAGTGGGTGGTGGCCCCCTGGTACTGGGCCAACATCCACACCTGGGCCACGGCGCTGGTGCACCTGAACGCCCGGGTGCAGGTGCAGGGGCTCGAACATGTGCCCCGTCGCGGGCCCCTCATCGTGGCCAGCAACCACCTTAGCCTGGCCGATCCGCCCATCATCACCGCCGTGGTGCCCCGCCGCATCGTGTGGATGGCCAAGAAGGAGCTGTTCGACATCCCCGGCCTGGGGCTGGCCTTCCACCTGTTCGGTTGCCTGCCGGTGCGGCGGTTCGAGGCCGACCTCGGCGCCCTGCGGGAGGCCCGGCGCGTGCTGGAGCGGGGTCTGGCCCTGGGGATGTTCCCGGAGGGCACCCGCAGCGGCCGGCCGGGCATGAACCGCGCCTGGCCGGGCACCGCTCTCCTGGCCCTGCAGACGGGGGCGCCCGTGCTGCCGGTGGGCATCATGGGCAGCGAGCATATCCGTCTGCCGGGGGACATCGTGGCCTTCCTGCGCCTCCGTCGCTACCCTGTGCGGGTGGTCATAGGCCGCCCCTTCACGCTGCCCAGGCCGGAGCGGCTGCGCACCGCCCAGGTGGAGCGGGCCACCGAGGCCATCATGGCCCGCATCGCCGGCCTGCTAGACCCGCCCTACCGGGGTGTATATGCTAGAGTTGTGGCAGAGGCGATGGAGGGAAAGGAGTAACTATGGAGATCATCCTGGCCAGGGACATGGGGTTCTGCTGGGGCGTCCGCCGGGCCATCGAGATCATGGAGCGGGCGGCCCAGGAGAAGGGGGAGATCATCAGCCTCGGCCCCATCGTCCACAACCCCCTGGTCATGGCCAGGCTGGAGGAGAAAGGCGTGCGGCTGCTGGAGGGCAGAGACCTGTCCCGCCGGAGTCCTCTGGCTATCACTGCCCACGGTGCCGGGCCGGAGGTCTACGAGCGGGCCCGCGCCGAGGGGGTGGAGGTCATCGACACCACCTGCCCCATCGTCACCCGCTCCCAGCGCTGGGCGAAGAAGATGGCGGAGCTGGGCTTTACGGTGGTGGTCTTCGGCGACGCCGAGCACCGCGAGGTGAAGGGCGTTCTGGCCTGGACCCGGGGCAAAGGTATCGCGGTCAAGGACGTGGACGAGGTGCCGGCCCATGCCTCCCGGCTGGCCGTCATCTCCCAGACCACCCAGAACCCGGACAAGTTCGCCGAGTTCGTGGGGCGGCTATTGCGCGAGCGCATGGACACCATCCACGAACTGCGCCTGGTCAACACCCTGTGCAACGTCACCTCCAGCCAGCAGGAAGCGGCGCGGGAGCTGGCCCACGAGGCGGACGTGGTCATCGTCGTGGGCGGGCGGGGCAGCGCCAACACCCGCCACCTGGTCGAGGTGTGCCGAGAGGAGGGCACCGAGACCTACCACATCGAGAAGGCCGAAGAGCTGCAGCCCGGCTGGCTCAAGGGCAAGGAGCGAGTAGGCATCACCGCCGGCGCCTCTACCCCCGATTGGGCGGTGCAGGAGGTAGTGGCCCGCATCCAGGAGCTCATCGAGCAGAAGGCGGTACCCTAGCCAGCGCCGGCCGGGGATACCGCCCGTCCATGCCCCATGTGCGGCATCGTAGGCTACGTCGGCGGTAGGGAAGCGGCCCCCGTCCTGCTGGATGGGCTGCGACGGCTGGAGTACCGCGGCTACGATTCGGCCGGGCTCGCCGTCCTGGAGGAGGACGGCTCGATGGCGGTGCGCAAGCGGGCGGGCAAGCTGGAAGAGCTGGCCCGCGCCATCGAGGGGGCCTGGCCCAGGGGCAACATCGGCATCGGCCACACCCGCTGGGCCACCCACGGCCGCCCTACCGACGCCAACGCTCACCCCGTAGCCGACTGCACCGGCCAGGTGCTGGTGGTGCACAACGGCATCATCGAGAACTATCGCCCCCTGAAGGAGTCGCTCCAGAGCCGGGGGCACCGTTTCCAGACCGAGACGGATACGGAGGTCATAGCCCACCTGGTGGAGGAGGGCCTGGGCCGCGGTCTGCCCCTGGCCCAGGCCACGCGCCAGGCCGTTTCCTGCCTGCAGGGGGCCAACGCCGTCCTGGTCATGGCCCGCCACTGCCCCCAGGGGCTGGTGGCCGCACGCCTGGGCAACGCCGGCGGCGTGGTAGTGGGCCTGGGCGAGGGCGAATGCCTGGTGGCCAGCGACCTGCCTGCCCTGTTACCTTACACGCGGCGCGTCCTGTTCCTGTCCGGCGGGGAGATGGCCGAGATCACCAGGGAGGGGGCCTGCCTCTCCACCCTCGCCGGGGAGCCGGTGTCGCGCCAGGCGGTGGAGGTGCCCTACGACCCCCTCTCGGTGGCCAAGGGGCCCTACAAGCACTTCATGCTCAAGGAGATCATGGAGCAGCCCGAGTGCGTCCTCGACACTCTCCGGGGACGGGTGGACTTCGAGGGCATGAGGGTCGAGCTGGAGGACGTCCACCTCTCGCCCGAGGTGCTGTCCCGCCTGCGGCGGGTGGTCCTGGTGGGCATGGGCACCAGCTACCATGCCGCCCTGGTAGGCAGACACTATATGGAGGCCATCGCCAGGCTGCCGGCCGAGGCCGAAAACGCCTCCGAGTTCCGCTACCGAGACCCGCTAGTGGGCCCTGAGACGCTGGTGGTGGCCGTCACCCAGTCGGGAGAGACGGTGGACACCCTGGCCGCCATGGAGGAGGCGCGGCGCAAGGGCTGTGCCCTGGCCGCCGTGTGCAACGTCATCGGCAGCCAGGCCAGTCGCATGGCCGATGCCGTGGTCTACACCCGCTGTGGCCTGGAGGTGGGCGTGTGCAGCACCAAGACCTTCACCGCCTCTCTGGTGGTGCTGTACCTGCTGGCCTGCTACCTGGCCCAGGCGCGGGGAGTGCAGCCGCCCGAGGCCCTCTCGTCGTTGCTCTCGCCCCTCGCCCGGCTGCCCTACCTGCTGGGGGAGGTCACCGAGCGGGCCGGGGAGTACGAGCGCCTGGCCCACACCTTCTACCGCTACAGCAACTTCCTCTACCTGGGCCGGGGCGTCCAGTACCCCATCGCCCTGGAGGGAGCCCTGAAGCTGAAGGAGGTCTCCTATATCCATGCCGAGGGCTACCCCGCCGGCGAGATGAAGCACGGGCCCATCGCCCTCATCGACCAGGACATGCCGGTGGTGGCCATCGCCGTGCGCGACCCCCTGTACGACAAGATGCGCAACAACCTGGAGCAGGTGAAGGCCCGGGAGGGGCGCCTCATCGTTCTGGCCAGCGAGGGGGACGAGGAGATGGCCCGCCTGGCCGACCATCCCCTGCACGTGCCTGACGCGCCGCCCCTCCTGCTGCCGGTGTTGACGGCCGTGCCCCTCCAGTTCTTCGCCTACTACATCGCCGTGCGCCGCGGCTGCGACGTGGACCAGCCCCGCAACCTGGCCAAGACCGTCACTGTGGAATAGCTGTCGGACTTGCAAGGCCCCTGATACGCCCAGACGCGATTCTGACATTTATCATTGACTGGACGCGCCCCCCAGGGGCCTTATAATAGGGCTCAGAGCAGGGCCGTGGCCCTCGATAGTGGGCGCTAGCCCCACACTCCAGAGGAGGGGAGCCCATGAAGGCTATCGTGTGGCTGGACGAGGTGGGCAAAGACGACGTCAAGTTAGCCGGCGGCAAGGGCGCCAACCTGGGCGAGCTGACGCGAGCGGGCATCCCGGTGCCGCCGGCCTTCATCGTGACCACCGACGCTTACTTCCTCTTTCTGCAGGAGGCTGGCCTGCGCGAGCAGCTGCGACGCGTGCTGGAGGGACTCGACCCCGACGACCCGGTGGCCCTCCAGAAGGCCTCCGCCCAGGCGCGCGAGCTGGTGCGCTGCGCGCCCATGCCCCGAGAGCTGGCCGAGGGCATCCGCGCGGCCTACCGACGGCTGGGAGGTGGGCCCGTGGCCGTGCGCAGCTCCGCTACCGCCGAGGACACGGCCGAGGCGTCCTTCGCTGGCCAGCAGGCGACCTTCCTCAACGTGGAAGGGGAGGAGGCGGTGGTCAGGGCGGTGCAGGAGTGCTGGGCGTCCCTGTTCGAGGCCCGCGCCATCTTCTATCGCGCCCACCACGGCTACGACCACCTGCAGGTGGGCATCGCCGTGCCCGTGCAGCGCATGGTCCAGTCGCACCGCTCCGGGGTCATATTCACCATCGAGCCCGTCACCGGCGAGGCCAACAAGATAGTAATCGAGGCCGCATACGGCCTGGGCGAGGCAGTAGTGTCGGGGGCGGTGACCCCCGACACGTATGTTGTGGACAAGGCGACGCTCCTCCTCCTGAGCAAGCGCGTGCACCCGCAGCTCCGCAAGCTGGTGCGCAACCCCGAGGCTGCCGCCGGGGAGGCCAACGTCTGGGTGGACGTGCCCACCCACGAGCGCGACCTGCCCAAGCTGAACGATGACGAGATACGCTATCTGGCCTCCCTCGCTCGCCAGGTGGAGGAGCACTACGGCTGCCCCCAGGACATCGAGTGGGCCGAGGAGGACGGCCGCTTCTACCTCCTCCAGGCCCGCCCCGTCACCGTCCTCATCGGCGCCAGCGAGGCCGCCGAGGAAGAGGAAGAGACGGCGCCGGTCCTGGCCGAGGGCAACGCCGGCAGCCCGGGCATCGCCTGCGGGGCGGTGCGCGTGGCCCTCAAGCCCGAGGACGCCCTGGCCAAGGTCCAGGAGGGCGACGTGCTGGTCACCACCATGACCGCCCCCGACTGGGTGCCGGCCATGAAGCGCGCCGCCGCCATAATCACCGAGCGCGGCGGCCGCACCTGCCACGCCGCCATCGTCAGCCGCGAGCTGGGCATACCCCTAGTCATGGGCGTGGAGGACGCCACCCAGCGCTTCCGGGACGGCCAGGTAGTGACGGTGGACGGCACCAGCGGCCGCATCTACGAAGGGCGGGCCGAGAAGCGGCTGGCCTGGTGGGCGGCGGAGCAGGAACGCCGCGCCCGCATCGGCCGCATCTCCACCCGCACCAAGGTGTACGTGAACCTGGCCGAGCCCGATCTGGCCGAGCGGGTGGCCCGCCGCCACGTGGACGGCGTGGGGCTGCTGCGGGCCGAGTTCATCATCGCCGAGCATATCGGCGTCCACCCCCGCCTCTGCCTCGAGGAGGGCAAGGCCGAGTGGTTCATCGAGCGGCTGGCCGACGGCCTGCGCCAGTTCGCCCGCGCCTTCTACCCACGCCCCGTCGTCTACCGCACCACCGACTTCAAGACCAACGAGTACCGCAACCTGAAGGGTGGCGAGCGCTACGAGCCCGAGGAAGAGAATCCCATGATCGGCTACCGCGGCGCCTCCCGCTACATCCGCGAGCCCGAGGTCTTCAAGCTGGAGATCGAGGCCATCAAGCGGGTGCGCCGGGACTACCCCAACCTGTGGGTGATGATCCCCTTCGTGCGCACCCCCGAGGAGCTGGCCGCCGTCAAGGAGCTGATGGAGCAGGAGGGCCTGCGCCGCGGCCCCGACTTCAAGCTGTGGATGATGGCCGAGGTCCCGGCCAACGTGCTGGTGCTGGACCGCTTCCTAGACGTGGGCATCGATGGCATCAGCATCGGCTCCAACGACCTCACCCAGTTGGTGCTGGGGGTTGACCGCGACTCGGCCCTGCTGGCGGCCCAGTTCGACGAGCGCAACGAGGCGGTGATGGAGGCGCTGCGCATCCTGGTTCAGGGCGCCCTGCGCCGGGGCGTCACCGTCTCCATTTGCGGCCAGGCCCCCAGCGACTTCCCCGAGCTTACCCGCCAGCTCGTGGAGTGGGGCATCACCTCCGTCTCCATCAACCCCGACGTAATCGACCGCACGCGCGAGATCATCGCCGCCGTGGAGGCGGAGCTGGAGGGCAGGCGGCAGGCGGCCGCCGCCGCCCTGTAGGCGAGTCCGCACCGCGCAGAGCGTGCCGCGGGCCCCGGCCCGCGGCACGCCTTTCCCGGGCCCGAAAGCCCCCGCGAGCGGGACGCAGTTGCGGGCCTCGCGGCCCGCTCTGGAGGCGGGCCGCTGCCGCTCTCACGGGCCGCGTCCGCCGCGGCCCGTCAACCCCCCGCGCAGCAGGCGCCCCGAGCCCCGGCGCTCGGCCGCCTGACCCCGCGGGCAGCGCGCCTGGCCACATGGCCAGCGCCCGCCCGCCCTCTCGTAATGTTTGGACCATACTGGCGTTATCCATTCTGGATAGCAGAAAATAGCCACCTGGACACTGCGGGGGGTGATAGCCGGACAGTACGACCGATTGCTAACGGACGAAGGCCCGACGCGGGCCATGGGGCCCGCACAATGAATTCTTCGACGGACAGTAGGGAGGAGACGAGATGAAGAAGCGGTTCCTGATAGCGGGGATAGCGGCGGCGGCCGTCTTCGCCACCGTGCTGGGCGTGGCGGCCAGCCTCGGCGTGACCTCCGAAAACCTCGGTGCCGGCAGTGATGACGTTGCGTCGTGCGACCCCAACGGCGTGACGACCAGCTACACGGTCGCCTGGGACAACAGCGACAAGCAGTTTGAGGTCACGCAGGTCACTGTGAGCGGGATAGCGTCGGAGTGCGCCGACCACAACGTGCAGATAGCGCTGTTGAGCGGTTCGAGCACCCTCGCGACTGCTGGCCCCCAGACCGTGGGTAGCAGCGGCGGGTCCGTCAACTTCTCGATCAGCCCAGGGGTCCCTGCTGCCCAGGTCACCGACATCCACGTGACCATCTACAAGTAGTCGCGGCCGGGGGTGGCAGTCGTAGCGGGACGCACCCGGCATCTGCCTGAGTCGGGGGCGACGGGATGGTGCGAAGGGTAGCCCCGGTGCTGGCGGCGGCGGCCGTGGGCCTGCTGGCCCTGGCCTACGGCGCCGCCGCCTCCCTGGGCATCAGCAGCGCCTCCCTGGGCGCCGGCGACGCCGCCGTCCAGCGCTGCGACACCTCCTTCACCCGCAGCCTCACCGTCTCAGGCGGCAACGTGACCCAGGTGACCATCGGCGACGTGGCCAGCGCCTGCAACGGTGGCCAGATGAGCGTGGTGCTGACCAACGCTTCCGGCACCTCGGTAGCCAGCGGCGGACCGGTCACCGTATCCGTGCCGTCCGGCGGTGGTAGTGTGACAGTGCCCGTCAGCCCCCAGCCCTCGGTGGGCAGCGTGAGGAACGTCCATGTGGCGGTCGTGGGGCCGTAGGCGGGCGGGGCGGGGGGCGCTCTTAGCCCTCCTGGTGGCGGCCCTGGTCGGGCTGCCCCTCCTGGCCTATCGCCTGGCCGGGGCCGACCCGCCCACCGACATCGCCTGCGACATCGACGGCGTGGGCGTCTCCTACGGCGTGGGTTTCGCCCAGGACCCGCCCGGCTTCCGCGTCAGCCAGGTGATCCTCACCGGGGTGGCGCCGTCCTGCGCCGGGGCCAGCGCCAACGTGAGCCTCTACACCACGCCGCCCCCCAGCGGCACCGCCATCGCCAGCGGCACCGCCACCGTCGGCATGGGCGGCGGCAACGTGCCGGTGGACGTGTCGCCCGAGCCGCTGGCGCAGGACGTGAACTGGGTGGAGGTGGTCCTGGCCGGGGGCATGGCGCCCACCGTACCCGAATGCAGCGGCATCAAGGTGGACAGGACCTACAGCGGCGGCGACGGCCCCGACACCATCACCGGCTCCAACTTCAACGACCTGATGAGCGGCAACGGCGGCGGCGACCAGCTCTACGGCGGCAACAATAAGGACTGCCTGCTGGGCGGCCCCGGCAACGACTGGCTCTACGGCGAGAACGGCAACGATGTCCTCCTGGGCGGCGAGGGCGACGACAGCCTCTACGGGGGCAACGGCAACGACGTCCTCTACGGCGGGCCGGGGAACGACACCCTGGACGGGGGCCCGGGCAACGACACCTGCTACGACACCCAGGGCACCAACACTTTCGTCAACTGCGAGAGGGTGAACCCGCCATGAGCTGGCTGCGAGGGCGGTCCGGTTCGGCGCGCTGGCGCTGGCTAGTGGCGGCGGCGGCCGTGGTGGTGGCGGCGGGGGCCGTGGGGCTGGCCCTGTGGCCCGGCGCGGCCGCCCTGCTCAATGTCACCGCCGCCAGGCTCACCACCCAGACCTTCACCGACGTGGTGGGCACCGCCACCCTCCGTCCCAACGCCGACCGCGACGCGGGGACGGACAACGACTGGGACAACCAGAGTGGCCAGCGATGCAACCAGTCTGCCGTGAACTGCTACACGTCCCTGAGGGACGGGAGTTCCGCAACCTACATAACGACGGGCAATAACCCCAACAATCGCAAGGCTGAGTTCGAGCTGGATAACGCGCCCTCGGATGTCCCTGGCAGCGGCACGCCGGTGGTGCTGGTGAAGGTGTCCTTTAACGCTCAGAAGACAGGCACCGGGAGCCGCACCATAAGCGCCAGCGTCGCCGTCAACCGCTCCGACGGCACGAACGTCGTCACTGCCAGCGACAGCAATATTTCATCAACTGGCGAGACCGTCACGGCCGAGGCGTCCACCTCGCTGAGCAAGGCACAGGTGGACGGCCTACACGTAGTAGTGACCGCAAACACGGCCGGAGGCGGATCGGGTAACAACCAGCTCAGAGTCACCGACATCACGGTCGATATCACATACCTGAAGTAGGGGGACGGGGATGGAGACGGCAGCGGCGCAAGAGGGAAGGGAGGGCCATTTGGGCATCGCCCCGCGCCAGGGGGGCAGCCGCCGCCCCGCGGCCCGGCGGCTCCTGGAGGCCCTGCGGCCACGCCTCGGGCCGGGGCTCCTGCTGGAGGCGCTGGTCCTGGCCCTGGTGGTGGCCTGGTTCTTCCTCTTCCGGCCCCAGTTCCTGGGCGGGCCCGCCGCCTATGTCATCGTCTCCGGCCACAGCATGGTGCCCACCATGCAGGACGGTGACCTGGTCATCGTCCACCGCCAGGACGCCTACGCTCCGGGCGACATCGTCGCCTACCGCATACCCGAAGGGGAGCCCGGCGAGGGGCACATCGTCATCCACCGCATCGTCGGGGGCTCTGCCGAAGAGGGTTACATCACCAAGGGGGACAACCGCAGCGGCCCCGACCTGTGGCGCCCCCGCCCAGAAGACGTGCTGGGCAAGGCATGGCTGCACGTGCCCGCCGTGGGCGACATCCTGGGCGTCCTCCGCTCGCCCCTGGTCCTGGCGGCCGTCGCCGCCGTGGCGGCGGCCGTGCTGGTGCTGACCTCCGCTGACGAGCGCAAGCGCGAGGGCGAGGGGGAGTAGCCCCGGCGCCCGGTGCGGCGCGCACACCCCCTGCGGGGGAGCGGCCCCGTGGCCTGTCGCGGCGGCGGCCCAGCCCTTAATATGGGTGTGGGCCATGAGCATCGACCAGCGCCTCCTGGACACCATCGCCCTCAGCCGCGCCGAGTACGAGCTCATCGTCCGCCGCCTGGGGCGGGAGCCCAACCGCCTGGAGCTGGGCATGTTCGGCGCCCTGTGGAGCGAGCACTGCGGCTACAAGCACTCCAAGCCCCTTTTGCGGCGCCTGCCCGCCGACGCCCCCTGGGTGCTGACCAGGCGCGGCGAGGAGAACGCCGGCGCTGTGGACGTGGGCGGCGGGCTGTGCGTCGTCCTCAAGATCGAGTCCCATAACCACCCCTCGGCCATCGAGCCCTACCAGGGGGCGGCCACCGGCGTGGGCGGCATCGTCCGCGACATCCTGGCCATGGGGGCGCGGCCCATCGCCATCCTCGACTCGCTGCGGTTCGGCCCCCTGGACAGCCCCCGCAACCGCTACCTGTTCCAGGGCGTGGTGGCCGGAATCGGGGGGTACGGCAACTGTCTGGGCATCCCCACCGTGGGGGGAGAGCTGTACTTCGAGGACGCCTACAGCCACAACCCGCTGGTGAACGCCATGTGCGTGGGCGTGGCGCCGCGGGAGAGGCTGGTGCGCGCCCGCGCCGAGGGCGCCGGCAACGTGCTGATGCTGGTGGGGGCCGATACCGGCCGCGACGGCATCCACGGCGCCTCGGGCCTCGCCTCCCGTACCGACCCCTCGGCCCGCTTCGAGGAGCTGCGGCCAGCCGTGCAGGTGGGCAACCCCTTCCTGGAGAAGATGCTGGTGGAGTCCTGCCTGGACCTGGCCTGGCACCACCCGGAGTGGATCGTGGGCATCCAGGACCTGGGCGCGGCCGGGCTGACGGCGGCCACGGTGGAGGCCGCGGCCAGGGCCGGCTCCGGCGTCGTCCTGGACGTGGCCCGCGTGCCCCGCCGCGAGACGGGCATGGACCCCTACGAGGTCATGCTCTCCGAGTCCCAGGAGCGGATGCTCATCATCGTCCGCCAGGGGTGCGAGGAGAAGGTGGCCGCCCTCTTCCAGCGTTGGGAGGTGCCCTGGGCCATCGTGGGCCGGGTCACCGACGACGGCCTGGTGCGCGTGCTGGACGACGGCAGGGAAGCGGCCTGCCTGCCCGTCGAAATCCTCACCGACCCGCCCCTGTACGAGGGCCGGGGCGAGATGCCGCCGGAGCTAGTCTCTCTGCGCGCCTATGACCTGTCCTCCCTCTCCGACGTCCGCGATCCCCGGGGCGCCCTGCTCTCGCTGCTCGCCAGCCCCAACCTGTGCTCGCGGCGGTGGGTGTACCGCCAGTACGACCAGTCGGTGCTGACCAACACGGTGGTGGAGGCCGGGGCCGGTGCCGCCGTGTTGCGCCTGCGGGGCACCGGCAGCGCCATCGCCGTGACTACCGACGGCAACGGGCGCTACTGCTACCTGGACCCCAAGGCGGGCGGGGCCATCGCCGTGGCCGAGGCGGCCCGCAACCTGGCCGCCGTGGGTGCCCGGCCGCTGGCCGTCACCGACTGTCTCAACTTCGGCGACCCTGACCGCCCGCATGTGTACTGGCAGATGGAGGGGGTGGTGGAGGGCATGGCCGCTGCCTGCCGTGCCCTGAACGTGCCGGTGGTCTCGGGCAACGTCAGCCTGTACAACGAGACGGCCGGGCAGGCGGTCTACCCCACTCCGGTGGTGGGCATGGTGGGGCTCATCGAGGACGTGACCCGTTTCCCTCGCCCCGGCTCGGCCCGCCCGGGGGACGAGGTATGGCTGCTGGGCCCCGGGCCCTCGCTGTCTGTCGACGCGCTGGCGGGCAGCGAGTACCTGAAGCTGGCCCACGGCCTGATAGCCGGCCGGCCCCGCATCGACCTGGACCTGGAGGCCCGCGTGCAGCGGGCGGCCCTGGCGGCCATGGCCGAGGGCCTGGTGCGCTGCGCCCACGACTGCGCCGACGGCGGCCTGGCGGTGGCCCTGGCCGAGCTGTGCCTGCGCGAGGGGCTGGGCCTGCTGGCGCCGGAGTTCGTCGTCGATGGCCGTGTCGATGCCGCCCTGTTCGGGGAGGCGCAGTCGCGCCTGTTGCTGGTCTGCCCGCCCGGCGCTCGCCAGCGCCTGGAGGACGTAGCTCGGGGCCACGGCGTGCCCCTGTCGTGGCTGGGGCGGCTGGAGGGGGAGCGGCTGGTGCTGGGGGGCTACGTGGACGTGCCCCTGGCCGCGCTCGGGGCGGCCTACGACGGCGGCCTGGAGCGGGCGCTGCGGGGCTAGCCCTGGCCGACCTTGACTGGGGGCCGGGGGTATGATAAACAGTTACCGCATACGTAAAAGGGAGGTTGGCCTTGGCCCAGGAGACCGCCACTCAGGAGCAGGTACAGGAGAAGAAGGTCAAACCCCTGGTGCCCTTCCTGCGCATCCCCGACGGCTGGCCAGACGAGCCGGCGTACGTCTTCGCTTCCCGCTGCAAGGCCTGTGGCGCCCTCTTCCTGGGCGAGCGGTATGCCTGCGGCCGCTGCGGCTCGGTGGAACAGTTCGACGAGGTGCGCGTCTCGGACGAGGGCGAGATCTACGTGTTCACCGTCATCCACCAGTCCTTCCCCGGCATCGAGACGCCGTATGTCGCCGCCATAATCGACTTCCCCGAGGGGGTCTCGGTGCGGGCCAACGTGTACGGGCTCGACCCCAACCACCCTGACCGCTCGTGGTTCGGCAAGAAGGTGCGCATGCGGGTGGAGAAGATCCGCGTGGACCGGGAAGGGAACGACGTGGTAGCGCCCAAGTACTACGTCGTCGAGTAGCACGGTGCGTAAGGAAAGGCAGGAGGTGCCGAAATGCGCGACGTAGCCGTGGTCGGCGTGTCCATGGTCAAGTTCGGCCGCTACAACGACAAGGATGTTGTCCGCCTGGCCTCGGAGGCGGCGGTGGAGGCCATGCGCGACGCGGGCATCGACATCAAGGACGTGCAGGTGCTCGTGTCGGGCAACCTCTACCAGGCCAACGGCATGGTGGGCCAGCGAATCGTGAAGGAGATCGGGGCCACAGGGATGCCCGTGATCAACGTGGCCAACGCCTGCGCCACCGGCTCCACCGCCTTCCGCGAGGCCTACCTGGCGGTGGCCTCGGGGGCGTACGACATCGCCCTGGCGGTGGGCTCGGAGCAGATGGGCAAGATGGGACTCCTGGGCGGCGGTGGCGGCGGCGACCCGGCCTACAACCCCGAGGGCATCATGGGCACCAACCTGATGCCGGGCGTCTTCGCCATGACGGGCGTAGAGCACATGCGCAAGTACGGCACCACCATCGAGCAGTTCGCCAAGGTGGCGGTCAAGAACCATAAGCACTCCACCCTGAACCCCTACGCCCAGTACCAGATCGAGACGCCGCTGGAGATGGTGCTCAACGCCCGCATGATCGCCTGGCCCAACACCCTCTACATGTGCTGTCCCACCGGCGACGGCGCCGCTGCGGCTGTCATCATGTCCGCGGAGAAGGCACGCCAGTACACCAGCAAGCCCATCTGGGTGGCGGCCTCGGTGCTCACCTCCGACCCCTGGACGGAGCGCAACCCCACCATGTGGGACGTGAACACCCTGACCAAGATGGCCGCAAAGCAGGCCTACGAGCAGGCGGGCATCGGGCCCGAGGACCTGAGCATGGTGGAGCTGCACGACTGCTTCGCCACCGCCGAGCTGGTCCACTACGAGAACCTGATGCTCTGCGGCGAGGGCGAGGCGGGCGAGTTCATCGACAAGGGCATGCCCTACCACCCCAACATGGGCGGCAAGATCCCGGTGAACGTCTCGGGTGGGCTCCTTTCCAAGGGGCACCCGCTGGGGGCCACGGGCGTGGCCAACATCGTCGAGATCGTGTGGCACCTGCGCGAGCAGGCAGGGGACCGGCAGGTGCCGGGGGCGAAGGTGGGGCTGGCCCACGTCATCGGTCTCGGCTCCGCCTGCACCATCCACATCCTGAAGCGCTAGGCGGGAAGGGCGAAACGGTGCCTCGGGAGGCCGCGCGGCCTCCCGAGGCCTTTTTCGGCCCCCGACAGGGCACCACCCTATTGGCCGGCAACGGGGCTTGGGCTACAATAGCTGAGGCGCGTAAGCGACTATCCGGGAGAGTCGGAGATGGCAGAGCCTTTCGACAACTACCTGGACCTCATCGAGGCGGCCCGCGAGCTGGGCATCCATCCCCAGAGCCTGCGCCGCCTCATCAAGCAGAAGAAGGTGCCGGCCATCATGTTCGCCGGCAAGTACTTGATCCCCCGCGACCAGTTCGAGATGTTCAAGGCGACCTACGATCCCAGGCCGGGCCGCAAGCCGGTGCGGCGCCTGCTCTAGTCCTCGCCCTGCAGGCCGGTGGCCGCCGCTCGCCGCGACTGGATGTACTCGATGCTGCGGCGGTACCACTCCTCGTCTATCTTGCCGCACACCATCAGGTAGTTGAGGATCTGCTCCAGGGTGAGGATGGACGTCAGGTTGAGTCCGTAGTGCTTCAGGCGCTGGCGCGCCCCCTCGTTGCGGTCCACCAGCACCAGCACGTCCCGCACCTGCAGGCCGGCGTTGATGTGCAGCCAGGCCGCTGTCTCGATGACGTTGGTGCCGCTGGTCACCAGGTCGTCCACCAGCAGCACACGCTCGCCCCGCTGATAAACGCCCTCCAGGAACGGGTCGGCCGAGTCCTTGCCCTTGGGCGGATGGATATAGACCAGGGGCACCTTGCTGACCAGGGAGAAGGCCAGGGCCAGGTGCAGCCCGCCGAAGGGGATGCCCGTAACGCGCTGGAAAGGGAGGATGTGCGGCCGGGCCATGGCCTGCAGGGTCCGCACCGTGTCCCACATCACCCTGGCGGTGCGCCAGAGGGCGCGGGGATTGCTGGTGAGGAGGCGCAGGTTGACGTATACGGGCGAATGGAGGGTGGTGCGGCCCAGGGTGAAATCGCCAAACTGGATGGCGCCCAGGTCCCATAGCACCCGGGCGAGCCAGAGGTTTTCGGGATCTCGGCGCTGGGGCATCCCTAACAAATAAGGCCCGCATCCTCCGTAAGGGGGGCCTTATAGAGACCAAACGCCAAAATAACACCCTGCGGTGCTGCCGTCAAGCACCCCGAACTCGCCCCGCCAGGCCCAGTCCACGCATATGGCCGGCGGCAGGTTGCCCCCGAGCGGCGCTGCGGCCCATAATGGGGTCAGTCATGGGCCGTCTGTCGCAGCTCCTGCGCCGGGTCACCGCCACGGAGGCGCCACCCCTGGGCTTCGGGGTGACCGCCCACAGGCCCCGGGCCACCATGCTGCTCCTGGCCCGAGTGGCAGGCGATGCCTCCTCGCTGCCCGGCCACCTTAGCAAAGGCGCTGCCGATGCCCTGCTGGTGGAGGCGGAGGTAGCGGGGCGCCTGGCCAAGGAGCTACGCGACCTGGGCGACCTCCCCTGGGGCGCCCTCGTGCCCGCGGCGGCCGGAGGCGGCATCGAGGCCCTGCGAGAGGCGGGGGCCGACTTCCTCGTCTTCGATCCGGCCCGGAGCGAGGCATCGGTGCTCCTGGAGGAGGGGATGGACCTGGTGGCGGTGGCCGACCCCGAGGCATCGGACACCGACCTGCGGCTCCTGGAGTCGCTGCCGCTGGCGGCCCTGCTGGCGCCCGCCCCGCCCCTGCCCCTGACGGTAGGTGGGCGGCTGGCCCTGCAACGGCTCTCCGCCCTGTCCCGCCTACCCCTGCTGGTCCCCGTGCCCGCCGGTGTCGATGGCGCCCTCTTGCGCCTGCTGCGCGATGCCGGGGCGGCGGCCGTCGTCGTCGACGGCGCCAGCGGTGCCGACGCCCTGGCCGCGCTGCGGGAGGCCATCGAAAAGCTGCCGCCGCGGGCGCGCCGTCGTGAGGAGCGCTTGGAGCCGCTGGTGCCGTCGTCGTTGCTGCCGCGCCCCGGCGGCGGCGAGGAAGAAGAGGAAGAGGCACTCCGCGGACGGTCCAGCACCCCGTTCGATGCCGGCGCATCGACCCGCCCCGGTGGCCGCTCCGACGGGCCCGCCGTCAGCTCACCTTGACGTAGAAGTCAGATTCTAATACCCTCTACGCAGGAGCGAGGGGGAGGGACGTGCCCGAAGTCAAGGAGTACCTCCAGATAGGCGAGGTGGCGGAGCGCGCCGGTGTCAGCCAGCGTACCCTCCGCTTCTACGAGGAGAAAGGCCTCCTCAAGCCTCCGGCCCGCATGGAGGGCGGCTTCCGCCTCTATACCGAGGAGGACGTCCGCCGCGTCAAGCAGATCAAGAAGCTCCAGAGCCTGCTGGGGGTGAGCCTGGCCGAGATCAAGGAGATGGTGGAGGCCCAGGACACCCTGCGCGAGATCCGCGCCCGCTACCGGCCCGATGCCCCGCCTTCGGAGAAGCTGGAGCAGCTCCAGCGGGCCACCGAGGTCGTGCAGCGCCAGTACGACATCGTACGCAACAAGGTCGACCAGCTTCTGGAGATGAAGGGCCAGCTCGAGGAGTGGCTCAAGACGTTCGAGCGGTGGCGTCGCTCCCTGGAGGAGGAGGCCGCCCAGGAGCGGCAGGGCTAGGCAGCCCTACTCGTCGTCCCACAGGACCGCCACCATCTCCACGCCCACGCGCACCGTCGGCTCCCAGGCCAGCCCCGGCTGCTCTCGCGCCTCACTAGGCGTCGGGGGGCTGCCCAGGGGCGGCCTGCCCCGGGGCCCCCTGGTCCGCTTTTCCGGCCTCTTCGCCATGGCCTGCCTTCTCTCAGTCGTAGACCGCCACCACTGCCGCGTCCTGCGGGTTCGTCTCGTCGAAGAAGACCACCACGCAGCGCCGGCCCGCCGTCAGCAGGCTGGAGGCGATGTTCCTGGCCACAGGCACCCCTTCCAGCCAGACGGAGAGGGAACCGGCCACCTGGACCGTGGCCCGGTATGACGCGCCGTCGAACCCCTTGACCACGCCGCGGACCACGCGCACGCTCCCACCCCCTAGGGCGCTGACAGGGCGAGGCGCTGGCGATACAAGCCCCGCCGTGCATCGTAGCGAGTGCGGATGGCCACTACCCTCCGGCGCGCTGCCGCCAGGCCCAGGGCCGGCTCGCTGACCGTCACCACGTCGTAGAGCTGCTGGCCGCAGTTGACCGGCACCACGATCTCCTCGCTGGCGAGGGCCAGCAGCAACCGCCGGGCCTCCCAGCCGGCGCGGTCGCTGGCCTGGACAGCGGAGGCGACGTTCAGGTCGTGCACCTGGCGTAGCCGGTCGCCCCCCAGGGCGATGTCCTCCCACAGGAACGCCTCGGCGAAAGCCCCCTGGCCGAAGACCTGCACCCGGTTGGCGGGCGACAGGGCCTGGCGCCGGGATGCCGCCAGCACCGGGTGGCCATCGCCATAGGCATAGGAGGCGGTCTCGGCCGGGTCCGGGTACTTGAGGAGGGCGAACCCTTCCGAGAGCAGCACGACGTCGGGCACGGCCGACAGGAGGCGCCCGACCGCCTCGAGCCCGGACTGGCCCGGCTGTACGGTGAAGGCCGGGCGCAGGTTCACGGCGGCGGGCGAGTAGCTGACGCTGGCGAAGGGCACGGCGGCCCTGGCCCACAGGAAGGCGAGGATGCCGAAGACGTTGGTCTGTCCCGCCGCCCAGGAGAACTGCCGCCGCGCCCGCCAGGAAGAGAGCAGGCCCCAGGCGCTGGCGGCGTCCACGGCCAGCGTCCGACGCCCGCCCTCGAGCCTCGTCTCCACCGAGGTCGCCCAGAAGCGGGGAGCTGGCGAGGCGAGGGGGCCTTCGGCCGTAACATAGCCCAGGGAGACGGCGACCTCGGCACCCGGGCGGAGAGGGGAGCCGGGCGCGGAATAGGCGCCGTCGGCGTCCGAGAGCTCCAGACGCAGCCGCCCGCCGGACGGCTCCTCCTCGAGCTCCAGGAAGAGCACGCCAGCGCTCACGTCCAGCCCGGTCGCCGCCAGGGGAGCGAACCACACGCCCGAGGGCGAGGAGAGCCACAGGCCTCCGGGTGCCCCGGCCAGGGCCACGCCGTAGGCGCCCGTGATGTCGGCAGGCACGGGCTCGCGCCACCAGTTATCGGCAAAGTCCACGCCCGGCACCAGGTGAGCGAGCTGGAGACGGGAGTAGGCGCCGCTGCCGCTGTAGGACTCGACGAAGGCCAGGCGGTACACGTCGGGCGCGGCCAGAGAGGGAGCGACGAAGCTCACGCCCGAGCCGGCATCGGCCCGCTGTGCCTCCCGCAGGGGCGACCACGAGTCCGGCGGCTGGCGGTAGCCGTCGCCGTATACGACCGTCCAGACACCGGCGCGGGAGGCCGTATCGGTGCCCGTCACCAGGAGGTCGTAGTCTCCGCCGCGGTGACAGGCGAGGCCGCTGACGCTGCCCAGGCTGTGGGGCCACGTCGAGGCGGCGCCCCAGGTGCCTCCCGTCCGCTTCAGGGCGCGCACCTGGGAGGCAGTTGCGTAGGCCAGGAAGACCTGGCCGCCCGCCTTCAGGGCCAGCGCTACGTGCTGTGCCCCGGCCGCGGCCGCCACAGCCGTGACGGGCGCGCCGAAGGAAGCGCCGTAGTCGACGCTATCCCTCACCGCGACGGAGCCATCGCTGGCCACGTAGGCGAGGACTACCTGCGCGCCCAGGGCGGCCATTGCTACCGAGCGCTGCGCTGGGCCCAGCCCAGCCCATGTCCCGAAGCCGGCCCCGGGCCCCGGCGACGTCACCCGCTGGTAATAGAGCTGGCCGCCGGCGATGCGGGCGCGCAGGAGCGAGCCGTCGCCGGCCAGAGCAGCGGCATGGGGGCCATCGGGCTCGCTACCGGTATAGAGCCGCTGGTAGGGGGCCCGCGCCACGCCTCCCGTGCGGTCGGACACGGTGACCCGCACGTAGGGGCGGGCGGAAGGGGACTGCTGCACCGCCAGCAGGGCTGCCGACAGGGAGCGCACCCTATCCCTCCTGCCGGCGGCGCAACGACGGTCCGTGGGCGGGAACATAGAGGCGACGTGCCTGCACCGCTCGGCGCCGCGAGTGGCGCTCCAGCCCCTCGTGGAAAAGGCCCAGCATGCGCTCGCCCCAGGCCAGATAGCGGCGCCACACGTCCTCGCCGCCCACGTTGACCCGGTTGGCGGCGTAGCCCGCCCATTCCAGGGCAGCGTACGCAGCGGCGCCGGTGAGCAGCAGGTCCTCCAGGGGCGGCGGCAGCGTGGAGCCGGTCTCGTCCAGGATGTGCAGGCGGGTGTAGTAAACGCGCACCTGGTCGCCCGCGGCGGGCACCCTCTCGCCCATGAGGGTGAGGACATTGCCCCAAAGGGAGAAAGGCACGTAAGCAGGCGGGAAGAGACCCACGGGGTGCTCCACCGCCTCCACGGCCACCAGCCCGTCCAGGTCGGCCAGCGACAGGTCTCGGCCGCCGCCGGGCGCCGTGAGGGAGACCACCGCCTCCAGGGGCGCCGACAGGGAGAGCTCCCGCAGGGCCCGTTGCAGGTGGCGGTCCAGCTCGGCGTCGCTCCAGCGCTGGTCGTCCGGGTCTTCGTCGCGCAGGTCGCGACGGAGGCGGGCCCGCAACTGGACGATGTCCACCGCACCACCCCTCAGCTCAGGCTGGCGTAGACCCGGAGCGACAGCGCCGTGGCCTGCGCTGCCGTCACCTTGAGGAAGACGACGGCGCCCCGTACCTCGGCCTCGAGACTGGGCCGCGGGTTGGCCTGGAGCTGGGCGGCGGAGAAGGCCCGCCGCGCGCCGCCGAAATAGCGTCCGGCCGTGGGGTTCCAGACCAGAAGCTGCACCTCCAGGTACTGCAGGCCGCTGCTGCCGGTAGTGTCCAGGTCGAAGCGGGCCATCCGGTAGCCGGCGCAGTCCAGCCCCTGGGCGGCGCCGGTCGGGTCGGCGGCGTCCGGGGCGGAGAGGGGGCCCCGGTGCAGCACGGGCGCCGTCCCCTCGTAGACGGGGGCCTTGGGCACTCCCTGAGCGTCGAGCCTCACGTTGGGCATGGCACACCCCTAGGGACGCACGCCCACCAGCTTGGCCAGCTTCACCCGGTTGAACAGGGCCACCGCCGCGTACCACTTGATGCGGATGCGGGTCGCGTCCTTGCTTTCCAGGCTGCCCACCCGCTCCACCTGCAGGCCGCCGGGAGCGGTGAGTCCGGCCACGCCGCCCTCGCCGAACTGCAGGGCGTAGACGGTGGAGCAGTCGCTGGACGTGCCCACCGTCTGGCTGTCGGAGATGTAGTCGCTGACGCCGATGGGGATGCCGTCGTAGAACTGGACCATCTGGCCGAACTCGTTGCGGTCCGTCTCCAGGAAGCCGCCCGACTGCCGGGCCAGGCGGTTGAGGGTGCGGCGGCTGCGGCGACTCATGAGCAGCATGTCGGGCTTGCCACCCTTCACCAGGTCGATGAGCTCGTCCAGCTTGTCCAGGGTGAGGGTGCCGCCGTTGGCTCCCATGGAGATGGCCTGAGAAGAGTCGCACAGGCGGTCGATGCCATCGAAGGCCTTGGGGTTGGTGGCGCTGTTGCCGTTGATGAAGGTGTCCTCGAAGAGCTGGCGCACCGCCTTGGCCTTGAGCTGGACCACCGCTGCCTCTAGGTCCTGCAGGTTGGAGCGGGTGGCCAGCAGAAAGTTGTCGATGTCGGCGTCGCCGCCCATGATCTTGAGCTGGGCCGTCTTCTGCTCGAAGGTCGGCGTCGATTCGCTCCAGGTGTCGCCCACGTCGAAGAAGGCCGCCTGGGGGGCTGTGGCCTCTTGGTTGTAGGTGAGGCCATTGCCCTGGATCTCGATGAACGGGAGGGCCTGGAGCACCGGCGAGTCCTTGACGATGGTCTCGATGACCCCCACCAGCAGCATGTCGTTGGAGAGCTTGGCCGCCTCGGCCAGCGTCAGAGCCATTTCTGTCCACCTCCTCTGTCGCGCTCGCTAGCGTCCCTGGAGCCCGTGGCGTATCTTCTCCAGGGGCGAGAGGGCGGAGGGATCGGGGCCGCGACGGGGCGGCGCCCCGGCCGGGAACCGCTGCCCCTGGGCCTGCTCCTCCATCCGCTCCCTCAGCCGGGAGACGATGCGCTGCGCCTGCTCCAGTTGCTGGTCGATCTCTGCCACCGTCTCCCCCGTCACCAGTTCGGGCGGCAGTTCGGGGCTGGCGGCCAGGCGCGCCTCGCGGTAGCGCAGGGATACCTCCCGCACCTGCTGGCGGAGGGCCTCTGCCTCGGTGCGGAGCGCCTCCGCCTCGGCCCGGGCTCGTGCCGCCTCGTCCTGGTGGTCCGTGGCCAGCCGTCGCGCCTCCTCCAGTTGGGCCTGGAGCTGGGCAGCCTGCTGGCGGAAGTGGGCGGCGCGGGCCTCGGCGTCGGCCAGTTGCCCTTGCAGGGCCTCCAGCTCGCGTCGTGCCTCGGCCAGCTCCTCGTCCAGGGCCGCCTCCTGCTCGCTCTCGGCCATGACCATCACCTCCTTCGGTCACGGCCGAGGCTAGAACATACGTTCCAATAGGCCAAGAAGGGGCTGGCACCCTCGCGGCTGCGCGGAGGGGAGAGGAAGGCTCAGCCGCCCGCAAAGATGCGGCGCGGGTTCTCCACCAGCATCTGCTCTATCTGGCGCTCGGTGACGCCGCGCTCGCGCAGGGCGGGCAGCACCTCCTGGTGGATGTGGCAGTAGTGCCACTTGGGCTGGGCGACCCGCAGCGCCTCCATGGGGAACCAGTCGATGCAGACCGAGGCATCGTGAGAGAGGACCATGCGCTCGGCATAGCCCCGTCGGCACAGCTCGGCCACGATCTCGACCCGCTTCTCGAAGGTGGGGAACTGGGGCGCTGCCGGCACACCGTAGATGCCGAAGCGGTCCATGCCTATGTACGACCCGTTCTCCATGAGCTGGACCAGATAGTCGTAGTCGTCGGTATCGCCGCTGTGGCCGATGACCACCCGCGACAGGTTCACCCCCTCCTCCTTGAAGATGCGCTGCTGGTCCAGCCCCCGCCGCGTCCAGGAGTGGGTGTGGGTGGAGATGGGCACCCCCGTCTCCAGGTGGGCGCGGGCCGCCGCCCGCAGCACCTTCTCCACCTGCGGCGTGGGCCCTGGCTCATCGGTGACGCACTTGATGATGGCGGCCCGGATGCCGGTGCCCTGGATGCCCTCGCGGATATCGCGCACGAACAGCTCCGCCAGGCGGTCGGCGCTGTAGGCGCGGAAGGCGCGGGGCATCTCGTCGTCGCTGTATATGTAGATGCCCGTGGCCACGATGACGTTCAGTTGCGGCACCTGCGCGGCTACCCGCCGCACCAGGCGCACGTCCCGTCCGAGCCCCATGACGGTCAGGTCTACCAGCGTCCGCACCCCGAGGGCCGCCACCTCCCGCAGCCGCTGGACGGCCTCGGCCACCCAGCGCTCCTCCTCCCACAGGTGGGGGAAGCTCATGTAGGCCGGCTCCGAGCGCACGAAGATGTGCTCGTGCATGAGGGTCTGGCCGAGCTGCGAGGTCTCCACCGGCCCCAGGACGGTCTCCACCGGCGTAGCCTACCTCCCGACGTTGACGTTCAGGCTAGGGGGATTATAGCATTGGGCGCAAGGAGGAGAAGGGGCCAGCCATGCTGTTCGGAGTGCACCTGCCCCAGGTGGGGGCCCTGGGCACCCGCGAGAACGTGCTGGCCTTCGCTCGGGGGGCGGAGGAGCTGGGGTTCCACTCCCTGTGGGCCAGCGACCACGTGGTCATACCCCGCCACATCGCCGGCGAGTACGCCGGCGGCGGACGCTTCCCGGTGCCGCCGGACATGCCCTTCCTGGAGCCATTCTCGCTGCTCAGCTTCGTCGCCGCTGCCACCCAGCGCATACTGCTGGGGACTTCGGTCATCGTCCTCCCCATGCGTAACCCCATCGTCACCGCGAAGGAGGTGGCGACGCTGGACGTCCTCTCGGGGGGCCGCGTCATCTTCGGCGTGGGCGCGGGCTGGATGGCCGAGGAGTTCGAGGCCCTGGGCGTGCCCTTCCGCGGCCACGGCCCCCGCACCGACGAATACCTGGAGGCGGTGCGCCGGCTGTGGACCGAGGAGGACCCTTCCTTCCGGGGCCGGTACGTGCGTGTGGAGGGCATCGGCTTCGCTCCCAAGCCCTTGCAGAAGCCGCACCCGCCCATATGGGTGGGCGGCATGTCCGAGGGCGCCCTGCGCCGGGCCGGCCGCTACGGCGACGCCTGGCACGCCACGGGCACCGTGGACCCGGACGTGCTGGCCCGCTGCTTCGCCCGTGTCCAGGAGCACGCCCGCCAGGCGGGGCGCGACCCCTCGCGCATGCTCTTCTCCGTGCGGGCCGACCGCTTCCTGCGGGGCGAGCCCGACCAGGTGCTGTCGGTGCTGGAATCACTGCGCCGCATAGGGGTCGCCCACGTGCTCACCGCCTTCCCCGCCCCCACCATCGACGAGAGCCTGGAGCAGATGGAGCGCTTCGCCCGCCAGGTGGTGCCCGCGCTGGCCTGAGCGGCCCGGACGGACCGCCTCTCCCCTCGCTGTCACGGAAGGGCACTTCATGCGTCTAACCCCAGAGGGATGTACGGCGCCGGAATGTGCCCGGCGGTGGAGGTGTAGGATGGGCGGTTGGGGGCACGGTCATGGTCACCTGAGCGTACCGCAGGACGATGTCGCCCTGCTGGTGCGGCGCGCTCTGCGCGTGGCCCACCGGGCCCAGGAGCTGGCACTCCAGGAACAGGCCCACTCGTCGTCGCGTCCTGCCGCCCTGGAGGCCCTGCTTGTGGACCTGGGCCTGCGCGACCTGAGCACCCTGGTCCATGCCGGCCGCTGCGCCTGGCTGGCCACGGCGGTGGCCCAGGCCCTGCCCCTGCCGCCGCGCTTCGTCTGGGTGGTCCGCTCGGCTGCCGTGTTGCACGACCTGGGCAAGCTGTGGGTGCCGCCCAGGGTGCTACGCAAGCCCGGCCCCCTCACCGAGCGCCAGTGGCAGGTGATGCGTCGGCACCCCGTCCTGGCCGGGGACGTGCTGGCAGGGCTGCCCGGCATGGACGAGGTCAAGGACGCCGTGCTGCACCACCACGAGCGCTTCGACGGACGGGGCTACCCTCACGGCCTCAAGGGCGACGAGATACCGCTGGCCGCCCGCGTCCTCGCGGTGACGGACGCCTTCGACGCCATGACCACCGACCGTCCCTACCGGCGGGCCATGCCGGTGGAGCGGGCCATCCGCGAACTGGTGCGCAACGCCGGTACCCAGTTCGACCCCGATATCGTGGACGTGTTCCTGCAGGTGTTGCGGGAGCAGCCGCCGCCCTGGTGGGAAGGGCGGGAAGCGTCGCTGCACTAGCGGCAGGGTCGCGCCGCGGCGGTGCCGGGCGCTCAGCCTCCCTCGGCTGCCGGGGCGCGGCCCCGGGAGAGGGCCCTCTCCTCCTCCAGCCAGCGCCCGAACTCGCCCAGGGCATCGGGCGTGCCCATGGCCAGCGCTGCCGTGCGCCGGCTGTGGATGCCGGCCGCCACTAGCCGCGCTTCGTCCTGGGCCAGGCGCGAGCGGTCCTGGGGCAGCACAGGCCCCCAGCTCACGTCCACGCGCAGCGAGGAGTAGGGGCGGCGCCGCTGCCGCTCCAGCAGCCGCAGCACCATCTCGGTGCGGCGCCGGATGGCCGCCGTCCGCAGCAGTCGCTTGCGCTGTACCTTCTTCACCAGGGGGTCCAGCTCCATCTCCAGGGCTACGCCGGAGAGGGCCTGCCTGCCCTCGCCGAAGGCCGCTCGGGGCACCTCGGCCAGGTCGTGCAGGACGCGGAAGAGCAGGTTCACGTAGTCCACGTGCAGCCCCACGCCGCCGCCCTGCAGCAGGTCCAGCAAGTACGCCCGCGCCCGCTCCGGCAGCTCCCACACCGCCCCGGGCTGCACAGCGATGTCGTGGGACTCGCTCACGTTCTCCAGCACGGCGATGGGGTTCCCGGACAGCTCCAGGATGAGCGAGAGCTGGCTCATGGCCCGGTTCAGCTCCTGCACCGCCTCGCGGATGGGCGGCACGTCCGAGGCTCCCCAGAACTGCTTCGGCTCCCGCAGGTTGGGGTAGATGACGAAGGGGATGAAGCCGTAGGGGTTGGGGCGCTCATCGGCCAGGGTGGAGTCGACCCAGAGCTGGAACCCGCCCGCTGTCCACACCTCCACCACCGTATGCTGCGAGGGCCGCAGCGCTGACGGCCGACGCCAGGGGCTGCGGCTGTCGCTCGCGGGCACCAGGTGCGGATAGGCCAGCTCCAGCTCCTCGCCGGTGAGCTGGTAGCGCAGGGCCACTCGCCAGACGCGGGCCACGTCGTCGGGCTCCCACCAGGCGAAGAGGCCCTGCACGTCGGGCGCCGAGATGCGCGCCGTCCCCTGCCGCGGGTCCCAGGTCACCTTGTAGCAGGCGTCGCCCAGGACCGAGCAATCTATCTCGTTGTCCAGGTCTATCTGGTCCAGCCCGTTGGCCTGATGGGCCTCCTTCAGGGCCTCCTCCGCCTCCCGTGCCAGGGCCTCGGCCTGGGGCGAGGGTTCCCGCGGCAGCAGGTGCACCTCTAGGCCGTTCATGACGTAGGCGGCCGTCTTGTCGACGATGGCCTTGGCGTAGTTGAAGGTGAGGCGGCGCTCCCGCCGTCGGGACGGGCCCGTCCACTGTACCCCGCGGTAGAAGTCCAGGTTCTCGCGGTAGGCCTGCAGCCGCGGCAGGTCCATGTGGGCCAGTCGCTGGGGTAGGGGCTGGGCGAGGGCGGCGGTCATGGCCGCCCCCCGTGGCCGTTCTGGGCGCGGGCCTTCTCCAGGGCGCGGAAGACGGTGCGCCGCGAGACACGAAAGCGCCGCGCCAGCTCCTCGATGGTCAGGCCCTGGCGGCGCAGGGCCGCGATCTGCTCGTCCCGGTACGCCCCCAGCAGGGCCCGGATGCCGCCCGGCTCGTCGTAGCGGCAGCGGGGCAGCGGGCAGGAAAGACAGGACGGGTGCACCTGGCAGCCCGTGTCGCGGTACTCCGTATGCTCGGGCAGGGCATCCTCCCTCACCCGTCGCAGCACCGACGGACGGGCCTCCCGTTCCCTCTCCAGGGTCGGACTCGGCACTTCGTTCACCCCCTCGCCATGCGTCCGCGGGCCACCCGCGGGCCGGCCAGGCCCGCGGCCGCCTCTACCGCCAGGGCCAGGCTCACCAGGTAGTCGTCGTGTCCCTGGCCCTCGGGCACGTAGAAGGACATGGCCCGGTTGGGCCGGTAGACCGCCCGGGCCAGCTCCAGTTCCCGCCACGCCTGCCGCCACTCCCGGGAGCCGTCCGGGGCGTAGAGCTTGAGGCGACCGCCGTTGACGGCCGCCAGCAGTCCGTATCCCAGGCGCGACTTGACCTCGGCGGTGAAGCGCAGGGGCAGCACCACTCCCTCGCCCAGGGCGCGAGCGAGGAGCCGCGCCAGGGTCTCTCCCAGGCCGGTGGCGTCCACCGCCGCCCGCCGCACCCGCCAGACATGGCCCAGAAGGTCGGCCAGAGCGGCGTACAGCTCGTCGTGGGGGGTGCCCACGAAGGCCCGGTGCTCCACCACCTCCAGCAGCGGCTCCCGCACGACGGCCTCCGGAGGCGGGAACAGGACGCGAGCGATGGTCAGGACGGTGGCGTCGTGGCCGCGGCCGTCCCCTTGCCAGTCCTGGCCGCCCACGTCCAGCCCGGCCACGTAGCACTCGCCGGGCCGCGGCGCTCCCTGCCGGGCGTGCTCCCCCCGCAACTGGGCCAGTTGCGAGGCCGAAAAGAGCCTGCCCCCGCCGCCGATGGGCCGCAGGGAGTACTGGGTGCGGAAGAGGGGATGCTCCTCGCCCAGGCGCAGCCGCTCGCCCTCCACGAAGCGGGCGTAGGCCGGATTGTAGCGGGCCACCTCCTGCCAGTCCCACTGGAAATGGCGGCGCACCCCGTCGCGCCGCTCCAGCTCGCGGTGGTGGTCGGCCATCTCCTCCAGCAGGGTGGAACCGTCCCAGGGGGTGCCGTAGAGGACGACGGTGGCGCCGGTGGCGGCGGCCATGGGCAGGAAGTCCCGCTGGAACTTCTCCCGGTCCACCTCCTGGGCCTCGTCCACCTCCAGCAGGAGGGTGGCCGTATGGCCCACCACGTGGGCCTCCGGCCCGGCCGAGAGGAAGAGCTGGCGGGCCCTGCCCAGACGCACCGCCCGCCCCTCCTCCAGGGCGGCCAGCTCCCCCAGCCCGGCCTCGTGCAGGCGCTCCCACAGGCGCCTCAGGCTGATGCGCGCCTGGGGGTCGAAGGTGGGGGCGCACTTGACCAGCTCCTCGGTGCGGTGCAGGTGGCGGGCCAGCAGGTAGAGCTCCATCTGGGCGGAGAGCTCGTTCTTGCCCGCCTGGCGGCTCATCATCACCGTGAAGGTGAGGCCCTGCCCCCGGCGGACGCTGCCGAGGACAGCCCGCGCCACCTCCACCTGGTAGGGGCGCAGGACGTTGCGGAGAGGCGACCCCCTAGCCACTGCTCGGCCCTCTGGTGGCCCGAGTTTAGAACATATGTTCCAGAGCAGTCAAGGGGCGTCCGTCAGCGCCCCTCTCTCTCCCGCGCGCTATACTGGTGCTACCGGCCGCTCTCTCCACAGCAGGAGGATGCCATGAGCCAGGAAAGGCCCCACCCCCGCTCCGCTGGCAGGGGCGAAGAAGTCGTCCCCGGCCGCCTCGGCAAGGACCGCTTCGGCTACTCCATGCCCATCGATGGCAGCTACTACCAGAGCCCGCCCTTCTACTATCGCGATGCCCGTTCCCTGTCCGTTCTGTTCGAGACGGACACCGACGCTGCCGCCGACCTGCTGCCCGAGGGGCTCGACCTGCCCCTGCCCGCCGTGGCCACCATGTTCATCGGCCACTACCCCTTCAGCACCTTCGGCCCCTATCACGAGGCCATCCTCGGCATCTCCTGCCTCTGGCAGGGGCAGCCCGCCCTCTACATGCCCCAGCTCGCCACCACCACTCCCCCTCTGGCGGCGGGGCGCGAGATCTGGGGCTACCCCAAAAAGATCGCCCACATCGACCTGCTGGAGCAGGACGAGATGCTGGTGGGCATCCTGGAGCGCCCGAAAGGCACACGCCTGGTCACCGCCATGATGCGCCGCGAGCGGCCCACCAGGCAGGTGCCCGGCATACGCGTATCCATCTCCTTGCGGGTGATCCCCAACCCGGAGGAGGGCAAGCCGCCCTCCCTGGCCCAGCTCATCCTGACCGAGATGAAGGAGGGCGTCCTGCACGAGGCGTGGGAGGGCCCGGGGTACCTCTCCTTCGATGCCCGCTCGGAGCTGGATCCCTGGCACCGTTTGCCGGTGCGTCGCGTCCTGCGCGCCTACTACGTCCGCGCCGACTCCACCCTGCCGGGCGGGCGCGTCATCAAGGAGTACTGAGCCCGGGAGAGAAAAGCGGCCGGCCCATTTCGGGCCGGCCAGCGCCCATGACGGGGCGGCCGGGGTGCGGCCGCCTCCCGCCTCAGGCCACCAGTTCGATCTGGCTCAGGAGCTGCTCGTTGCTCTTGGTGCGGCGCAGCTGCTCCAGCAGCCGCTCCGTCACCCGGATGGACGCGTCCTGAGCGTAGGGCGCCTCGGACTGGAAGTCCTCGGCCATGCGCGCCAGGGCGCGGCGGAAGAGGGTCAGGCGCTGGTACGTCTTCTCGTCCAGCATCAGCTCCTCGCGCCGGGTGCCGCTCTTGAAGATGTCCACCGCCGGGAAGATACGCTTCTCGGCCAGCCTCCGGTCCAGCCACAGCTCCCAGTTGCCGGTGCCTTTGAACTCCTCGAAGATCACCTCGTCCATGCGGGAGCCGGTGTCGATGAGGCACGTGGCGATTATGGTCAGAGAGCCGCCCTCCTCTGTGTTGCGGGCAGTGCCGAACAGCTTCTTGGGCGGGTGCAGGGCCACCGGGTCGATGCCGCCCGACAGGGTACGGCCGCTGGGCGGCAGCGACAGGTTGTAGGCCCGCGTCAGCCGCGTGATGCCGTCCAGCATGATCATCACGTGGCGGCCCATCTCCACCAGACGCTTGGCCCGCTCCACCGCCAGCTCGGCCACCCGCGTCTGCACCTCTTCGGGGTCGTCGAAGGTGGCGGCCACCACTTCCGCCCCGTCGCCCTCCACCGAGCGGCGCCAGTCGGTGACCTCCTCCGGACGCTCGCCGATGAGGAGCACCAGCACGTGGATATCGTCGTAGAAGTTCAGCACCGCCCGGGCGATGGACTTGAGCAGCATCGTCTTGCCGCCCTTGGGCGGCGACACCACCAGCCCGCGCTGGCCCCGGCCCACCGGCGCCACCAGGTCGATGAGCCGGCAGGTAGGGTTGGGGTCGCCCTGCTCCAGCTGGATGAAGCGGTCGGGGAAGGTGGGCGTGAGCTGCTCGAATGCCGGCCGGCCCTTGGCCACTTCCGGGTCGAGGCCGTTAGTGGCCTCCACCCGCAACAGGCCGTAGTACTTCTCCGATTCCTTCGGTGGGCGCACCTGCCCCATCACGTAGTCGCCCGTGCGCAGGCCGAAGCGCCGTATCTGTGACTGGGACACGTACACGTCGCTGGGGCTGGGCTTGTAGCCGTTGGTGCGCAGGAAGCCGTAGCCCTCGGAAGTGATCTCCAGGATGCCGCCGGCGAAGTAGTTGCCCTCCCGCTGGGCGCGGGCCTGCAGGATGCGCAGGATCAGGTCCTGCTTGCGCAGGCCCGAAACACCGGTCAGGCCCAGGCCGCGGGCCTCCTCCAGCAGCTCTTCGCGCGTCTTGCTCTCGAGTTCAGCTATGCTCATGGGCTACCTCGCTTCCATGGGCTGGTTGGGATGGTGCCGCTCGGGGAAGAGGGGCTCGTCGCCCGGAGGCAATCATAGTATAGCAGGGCCAGGCCAGCGGGCCAACCCACCGTCTGTCCCCCTCGCTGCCCCTGGGCTGTACGGCGCAGGCGTGCTAATATGCCACCGGCCGTACCAGCGAGGAGGCATGCCCATGGCCGCTATCGGGACAGGAAGGGGCCCCGCGCCCCAGGAGATCAAGTCCTTCGTGGGCCGGAAGGTGAGGCTGGAGCTCTCGCCCGGCTCCCCCCTGGGCGAGAGCCTGGTCGGCACCCTCGTCGGCACCATCGATGCCGCTGATGGCCTGGTAGCGGTCCTGGAGCCGGAGGGCCGGCCCGGCGCCCGTGTCTCCTGCCACTACCACTATATCCGTGCTATAAGGCCCCTTTGAGCGCTTCCAGGGCGCGGCGGCGATTGACACACACTCTCTGCCACATATACTGAGTTCGGCCTATAGCCAGCGTTTAGGGGTGAGGCCATGAACGCCGCGCCTGCGCCCCTGTTGGAGACCCGCGACCTGACCAGGAAGTTCGACGGTCTGCGGGCGGTCAACCGCTGTACGCTCCAGGTGCGGCGCGGCACCATCACCGGCCTCATCGGCCCCAACGGGGCCGGGAAGACCACCCTCTTCAACCTCATCACCGGCTTCCTGCGCCCCACTTCGGGCGCTATCTATTTCAAAGGGGAGCGGATAGACGGCCTGCCCCCGCACCGCGTGTTCCGCCGCGGCATCGCCCGCACCTTTCAGATACCACGGCCCCTGGGGGGCATGACGGTGCTTGAGAACCTGATGCTGGTGCCGCCCGGCCAGAAGGGGGAGGTCATCTGGAACGTATGGCTACTGCCCGGCCAGGTGGCCCGCCAGGAGGAGGAGCTGTTCGATAAGGCCATGGCCGTGCTCGACTTCCTGGACCTGGCCCACCTGCGGGACGAGTACGCCGCCAACCTGTCCGCCGGCCAGAAGAAGCTGCTGGAGCTGGCCCGCACCCTCATGTGCGACCCCGAGCTGGTGCTGCTGGACGAGCCCGGCGCCGGCGTCAACCCTGCGCTCATGCGCCGCCTGGTGGCCGCCATACAGGAGCTCTGCTACGGGCGCGGCATCACCTTCTTCATCATCGAGCACGATATGGACCTGGTCATGCGCCTCTGCAATCCCATCATCGTCATGAGCAGCGGCGAGAAGATCGCCGAAGGCACACCGGAGCAGATACGGGCCGATGAGCGGGTACTGGAGGCGTACCTGGGTGGACAGTACTCCCACCAAGAGCGTCCTTGAAGTCATGCACCTCTCCGCCGGCTACGGAGAGGTGCTGATTCTAAACGACGTCTGCCTGCAGGTGGCCGAGGGCGAAATGGTGGCCGTCATCGGCCCCAACGGCGCCGGCAAGAGCACTCTGATGAAGGCCATCGTGGGCCTGGTGCGGCCCCGCTCGGGCCGCGTCCTCTTCATGGGAGAGGACATCGCCGGCCTGCCCCCGGAGCAGGTGGTGGCCCGCGGCATCTGCTACGTTCCCCAGGCCGACAACGTCTTCCCCTCCCTGACGGTCCAGGAAAACCTGGAGATGGGGGCCTACCTAGTGCGCCGCGGGCTGCAGGAGCGCCTGGACAGGGCCTTCGCCCTCTTCCCCGAACTGGCCGCCCGTCGCCGCGAGCGGGCGGGTCGCCTCTCCGGTGGCCAGCGCCAGATGCTGGCCCTCGCCCGCGCCGTGGTCCTCGAGCCCAGGCTGCTGCTGCTGGACGAGCCCTCGGCCGGCCTCGCCCCGCGCATGGTGGAGCTGGTCTTCGCCAAGGTGAGGGAGATCAACGCCGCCGGCGTGCCTGTCCTGATGGTGGAGCAGAACGCCCGCGAGGCCCTCAAGCTGGCCCACCGCGCCTATGTGCTGGCCACGGGCCAGAACCGGCTGGAGGGGCCAGCGGACGAACTCCTGACCAGCGAAGAAGTGGCCAGGGTCTACCTGGGGGAGTAAACGTGGCCGTCGCCGCCCGCGCTGCTTCCCTCGCCCGCGAGGGCTGGCAAGGCCTGCGCTACCGCCTGGAGGCCCTCACCGGCGCTGTCCTGTGGGCGCTGGTGGTCGGCTTTCTGTTGGGCACGGCCGTCTCCAGTCCCGAAAACTTCGCCATCGGCCTGGTGGTGGGCAGCGTCTACGCCCTGGCCGCCCTTGGGCTCACCCTGCTGTACGGCGTGCTGCGCTTCGCCCACTTCGCCCACGGCGACCTGATGATGCTGGGGGGCTACCTGGCCTATTTCGCCCTCACCGGCATCGTCGTGGGCGCGAGACGGGACACGCAACTGCCCGCCGCGCTAGACTCTCTGCCCGGCGCCACCTCCCGCCTGGGCGACCTCACCTTTGGCTATGGCCTGGTGCTGGCCGCCCTGGTGTCCTGCGCGGTGCTGGCCCTGCTATGCATCGGCCTGGACAGGGCCATCTACCGGCCCCTGCGCCAGCGGCGGGCGGGCATCGTGATCTTCGCTGTGGCCTCGCTGGGGGTGGCCATCGCCGCTCGCAGCCTGATGCTCCTCGTCTGGGGGCCCAATCCCCGCCTGTACGTGGAGGGGGTGTTTCCCGCCCACCGCTTTCCCTTCGGCGTGCAACTCAAGTCGGACCAGGTCTTCACCCTGGCCGTGGCGGTGGCGCTGGCGGGGCTGGTCTACCTGCTCCTCTTTCGCACCCGCCTGGGCAAGGCCATGCGGGCCATGGCCGATAACCCCGACCTGGCCCGCGTGTCGGGCATCGCCACCGAGGGGGTGGTGATCCGCACCTGGGCCCTGGGCGGCGCGCTGATGGCGGTGGCGGGCGTGCTGCTGGCGCTCCAGGCCCAGCTCAATCCCCAGCTCGGCTTCGTCGTCCTGCTGCCGGTGTTCGCCGGCGCCATCCTGGGGGGCATCGGCAATCCGCTGGGAGCGCTGCTGGGCGCGCTGGTGGTGGCGGTGGCCCAGGAGGCGTCGGTGGGGTGGGAGCTGTTCGGTCGACAGCTCGACCCCACCTACAAGCCGGGCGTGGCCTTCGTCATCCTCATCGTCATGCTCCTGCTGCGGCCGCGGGGCCTCCTGGGAGCGAAGACATGAGGCGACCGGGACGCTGGGTCACCCTCCTCGCCTTCCTGGCCGTGACGGCGGCGGTCGTCATCATGCCCGCCGAGCGCTCGGGCTGGGACTGGGGCGGCGTGCTTAGCTTCCTGACCGCCTTCGCTACCACTGTGGCCATCTACTCCCTGTTCACCCTGGGCCTGAACGTGCAGTGGGGCTACGCCGGCGTGTTCAACTTCGGCGTGGTGGCCTTCTTCATGCTGGGCGCGTACACGGCGGCCGCCTTCACCAAGGAGCCGGCCGCCGGCGGCTTCGACAGCTATGTGGGCGGGCTGGGCCCCAAGCTGTCGCTGCCGCTGTTCCAGAGCGAGCAGTGGCTACCCTTTCTCATAGGCGCGGCCATGGCTGCCCTCATGTGCGGCGTGCTGGCCTATCTGCTCTCGTTCCCTGCCCTGCGCCTGCGCGAGGACTACCTGGCCATCGCCACCATCGGCATTGCCGAGCTGATGCGCAACGTGGTGGTGGCCGAGAGGGGGCTGGTGAACAGCGAGCGGGGGCTGAAGGGCATCCCCCGGCCCTTCTACCAGTCCTTCGTGCCCGACGACTACCAGTACTTCTACTTTCTACTGGCGCTGGTGGCGCTGGCCCTGGTGTTCCTGGCCGTAGAGCGGGCGGTGCGCTCGCCCTGGGGGCGGGTGCTGCGGGCCCTGCGCGAGGATGAAACGGCCACCGCCGCCTGCGGCAAGGACGTCACCTCTTTCCGGCGCCAGGCCTTCGTGGTGGGGGCCATGATCATGGGTTTCGGCGGGGCCGTTTACGCCTACGAGCGGGGGGCCGTGTCCCCCGACACCTTCACCCACTTCGCCGGCACGTTCATCTTCTGGGCCATGCTCATCGTCGGCGGCAGCGGGAACAACCAGGGCGCCGTCCTGGGCGCCTATATAGTGTGGGGCCTGTGGATCATCAGTCTGCAACTGCTGGGCTATCCCCTGCCCGAGGCGCTGCGCACCCGCATCTTCTACATCCGGGACCTGCTCCTGGGCGTGCTGCTGGTGGCGGTGCTGCTGCTACGTCCCCAGGGACTTCTGCCCGAGGAAAGGAGGGTCTCCATCTGGGTGGAGCGCCTGCTGCGCCGCCCACCGGCGCCGGAACGGGCGGGGGCGCGGCCCGTGGCCGACCGCGCCCCCGAGGCTTGAAGCGTGGTCCTGCCCGCTACTGGGCCCTCGTCACCTCGGGCGGGCTCTTGCTCAGGTCCACGCGGTAGACGGACTCGGTCACCAGGCGGCGGGCGGCGGCGTCGACCCGCCAGACCTCGATGGCGCCGATGGTCACATCGCCGTTGCGGTCGAACTCCACCGAGCCCGAAGCGCCGTCGTAGTCGATGTCCTCGCCCCGGCGGATGGCCTCCAGGGCCGCCTTGACATCGTCCGGCCCGGGGCCGAACTTGCGCCCGGGCGCGTTGGCGATATCGCGCAGGGCGTCCCGGATCTTGGTCGGGTCGGTAGACTGCGCCTTCTCCGCCGCCAAAGCGATGACCATCACCGCGTCGTAGGACTCGCGCACGAACGGGTTCTGGTAGCGGTACCGGTACTTCTGCTCGAACAGGTCGTCGAAGCGGCGGCCGGCATCGGTCTGCAGTGCCCCGGGGGCGGTACCCTTCATGCCGTTGAAACGGTCCCAGCCCAGCTTGGCGAACATGTCCGCCGACTTGGTTCCGTCCACGAACACGAAGTTGCGCACCAGGTTGCGCTCCAGCGCCTCCCTCAGGTAGACGTCGGCCTGGCCTTCGGGATAGCTGATGGCCACCAGCGCTTCGGGCCCGCCGCTGACGCAGCGCTGCAGCTCCGAGGCGTAGCTGGGTGCCGTGGTAGCCGTGTGGGAGACCTGGGCAGTTACGCTACCCTGGAGCTGCTGGAACGTGCGGGCGAAGGTCTCGCTCAGCCCCTGGCCGTAGGCGTTGTTCACGTACATGGTGCACACCTTCGAGAAGCCCAGCTCCCGCACCAGCCGGGCCAGTACCACGCCCTGGGCGGCGTCGGAGATGGGAGTCCGGAACAGGTAGTCGTCATCGCGCAGGGTGGTCAGGGCGGGCGACGTGGCCGAGGGCGATATCTGCACAATCTTCTTGGGGACGGTGACGCTCTCGGCTATGGGCAGGGTCACGCCGCTGGCCGCCGCCCCTACGATGGCACTCACCCGCTCGATATCCACTAGTCGGCGGGCCTCCGCCACCCCCTGGTCGGGGTTAGTGCCGTCGTCGCCGATGATCAGCCGCACCGGCTTGCCCAGCACCCCTCCGGCGGCGTTGATGTGCTCCACAGCCAGGTTGGCCGCGTTGGCGAAGTCCGGGCCGAAGGGGGCCAGGGCGCCTGTGAAGGGCACCAGCAGCGCGATGCGCAGCTGCCCTGGCTCCACCGGCACCGAGGGCGTCCCCGCCCACGGGGCGGCCGCCTCCTCCCCACATGCCACGGCCAGCACCAGGGCCGTCAGTACCACCGGCAGGAAGAACAGGCCAGGGCGCAGCCGTTTAGGGGCGATACTCATGGTTTCCTTACCTCCTGAGGCCTTTCCCCTATGCTGAGGCGCGGCCAGATTATATAGATAACTGACCAGGCCGTCAATTAGCTTAGGGCCTGCCAAGAGCTCGAAAGTGGGCAGGGCCCGGAGGTCGAGCGGCTAGCGCCCATGACCTTGGTCATCAGCCATGCCGCCTGCGCCGGCCACGCCCCCGAGAACACCCTCGCGGGCGTGGCGGCGGCACTCGCCCTGGGGGCCGACGCCGTGGAGGTGGACGTCCGCGCCACCGCCGACGGCGTGCCCGTCCTCCTGCATGACGAGGCCGTGGACCGCACCACCGATGGCCGCGGTCCGCTGAGGTCGTTCACTCTGGCAGCCTTGCGCTCCCTAGATGCCGGACAGGGAGAGCGAGTCCCTACCCTGGCCGAAGCGGCTGCCCTGCTGGCTGGCCGCGCCCTCCTGGTGGCCGAGCTGAAGGAGCCGGGCATCGAGGCCGCGGTCGAGGCCGTGCTGGCCACCCTGGGGCCGCGAGGGGCCCAGGTCTGGTCCTTCCTGCCACAGGTGCTGGAGGCCCTGGCCGGGCTCGCCCCGCGCAGGCCACGGGTGCTGCTGGTGGGACCGGAAGATGTGGCCCGCTGGCCCGCTCCCCTGGAGGCGGCGCAGCGACTGGGGGCGCTGGGCCTCAGCCTGTGGCACGAGGCCATTACCGCGGAGGTGGCGGCGCGGGTGCGGGCGGCCGGCCTCTCCCTCTACGCCTGGACGGCCAACGACCCCGACCACATGCGCCGCCTGATGGAAGTGGGCGTGGACGGCATCGTCACCGACTACCCGGACCGCCTCCGCGCCCTCCTGCGCGGTTGACAGCCACGGGGGGCGGCGCTATGGTCATGGTGCCTTTCCCCTAGCGCTGTCTAACTTCTTGCGGGAGGTCTCCGTGATGAAGGCCGTTACCTTCGAGGGCCCTTTCAAGGTCGCCGTCAAGGATGTCCCCGAGCCCACCATCGAGCAGCCCACCGATGTCATCGTCCGCGTGACCACAGCCGCCATCTGCGGCTCCGACCTGCACGTGTACAACGGCCGCATGCCCCTCCCCCTGACCGGCTGGGTACTGGGCCACGAGTACGCGGGAGTGGTGCAGGAGGTGGGCGAAGCCGTCACCAACCTGCGACCTGGCGACCGGGTGGTCGGCTCGTTCATCGCCAGTTGCGGCGAGTGCTTCTTCTGCCGCAAGGGCTGGCCCAGCCAGTGCCCTCGCCAGCAGATACTCGGCTTCAGCATGGCCCCGGGCGCGCAGGCCGAATACATGCGCGTGCCCTTCGGCCACTTCACCCTGGAGAAGGTGCCCGAGGGAGTGCCCGACGAGAAGGCCATCTTCGTCGGCGACATCCTCGCCACCGGCTACTTCGCCTGCGAGATGGGCGGCATCCAGCCCGGCGACGTGGTGGTAGTGGTGGGCTGCGGGCCGGTGGGGCTCTTCGCCCAGATGACGGCCCGCCTCTTCGGCCCCGCCGCCGTCATCGCCATCGACTCCGTGCCCGAGCGGCTGGAGCTGGCGCAGCGCCTGGGCTCCGTGGCGGTGGACATGGGCAAGCAGGACCCCCTGGCGGTGGTGCGGGAGCACACCGACGGTCGCGGCGCCGACGTAGTCATCGAGGCGGTGGGGCATCAGGAGTCCATCAGGTCCTGTTTCAGCTACGTGCGCGGCGGCGGCACCATCGCCGTGGTGGGCGTATACTCCGAGCCCGAGTTCCCCTTCCCCCTCTTCCAGTCCTTCCTGCGCGACATCTCCTTCCGCACCGGCATCTGCCCCTCCAAGAACTATATGGCCCGTCTGCTGGGGCTGATAGCCGAGGGCAAGCTCGACCCGTCGGTCATCGTCACCCACGTGCTGCCCCTGGAAGAGGCCCCCCGAGGCTACGAGATGTTCGCCCAGCGGCGGGAGGGCTGCATCAAGGTGCTGCTGAAGCCGTAGCCGGTGGGCGCGGGCCTCTCCCGTAGATGGGCCCACGCTCTGGGCTGAGCCCCGCGGCATAACCCGCCCTCTCCGCTCCACCTGCCGCCGGCCTCTGAGGGCAGCGCGGGCCTGGGATCGCGCCCGGACGAGCGCCCGCCTGCAGCGGGGAGGGGCTCCCGATAGCCGTTGACCGGGCCGGGCGGCTGGGCTACGATGAGGTTAGACCCCTCCCCCCAGGGGAAGGGTATGGAGGCTGCGAGATGAAGGACAGCGTCCGCCAGGAGGCCCTCAAGCGCCTCAGCTATATCGAGGGGCACCTCCAGGGCATCAGGCGCATGATCGAGGAGGACAAGTACTGCCCCGAGATCCTGCGCCAGACCTACGCCGTTCGCCGCGCCATCGAGAAGCTGGAGGCCCTCATCTTGGACGGCCACCTCCACACCTGCGTCATCGACGGCATCCGTCAGGGACGCGAGGAGCAGGTGGTGGCCGAGCTGATGGAGCTCTACGCCCTCGCCAACCGCTAGCCCAGGCTGGCGGCCCCTTCGCCCGGGAGCGATGACGATGGACGCGGCGGTGCTGGCGGCCAAGGGCGCTTCCCTCCTCGTCCGGCGGCTGGGCCTGGGAGGCGGGACGGCCCTGCCCGGCCTGCTGGCCCTCCGGCTCGACCCGCAGGTGGTGCCGCGGCTGGCCGCGTGCCTGGGGCGAGGGGCAGTGCTGGTAACGGGCACCAATGGCAAGACCACCACCGCCCGCCTCCTCGCCGGCATGGCGCGGGCTGCCGGGCTGCGCCCCGTGGCCAACTCCGCCGGCTCCAACATGGTCCGCGGCATCGCTGCCGCCCTCTGTCAGGCAGCCGGCCCCTATGGCCGCCTTCGCGAGGGCGACCGCTCCCTGGGCGTATTCGAGGTGGACGAGGCGACCCTGCCCGAGGCGGCCGGCCTGGTTGCGCCCCGCGCCGTCGTCTTCCTGAACCTGTTCCGAGACCAGCTCGACCGCTACGGCGAGGTCGACCATGTGGCCTCGGTGTGGAGGACGGCCGTCTCCCGCCTGGGCCCGGACTCCACCCTCGTCCTCAACGCCGATGACCCCGCCGTCGCTTCCCTGGCGGCGGGCGCCCCTGGTGCCGTCGTCACCTACGGCCTCGCTCCCGGGCCCCACTCCCTCCCCTCTCTGGAACATGCCGCCGACGCCCGCTGGTGCCCCTCGTGCGCCGGCGAGCTGGCCTACGACGCCGTGCACTATGCCCACCTCGGCCTGTGGCGCTGCCCCGAGTGCGGCCTTTCCCGCCCCACCCCCCAGGTGGACGCCTCCCTGGACGGCGGCCGCCTGCTGCTGCGCCTGGCCGATGGCTCCCAGCGCGCCTTGCCCCTGCCCCTGGAAGGCACCTATGCCGCCTATGATGTCCTGGCCGCTGTGGCCGCCGCCCTGGCCCTGGGGCTACCCTGGTCGGCGGTGGAGGAGGGCCTGTCGCGCTTCAGTGGCGCCTTCGGACGGCAGGAGCGCCTGCAGGTGCAGGGAAGGCAGGTGCAGGTAGTGCTAGCCAAGAACCCGGCCGGCCTCAACCAGGTGCTGCGCACCCTCTGCGGCCACCCCGGCCCCCTGCGCCTCGCCCTGTTCCTCAACGACGGCCTGGCCGATGGCCGCGACGTCTCCTGGATATGGGACGTGGACTTCGAGATGCTCGCCGGGCGAGTGGAGTGGGCTGTCGCCTCCGGCACCCGGGCCGAAGACCTGGCACTCCGCCTCCACTATGCCCGTTTAGGCGCGGAGCTGACGGTGGAGCCGCGGCCGGTCTCCGCCCTGCGCCTGGCCCTGGGCCGCACTCCCCCTGGACAGACCCTGCACGTGCTCCCCACGTACACCGCCCTGCTGCAGGTGCGCGAGGTGCTGGCCCGCTGGGCGGGTCGGCGTCGCTTCTGGGAGGAAACCGCCCCGTGAAGCTGCGCCTGGCCTGGCTCTACCCCAGGCACATGAACGTCTACGGCGACCGCGGCAACATCTTGGTCCTGCGGGAGCGCTGCGCCGCCCGAGGCATCGAGCTGGAAGTGGACGAGGTGGGCCCCGGCGACCGCCTCGACCCCGCCCGCTACGACCTCTTCTTCCTGGGGGGCGCCCAGGACAGGGAGCAGAGGCTGGTGGCCCGCGACCTGGCCGCCCACAAGGGCCCCGCCCTCAGGGAGGCGGCCGAGGAGGGGGCGGTGGTGCTGGCCGTTTGCGGGGGGTACCAGCTCCTGGGGCGCTTCTACCGCTCGGCCGAAGGCGAGGAGCTGACTGGCCTGGGCCTGTTCGATGCCTGGACGGTGCACCCCGGGCCGGGCGCCCGCCGCTTCATCGGCAATGTGGCCGTGGAGTGGCAGGGCGGCATCCTGGTGGGGTTCGAGAACCACGGCGGCCGCACCCACCTGGGGCCCGGCGCACGGCCCCTGGGCCGTGTCCTCGCCGGCTACGGCAACAACGGGCAGGACGGCAGCGAGGGCGCCGTCTACAAGAACGCCTTCGGCACATACCTGCACGGCCCCCTGCTGCCCAAGAACCCCCACTTCGCCGACCACCTCATCGCTCTGGCCCTGGCCCGCCGCTACGGCGAGGTGGCCCTGCCTCCCCTCGACGATTCCCTCGCCTGGGCCGCCCACCGCCGGGCGCTGCGCCTCGCCCGTCGCCGCCCTATACTCGAGAGATGGGCACATGTCCTGGGAGGTCCGAGAATATGGCCACGCAAGAGGTGACCCTCCACTCGCCCAACATCTCCTGCGACCACTGCATCGCCGCCATTCGCAAGGCGGTGACCGCCCTGCCGGGAGTCGAGTTCCTCTCCGGCGACCCCCAGTCGCAGCAGGTGGTGGTGCGGTACGACCCCGCGCGGGCGTCGCTGGACGACATCGTGAAGGCGATGGCCGAGGAGGGCTACTCTGTGGACTCCTAGGGTCGCGGCCGCCGCCGCCCTCCTGCTCCTCCTCGTCGCCTGTGGCGGTGGCGCGGCGCTGACCACGTCCGGCAGTCCCCAGAGCCATACCCCCCCGCCGACGCCCAGGGCGCAAGCGAGCCCCCACCCCGCGCCCAGCCCTACGCCGACACCTACCCCCACTCCCACTCCCACTCCCACTCCCACTCCAACCCCCACTCCCACGCCGACGCCGGTGCTGACGGGCTTCCGGATGCCCATTGATGGCGCGTGCCTCCCTACCTCCCCGAACCTCTTGCCCAACGCCCCCCGGCCGTACCGAGCCGGCGTCCACGAAGGCGTCGACTTCTACGACGGCTTCGCCTGCGCCCACATCGGCAAGGGGACGCCGGTGCGGGCTGCCAAGGCAGGGGTAGTAGTGCGCGCCGACCACGACTACCGCCCCCTCACGCCCCAGGAGCTGGACGAGCTGCTGCGCCGCAGCCAGTCCCAGGGCTATACCGACGAACAGGCCCTGGATCGCTTCCGCGGCCGCCAGGTATGGATCGACCACGGCGGAGGGGTGGTCACCCGCTATGCCCACCTGGACGGCGTCGCCGCCGACCTGCAGGTGGGCATGAGGGTGGAAGCGGGGCAGGTCATCGGCTACGTGGGCAACACCGGCACCCCGCAAGAAGTGACGGCGCCCGACACCGAGTTCCACCTCCACTTCGAGATACGGGTGGGCGACTCCTACCTGGGAAAGGGCCTCCCCTACGACGAGCTGGTGGCCGTCCTGCGCCGCGCCTTCTCCCCCTGAGTCGCCCCACTCGGACCCTCGTGCTAAGCTGGAAGCCGGAAGCTATGGAACAGGCGTCGGTCACGGCCCTGTGGGTCGCCCTCGCCCTGACGGCGGCGGCAGTCCTCGCCTACTGGGCCTACGCCTTCGGGGGCTGGCTTTCCCTGCGCCGCCTGGCCACCCCGGGCCAGGGCGAGGTGACCGTGGCCATTTGGGAGCGTTTCCCCGAGCCCCTGGGCAGAGCGGGCA